>Ga0194113_10007233_pt1 | contig 13899 bp, 13 predicted proteins | sample TA2MahC200mmetaG_FD_146193 | JGI IMG/M metagenome (GOLD analysis project Ga0194113, IMG submission 146193) | Freshwater microbial communities from Lake Tanganyika, Tanzania - TA2015017 Mahale Deep Cast 200m | ecosystem: Environmental > Aquatic > Freshwater > Lake | place: Tanzania: Lake...
GGATGCCCGGCACGGACCATGCGGGGATCGCCACGCAGAACGTCGTCGAACGGCAACTGGCGGCGGAGGGAACCTCCCGTGAAGCATTGGGACGGGAAGCTTTTATCAAGCGGGTTTGGGAGTGGAAGGCCCAGTCCGGCGGGACCATCATCCAGCAACTCAAACGATTGGGCGCCTCCTGCGATTGGGACCGTCTCCGCTTCACGATGGACGATGGCCTGTCGAAGGCGGTCCGCGAGGTCTTCGTCCGTCTCCACGAAGAAGGGCTGATCTACCGGGGCGAGCGGTTGATCAACTGGTGCCCGCGCTGTCTCACGGCCCTCTCCGACATCGAAGTCGAACATGAGGAGACAACCGGCAAGCTCTATCATATTTACTATCCCCTGGCCGATGACCAGGAGACCCGTCTGACCGTGGCTACGACACGACCCGAGACCATGCTGGGCGACACCGCCGTCGCGGTGCATCCGGAGGACCCCCGCTACAACCGCCTGATCGGCAAGAAGGTGCGGCTCCCCTTGACCCAGCGGGAGATTCCGATTGTGGGAGACTCGATCCTGGTGGATCGCGAGTTCGGAACCGGAGCCGTCAAGATCACGCCCGCGCACGACTTCAACGACTTCGAAGCAGGCGAGCGACATCATCTCCCGCGCCTGCCGATTCTGGATCATCAAGCCCGTCTCGACCCGGTGGGGTTGCGGGCTGCCTCGGTGGACCAAGCGGTCATCGAGGCCATCGAATTGCTGCGCGTCAACCAGGCGAGGCCGAAGGTCGAGCAAATGCTGCAAGAGCGTGGGCTCCTGGCCAAAGTGGACGCCCACAAGATGGCGCTAGGCAAGTGCTACCGGTGCAAGACCGTGGTCGAGCCCTATCTTTCTCCCCAATGGTTCGTGAAGATCAAGCCGCTGGCTGAGCCGGCGATCAAGGCAGTGGAAGAAGGCCGCATCAGGTTGATCCCGGAAGCCTGGGTCAATAACTACCTCGGCTGGATGAGGGACATCAAGGATTGGTGCATCTCCCGGCAAATCTGGTGGGGGCACCAGATCCCCGCCTGGTACTGCCGGTCCTGCAACGCGGACACGATCCTGGAAACGGCCCATGAAGGCATGGCCACAACCGAGGCCCAAGCCTTGCCGAAAGCATCGCGCAAGCGAATCACGATCCTCTCGAACGCCACGCCCTTTGTCGCCATGGTCGCTCCGGCCCACTGCCCTTCATGCGGCAAGAACGACTTCCTCCAGGACCCGGACGTGCTGGATACCTGGTTTTCCTCTGCCCTTTGGCCCTTCTCGACCCTGGGCTGGCCTGAGCAGACACCGGAATTGAAGACTTTCTACCCCACCTCCGTCCTCGTCACCGGTCTGGACATTTTGTTTTTCTGGGTGGCCAGGATGATCATGATGGGACTCAAGTTCACCGGCCAGGTTCCCTTCCGCGAGGTCTACATCCACGCCTTGGTGCGGGACGTGGAAGGCCAGAAGATGAGCAAATCCAAGGGCAACGTGATCGACCCCTTGAGCGTGATGGAGCGGTATGGCACCGACGCGCTGCGGTTTACGCTGGCCTCCATGGCCTCGCCGGGCCGCGATATCAAGCTGGCTGAGGAGCGGATCGAAGGCTACCGCAACTTTGCCAACAAGATCTGGAACGCCGCGCGGTTCATTCTGATGCATCTGGACGGACGCCGTGAGCCAGTTCCCCTCAAGGACCGCTCCTTCCCGAACCGTTGGATTATAAGCCGCCTGAACCACACGATCCGGACTGTCAACGCTTCGCTGGAGCAGTATCGGTTCGATCAGGCCACCAGCCAGCTTTACCAATTCATCTGGCACGAGTACTGCGACTGGTACCTGGAGCTAATCAAGCCTGTCCTGAGCAAAGTCGAAGGGCCCACCCTCCAGAACAAGGATTCCGACGAGGCCAAGCGAACGAGACAGACCCTCGTCGATTCATTTGAGACCCTGCTGCGCTTGCTCCATCCCTTCATGCCGTTCATCTCCGAAGAAATCTGGCAGGCCCTGCCCCACCAAGGGGAAAGCCTCGTGATCCAACCCTACCCGACTCCTAATCTGGGTTGGGATTCCAAGGAGGCCGAGGCCGCCTTCACGACACTTGAACGGTTCGTGACCACGGTCCGGACCGGGCGTGCGTTGCTGAACTACCAGCCGGCCAAGACCCTCGTCCTCTACGGAACCTCACGGGACGGCCAGGAATCAACCGATCTCCAGGAACTCCAGCAACATCTCGCACACCTCGGCCGGGGCACCGTCACTCTGCGTCCTCAGCAGGAATGGCCTGCCCAAAAAGTCCTTCGATTGGCGGCCGAGAGCATGACGGTCGGCCTGCTGGTCGAAGGCGACGTGGACCTCCAGAAAGCATTAGACCGGATCAGGAAACAGAAAGACGAAGGTCGACAGGAGTCGAAACGGCTGGTCGGCAAGCTCGCGAATGCCGACTTCACCGCCAAAGCCCCGCCCGAAGTCGTGACCGAGCACGAAGAACGGCTACACCTGATCCGCCACGAAGAGACCATCCTGACGGACAGCGAGCAGCAGCTTCGTGCCATGATGCGGTGACCCATTGACTACCCAAACGCCCCTTCAACAGATCCGTGCGGCTGTCAAGGCCGCGTTGGCTGAAGACTTGAGCCTCGGCGATGTCACGACGACTGTGCTGTTTCCGAAGTCCGTTCGCGCGCGCGGCACGATCGTCGCGCACCATCCGATGACGGTGGCCGGCATCGCCGTCGCTCGGCAGGTTTTCGCACAGGTGGATCCCTCGCTCAAAATCATTCATTCGGTCCGCGACGGCGCCGTAGTTCGGGCCAACGCCCCCGTGCTGATCGTCCAGGGCGATGCCCGTTCTTTACTGATGGCGGAACGAGCCGCACTTAACTTCCTGCAACATCTGTCCGGCATCGCCACCCTCACCGCCCGCTTTGTCTCTGCCGTGCGAGGCTATCGCGTCAAGATTCTGGATACCCGCAAGACCACGCCGAGCCTCCGGGCTCTTGAGAAATGGGCGGTCCGACTCGGCGGAGGCCGGAACCATCGCCAGTCGCTAGGAGACGGCATCCTGATCAAGGACAATCACCTCGCCGTGCTTCGCGCGCAGCGCATCGGCGTGACCGAGGCCTGCCGGCTAGCCAGGGAGCGGGGTCCTCAAGGACTGAAGATCGAGGTCGAGGCACAAACCCTCAAAGACGTACGCGAAGCCCTGAATGGGGGCGCCGACATCATTCTGCTGGACAACATGACACCGGCTTTGGTCCAACAGGCAACCGCGATTATTAAAGATCGCGCATTAGTTGAAGTTTCAGGTGGAATTACATTGAAAAATATGCATGAGATGGCTGCATCAGGAGCAGACTTCATCTCGATCGGTGCCCTGACCCATTCGGCCCCAGCCGCCGACCTGAGCATGGACATCGTGCCGATCGATCACGGTCAGGGACAACCGAAGAGACGGGGAAGGTAAGCCATGTCACCGCTCACAGATGTCCACCCCCTGACCAGAGAAGCCATTGAAGCCCTCTTGCGCACCAGCAGGTTCGGCCGGGCCCTCCACGTCCTCAAGGAAACCGCTTCGACCAACAGTGCGGCCATGGCCTTGGCCCTCCAAGGTGCGGCCGACGGCACCGTGGTCGTGGCTGAATCCCAAACGGCGGGCAAGGGACGGCTGGGGCGCAGGTGGTACTCCCCGCCCGGGGAAAACCTTTATTGTTCGGTGATCATGCGCAACGCCCCGGCGGATGACTTGTCCGGATGGCTGTCGGCGGTTCCCCTCCTGTCAGCCGTCGCGGTCGCCAAGGCCGTGCAAGCGGTTTCCGGCCTCAAGCCCTCTCTCAAGTGGCCCAATGACATTCTGGTGGGGGACTGTAAGCTGGGCGGGCTCCTCTGCGAAAGCAGCCTGTCCGGTCAATCCAAGACTTTTGTTGTAGTCGGCATTGGACTCAACGTGAACAGCAGGAGGGAGAGTTTTCCAGAGGATATCCGCGAAATCGCCACCTCCATTGTGACCGAGACCGGTCGTCTCTGTGACCGGGCTTCCCTCTTAGCGACCCTCTTATCGGAGCTTGAACTGTATTCTGACGCTCTCCTCACCAGACCACCGGAAACGTTCCTGAGCGGCTACGCCAGGCTCTGTTCAACCCTGGGACGGAGGGTCAGGGTCAACATGGCCGGAGGTGAGGCTGTTGAGGGACTGGCGGACTCCATTGCGCCTGACGGCTCCCTGCGGATTCTTTGCAATGAGGTCTCCGGTGGCGGAACGGTCGAAGTACGCGCCGGCGACGTCATTCACCTACGATAAAAGAGCGTGACAGGTGACGGGTGACGCGTGACGGGTAACAGATGAGACACAGACTCGTCATCCGTTACATATCACTCATCACCTGTCACTCGTCACTCGTCACGAGGCTTCCATGCTGCTCGCCATCGATATCGGCAACTCCAACGTAGTCTGGGGCCTCTTCCGGCAACAATCCTGGACCGGTCCCTGGCGTCTGGTTGCCGATCAGTCCAGGACCGCGAAGGAATATGGACACGATCTCATCGATCGGCTCTGCGGCGTCGGTCTAGCCCCAGCGCAGATCACAGACGTGATCCTTTGCAGCGTCGTGCCTAACCTGACTCCGGTCTTCGAACAGATGGCGGAAGCAGTCTTTCACAGAAAGCCATTGGTCGCCTCTCCCGATATGGATACCGGCCTCACGCTCCTCTATACCAATCCCCGTGAACTTGGGGCCGATCGCCTGGTCACGGCGGCGGCAGCCTACGACCGGTACAAGACTTCCCTGATTGTGGTCGACCTGGGAACTGCCACGACCTTCAGCGTCGTCACCCAGTCCGGAGAGTATCTGGGCGGCGTGATCGCGCCGGGAATCGGGATTTCCGCCAAAGTCCTGTCTGAAAAAACCGCGCAGTTGCCCGTTGTGGACCTGGTGCCGCCCAAGACCGTTATCGGACGAGACACCGGAAGCAGTATCCAGTCCGGCCTCCTGTATGGCCATGCAAGTCTGGTAGACGGGATTGTGACTCGTGTGCAGGATGAACTGGGGCAGAAGGCCCTGGTTGTGGCAACCGGCGGGTTTGCCTCTCTTGTCGCGCCTCTGTCCCGCACGATCAAAGAAATCAGACCCAACCTAACACTGGAAGGGCTGGAGTTGCTTCACCGGCGGATCGTTAGACGGTGACAGCCCCGTGCCCCCTTTCCCAAGTATCTCTCCACAGTCATCCTTGAAACAAAAATGAGCCTGCCGGTTGACTTTATGAGCCCGGTGGCTATCTCACCGCCATACTGGTGTGGTCAGTGGCAGGAAAAGAAGAATACACAAATAGAATCAGCGAGTTAGGGTCACAGGCCGGGGATAGACCGGTCCCTGATCCAGGCGAGCAAACAGCCACGGGTGAACCGGATGAATCAGCCGGTCTCAAGCAGGCCCTCGCCGCCAAGACCGAGGAGACTCAAGGCTTGCACGAGAAGTATCTTCGACTGGCGGCCGAGTTCGATAATTTCAAGAAGCTGGCGCAGAAGGAGCAGCGAGAGTTTTCCCGCTTCGCCAACGAGAACATTCTCAAAGAGCTGCTCCCTATCATTGACAACCTTGAGCGGGCGATTCAAGCAGCGAAGGAACAGAAGGAGAACCAGAACCGCAACGGATTGATCCAGGGAGTTGAACTCACGCTCAAGCAGTTTCTCGAAGCTTTGACAAAATTCGGCGTCCAACCGATCACCAGTGTCGGCGAGCCGTTCGACCCGGCCTGCCACCAGGCTGTGGCGCGGGTGGAATCGGCGGCGCCTGAAAACAGCGTGGTCGAGGAATATCAGAAGGGCTATCGCTTACACGATCGGATCTTGCGGGCTGCCATGGTCACGGTGTCGACTGGTCCGGCCGGTAGCCCGGGCGGAGGCTCCGCAGCCGCCAGGCAGGAGGAGCGAACCTCACCCCGTCCCTGACCGAACATCAGTTTCGCGGCGTTTTTTGAGGAAGGAGACTACACATGGGCAAGGTTATCGGCATCGATCTCGGCACGACGAACTCCTGCGTTTCGATCATGAGCGGCGGAGACCCCGTGGTCATTGCCAATGCCGAAGGGAGCCGGACCACGCCGTCGGTCGTCGGCATCACCGATAAAGGCGAGCGGCTCGTCGGCCAAATCGCCAAGCGCCAGGCGATTACGAACCCGGAAAACACGATTTTTTCAATCAAGCGGCTCATCGGACGCAAGTTCAACAGCCGCCAGGTGCAGGAAGCGCAGAAGCGGCTGCCGTATAAGGTCATCGCGGCCGACAACGGGGACGCGCACGTTGAGATTCGAGGCAAACGGTACAGTCCTGCCGAGGTCTCGGCCATGATCCTGCAAAAGATGAAGCAGACCGCCGAGGACCACCTGGGCGAAAAAGTCACGGAAGCGGTCATCACCGTCCCGGCGTACTTCGACGACAGCCAGCGGCAAGCCACCAAGGACGCGGGACAGATCGCGGGCCTGAACGTGCTCCGCATCATCAACGAGCCGACGGCCGCCTCGCTGGCCTACGGGCTCGACAAGAAAAAGGACGAGCGCATCGCCGTCTACGACCTGGGAGGCGGCACCTTCGACATCTCCATCCTGGAGATCGGTGAAGGCGTGTTTGAAGTGAAGTCGACCAACGGCGACACCTACCTGGGCGGAGACGACTTCGACCAACGCGTCATGGACTGGCTGGTGGACGAGTTCAAGAAACAGGAAGGCATCGACCTCCGGAAGGACCGGATGGCTTTGCAGCGGCTGAAGGAAGCATCGGAGCGGGCCAAGATCGAGCTCTCCTCATCGCAGGAAAGCGAGATCAATCTTCCTTTCATCACCGCGGACGCCAGCGGCCCCAAGCACATGGTGATCAAGCTGACGCGCGCCAAGCTGGAACAATTGGTGGACGACCTGATTCAACGGACCGTCGAGCCGTGCAAGAAGGCCTTGGCCGACGCGGGCGTGACCGCTCGGGACATCAATGAGGTGGTGCTGGTGGGCGGCATGACCCGAATGCCGAAGGTGATCCAGGTCGTGCGGGAATTCTTCGGAAAGGAACCGCACAAGGGGGTCAATCCGGACGAGGTCGTGGCGATCGGGGCCGGCATCCAGGGCGGCGTGCTCAAGGGCGAGGTCAAAGACGTCCTGCTGCTGGACGTCACCCCGCTCACGCTGGGCATCGAGACTCTGGGCGGCATCTTCACGCACCTGATCGAGCGGAACACCACCATCCCGACCAAAAAGAGCCAGATTTTCTCCACCGCGGCCGACAACCAGAGCGCGGTGACGATCCGGGTCTTCCAGGGCGAGCGCGAAATGGCGAACGACAACAAGCTGCTCGGCCAGTTCGACCTGGTCGGCATTCCACCGGCGCCTCGGGGCATGCCGCAGATCGAAGTGACCTTCGACATCGACGCCAACGGGATCGTCCACGTTTCAGCGAAGGACCTCGGGACGCAGAAAGAACAGTCCATCAAGATCACCGCCTCCAGCGGGCTCAGCAAAGACGAAATCGAGAAGATGGTCAAGGAAGCCCAGTCCCATACGGACGAGGACAAAAAGCGCCGACATCTGGCGGAAGCCAGAAACCAGGCCGACAACCTGATCTACGGCACTGAAAAGAACCTCACCGAGCACGGCGACAAAATCGGCGATGACGACAAGAACAAAATCAAAGACGCCATCGCGGCGACCCGCAAGGCGATGGAGGGCGAGGACCAGGCTGCCATCGAATCGGCTGTTCAGACGTTGACGACGGCCTCCCACAAGCTGGCGGAAGAGATGTACAAGAAAGCCTCGGCTTCGGCGGGGCCCGGCGCATCAGCGGAAGCCGACGCCCAGGGCAACGGCGGCTCGACCAAGACCGACGAGAAAGTCGTGGACGCCGAGTTTGAGGAAGTGGACAAGGACAAAAAATAAACACGCTCTCAGCAGTCAGCTATCAGCTTTCAGCAGGACGGCCGAGGAGTCCCGGGTCTTCGACTTGCTCCTTTTTGCCTCCCCGGAAGCTGATGGCTGATCGCTGAAGGCTGATTGCTTCCGGCAATGGTTCACGTGGCTAAACGCGACTACTACGACACGCTCGGGATCGACCGCAACGCGTCCGACGACGAAATCAAGAAGGCTTTCCGCAAGCTGGCCCGTCAGCACCACCCCGACCTTCATAGCGGCGACCAACAAAAGAAAGTCGCTGAAGAGAAATTCAAAGAAGTCAACGAGGCCTACGAGGTCCTCAGCGACCAGGACAAGCGGAAACGCTACGACACGTTCGGACATTCCGGAGGCCCTCAGGGCTTCGACGGGTTCGATTTCGGGCGCGGCGGGTTCGGCGACGTTTTCAACGACATCTTCGAAGACTTTTTTGGGGCGGGCGGCCGAGGGCGGCCACGGGCTGAGCGTGGGTCCGACCTGCAATATAACCTGGAACTATCCTTCGAGGAAGCGGTTTACGGCAAGGAGGCCAAGCTCAAGATTCCACGATGGGAACAGTGCCAGGACTGCAAAGGCAGCGGTGCCCGTTCGGCCGCCGGGCTGAAAGCCTGCCCCAGTTGCAAAGGAGCCGGTCAGCTCCGGTTCCAGCAAGGTTTCTTCAGCGTCAGCCGTCCCTGCAACCAGTGCGAGGGGACCGGCCAGATCATCACGGACCCCTGCGGAACCTGTCGCGGCCGCAAGCGCATCCATCGGGAGCGGATGCTCTCCGTGAATATCCCGGCCGGCATCGAATCGGGCATGCGCCTCCGCCTGGCTCACGAGGGGGAGCATGGAGACAACGGCGGGCCGCCTGGCGACCTGTACGTGGCCGTCAACGTCAAGCCTCACAAGATTTTCACCCGGAAGGGGAACGATCTCCTGTGCGACGTTCCGGTCAGCTTCGTCACGGCTGCCCTGGGCGGCAAGGTGGAAGTCCCGACCCTCAGTGGCCAGACCGTGATCAAGATCCCCGCCGGGACCCAGCAGGACAAGACTTTGCGCCTCCGTGGGCTCGGTTCGCCGAGCCTCAAAGGCCATGAGGCGGGAGACCAGATTATGAAGATCAAGATTCAAATCCCCACCAAGCTGACGGCCAAGCAGAAAGAGCTGTTGGCGGAGTTCGCCAAGGAAAGCGGCATGAGCCTGGATGCGGATGGGGACGGGTTTTTCGACAAGATGAAGACCTACTTCGAATGATCCCTTCCTTTCTTCATCACGCCTCACGCCTCACCCCTCACGCCTAACGTTCCGACATGCCGGTCTTCTTCATTACCGCCGATCAGATTCAGAACGGAGCCGTCACGATCACGGGTCCTCTCTGTGCTCACTTGCGGGACAGTCTTCGCCTTCAGGTCGGGGAAAAGTTTTGGCTCGGAGATGAGCGACGGCAGCGCTATCGAGTCATCGCCGCCCACATCGACCGGAAGACGATCAGCGGCACAGTGTTGGAACAGATCGCCGGCCCAATCCCAGCCCACCCTCCCCTCATCCTCGGACAGACCCTGCTCAAAGGTGACCGGATGGATTGGATCATCCAAAAGGCCACCGAGCTCGGCGTGGCCTCGATCATACCCTTGGTGACCGCCCATGCGATTGTCCGGCCTCGCTCAGACCGTCAGACCCCGCAGCAGAGCCGTTGGCAAAAGATCGCCCTGGAGGCATCACAGCAAGCGGAACGGTGGGAAGTCTCCCTCCTCCTGCCCCCGTGCAACCCTCAGTCGTTCTTCGAAAGCCAGGTTTCTGCGGCTCTTAAACTGATCCTGTGCGAACGGGCCGCCGGTCAGAGCCTTGCAACCGTCCCGCTTCCCTCAGAAGCAGGAAATCACATCGTGCTTGCCGTAGGACCGGAAGGAGGCTGGAAGAAGGAGGAGATCGAGCAGGCCGTAGCTTATGGCTTTACACCGGTCACGTTGGGGCAACTGATCCTCCGGGCCGAGACCGCAGCCCTGGCGGCCTTGAGCGTGATTCAGAGTCGTTTAGGCGAGTTGGGATGAAAGGAAGAACCGATGGGTATGATATTCGGACGATCCAAGAGCTGTTAGGACATAAGGACGTGAAAACGACGATGATTTACACGCATGTGCTCAACCGAGGGCCGGCGGGGGTTCGAAGCCCGGTTGACGGACTTTGAAAAGGAGAAAAGGAGAATGAAACGGTAGATCTTATGTTGATCCGCATAAGACGCCACGATAACAAGGCCCAAGCGACGCAAGTGGCCGAGACTGAAGAAATAATTCGTGTAGCATCCACCGTATCAACGGCGTATTGTACGGATCGGAAACCGGTGATCCGCAGATTATGCGGATCAATCTAATCATTGTTAGCCGCCGCAGGGAGGTGTCCCGATGCCATATCGCCGTTGCCAATCCTGTCAAGTGCAAATGCCTGCTGACGGCTTCCGCAAGGGTCAGTCGGTGTGCGTGTGGTGCCAGTTCGGAAGTATGGAAAAGCGCGCTAAGGCACGCTACGCCGACAAACGGCGACAGTACGCCGACAAACGGCGACAGTCCACGAAATCTATCACCTTAACGAAAGAGGAGTTTGTAAATTGGTACTGTCGCCAGAAGGACGAATGCACCTACTGCGGCGTGACCTTTTCAGAACTGAAGCAGCTCAAACTAAAGAACAGTGGTGGTTACTACGTATCGTGGGACATTGACCGTATCGATTCCTCTCGCCCTTACGAAAAAGGCAACTTGGCACTCTCTTGCTTTCTGTGCAATACCGCGAAAGGAAACCACCTCTCTGGAGAGGAAGCAAAGATTGTCGGCTCCGCAATTCGCAAAATTCTAAGGGCAAAGCTGAAATGAACCGTATCGGCCGTGGCCCTTGGAATTTACTTACCGTTGAAGCTGTCCGCCGCCATTCTGGTCGGCGGTCTCATCACCGAGTTAGCACAGAGGGCCCGACCGGCTCAGCGGTATCCGGAAGAACAGGAAACAAGTCGAGGGCTTCTCTTTGCCGCCGGCTTGGTAACCGGTGAGGCCCTGATGGGCATCGTCCTCGCGCTGCCTATTGCGCTGAGTGCCTTCTGGCCGACATTGAGCGCGGACCCGTTCAAACTGTTCGATCACCCGCCGCACGGCGCCTGGCCGGGCGTGGCCGCGTTGACCACCGTCTCGGTACTACTCTATCGCAGCGCAGCGTGCGTAATTCGTCACTCGTCATCCGTTACTCGTGAAGGACAGAAATCCTCTGTAACCCGAATAACGAATGACCAATGACGATTGACGGTTTTTCAATCGCTGGGAGGCTCGAAGTGCCCCGGCGGCCGCGACTGCCAGGGTAGGGTTGCCTGTTTGGACTGCTTGACGAGACTGCGGAGACTGGCCTCGGCAGCCCGGAGCAGTTTGGGCTCGCCGCTTTGAAGAAGGGCCGTGAGCAGGACATAGAGCTCGCGATCCCGCCGCACACTCAGCAGCACCTGCTCGGTGACCGGATCGACGGAATCCGTAGCCTCCGTCGAGATGTTTTCTCCATCCGCATCGGTCGTCAGAAGGCTGAGGTGTTTCGGATCTCCGTAAAGCCAGGAGGGAGGAATCCTTAGCGCCTGGGCGAGAGCTTCCAAGGTAGAGGCGGTTGGGTCCAGTTCACCGGCTTCGATTGCCTCAAGCGACTCAGGCTGGAGTCCAGCCCGCTCGGCTAATGAGGAGGTTGACCGGTGTTGGGAAAGACGCCAGGCTTGAATCGTAGGGCCGATGGTCATAGGGGCAGAAGGTTAGAGTGTTGAGTGATGAGTGCTGAGTTAACTCAAAACCCACAGCTCACCGCCAGGGGGCTAAAAAATCAAATGCCAGAGATTGAGCAGCCACCTTTTGATAATGGCCCAAAACCCAGCCGGTTCTTCGACAGGCTTGGGCTCCTTGTCGGCCGATGGAGCTGGCGGTTTCGCATCGGCAACTCCCTCCTTGGCAGGAGACGGCTTGACGCTCGCAAGCGGACCGGACAGGGCCTCTTGAGGCTTGGAAGCGAGCATTTCTGAGCCGGCTTTTGCGGCCGGTTTCGACGCAACGGCAGGAGCCTGGGCCCGATCTTTCAGCTCTTTCTGATAGCGGGCGACCGTGGCCTTGAGACTTTCATTTTCCTTGTTCACCACCGCATGTTCCTGTCGGAGCGACCGGTGATGGGTGGAGAGCTTCGCGACTTCCTGCTCCAGTTGCTTGATATGCTCTTCCATATCCTCCCGCTCCGCATCGCGGCTGCCTTGAAGCTGCTGAAGCTCGGCGGAGGACGCGGCTGCCTCGGTGGTCAGTTTATCCGTCTGATCCTTGATGGACTTTATCTGCAGCTCCAAGGCACTCGTTTGCGTCTGCGTACGCTCCAACTCCGCTTTGATTTCTTCGGACTCGGCAAGGGCCGCCTTGTACTTGCTCTCCGTCACGACGCACCCGCCGAGCACCACTACCGCCAGGGTCAAGCCTGCCGTCGCAACTGCATGCCTGCAGTCTCTCCAGAACGGCAGGCAAGCATTTGTGTCAGCAGATATTGGCGATTGCACCTTGGTCCTCCTCCCTCTTGCAGGATCTCTCGCGGTCACAGGCAGCGACCAGACCACAATAAGTACGCCACAGTAGCATGGAACCACGAAAATATCAAAGCCCATCGCTCGGCGGTGTTCTCCATGCCTCGTGCCGGGGACCCGTTGCTCCGGGAAATGCATCAGGCGCCCCGTGCCAGCAAAGCCGTCTTGACAGGAAGCCCGCATCCCGATATGGGTGGGCCAGCTGAAGGAGCCCCATGCATCGGTTTCCATCCTTACCGGCATCCAAGGTTCGACTGATCCGCGACCTGCTCGCGAACAAGAAGGCGCGCAAGCGGGAAGGGACGTTTGTGATCGAAGGCGCCAAGCCGATCCAGGAATTGCTTCACACGAAAGCCCCGACGCTCCGGACAGTCGTCGTGACTGAAACCTGGCTCAACAAAGTGGATCGGCGCCTCAGAGAGACTTTGGAACAGAGACGGGCGGAGGTGTATGTCTGTCGTGATCCGCTCTTCGAGCGCTTCTCCGAGGTTCATACGCCTTCCGGCATCCTCGCCCTGGTTCAGCAACCCAACTGGAATCAAGAGACGATCTTTGGACAGGCGCATCTCTTGGGGCTCTACGGGGATTGCCTCCAGGACCCGGCGAACCTGGGAACGATCATCCGGACCGCGGCCGGGTTTGGGCTGGATGCCCTCTGGCTCTCACCGGACTCGGTGGATGTCTTCAACCCGAAAGTGGTGCGGGCAACGACGGGAAGCATCCTCACCCTGCCGGTCTTCTACAACGCGGACATCGGCTTGTTCGACCGACAGGGTTGTGCCTTGCTGGCGGCCGAGTCGCCGGGGAAAGCAAGCCGGGCAATACAAGACGTGACCAGTATCCCCGCGCGCGCGATCCTCGCCCTGGGGAACGAGAGCCAGGGTCTGTCGGAGGCGACGCTGAAACGGACCTCCGTCCGGTTTCACATCCCCCTGCATCGCTCCGTTGAATCCTTGAACGTCGCGGCCTCCGCCGCGATCGCGATGTTTTATCTCAGCGGACTTCCCCGGGAAGATAAATAGGGGAAGGAGCACATGGCTGATGGCCAATGGCTGATGGACGGACGCGGACTACGTTCCGCTTTTTCCGAGCCATACGCCATCAGCTATAAGCTCTTAGCTATCTTCGGGGAAGCGACGAATCTCAGCCCACTGGAGGCGAAACAACTATCCGCCCCCATTTGATCGAACGCGGCGGATCACACGAAGTGCGGTATGGCGGTTCAAGCGAAGCAGAGCATCGAACTCTACTGGTGGCAAAGTACCACTCCGCCGCAAGAACCTGAAGGAAGAAACACTGGAGGGTTTTCTCGGCGGGCAACAATTTCGATAAAGCGTAAAAGAGCCCGCCGTTCAACCGAAGGTTGGTATGGTGCCGAGGGACAGACTGTCGAAGCGG
>Ga0194113_10007236_pt1 | contig 13897 bp, 13 predicted proteins | sample TA2MahC200mmetaG_FD_146193 | JGI IMG/M metagenome (GOLD analysis project Ga0194113, IMG submission 146193) | Freshwater microbial communities from Lake Tanganyika, Tanzania - TA2015017 Mahale Deep Cast 200m | ecosystem: Environmental > Aquatic > Freshwater > Lake | place: Tanzania: Lake...
AAAGGTAAGGAAGAGATTCATCACATGTTCGGCTTGGCAAGTTATGCCCAGTACGCGGTGGTACATGAACGCTCCTGCGTCAAGGTTAGAGAGGATGCCCCGCTTGATGTGGTGTGTCTTCTCGGCTGTGGCACGAGCACCGGCATCGGTGCGGCTATTAATTCGACAGGGATAAAGCCCGGAGAGAGCATTGCCGTTTTCGGCTGCGGTGGTGTGGGGTTGAGCGCTGTTATGGGCGCAAGGCTAGCCGGGGCAGGCAAAATTATCGCCGTTGATACTCTGGAGCGCAAACTGACAATGGCCAAAAAGCTTGGAGCCGATCATTTAATCGATGCTTCGAAGGACGACCCTATGGTTAAAATTATGGAGCTGACAGGAGGTGGGGCGGACTACGCTCTGGAATGTATCGGGAATGTGAATGTCATGGCTCAAGCATTTGCATCAATGCGCTTTGGGGGCAAGCTCATCGTTGTGGGCATGGCTCCGCTCGGCACTTTTCTTAATATTGCCACATATGAATTCCTTCTGGGTAAGACCATCTCGGGAACTGTGCAGGGCGATATAAATCCACAGATTGACATACCGCGATACATAGACCTTTTCATGGGCGGCAAATTGCCTATAGACAAGCTTATCACCAACACTTACAGCCTTGACCGGATCAATGAAGCCTTTGAGGCACTGGAAAAGGGCAAGGTCATACGCAGTGTAATAAAGTTCTAAGTTGGACATTTGCTATACAGCAAATATCTGGAAAGAGGTAGCTATGGCTGATGCAACTTTCGATGCTGTGATTGTGGGCGGCGGCACCAAAGGTCTGCAGCTCGCGCTCTACCTCATGAAGTATGGCGGAATGAGCGTTGGCATATTCGAGAGGAGGCATGAAATCGGGGGCTGTCTGTGCACCGAAGAGATTGCAGCTCCCGGATTCCGCGGCAACGACCACGCCAACATAATACTGCCGTTTTATTACGCACCGGTTTGGCGTGATTTCCCGGAGTTCTGGGACTACGGCGCTCAATGGGACCAGCATCTCTGCAGTGACGGCTTCGTTTTCAGAGATAGTGAAACTGCCATCGCTATCTACAGCGACAAACATGACCCGACGCAGGAACGCACAGCAAGAGAAATTGCACGCTTCTCTCAAAAGGACGCTGACACCTGGCTCAAGATATGGAAAATCGCGCTTAGCGATGAATACCTGCGGGTGATGACAGACGGGATATTCAATCCGCCTGAGTGGATGACCGCTCCCGAGTTTGTGGAAAGACAAGTCGCTGTCGCCCCGCTGGTAATGGAAGCGGACCTGCTACCCGACGGAATGTTGATGGCGGGGAGCATGATGCGTACCGTGAAGGAGTGGTTCGACAGCCCCGAACTTCAGTCCTGCATTCTGAGATTCGGCGTTTCCTCAGTCATTGATGTCAACGATCCAGGACAGGGTGTGATGACCATGGGCATGGCTACGCAATTGCCCACGATAGGATTCGCTCGGGGTGGTACCCATCAGATAGCCCATGCTGCCCATCAGCTCCTCGTGCAGATGGGTTGTAAGTTCTTCACCCATGCTGAAGTGGAGAAGGCTGTTATAGAGAATGGAACCGCTACCGGAATCAGGCTGAAAGATGGAAGCGAAATAAGGGCGAGAAAACTGGTTGCCGTATGCGGTCTATCGCCTGCTCAACTATGCTTTAATATAATCGGTAGAGAACACATCCCGCCGAAGCTGGCAAGGAGAGTGGAACTACTTCAGACATCCTTCGGCTGTCTCATGTGGTACTCCTTCGCCGTCCACGAAGCGCCCAAGTACAAAGCTGAGGCGTTTAATCCTGATATTCATGAGTGCCAGTGGCTCGGATTGCAGCCCGACCCTGACCCTATGCACATAGCGAGGGAGTGCCTGAATGAGAGACTGCTCCAGTGGCCCCCTCTGGAAGACTATGCACCCACCGTGGGCTGCCATAGCCTGGTCGACCCGTCATATGCCCCTCCCGGGAAGCATGTTCTCCAGAACGAACAGCTTGCACCGCCTGCTGCTCACCATACCGAAAGAGAATGGCTGGAGATAAAAAAGCGCTATGCGGAAAACTTAATGAAAATCTGGCAGCAATACGCTCCTAATATGACATGGGACAATGTCATTGGCGTCGATACCAACAGCCCCTATGATAATCTGCGCATGAAGAACCTGGCTCCGAACGGCACTATGGCAGGAATCGACCGCGTGCCCTTCCAGGTCAATGAGTACAGGCCTACACCCGAGCTGGCTAACTACAGGACCCCCATACCTAACCTCTACGCCACAGGCGGTTGCTGGCACGTAGGCTCAAATGCGGGGTCTGCTGAATCGTATAACTGCTACAAAATAATCGCCACCGACATGGGGCTGGGCAAGCCCTGGGAGGAGCAGGGTAAAGAGGAGCCCGATTCCCTGGTTGAGCAGCAGCGGAAGACAAGAAAAAAGGTACAAGCTACGGCAAAGCCTAATCACACTTACAGAAAGAGATAAGACCTATTCCGAAACGAGGTGATGGTTTATGCCTATAAATAAAATTGTGAACAGCTTCGACAAAGCGGTTGCCGATATAAAAGACGGCGCCACGATAATGGTCGGTGGCTTCGGCACTGTTGTGAGCATGCCCAGCCTGCTACTGGTGGCGCTGGCTAAGAAGGGTGTCAAGAATCTCACTACGGTATCAAACAGCACCGGATTCGGACCGGATGTCTGGGCTTTGCAGGGCGCTAAGTTTCCTGAGGACATGGATATTCTGGTCAGGAACGGTCTGATCAAGAAGGCAATCGTCTCTGCTCCTGTGAGTGCTCTATATGTAAACAATTTTGAAAAGCTGCTGAGAGAAGGCAAGGTGGAGATAGAGATGGTTCCGCAAGGCACATTGGCAGAGCGTATCAGAGCAGCCAAGGCAGGATTGGGAGGAATATATGTGCCGACTGGAATAGGCACCGTCATAGAGAAAGGGAAGGAAAAGAGAATTATAAACGGTCGCGAATACATACTGGAGCTTCCCATTAAGGCGGATTTCGCCCTGATACATGCCTATAAGGGAGACCGATGGGGCAATCTGGTCTATAGAGGGACATCGCGGACATTTAATCCAACTATGGCGGGGGCAGCTAAAGTTACCATCGCTGAGGTTGATGAGATTGTTGAACTCGGCGAGCTTGACCCTGAGGCAATTGTAACGCCAGGGGTTTATGTGGATAGGGTAGTAGCCCGTCCTAAGGAAGCTGCTCCCAGGGGCCCTATAGTCGATAAACAGGCTAAGGAATCCCGTAAAAGATACGAGGATGAGATTAGGAGAGTCTATAAGAAGAGGGGGGCCAAGTGACTACGAAAGCTGACCTCATAAAAAAGGAAAAACTCGATAGGCAGATCATGGCTCTCCGCGTCGCCAAGGAGTTCCAGGACGGCAACACTGTCAATCTGGGAATCGGCATTCCCACTCTGGCGGCTAATTTTATTCCCGCCGGTAGGGAAGTGGTATTTCACAGTGAGAATGGAGTTATGGGATACGGCGAGATAACCCTGCCGGGAGAGGGAGACCTCGACCTGGTGAATGCCAGCGGGCAGACCGTGAAACCTGCGCCGGGGATGTGCTTCTTTACTCACGATGAGTCTTTTGCCATTGTTAGAGGGGGGTTTCTGGACATCAGCGTGATGGGAGCCTATCAGGTCTCCGAGAAAGGCGACCTTGCTAATTATATGATACCCGAGAGGCAGGTCGGCACGATCGGCGGTGCTATGGACTTAGCCTTCGGGGCTAAGAAACTCATCATAGCAATGAATCATATTACGAAAGACGGCAATTATCGGATAGTGAAGAAGTGTAATTATGAAATCACTGCGCCGCAGTGCGTGGACCTCATCGTAACCGATATCGCAGTTATCGAGGTAACAAAGAAGGGGCTTGTTCTGAAGGAAGTGGCACCGGGGTGGACTCCCGAAGAGGTGCAGCTTCTTACGGAGCCTAAGCTAATAGTAGCGCCGGATTGTCATGATATCGAGTTAATGTAAATCCGCAGAGAAGCAAGAAGGAGGCAGAAATGTCGGGGCAATACGATGTAATCATCATAGGCAGCGGGCCTAATGGGCTTGCAATAGGGGCTTATCTGAGCAAAGCGGGGCAGAAAGTCCTGTTGCTGGAGAAGAGATACGAAGCAGGAGGAGGGCTTGCCACCGAGCAGATAACGCTGCCTGACTTCTTCCATAATACCCACGCCATATTCCACATGATGGTAGACTATGCGCCTATCTATCCTGACTTCAAACTGGAAGAGCAGTATGGAGTGAGGCATATCCTCCCCGAACTGCAGTGGGCGATGCCGCTGCCCGATGGTAAATGCATCTGTGTATACACGGATGTAGAGAAGACCTGCGCTTCTATCGCCAAGTTCTCGCAGAAAGACGCCAAAGCCTATCGGGAGATGTACCGTGAGTGCGACGAACTGATGAGAGAGATCGTCGGTCCGCAAACCTACGTGAAGCCCGAACCTGCACCTCTTGCTGCAGCCAGAATGGACCAGTCGCCACTGGGCAAGAAACTAACCGATTTTGCCGAAAAGACGCCTGATGATGTGATAAAGGAACGGTTTGAGAACGACCATGTAAGGACGCTCATGCTTTATACGGTATGTCACTGGGGGCTCGACTACAGCCAATCGGGACTCGGTTATTTGATACCGCTGTACTTCAATAGAATGTCCGCTTACCGCCTGACGGCGGGCGGCTCCCACAGAGTTTCCAATGCCCTGTTAAAGGTGATCTTCGAGAATAAAGGGCAGATAAGGCAGAACGCTCAGATAAAGAGGATCATTGTAGAGAATGGCACGGCGAAGGGAGTGGAACTGGAAGACGGGACCAAATTCATGGCTAACAAAGCGGTCGTCAGCACCATAGACATACACCAGACCTTCTTGAAGTACGTCGGTGAAGACAAGCTGGAGAAAGACTTCGTGGACATGGTGAAAATCTGGCAGTGGGAGAAGTGGAGCCTGTGCGACCTGCACCTGGCTCTGGAGGAGCCGCCCAGATTCAAAGCCGCCGAGCATAACCCGGACATCAACAAGGCTTTTATGTATGTTCTGGGATTCAACAGCTCGAACGAGCTGAGACATGAATGGGACATGATGGAGAAAGGCGAACTTCCCAAAACTGCCGGCTACATCGCCAGCTTCCCCAGCGTACACGACTCCTATCAGGCGCCGCCGGGGAGAGCCTCGGGGCTGCTCTCTCAGATGGCTCCCTATGAACTAAAGGACGGCGGGCATGATAAGTGGCTGAAATACAAGTTCAGGGAGCAGATAGCAGAGTACCAGTTGGCTACGCTGCATAAATATGCACCGAATATGACGAAAGAAAAGGTGTTGTGGTGGAACATCACCACGCCTGCGGATATTCAGAACAAATTTGCCAACATGGTCAAAGGCTCCTACAAACAGGGGATGTATCACCCGCTGCAGATGGGATACCTGAGGCCGAACCAGGAATGCTCCCACAATGTTACGCCGGTGAAGAACCTGTTTGTAGGTGGAGCGAATGTCTGGCCCGGTGGCTGCGTAATCTGGGGTTCGGGCTACAATTGTGCCAACACCGTAGCCGAGGTATGCGGGATAAAGAAATGGTGGCACGAGCCTAAGTATGTAACCGAGGCACGCAACAAGGGTTATATACCCTGAGATACTTTCGTGAAGGCTTAAGACACCTGAGGAGGTGAATGAGAATGTTGTTCAGGTCAACAGGGCTAGGGAAGACCCAACTCAGCGGCCACGTCGTGGAGATGAAGCGCCAGGGAGACTATCTGATAATGCACGTGGATGTAGTGGAGCCGGTTAAATGGAGGATTCGGGCGGCGATGAGCTTCCGTGATATGGCAAAGGTCATGGCATGCTGTGCCAAGCGTTCCATAGTGCAGTTCATACTGTCTCCGACTCAGTGGCGCAGGAAACAACCGGGCCATCCCGGCGACTTCTAAAACTATTTGGCTTTTGAGTTACTGAGTTTCTGAATCTACCGAGAAGTTGAAGGGGGAGGACTGTGATGCCGAGTACGGAATACGATGCTATTGTAATAGGGGCAGGATTCGGAGGCAGCTCCTGTGCCGGACTGTTGGCGAAGAAGGGGCTCAAGGTATTGCTGCTGGAGAAAAATGCCCGTGCCGGCGGCAAGGCTATGTCCCTCTCCAAAAAAAGTTTCACTTATACAGCCTGGGTAGTTATCAGCGCCCCGACTCAGGGGACTTTGCTTGAGGTCGTGCTCAAGGAGTTGGGGATGGATGGCAAGGCGGAGATTGTAGCGCCGGGCGTACAGGGCACCAGGTTTAAGAACTCCAGGGGAAAGTTCGTCGTGGGACCTCAGCCTCCTCCGGGACAGGTGATGAATCCGGATGATATGTTCGATTGGCTGGAGGTGGGTGGGAAGGACAGGGAAGAAGCACTGAAGGTCTTCATGGAAATGACCATGATGCCTCCCCAGGAGATAGACAATCTGCATGACATCAGCTTCGCTGACTGGCTGAACCGCTGTAATGTCCATAAATCCTTATATGCATTCCTCATCGGTCCTGTATCGGACGGCTGCTTCATGGTTCCCGTAGATGCTCTGGCTGCTTCCGAAGCCATAAAGACACTGCAGGATGTCTTCCTGCGCAGCGGCGGCGTATTCTGCAAGGGCGGTTTTGGTAAGCTCGCCGATGCCTATGCTCAGGCGGTGGAGAAATACGGCGGTAAAGTGATAATGCGTGCCAGGGTGGAAAAAATTATGGTCGAAGACGGCAAGGTTAGCGGCGTTGTTACCGATAAGGGCGTCTACCATGCTCCTGTCGTAATCAGCAATGCCGGCATACAGCCTACGGTACTTAAGCTGGTTGGGGAAGAGCATTTCGACCGCAGCTATATCAACTATGTCAAGGAACTGGTTCCGTCCTGGGGAATGATGGGCACACGCTATTTTCTGAGCAAAAAGGTGGTTAAGGAACCCTACGGGGTTATTTTTACTCAGGATAGCACCTGGAACCTGCAGAAATGGCTCGAGGCGAAGAACGGCAAGATGCCCGATGAGGTTACCGTATGGTATGAGATTCCGGCAAATTACGATCCCAAAGCGGCACCGGCAGGTAAGCAGATGCTGATGACAGGTTTCTGGTGTCCTGCTGACCCCATGATAAGCGATAAGGAGAAAAAGAGATGGTGGGATAAGGGGGAGGAGATGCTGTTCCGGGCTATCCCCGAGTTGAAGAAGCACATCGAATTCAAAGAGAACTATTCCGCTCGCGAGGTCTCCTTGCTTACCCGAGAACACGTCCTTCCGGGACAAGGAGGCGAGTGTATAGGTCTGGGGCAGGTGATAGGACAGTGCGGCAAGTACAAGCCTTCGCCCAAGGCACCGATACAGGGATTGTTTTTCGTTGGTTGCGACGCCGGCGGCTACGGAGTCGGCATCCATCAGGCAGTGGACTCGGGTATCAATGTTGCCAACATGGTACATAAGCACCACCTGATGTATAAATCCATGAGTTGAAGCACGGGTTAAGTGCGTTAGTTAAACAACAAACCTGATTCCTCTTTACCTTAAGGGCGAAGAGGGATTAACAAGAGGAGTTATATATGACTGCAAGAGTGGGCATAGTGGCAGTAGGTCAAACGAAGTACTCCCCGAACAGGGCCGATGTCAGTGAGGAGGAACTGGCGTACGAGGCGGTAAAGCAAGTTCTGGAGTCTACAGGGCTTTCCTTATCCGATTTCGATGGCGCAGTGTCCTGCTCCCAGGATTTCTGGGACGGCAGAACGATATCGAACATGAATATTCAACGTATTGTGGGTGCTCACCTGAGCGATGAGGATAAAGTCTGTGAGGACGGCATTAATGCCGTCTATGCCGGAATGGCGAGGATTTTATCGGGGCACCATAAACTTGTTCTGGTTATGGCGCATACGAAGGAATCTCAGGCTGAGAAGAGCCTTATCGAAAACGCTGCCTTCGACCCGGCTATGCTCAGGCAGTTGGGTTTGGACTTCCTTTCGGCTGCTGCCATGCAGGCAAAACGCTACATGTACAAATATGGCATAACCGCCGAACAGTGCGCTGAGGTGGCGGTGAAAAACCGCGGCAATGCTAAGAGAAATCCCTTTGCCCAGGCTCCTCTGGATATTACAACGGAGGACGTCCTGAGTTCCAAAATACTGTCGTCTCCCATCAGGCTTCTCGATGCTAAGCCCATTTCGGATGGCGCCTGCGCAATGATTTTAACCACAGAGGAAAGGGCTAAAAAGCTCACCAGGAAACCGGTCTGGATACTGGGGGCGTCTTGCTGCTATGAGACGCATTATCTGGGAGATAGGGATTTGGCGGAATGCGACGCACTTGCCAAGGCGGCCCGGAAAGCATATAGCATGGCTGGTATCAGAAATCCTGTGAAAGAGATAGATGTTGCAGAGATATGCGAGGAGTACTCATACCAGGAGCTTATGTGGATGGAAGGGCTGGGTTTCTGCGGCAAGGGCGAAGCAGGTAAGTTCATTGATTCTGGAATTACCCAGATGGACGGCAAGCTGCCGGTGAATCCCTCCGGCGGGATGCTCCCCGGCAATCCAATCTGCGTGGCAGGAATGGCGCGAGTCGCTGAGGCAGTGTTACAGCTTCGCGGGGAAGCGGGAGACCGTCAGGTGAAGAATGCCCGGGTAGCCCTCGCCCATGGTGTTACCGGCGCCTGCGGACAGCATCATGGTGTGATGATTCTGGGCAGATAGTTGGAGGAGAAAAACATGCCTAATAGAGTAGCTATAGTAGGAATCGGACAAACATATCACACAAGCAAGCGTCCCGACGTCAACTATGCAGAGATGGTGAGAGAGGCTGTGGTGGCAGCCCTCGCCGATGCTCAGCTTAGCATCAAGGACATCGAGGCCGCGTTTATGGGCACTATGGAGACTTTTGAAGCTATCTATCTTCCTGACCTCGGGATGGCTGCTGAAGCAGGTTTCTTCGGTAAGCCTGGATTCAAGGTGGGGACAGGAGGCACCAGCGGTGCCTCGGTGGTAGCTGAGGGCTTTTACTTCGTTGCCTCAGGTCTGTTCGATGTGGCTCTCATCATCGGTTGCGAAAAACAAGATTGCGGCGATACGACTGCTGCCATCACGGCTGCTGCTACACCCATGTGGGGCAAAGGCTCTACTACGGGCGCTATCGGGGAGTTCGCCAAGCAGGCTCTGTCCTATATGAGGACATCGGGAGCTAAGGAAGAACACGCTGCCATGGTTCGTCTCAAGGCAGACAGAAATGCCTGCAGAAATCCCTATGCTCACCTAAAGCTCGGCTTGAAAAGCGTGGATGAGGTGCTTAAGTCATCCTACCTGGTCTGGCCGCTCAGGATATTGGACTTCTGCCCGCAGTCATGCGGGGCATGTGCACTTATTTTTGCCTCGGAGAAGAGGGCAAAGAAGATCACGAAAAAACCGGTATGGGTTGCCGATATTGAGACGGTGCATCAGGAGGTCTTCCGCGCCGGGGTATTCGGCGACCCCACAGGCAAAGAGACCTACACCCAGCATGTAGCCTGTGAGAGGCTTTACAAGCGCAACGGCATAACGAAGCCCCGCAGGGATATCGACATGGCTGAAATCTACGAGCCCTCGAATTGGGAGGAGTTGAATCTCTACGAACACTTCCACTTCTGCGGCAAGAACGAGGGCTGGAAGCTGATAGAGAAGGGAATAACCGAGATAGAAGGCGAGTTTCCGGTGAATCCCTCCGGCGGTGTGATAGCGACAAATCCCATTGGCGCCACACCCACCATTCGAGTTGCTGAGGCTGCGCTTCAAATACGCGGGGATGGCGGTGAACGTCAGGTGACCAGAGACGTAAAGACCGCTATCGCTACCGCCCTCGGAGGCCCCAACTGGACAGTTATGACTCTGCTCAAGAGGTCGTTATAGGAGGCGTGTGAATGGCTAAAAAAGTAACGAAGAAGACCCCTGACAAAGCTTCTAAAGAGGCTCCGAAGCCGGAGTATATCCACGTAAAATTCGACTTGCCCAGGCGCTATGACTGGTCAACCGGCAAGTATCTGGGGTACTTTTACGCGGAGGCGAAGGAGAACAAGAAAATCATGGGCAACCGCTGCCCTAAGTGCAAAGAGATATTATTGCCCCCGACCCCTGTCTGCGGCAGGTGCAAAGTGGATATGGGCTGGGACTGGGTAGAGCTGCCTCAAACGGGCACAGTATTCCAGTACACATATCTCGTTTTCCCTCTCTGGGACCCGCATTACGGTGAGAGGTGGGCTAATCCCTACGCCAGCGCTATCATCGAGCTTGATAACGGTGTTTTCTACAGGCACTGGCTCGAGGAGCAGGATAAAGAGAAGCTGAGAGAGGGAATGAGGGTAAAGGCTGTGTGGAAAGAGGACTACAACGAGCGCGGACAGGGGCCAGGAGACATCCTGTACTTCAAAGAGATCGGGAAAGAGTAGGAGGTCTAAAGATGGCGACAGTGACTGAAAAATTAGAAGGCATGGATGTCTGGCTTTATCACGGGCGTATATATATCCCGAATACTTATTCGGCGGGCGCTATTGGCAGCCGCTTTCTCATCGAACTGAGAGACAACAAGAGGATAATGGGTGCCAGATGCCCTGCCTGCAATCGTGTTTATGTGCCTGCGAGGTCGGTGTGCAAAGATTGTTTCGGTCAGTTGGATGAATTGGTGGAGGTGAGCAGCAGGGGAACTCTTCTCACCTATACTGTTTGCCAGCGAGGAAGTCGAGTTCAGCCGGTGGAAACACCGATTATATACGGAATTATTCAACTGGATGGTGCCGATAATGGCTTTGTGCACATGCTGGGCGAGGTTGAGCCTGAGCAACTGAGGATAGGTATGAGAGTTCAAGCGGTTTTCAAGGAAAAGCGCGAGGCAAGCATCCTGGACATTAAGTATTTTAAACCGCTTGGCTAACGAGCAGGAATTAGGGGGCGGGTTGCAAACCCGCCCCCTACAGGAATATCTGAGAAACGGGTTCGCGATTTGACAGTGCCTGATAGATAGAGTGGGAGTATAAAATGGAATTTGCACTGACGCCTGAACAGGAAAAATTCGTCCGAGACTTTCAACACTATCTGAAAAACCACATGACCCCTGAATTGATTGCAGACCTGGAAAAGGGGAAGACATATTCGGAATCTGAAGCATGCTGGAAGTTCATCAGACAGATGGGGCGCGACGGCTGGCTCGGAGTAGGCTGGCCCAAAGAGTTCGGCGGTCAGGGACGCTCTCCGCTTGAGCAGCACTTGTTCTATGAAATCGCCCATTATGAACATGCACCGTTGCCGGTTCTCCCTTTGAATACCGTAGGTCCGGCGCTGATGCGGTTCGGCAGCGAGGAGCAGAAACAGGAATTCCTGCCCCGAATACTGAGGGGTGAGATGGATATTTGCATAGGTTACACCGAGGCTGAGGCTGGTACCGACCTGGCATCCTTGAAAACCGCAGCCGTCAGGGACGGAGATTACTACATAATAAACGGTGCCAAGGTTTTCACCAGCCTGGCGCATACCGCCGATTATATCTGGCTTGCTGCCAGGACCGACCCCAAAGCCGCCAAGAAGCATCACGGTATTTCAGTTTTCTTGATTCCTATGACCACGCCCGGCATAACTATCAGACCGCTCCACACCATGCCCGGCGAGCGTAATAACTACACCTTCTATGACAATGTGAGGGTTCACAAGAGCTGTCTGGTCGGGGAGGAGAATAAGGGCTGGAAATACATCACCACGCAGCTCGATTTCGAGCGCATAATGCTGAGCCCCTCGTCGCCGATGAGACGCAACATCGAAGACACAATCAAGTGGGCTAAAGAGACCAGGGTTGACGGCACGGCGGTAATAGAGCAGCCCGGCGTCAAAACCAGGCTCGCTGAGCTGCTGATGGAAGTGGAAGTGCTCAAGATGCTCAACTACTACGTCGCCTGGCTGATAACCAACGGGGTCGTGCCTTATGCTGAGGCGTCGATGGTCAAGGTATTTGGCTCGGAATTGTATCAACGGGTCAACGGTACTCTATTGCAGATTATGGGGCAGTACGGGCAGTTGCAGGCTGGTTCGAAGTGGGCGCCGCTTAGAGGAAGAGTGGAAAAAGCCTTTAGGAGCGACATCGTGTTCATCTTCGGCGGCGGTGCCATCGAGGTGCAGAGGAATATCATAGCCCTTGCAGGTCTGGGGATGCCGCGCTCGTTTTAAAGAGCTTTGTTCCCATGTCGTTGCGAGGAACGCAGAGACGAAGCAATCTGGTGGGGTGGGGTGGAACTGAAAGCTGACCGCTGAGAGCTGAAGACTGAAAAAGAGATTCGGAGGTAAATCTGGATGAGCCAGGATATTTATGAAAGGCTTCAGAAAATGGTGGGAGAGGAGGCAGGGCCTTTCGAGGCGGCGGATGAGGTCAACAAAGCCATGATTCGACACTGGTGCGAGGCGATGGAGGACGCTAATCCGCTTTACTCGGACGAAAACTACGCTAAGAAAAGCAGGTACGGCGGTGTCATAGCACCACCGCAGATGGTGCAGGCTTACTGTATCCCGCCTCTCTGGCCCAAGAGGGTTCTGCCGGACCCGCAGGCGAAGGCTGTGAGAATGATGGACGAGGCGGGTTATGCCGGTGTCGTAGCCACTACTACCTCTCAGGAATACTTTAAGCCCATGCGAATCGGCGACAGGCTGAGCTATAAGATAAAGTTTGTCAGCGTTTCCCCTGAGAAGACTACCAGATTGGGGACAGGCCATTTCCTGACCTCGGAGTACACCTACACCAATCAAAAAGGCGAGGTGGTCTGTGTCCAGTCTTTCACCATTCTCAAATTTAAACCGGCGGTATAGAGAGGTTTGACATGACTGCTAAATCTATTTACTGGAACGATGTAAAAGAAGGCGATGCACTCCCCGCGCAGAAACGCGAGATAACCCGCACCACCGTGGTTGCCACAGCCATAGCTACCAGGGATTTTACCCCCGTGCACCACGACCATGAGGCTGCGCAAAAGTCGGGAGCCAATGACATTTTCCTGAACATACTGACCACCGGAGGGTTAATCGGGAAATACATGACCGACTGGAGCGGACCCGAGGCGCAATTGAAAAAAATGGTCATACGTCTCGGGGCTACCTGCTATCCCGGAGATATTCTGGTAAGCGGCGGCAAGGTGGTTAAAAAATACACTGCGGGCAGCGAGCATCTGGTTGATGTGGAATACAACTTCTCGGTGGCTATGGGTCCGCATGCGTGGGGAACTGTAACCATGGCTCTGCCCAATAAGGGCTAAGGAGGCATATCGATATGTATGACCAGTATCTTGCCCGAAGGTATCGGACAAGTGTGAGGCCGAGACCCGAGGATTACAAAATCAGGGACAATGTAGCCATAGTAGGTATAGGAGAAACGGAGTTCTCCAGGGATTCCGGCAGAAGCGAATGTCAGATGGCATGTGAAGCAATAAAGAAGGCTGCCGATGACGCCGGATTGAAACTGGAAGACATTGACGGCCTGGTTAAATTCGCTATGGACTACACGGACGAGATGCACATAGCTAGCACTCTTGGGATACCGAGATTGAACTACTTCGCTGAGTGCGGCTGGGGGGGTGGCGCCTGCTGCGCTACCATCGTGCATGCAGCGACTGCCATAGCGACAGGAGCCGCCAAGTACGTTGTTTGCTACAGGGGTATGAACGAACGCTCGGGACGTCGCTACGGTCGTGTGCCGGGTGTCGAGCAGGTGATGATTGCGCCCAACGACCATTACGGCTATATCATGCCCTTCGGCTTCGCAACACCGCCTTCATGGGTGGCTATGTTCGCCACAAGATATATACATGAGTTCGGAGCCACGCCAGAC
>Ga0194113_10007257_pt1 | contig 13875 bp, 11 predicted proteins | sample TA2MahC200mmetaG_FD_146193 | JGI IMG/M metagenome (GOLD analysis project Ga0194113, IMG submission 146193) | Freshwater microbial communities from Lake Tanganyika, Tanzania - TA2015017 Mahale Deep Cast 200m | ecosystem: Environmental > Aquatic > Freshwater > Lake | place: Tanzania: Lake...
TCCTGCCTCCATATTGCCCTCGGGACTCATATAATAGGCTTTGAATGGCATGTTCCACCTCCCCAATCTAGTGCCTGATTTCCGTACTCCTGCCCATATGTTAAGAAAATCCGACAGTATGTCAACCCTCGAAAATAGATAAAACCGGCAAAAAGTGAGAGGGAAGGCTCGCTATAGGCAGGCAAGCATGATAAAATATGCGTTGTGAGTCAGGTCAGGCGCTTCGGGGATGGCTTTCCCCCTAAGAATATAGCCGTAGTCGGCGTTTCCCGAAACGATCAGACAAGCCACCCCGGCTACACCGGCTTGGGCCTGCTCCGTATGCTAAAAGAGTCGGGATTCCACGGCAACGTATACCCCGTCAACCCCTATGCCACAAACATCGCAGGCTTTCAGGTATATAACAGTCTTACTTCCATCCCGCAGCCACCGGACCTGGTCATAATCACCGTACCGGCTGCTGCTGTCCCTCAGGTCATCGAGGACTGCATAGCAGCCAGGGCAATCAATGTTCAGATATGCACCTCGGGTTTCGGCGAGACCGGCGAGGAGGGGAAAAGACTGGAGCACAGGATAAAAGAAATAGCATCTCAGGGAGGCTTGCGAGTAATAGGTCCCAACTGCATGGGCTTTCACGTACCCTCCGTGAATATGAGGATGCACCCCGATGTGCCACTTGTGCCGGGACCTGTGGCTTTCGTATCCCAGAGCGGAGGTCATGCCCGCATCTTTCTGATTCGCGGGCCCGAGCTGGGTTTCGGCTTCAGCAAGGCGATAAGCTACGGCAATGCGCTCATACTGGATGCTCCCGACTTCCTGGAGTACCTCGGCACAGACCCGGAAACGGGCATTATCTGTATGTATCTCGAAGGCATCAAGGATGGCAGGAGATTCATGGAGCTTGTAAGGAAAATCAACCACAAAAAGCCCGTGGTAATCTGGAAAGGCGGGCTTACGGACTCCGGCGCCAGGGCTGCTGCTTCACACACCGCCTCACTGGGAGGCACCAGACAGGTCTGGGACGCTTTCTTCAAGCAAACCGGAGCTATACAGGTAGGCTCTATTGAGGAGATGGGGGAGGTCGCCATGACCTTTCTGCTAATCAAACCTTCTGCGGGAAAACGTGTGGCGGTGTTTGCTGCGGGCGGCGGCAGTAGCGTGGCTACCGGAGATATATGTGCCGAGGAGGGGCTTGAAGTACCTGCCTTTTCCGAACAGACACGCAAAGGATTGCTCGATTTTATCACGCTGGTCAATCAGGGGGTTGCCAATCCCATAGACGTGCCCAGCGTGGTGGTCGATTTCTCCAGCCTGCTGCGTGCGTATGAAATACTGGCTGCCGACCCTATGATAGACATCGTTATCTTGCATCTGGGCGCCGAGTTCTTCCTGGGACCAACACAAGACGTTATCGAGGAGTTGCATAAATACATCTTGAGCGCCCCAGCCTTCAAATCACATGCCAAGCCTGTGGTAGTGGCGCTGTCGGAGGAGGGGCATGTGAAGGATACTGACAGTTATGCCCAGAGTCTCAGGAAGAAGGGGATCCCGGCTTATAACTCTCTGCGTCGCGCCTGCCGCGCCATCAACCGTTTCGCCAACTACTACGAGTTCATTGGAGCCAGCGCTCGGCTCTAAACGCAGTAAACCCCTAATCTACTTGCGTAGATTGTAGTACTGAACGTTGCAGGTACCTATCGGTCTGTCCTTGAAGGGGCAGTTCCGGCAAAAACTGAAGCTCTCGGGATTATCCCTTATCGTCTTGCGGACTTCAGCCGCCCTCTTGCTCCACCAGACATCCGCAAATGAGGAACCATCGGCAATGCTACCGATTGACTGATGGGCGTTGCAGTCCTGGTCGCAAGCCACGACAGTTCCGTCGGCGAATACACCGGGGAATATGAAGGCTTTCTCGCAAATAAAGTCAGTGCGCCTGACACGCATGCCATCCTGGTAGCTGTAGGCTCTCAATGTCTCGTCGTCCGGAATTAAAGGGTGATGCATATCTTCAGGGGCATCGATAATGGAAAGTGTCCGGATTGAGAATTCGTCGAACCGGTTATCTCTGGCGAACTCCTGCAACTGCGGCAGTTCGTGTTCGTTATGCTTCATAACGATATAGCGCAAATGCAAAACAGGAAGGTCGGAACCCTTTTTACGCCGCTTCCCGGCAATGCTTCGCACGCCTTCTACTGCCTTTTCCACCTTCGCGCCGACCCGGAATCTCGCATGCGTCTCATCGGTAATGCCGTCCAGTGCCACTATCAGGTAGGTTGGCGGATAATCAATCAATGCCTGTTTTACCTTCTCGTCGTTGAGGTTCTGCCCGTTAGTGGACATTAATGTGGTTATCCCCCGGTTTTGAGCGATGCGCAGAATATCGGACAGTCGCGGATGCAGCAGAGATTCGCCCCACCCCCAAAGGCTTGTGGTCAAAAGATATGGGCCTATTTCCTCCATCAATCGCTGGAACAGCGCAGGTTCCATTGCTGCCGCCTTACGTTCAAGCCTTCCCGTGCCTGTGGGACATACCTTACATTTGAGATTACAGTAGCTTGCCAGCTCTATGTGTATATGGATGGGCCAACTCCAGGGGCTGAGCCGCCGATAAAGCAGATTGCCTCCTGCCTTCAGCAAGTTCAGACGCTTCTTCAGCGGCATATTCGACGCGTGAACAGGCATAAGGTCGTAGGTGAAATCGTATCGCCCCCGAAGAATAATATTAGAAGAAATTAGCGGCGCCCGCTTCAGGTAATTTACGCGGTCATGAAATTTCATCTTGGCACCTGTTTAATTCATTTCCTGATGCGGTGAAACTCACATTTGCCTACCTTTTCGGCAGAATCTCCCACACCGGCCGCGTAGCCCAGCATGTGCCCCACCCCCTCCACTAATAGCCCCGAAAGCATAACGGGAAACAAGCGCATGGAGAAGCTGAACGGCTGCCTGCCGCAAACTCGCCTCTGCACGCGCCACAGGCGAACCCAGGGAATTAAGGGGGAGGCGGCTGTGAACAGCAAGCGCCGCGGCCACGGCCAGGAGTGCGCCCACGTAGCAGCAAACTGACGCCCGGTGTAATACCGCGCCGGAATCCATGCCGACCACGTGTCGAAGTTGAGATGTGAAGTGCGCGTCCCCGATTCAAGATAAAGCTCGTATCCCTTTGCCTGCAGATGACGGTGCATAACGCTCTCGGCTTCCATAAGTGTCCCCAGTTCATCGCCGAATTCGAGCAATATATCACGTTTATAGCTGCTGTTATGCCCCGGCAGGTGACGAATCGGACCCGACGACACGGGAGGAGTCCACTCGCCGTAAGCCTGGTAGAAATCAGCCCAGCTCAGCATACTATCCGGATTACCGTTAATCATGCATGGGCCAACTACGGCATAGGGTTGCCTGTGAGCAGCAATGAACAGCTCAGCCCATTTTTCATCGGGGTAAGAATGGTCTTCCGTGAGAGCGACAATCGGGGCACGAGCCTTCCGTATGCCTGCCGTAAATCCCTGAGCGATAGAGGAGACTGTATCGACTTCTACTATTTGCCAGCTATGAAAGGGCTTTAAATCTGGCTCTTCGAGACCGATCTGCGTATTTGCTGGCTTGGCGATAACGATTTCGATTTGCCGTGCGACGGTCTGTGCCTGCAGGTACTTCATAGTAGTTCGCACAGTGTCATACTTATCGGGGATAACCACCAAAGCAGAAAGGGCAGGTCCTGCTGAATTCTTGCTTTCGGCGGCAAGCTTTTCTTCACTCCGTTTTACTTTATCCTGTCTAATCGCAGTCCTCCTGATTTACTCTATATCATGCCAGGCAAAATGTAAATCCATATTTGCCGAATCAGCGGCGCGTTGCCCGTGTACCGCAGAGTTGCTAGAATAGTTATAATTGTGGCATTCTTTCAGGGCACGTATTATGTCTAAGCGCACAGCAGTGGGGTAGTAACAATTGGATGTCGTCATAGGCACGCCTGTTTACCGTCAGGGTGCGCATATCATAGAAAAATTCCTGGCTAATCAGCAGCAGATTCAACATAACTATCCTTCATCGGAACTCGTTTTCGCCACCAGTGAGCATGATTTCGTGGATGAGTTGCAGCATTTTCTCGTCTCCTGGAAGCTCAGAGGGACTGTTGTATCCTACGAGGTTGAGAAGCCGAGTTATGCAAGCAGCAAAATCTGGAACATCGTAGGCGGCAGGGAGGCTATCCGTAACTATGTATTGACTCAAACCGATGCGGGATATCTGCTGTTCCTGGATTCTGACATGGTAATCGATGCCTCGGTAATAAACATAATGGAGAGGAAAATCCAAAACTACGATGCCGTCTTCAGCGGGTATCCGCTTCGCACTTACGGAATAGGACTTGCGGGATGCGGATGCGTCATGCTCGCCAGAAGCATTCTGGAAAGGCTGAGATTTCGCTGCTATGAGTTCAGAAACGGCGAGATAATATTTGAGGACAACATGCTGGAGATGGACTTATTCCGCTCGGGAGGGCGAATAAAGAAAGGCTTTTTCGTTCCTATAACACACTATGTAAATCCAACCGAAGGGAAACACATCGAGCCACAGCGACTCGGGCTTTGGCGTAGGATAGCAAACAATAGCTTTATCAGATATATGCTCATCAAGACAAGCATATCGGTTCACTATAACATTCCCTGGCATCTGAAAGTGCTTCTCAGCGGTTTAACCACAAGCGGAAAAGCCAGGAAAAGCTAAACGCCGAGTTGCCGTCGCTATAGTATCGTTCTTATGGCTTCACATTAGTCTTAATCTGCCGCGTAATGGACTCAAGCACTCTAATAACTTCCCTGGCTTGCTCTATTGAGACAGGCGCGTCAGTCCCGTTTCTTATGCTCCGCACAAACCTCTGTATCAGGTTATAGTGACCGCCATGAAATCTGCCTGCAAATACGCTTAAAGCAACACCGACAGTACAAGCTGTAATTGATAGGCTCTGCCCCAAATTTTCCAATGCTCGCCAAGCTAAGCTTGAAGCGCCGACATTATACTCAAACCTGGCTGAGTTCCAGAGGTCAATGCGCAGGTTTTTCTTTGTGCCATGCACATCGATGATTACTTTATCTTTGTGTGAAGCGCCGGAGTAAACAAGCGTACCGACCCCGTTTCTGCCTTCCAGGATTACTCTGATTTCATCCGAGACTATACGGCCCTGATATTCGGAGCCTTTAACATGCGCCGCTACCGGTTCGACTGCGCCGAGGAAGGCCTGAGTCAGGTAGATATGGTGAGGAAGAACCTCCGTAAATACTCCTGCCGGCAGTCTATGGCACCAGTGCTGCGGATTCTCCGCCTTTTCTGCAGCATTTCGGGATAGCATCTTGATATCTACACCAACCACATCTCCGAAATGCTTACTTTTCACCAGAGATAGCGTATCTATCACTACCGGTTCAAATGTCATATGCTGCACCTGACATAATTTCACACTATTTCTTACACATGTCTCCGCAACCCTGTCGAATTCCTCAACCGATAGAGTGGCAGGCTTCTCTACCAGGATATGGCATTTTGACTCGGCAGCCTGGATAGAGAGTGCAGCGTGGGTCTGCGGAGGGGTACATATGTCCACTAAATCAAGCCTACCCTGTGAAAGCATTTTACTGAAATCGTTGTAGCGTTCGGCTTTCCCAAGCTTTGTCCCTACTTTGGTCAGAAGGGCTTCATCTTTATCGCAAATTGCAGCGATTTCCGTTTCTTTAATACGGAGAAAAGAGGGAATATGATGCAACTGCGCTATCGCGCCGCAGCCCACTATACCTACTCGAATTGCTTTATCTCTAGGCATTCTATCCCCTTATTGCAGATTATCGTTGATTTGCAATTAACCCAGCCCATAAATTACAGCGTTCGCTTCCTGAATGGCTTTGTCAATCAAGCCCATGCCCGATACATCGCCCACCGTATAAGCATTCGCCACCAAATCCTTGCAGGCATCGTAGAGCTTAGTATTAGGCTCGACTACACCAGCGAGAATGACCGTGTCAGCCTTTAGCATATACTCCTTGTTGCCGTACCGGGGCGTAAACCAAACGCCCTTTTTAGTGATCCTTTTCACCTGGCAATCGGTGTGCAGGGTGATACCTAACTCACGCATACGCTCGACGTGCTCCGCGCGCCGCTTCACCCCGACCTCGGGAGCCAGCAATTCAGACGCGTCAATCACCGCTACTTCACGACCCCGTTGAGCAAGAAATTCCGCTGATTCCAGCGCAGCCAGGTCACCTCCTACTACAACCACCTTTTTGCCTACCATAGGCACCCAGGAACTGGTGGACTTTCGGATGCGCTGCGGCGTAACTAAACCCTGCATCAGCCCTCCGCCGAGCCTTAGTCCCAGTTTGAGATACCAGGGGACCTTCTCGGCACCCTCTGATGGTATTTCTCCATACATCATCTTATGCAACATGGTGCCGGTAATAACATTAGGCAAATGGTCTCCCTCTACTTTCGGAGCAACTACCTTGCCGCCGGCAGCATCGATAAGCACATCGGGGCGCTCTCGCTTAACCAGTTCGGGGGTAACTTCTACACCCAGCTTCACTCTTATAGGCAGCTTCCTGAGCTCAGTCATGAGAAAATCAAGAAAAGTTTCGTTGTCCGGGTGCACGGTACAGGCAGGCACTAGGGCTCCACCCAGACGGTGATGTCTGTCATAAAGGGTGACCTGGTGCCCCCTCGAGGCTGCAACTCGGGCAGCCTCCATACCGCCAGGACCGGAGCCAACAATCATTATTTTCTTTGGATTTTCCGTTCTGCCTTCCTGGGGATATTCCTGTTCCTTTCCCATGCGAGCGTTAATGGCACAATGGCAGTCCTCGAGTTTCATCAGCGAATCTACACAGGTAAGACATCTTATACATCGACGGATATCCTTCAGACGACCTTCCATTACCTTTTTGGGCAATTCGGGGTCAGCAAGTAACGGACGTCCCATGACAATAGCATCGCACCAGCCTCTCTGAAGAAGCTGTTCGGCAAACTCCGGGTCATGTATGCAGCCCACGGGCATGACAGGAACATTCACTATTTCTTTGATGGCATGAGCCGCCGGCACATTAAAGCCACACTCATAATTAGCGCCGGCAATTATCTGGTCGACCAGCGGCGAGATGACGCCACCCGAGACGTGGAAGCAGTCAACGCCTGCTGCCTCCAGTATAGGAGCGATGCGCTGCGTGTCTGTCATATCTCGCCCGCTGCTGCCCCCCACACATTCATCACCTGATATACGAATCTGGACAGGAAAATCGCTGCCTGCCTTCTGTTTGATTTTCTTAATGGCATCGACAGACAGCTTAACCCGACCCTCAACGGTCGTCCCTGTATATTCACCCTCGATACGTTTATTACGAAGTGGGGAAAGGAACGAGCCGAGCAACATGTAATTGTGAGCCATGTGAACTTCTACACCATCATATCCAGCATCGCGGGCTCTGCGGGCTGCTTCGCCATACATTTCGATAAGGGCGGGGAGCTCTTCGTCTTTTAGCTCGCGGCAAATTTGTCCGGTTGATTCGGAGCGGTTAATGGAGGGTCCAACAGCTTCCATGTTCACATAGAATGGCGCCAGAGACTCTGGCCCCGGGTGGCTGATTTGCGGGAATATTTTAGCGCCATACTTATGTACCGCGTCAGTGAGACGTTTATGCACCTCTATCTGAAAGTCGCTATGCAGACCCGAGGATAAGGGCTGATACCTGTGCATCGGGTCTATTGAATTGACCTCGGTGACAATCAGGCTTACACCACCTTTGGCACGCTCAGCCCAATAAGCTATCTGGCGGTCGGAAGGCGTCTCGTCCGGATTCGCCCACACAGGAGTCATCGGTGCCATAACAATTCGGTTTCTGAGTTCCATTTTGCTAATTTTCCAGGGTGACATCAGTTTGCTCAGCTTCGGCATTTTCCTACCCCTCGCTTCTTTATTGAATTCAATTATTGGATTATTATTATATAGAGACAATAAAAGGTAATGCAACTTAATATGCTCTAGCAGCAAACTGGAGGATATGCAATTGAACCGCGAAAAGCTGTATGCGCTGGTTAAAATGTCACCGGAGCTTGTGGACAGGCATGACCGCGAGGGCTGGCTAGGACTGTTTTCTTCAACGGCTGTGGTTGAGGACCCGGTCGGAGCAGGGTTGAATCGTAAAGGTAAGGACTGGCGCGGCGGAAGGGATGCGTTGAGCCGTTTCTACGACATCTTCATCGCTCCGAACGATATCAAATTCACGGTGAATCAGGATATCGTGATAGGCAGCGAGGTGGTGCGGGACGTGCTGATTCGCACCAGGCTGCCTAATGGCGCCATCAGTGAGGTAGCTGCCTATCTGCTCTACCGTGGCGTGGAGGAGGAAGGCAAACTGAAAATAGAGAGCCTGCAGGCTCACTGGGACTTTACCGGTAACGCCATCAGGTTGCTGAAAAATAACGGCGTAAAGGGAATAACCGCCTCTACTGTCCAGTTCTGGAACATGCTCAGAATTCAAGGGTTGAAACGGGTTATTGTGTATCTGGGTGCGATGTACAAAGGCATCTTCAAGAAAGGCATTTCGATGGTGAATTCCTTTGCTGCTGCGGTTAATTCGGGAAACGAAAATGCCCTTGCATCGCTATTCGACTCTGATGCTATGATAGAATTATCCGCAGGAAAGAAACTGCCAGCACATGATTTACTGAAAGCCGCAGGAAAAAGGTTACACGTCGAAGTATCGGAAGTTCGCTCAGCCGGCTGGTACACGTCGTGCGTCTTCGATGCGAAGATGAGTGAAATGCAACGACATGGCGTGGCATTCTTTCGCTTCAACCCCAAGACTAAAAAGATTGTCTCCGCCCGTTTTTTCTGGAACGAATAGGATTTGCATTCTAACTGAGGCAAAGAAATGGGCTATGCGGAGAGTCTGAGAGGTTTTTGACTTCAGGCTACTCGTTAACCACACGTAATTTCTTGATTTTACCTCTTAATCCCAGACTCCTGTTCAATTTGTCCTTGATATAGTTAATGAGCTCTTCTGTGCTCATAGCGCCTGCCCATTTCTCACTCAACTTCAGAGTCAATTTTAGTTTAATCTCAACATCTGGCATGTGACCGGAGATTCTCCCTTTAAGCGGTATGCGTTAAACTGATACTACGGAGGCATCAGTACACTGAAGCGGATTATGCTTTAAAACTCAGTAAGTATAGCTTTAATAATTCTATTTCTGGGTGCCGTTTGAACCGAATCTAATCTGCTCGGCAAGCAGGGCATCCACATCTTCCCGTCTGTACCTTCGGTCGCCCCGCGGGCCAACGCGATATGCTCTGATTAATCCTCTCTCCGTCCACCGTCTTAATGTATTGCAGTGAACGTAAAGAATCTGGCATGCTTTTCCTATGGTTAACATCGGGGTCATTTCTTCCCGCTGTCCGTTTCCTCTGTTTCTTACAACCTGCGTTTTAGTTCTCATAGTCCCTCCCCTTGCCGGAAATTTACCCCGCTACACCTCCTTTCTCTATAACACAATATAAGGTGGGGACATGAAGATAGTGTTTAGATAGCATAAAAAAAGTATTAATACGCGCAGATATATCGTAGAAAGTTAAGCGGCAGCTATCGAGACTTAATCTAATCGTTCAGCTTTGCCAGCAAGTAGCCCACGCCTACCTTGGTAAGGATAAATTGAGGATTGCCCGGGTCTGTTTCAAGCTTTTCCCTCAAATGCCGTATATACACTCTCAGGCTATCGACGGCGCCGGGATAGTCTTCTCCCCAGATTACTTCCCCGAGTCGTGAGTGAGTAACCACATGACCCGCGTTCTGCATCAGATGGCACATGATTCTGCCTTCTATCAAGGTGAGGCTTATCTGTTTTCCTCTGTAGGTCAATTCGAATGTCGAGGGGTCAAGCCTCAGAGGTCCACAAGCGATGGGAGCTTCTTCGTCTGGAGAAACTTTTCTCCGCAACTGGGACTTCAATCGAGCCAGAAATTCCATCTGCCTGAATGGCTTCACAATATAGTCATCAGCCCCTAATTCCAGTCCCTTGACCATGTCCGCCTCTTCACCGCTTACAGTCAGGATAACGACAGGCACCGAAGAAAAGAGACGAATTTGCCTGAGCACCTCGAAACCGTCAATGTCGGGAAGTCCCAGATCCAAAATCACCAGGTCGGGTTTCTCCGATTCTATTAAATCCAGACCTTCTTCGCCCAGCCTTGCCGAGAGCAACTCAGCCTCAGGCCACCTCATCTTGAATGCCAGGCGTACGAAGTTGACGATGGCGTTATCGTCTTCGATAATCAGCACTTTCCACAGTTTAGCCGGCTCCTTAGGTTCTATCTCGTGTCTGTCCGCAGATTCCAGCGGCAGCGAGAAACCGAATGTTGAGCCCCTGCCTACGCTGCTTTTCACCCATATCTTGCCGCCGTGCAATTCCACCAGCATCTTGCAGAGCGCAAGGCCCAGCCCCAGCCCCTCCGAAGATTCCCCCCTGGGAAGCTGGTGCGGCTGGAACAAGAATTGCTGTTCCTCCTTCGACATGCCGCGACCGGTATCGCGCACCTCGACAACAATGTCGTTGTCTTTTCTCCTGGCTCCCAATCTGATATTTCCACCCTGTGGTGTGAACTTGAGGGCGTTATCCAGAAGATTGGTCACAATTTGTCGCAGCTTGGCCGGGTCGGCTCTGACTACAGGCAGGCCGGGTGTCAGGGATAAGTCCAATGACTGACCGCGTTTCAAAGCCACCGGCTTCATGGAATCCGCTATATCCCTGAGCATCTGCGACAGGTCAACCATTTCGGGCTTTAGCGCGAGCATGCCCACCTCACCCCTCACGAGGTCGAGAAGCTCATTTATTCTGCTATCCAGGCTCGAGGCACCCTGACGGATATTCCTTGCCAGTGTCTGCAGCGGCTCGGTGTCGATTTCGGAAGCGAGCAGGTCGGAAGAGGCGAGCAACGAAGTCAGCGGCGTCTTTAGCTCGTGAGCAATGACGCGCGTGAACTCCACCCTCTTTTTCATCTCCTGTTCCAGTTGCTGTCTCAATTCCCTTTCCTGCTGATACATGTGCTTCAGCGTTTCCTCTGCTTGCCTGCGTTCCGTAGTATCGCGAACATTAGCAACGATGCCGTTGACCGCCGGATTATTCAGCAAATTTTGCCCTACCACTTCTACAATGCGTAATGAACCATCCTTGTGCCAGACACGCAGTTCAGTTCGAGCAATCGCTCCCGGTCTCTGAGCAATATCGCCGAAGATACCAGACACCCTCGGCAAATCATCTGCGTGTACAAACGCAAACGGGCTTTGACTCATGGTCTCTTCCAGCTTGTATCCCAGCAGGCGTTCGAATGAGGGGCTTAAAAAGGTAAGGAGTCCCTCACTATTTATAATCGCCATCGCTTCCAGGGAGTTTTCGATGAGAGCACGAAAATGCTCCTCGCTGAATTTCAACTCCTCTTGCATACGCTTTTGCTCTGTTATATCGCGAAAATTGGCGACTATGCCTTTTATTGCGGGGTTATCGAGAAGATTCTTGCCCACCACTGCGATGGTATGCCAGGAGCCATCTGCATGCTTGGCGCGTATTTCGTAGTGCACTGTGGAGCCCGGTTTTTTGAGCAGCTCCTCGAATGTTCTGGAGCCGTTCGATATGTCAGCAGGGTGTACGAAGTCGAAGGAGCTTCTGCCGATGTCGTCTCCCATTTTATATCCGAATACGCGCTCGATAGACGGGCTTTTGTAGCGGATAGCGCCGTCACCGCCGATGATTACCATCGCCTCCATTGCGTTTTCTATCAGCGCCTCAAAGAACTCTTCCTTATGCCGCAATTGGTTCTGGGACTGTTCCTTGCCGATTACGGTTTTGGAGGCAACTTGCTTGCGGATACGCTTGTGCTGTGACTTAGAGCCTTTGCTCTTGTCCTGCTTCGGCATGTCTTACCTCATTATTACAAATATCGGACAGGAGAATATTAAGCACGAATTAGCTAAGTGTCAATTTCCTCAACTAATCCCGATGACAGTGCCTTATCATTTACCCACCGGACAGCAGTTTATACACTCATAGCAGGTATATAACAGAGTCACACTCTGAGCCTGGTAAAGATTCCAGTATTCCGGGTCACGCAGCATTGCTTTCTGTTGCTCCGGCGGGGCATCCAACAGCCTTTGCATAAACTGTATATGCGCAGCCATGCCCCATTTCTGCTGCTTATTGAGACATTTAACGGCGTCCTTCAACGTGTGCGTATCGAGCGCCTGTGCCGGGCAAGACTGCACACATGTGGCACAATCCCCGCACAATTCTTCCTCCATCGGTTTGTCCGCTTCCAGCAAAGCGTTGGTGACTACAGCTCCCAGCCTTACTCTGGGTCCCCATCTATGTGTGAGAAGCAGACGGTTTTTCCCTATAGTTCCCAGGCCGGCGCCTATTGCAACATGACGGAGCGAGATATCTCCCAGAAGGCCCTTGGTCTCTCTGCTCATTTCAATAGGCGATGCCGGCACTACCAGTGCAGCCCTGTAACCGCGCTCCTCAATGAGCCTTCCCAGCCGCAGTGTCAGTAGTTCTTCTTCTCTGTAAGTTGCGTGGGTTGATATCATGGCTGAGAATAAACTGGGGCTTTCGATAGACCCGCGCAGCATGGGAATGGCGAAAACGATAACGCTGTGTGCATCAACCATAACCTTGGTCACCGGCAGCGGAGGTGTGCAGGGCGGAATCGATTCTATGGCTGCTACACCAACCAGTGCTGCTCCACCAGCTATGGCTGCAGCCTTGATTTCTTTGGTAAGCTCACGCGCTGAGAATCCGGTTTTCATGGGACACCTCCTAATCCTGCAACTTGCCCGAATCTAATCTCGTGTTTTGCAGAGTGTTTCCCTCGTTTTCGATATGTCCTGACTATACTATAGACACGATGGCGTTACGCTGAGTGCCCCAAAATCGCTAGATTCCGGAATTTTGAGAGACGTTAGTTGCTCAATGACAAGATAAGACCGTCAGCGATTCATGAGCTTCATGAAATCCGCTGTTGTGCCTTTTTCAGCGGTTATCTTCAGTGCCATCTCGGTTAGTGTCGGTGGAGTTTCGGGAACATGCTGCCGGGGGACAAGGCAAACGGCTTCGACATCGCAAGCAGAAACGCAAAGACCGCACCCGATGCATCGTTCCGGGTCAACTACAGCCACCGACCCTTCAACCTTTATGGCTGAAACCGGGCAACGCTCATCCTCGCATATCCCGCAGCCCGTACAGAGGGCTGCATCAACCTGCGACTGCCATCTGCTTACAGCAAATGCATTCGGGTTCTTGAACTGCGTGAGCCCGCGTAAAATAGTACAACAGCAGGGGCAGCAGTTGCAGATAAGGTTCAAACGGTCCTGGCTGTTGTTCGTAGTGTGCACCAAGCCAGCTTCCTCAGCGCGACGCACTACATCCAACGCTTCTTTCTTCGTGATTTCCCTGGCAAAGCCCCTTTCGATGAGATAGCGACCGGTCCTGTCAAAAACCAGGCACACATCCCTTGGCTTATCGCAAGCCCCGATGCTCACGCGGCAGGCGCACTGGGCGAGTGCATAGGTATCGTTCCTCTCCAGCATTTTCGAGACAACCTCGAATGGAAGTACCTCGATTCGGGCATCGATTGCTTTTTCAATCGGGATCACCCTTGTAATAGGAGTCTGACTTCCCGCAAACGATTCCCCCAGTCCTTCACGGTGATACTCCTCCCACAATTTTGCCAGCGCCTCGTGCATAGGCTCACCGCCGCCTTTCATGAAAGGGAACTCAAAGAGCCCGGGAATGGTGGGAAGCAGTGAGTATTCCATGACTCCGCCTTTTCTCCGGCTGAAGACT
>Ga0194113_10007258_pt1 | contig 13873 bp, 8 predicted proteins | sample TA2MahC200mmetaG_FD_146193 | JGI IMG/M metagenome (GOLD analysis project Ga0194113, IMG submission 146193) | Freshwater microbial communities from Lake Tanganyika, Tanzania - TA2015017 Mahale Deep Cast 200m | ecosystem: Environmental > Aquatic > Freshwater > Lake | place: Tanzania: Lake...
CAATCTTCATCACGCCCATGTCTAGGGGCGTGGTTCCTCACGCCCGCATGTAGGGGCGCGATTCATCGCGCCCACGTGTAGGGGCGTGGTTCATCACGCCCAATGCCGTGCTTCTCATTCACCCTCTCAGAGGCGCCCCGCTGACCTCCAGTACTCATACTCGTACGGCCATTCCTCGCGGCGGAAGGCGACGAGCTGCTTCATGCGCTCGTGGAAGGCCGCGCGTTCGGCCTGCTGGTCGGGAAAGGTCTGCTGCGCTTCGGCCGCGGCGACGAGCTTCGCGCCGAGGGAGGCTGCGGATACCAGCAGCTTCGTGCGCGAGTCCTCGTCAAAGAGCTGGCGCCCCTCGGCGCCCACGCTGCCGACGGTCCAGCAGCCCAGCGTGCGCAGGAAGCGCAGCATGTAGGCCTCGACCTCCTCGCTCCCGCTACCGCCGGACGTGACGACGGCCGCCGCGTGCTTGCCCTCCATGATCTGCAGGTGCAGCGGCCCGCAGCAGCGGTCGAGCACGGCCTTCATCTGCGCGGAGACGCTGAAGATGTAGTTCGGGCTGGCGAGCACAATGGCGTCCGCATTGAGCATCGCCAGGAGGATCTCCGGGAAGTCGTCCTGGATCGAGCACTTGCCGGTCTTGTGGCACGCGTCGCAGGCCCGGCACGGCGCGACTTGCTTCTCGCTCAGGGAGTACACAGTCACCTCGGCGCCGGCCTCCCTCGCTCCATCCAGCAGGCCGGCTAGCACCTGCCCCGTGGTCCCCTTCATCCCGTGTGGGCTGCCCAGGATGGCGGTGAGTCTCATGGCTCGAGGCCTCCCCTCAATCGGCTGGCGCGCGAGGCGCGACGCGCCCTTCGCCGGCGCGGCGTGCGCCGCCTCCCAAGGAGGAGGACCCTCTCACCCGTGGGGAAACGCGCGCCCATGCGACCTGCCTGGGTGCTCATGTTTGCCCTGTCATCGGCGGCGACCAGCCAACCGCGAGGGCTCTGGCTGACGCCGCGCAAGGACCCGACGAACCAGGCGCGGGCGGATGTGCGTGCGGCGATGACCGCGGCCCCCCGGGAAGTGTGGCGGATGCCGACCGGGGGCGAGGTCCTGTATGCGCAAGACGTCCGCGTGAACGGTAAGCCCTGCGGCTTCCTGCAAGTCGGCTCGATGCTGGAGCTATCCACGTGGCGCGGCGAGCGCCTCTGGCAGCGGCCCAAACTCGGCGCAGGGCTCGTGCTTCGGGTCGAGGACCTCAACGGCGATGGTCGAGCGGAGGCCCTCGTGCGGACGGATGTGCGCACCATCGTCCTGATCGACGTGGCGAGCGGGGAAGTGCTCTGGTCGTGGCAGTCGGCGCCCTCGACCCAGATCATCGGCCACGCCTTCCTGCAGATGCCCGGGGGTTGGCGGTTCTACTGTTTCCCAAGCTACTCCCTCGACGGGTTCTGCTTCGACTTCGGCGGAGGCGCACGCGAGCCGAAGCTGCTGTGGCAGCAGACCTACGCCGGCAAGTATGACGCGGGCTTCGGGCCGAACGTCGTGCTGGCCGACATGGACCGCGACGGGAAGACGGACCTCGTCGTGAGCGGCAAGGGGCCGAGCGTGTCGCAGCTCGTGCTCGATGCCGACACGGGCGCGGTGAAGATGGAGGCCCACCATGAGCTGGATGGCTGGGGCCGTCCGTACGGGCTGTTACACGTGACGGACCTCGACGCGGACGGACTCCCGGATGTGGTGATGGTGTGCTGCCAGGTCGAGGAGTACCTCTGCGTCGTGCGCAACGTGGAAGGGAAGCGGCTGGAGAAGCTGTGGGGGAGGTTCATCGAGAAGGACTGGCCGACCGACGAGAAGGAGCTACGGCCCCAAGTGACCTCGGTGGCCGACCTGCGTGACAACGGTCGGCCGGAACTCGTGGTGGGCGTGTTCGAAGCCGGTCAGTGGCGCACGCTGGTCATCGACCCCCTACAGGGCTTCGAGGCGCAACGGGCGGCGTTGGAGGGGCTGTACTTCTGGGGCTGCCATGACCTCACGGGCGACGGCCGGCCCGAGGTGATCGTCAGCCATGAGGCGAGACGGCGGCCGTCCCGCAGCACGACCCTCGTCGCGCTGGACGGCCCAACACTCCAGCCGGTGGCGACGCTCGATTCGGCCGCGATTCTCGACTCACCGGATTCCGAGACACCGCCGAACACGTACTTCATGGCCTTGAGGCGCAACCCCGTGCCGGTCGAAACGGCAGATGGCACGGTCGGGATACTGGTGCGGAAGCTCGACGAGGAGGAAGCGGCGGGAGTGTTCCTGTGGGGCGGCGCGCCGGGGCGAGGGGTCGCGTTGCACCGCGTCGCCGGGCCGGGTCTTGCACGCGTCCACCTGCACGGCGGTGAGCTGCTCTTCAGCGACGCGCGCGGGGGAGTGCAGAGGTTCGATGGGCGGCTGAGGCCGGTCGGGCGCCGGCTGACGACCAACGGGAGGGTCTGCCAGCCGTTGGTGTGGGAAGTGGGGGGACGGAGGGAGCTGGTGGTGGACATGGCTGGCGGGGAAGTAGCCGGCGGACGGCCCGAGGCGGGGGCGCTTCAGGGGATGTGGCGGGTGCCGGGGAGCTACCCGGCCCTGCACTTGGACGCGCAGGGCGTGGGCCGGCTCGCGGCGGCCGACCTGTCGAACCCGGACCAGCCGACCGCGCTCATCTACACCGCGCCCCTCGGGCCGAGCGCCGAACCTCTGCGCGTGCCGTTGGCGCAGCCCCTGTACGCCCGGGCCGCACTGCTTCCGTACGGGGCCGAGTACCGCCTGCTCGCGAATCTGCAGACGGGAGTGCACACGTTCGTGCTCGCGACCTACGATTCGGGCGGGAGCCTGCTGTGGGAGGATCGCGGCAGCGGCGCGTATCCCAACGCGGCGGCGGCCGGCGACCTGGATGGCGACGGACGCGAGGAGGTCGCGGCCGACGACCACGGCGTCTACCGCGTGTATAACGCCGCGGGCAAGGTCACGGCCACACACCCGGGGTGGCCTCCGGCGTACAACCTGCCGATCGTCGGGCCCTTCGGACCGGACCGCAAGACGTGCGTATTGCGCTCGGCAGGCATCAATGGGATGGCGCTGCTCGATGCCGGTGCGCAGGTGCTCTGGTTCCGGGGGGCCCCCGTCTGGCGCTACTACCAGAGCGTGCCCGCCGTCGGGGATGTCGCCGGCGACGGCCGGTTGGCGCTGGGGATCGTGAGTGAGGATGGGCGGTTCGAGTGCCTGGACACCGCGAACGGCGAGCCGTTGTGGAGCGTGGACCTGGGCACGCCGCCGAGCCAGACCTCGGTGGTCGCGGGAGATGTGGACGGCGACGGCCAGGACGAGTTCCTCACCGGTCTGCCCGACGGAAGGCTGGTGTGTCTGGGACAAGGGCGAATCGTCTGGGAGAGGGAACTCGACGCGGCGGTCGCCAACCCCATCCTGGCTGACGTCGAGGGGGATGGGTTGGCGGAAGTGGTGGTGAGCACGGCCGATGGGCACGTGCGAATCCTGAAGTAGCAGCGGGCGCCCGCTGGGCCTGCCCACACGCCGGAGATGAGGAGCCGCAGACATGACGATGACCAGCATCGAACGAATGCAGAACACGCTTGCGAGGAGGCCCGTGGACCGCACACCGATTGCGGTCAGCCCGTGGGGTGCGACCGTGGCGAAGTGGCGGGAGCAGGGCCACATAGGAGCAGACGAGGACATCGCCGAGCACTTCGACCAGGACATCCGCAGCGGGGGCTGGCTGAACTCGGTGGTGGATCTGGATGCCCAGGCCGAGACCATCGAGGAGACCGACGAGACGATCCTGCAGCGCGACGGCAACGGCGCGGTCTTGCGGCGCCACAAGCTCCACGACAGCACGCCGGAGCACGTAGACTTCCGCGTGAAGGACCGGACGGAGTGGGAGGCCTGGGCGAAGCCGCTGCTCACGCAGTTCGACCGCCGGCGGATTCCCTTCGAGGGCTACCGGGATGCGAAGAGGTATGCCGCCGAGAAGCAGCGCTTCTTCTGCTGGGGCGGAGTCGCGCCCTTCGAACAGCTCCATCCGCTCTCCGGGCACGAGTACATGCTGCTGGGGATGGCGGATGACCCCGAGTGGGTCAAGGACATGGTGCAGACCTACACCGACCTCACGCTCAACCACCTGGAAGTCCTCTTCGCCGAGGAGGGCGCGCCGGACGGCATGTTCTTCTACGAGGACATGGGCTTCAAGACGCAGCCCTTCATGTCGCCCGCGGTGTACCGCGAGATCATGCAGCCGGGCCACGCGCGGCTGTTCGAGTACTCCCACTCCATCGGCTGCAAGGTCATCATCCACTCCTGCGGACATGTCGCGCCGCTCGTGCCGGGCCTCGTTGAGGCGGGCATGGACTGCCTGCAGGCGATGGAGGTCAAGGCGGGCATGGACCTGCCGACCCTCTTCCGCGACTTCGGCGACCGCCTCAGCTTCTACGGCGGCGTCGATGTCCGCTGCCTCATCTCCAACGACCGCCGGCTCATCGACGAGGAGATGGACAAGAAGATCCTCCCCGTCGTCACGGGCGGCGGCGGCTACGTGCTGCACTCGGATCACTCCGAGCCGCCGGAGATTGAGTACGAGACGATGCGCTACTTCGTCGAGCGCGGCCGCTACCTCGGCCGCAACGGCAACGGCTGACGGCCTCAAACACGAATGGAGGCGCTACTCATGTCACCCACCCGTCGCGAGTTCATCCGCACCGCCTCAGCCACGGCCGCCGGCTTGGCGCTCGCCGGTGGCGCCTCGGCTCAGACTACGAGCCCCAACGAACGCCTCGGCGTGGGCTGCATCGGTTGTGGCGGGCGCATGGGCGCCCACATGGGGATCGTCAAGGCGCTGCAGAACGAGGGCTTCCCGGTCGAGATCGTCGCGGTGTCGGACATCTACACCCCGCGCATCGAGGCCGCCGCGAAGAACACGGGCGGCAAGCCCTATCGCGACCATCGCGAGCTGCTCGCCGACCCGAGGGTGGATGTCGTGTGCATCGCCTCGCCCGACCGCCACCACGGCCCGCAGGCCATCGACGCCGTTCTCGCAGGCAAGGACGTGCTGGTCGAGAAGCCCCTCGTGCACTGGTCGCAGTTCGACGTCGTCAAGCGCCTGACGAAGCTCGTCGAGGACAAGGGCGCGGTCCTGCAGTGCGGGACGCAGTACGCCGCCGACAGCGTGTGGCGGCAGGCGCGGCAGCTCATCAAGGACGGCGCCATCGGCAAGCCGATCTTCGCGCAGTGCGGCTACTTCCGCCAGGGCGACTGGGGCGAGCGCGGCATGCCGATCCTCGATCCGAACGCCAAGCCCGGGCCTGACCTGAACTGGGAGGCCTTCCTCGGCGATGGCCCGAAGCGCGACTTCTCCGTCTCGCGTTTCTTCCGCTGGCGGATGTACCTGGACTACGCGGGCGGCCCGCCGACCGACCTCTACCCGCACTTCTTCACGCCGATGGCCATCGCGCTCGACTGCAAGTTCCCCACCCGCGTCTCGGCGGGCGGCGGGAAGCTCTTCTACAACCACGAGCGCGAGGTCCCCGACACGGTGAACATCGTGGCCGACTACCCCGAGGGCTACACCGTCGCGATCCTCGGCACGCAGGTCAACGCGCGCGGCATGGAAACGTGCGTGCGGGGCTCGGAGGCCACGCTCTGCTTCTCCGGGCCGGGCATCCAGCTCTTCAGCGCCGACGGCAAGGCCGAGCCGATCCGCGAGGTCCCGCGCGAGAAGCCCGGCGATGCGCGCGAGATGTGGGTCAACTTCCTGGAGTGCGTGAAGTCCCGCGAGAAGCCCTGGAGCGACTGCCGCACCCAGTACTACGTGCAGACCGCGATCAACATGGGTGAACTCTCCCTCTTCGAGGGCAAGACCGCCCATTTCGACGCTGAGCGTGAGAGGATCGTCATCTAGCCCGGAGGACGCGTGACATGAGACCGCTTGCGCTCTGCGGCGCCATGCTCTGCTGCGGCGTCACCTTTGCCGCCACCTTCGGCGCACATCAGTCCGGCGCCACGTGGGACCTCGCCCTTGACGGTCGCCCGGCCCTCACCTACCACGCGCCTCCCGACGGCCCGAAGCCCTTCATCGATCCGCTGCTCACGCCGGCCGGCCACTCGGTCACGACCAACCGCTCCGGGCAGCCGCATCACCACGGGCTGTGGTTCACGTGGGGCGGGCTGAGGCTCTCAGAGACCGGGGAGACGGTCGACTTCTGGAATGACGCTCAGGGCACGATCGTGCCGATTGACGGCCCCCGAGCCACGGTGTCCCCCGACGGGGTCCGTCTCCTCAGCGAGAACGAGTGGCGCCGCCGGAGCGACGGCCTCGTGCTGCTGCGCGAGAAGCGCGAGATCATCCTACACGATCCGCGCACGCCGCGCGCTTTCCTCATCACGCTCACCACGGAGCAGACCGCCGTGCGCCCGCTGGTGATCTCGCATGAGTCGAACGAGAGGGTCACCTACTACGGCCTGGCCTTCCAGGCGCCCACGGACATGCACAACGGGCTGGTGACGAACCGCCGGAAGGGACGAGGTCGATCGGGCGTCGAGGGGATCGGCGCCGCGTGGTGCGCGTACGCCACCGACGTCGTCCCCGCTCGCGGCATCGCGCTCTTCGACCACCCGAGCAACCCCCGCCACCCGAACGCCTGGTTCACGCTCGACAGCGGCTTCCTGAGCACCAGCCTCGTCGCCCACGAGGACTACTTCCTGCGCGCAGGCGGCACGCTGCGGCTCCGCTACGGCATCCTCGTCTTCGACGGCGACTTCGATCGGTCGTTCGTCTCGCGCATGTATGAGCGCTGGCTCTCAGCCACGGGCTAGAGGGAATCGGCAATGTGGGGCAAGGCGCGCAGTATCGGAGCCGTGGTGTTGGTTAGTGCGTGGCGGCACGATCGTCGGCAAGGTCGTGGATGGAGACACCGGCGAGCCGCTGCCCGGCGTGCAGGTCGGCTGGGGCTGACCCATACAAGGTCAGCGGCTTCGCCGGCCAGGTTGACCCGCGCCGCACTCCCGCTCAGCAGGCCGTCTCCTACTATGCCGCCGAGAAGCGCAAGGTCCCGGTGCGGGCCGGGCAGGGTCTTTGCATTGTCTGTTGGAGGGGCCGAATGCGAAGCATCCGGCCCACGGTTTCGTACCCCAAGGGGCCGGATAGCCATGCGACGAGCCCGCTCGTCGCATGGCTATGCGGCCCCTCCACGGACAATGAAAAGGCCCTGGCGGGCCGGGAAGGGGCCGGAAGTCGACCTGGTCCTGCAACCCAGGCAGACATCAGGCCAGATATGAACCCGCGGTTCTCGTCCGAGCCGTTCCCGTGTGGGGGCGTGGTTCAGACTGTGTTGAAGAAGGGCTCTGTTGAGGAAGGACGCCCCTCATACGCGCTCTACGTGTCTCGTAGGTCGGGATGCCAATCCCGACACTGCCTTTGTCACAATCTTCATCACGCCCGATGCCGTAGTTCTCGTACACCCCCTGAGACTTGTGGGGAGGAGCGTGCGGTTGGGGACGTGTTGGAATCCCTGGTCGCGGTCCGGTGAGGCGCCCTTTGCGGGCGTCCGCAAGGGAGCCGTTTCGGGGGCAAATCAGCCCCGGAAACCCGGATTTCGGGTTCCTTGACGGGGCGTTTGATTACGTGATATAGTGACGCGGTTTTCGGCGTGGACGGACGCCTTGGTCGTCTTCCCAGCCATCGCCACCGTCAGCCGTCGTGTAGGAGTAACCCCCTTTCCGGGACACGGTTCCCCGGCGGTTTCCCGCGTGCGTCGCGACCCGCGAAGCACCGCCTCGGGGATGCGAACTCTACGGAGGACAGGCTCGATGAACCCAGCCGAGAAGAGGTCGATTGATCCGGCCAGTCAGGCCATGCTGACCCGCGCGGCGAAGGAGAAGGTCCCGACCGCGTGGGACCGGCTGGAGGCGATGCGGCCGCAGTGTGGCTTCGGCCAACTGGGGCTGTGCTGCACCTTCTGCGAGATGGGCCCGTGTCGCGTGGACCCCTTCGGTGAAGGGGCGGTGGTAGGGGTGTGCGGCGCGGATGCGGACACCATCGCCGCCCGGCAGATCCTGCGCAAGGTCGCTGTAGGCGGCTCAGCCCACTCCGACCACGGTCGGACCACGGCGATGACGCTCCTGCAGACGGCCGAGGGGCACGGGGACTACTCGATCAAGGATGAGAAGAAGCTCCGCCAGGTCGCCCGCTACTTCGGCATCGACCCCGAGGGCAAGGAGACCCGCGCGCTGGCGAAGGCAGTCGCGCAGGCGGCGCTCGGGCAGTTCGGCAACCAGGAGGGCGAGCTGATCTTCCTGAAGCGCGCCCCGGAGACGCGGCAGAAGCTGTGGCGCGAGCTGGGCATTGCTCCGCGAGGCATCGACCGCGAGGTCGTGACCGCTCTCCACCAGACGCACATGGGCGTAGACGCCGACTACGTCAGCCTGATGAAGCAGAGCATGAGGACCGCCCTCGCCGACGGTTGGGGCGGCTCGATGATCGCCACCGACCTGCAGGACATCCTGTTCGGCAGCCCCGAGCCCCTGCGCGCGAAGACCAACCTGGCCGCGATCAAGGCCGACAAGGTCAACATCGTCGTGCACGGGCACGAGCCGGTCCTCTCCGAGATGATCGCCGAGGCCTCGCGCGACCAGGAGCTGCTCGCGAAGGCCAAGGAAGCTGGGGCGGAAGGCATCCAAATCTCCGGCCTGTGCTGCACGGCGAACGAGATTCTCATGCGTCACGGCATTCCGTCCGCCGGGAGCTTCCTACACCAGGAGCTCGCGGTGATGACGGGCGCCGTCGATGTGATGACCGTAGACGTGCAGTGCTGGATGCCGGCGCTGAAGGACCTCACGGAGCACTTCCACACCAGGCTCGTCACCACGTCCAACCGGGCGAAGCAGCTCGGCACCCACCACATCGAGTTCCACGAGGAGCATGCGCTCGAGACCGCCAAGGAGATCATCAACCTAGCGATCGAGAGCTTCAAGAACCGCCAGCCCGATCGCGTCGAGGTCCCCGGCGTGGAGGTGGACATGATCGCGGGGTTCACGGCCGAGTACATCTACAAGATGCTCGGCGGGCGGTTCCGCCCGTCCTACCGGCCGCTGAACAACGGGATCATGGAGGGCCGCCTGCGGGGCGTCGTCGGCGTGGTCGGCTGCGAGAACCCGAGGGTCTGCCAGGGCTACGCGCACACGGAGCTGATCCGGGAGCTGATCGCCAACGACGTGCTGGTCGTCACGAGCGGCTGCTCGGCGACCGCCGCCGCGCGCGTGAAGCTGCTGCAGCCCGAGACGGCCTTCCAGATGGCCGGTCGGGGCCTGCAGGAGATCTGCGAGGCCGTCGGCATTCCCCCGGTGCTGCACGTCGGCGCGTGCGTCGATAACAGTCGCATCCTCATCGCCTGCTCGAACATGGTGTTGGAGGGCGGGCTGGGCAACGACATCAGCGACCTGCCGGTGGCCGGCGTCGCGCCGGAGTGGATGAGCGAGAAGGCGATCACGATCGGCTGGTACGCCGTGGCGTCGGGCATCTCGGTATGGTTCGGCGATCCGCTGCCGATCCTGGGCGCGCCGGGCCTCACGCAGTTCACCACGCACGATGTGGATAAGATGGTGGGCGCGCACTGGTCGTTCGAGGCCGACCCGATCCGCTGCGCCCACCAGGTGATCGCACACCTCAACGCCAAGCGTGAGGCCCTGAAGCTGCGGCCCATGATGTACGAGACGCAGGACGCAGCGGCCGGCTAACGGGGCGAGAGCACAACCGATAGGTTTGAGTGCGCGGTCGCCCCGAGCGACCGCGCGCTTCTGTGTACAAGAGGGAGCGGGAAGATCGGTCATGAAGGGCACCCTGAAGGTAGACCTGACGCGCTGCATTGCCTGCAAGGCCTGCGAAACCGCGTGCGTCGTGGCGCACTCGGCCTCGAAGACGCTGTTGGGCGCGCTGCGCGAGGACCCTCGCCCGGCGCCGCGCATCCGCGTGCGGTATCTCGCCAACGAGTTGGCCGCGCCGTACCAGTGCCGCCACTGCGAGAACCCGTGGTGCGCAGAGGCTTGCCCGCAGGGCGCTTTCGCGCGGACGGGCGAGATGACGGAGCCAGTGCTGCTGAACACCGAGGCGTGCCAGGCCGCGAAGAAGTGCCTGCGCGCCTGCCCGTATGACGCGATCCGCATGACCGCCGACGGCACGAAGGCGTACAAATGCGACCTGTGCGCGGCGCGGTTGAGCGAGGGCGTGGAACCGGCCTGTGCGGAGGCGTGTCCGACGGGCGCGATCACGTTCATCGAGAACGGCAGCCCGAAGCCCGAGGGCTCGATAGGGGACCGGCAGTACCTCGTCATCCACGAGGGTACGTCGGCCGAGTACGCGATCGACCCCGTAGCGTGCACGGGCTGTGGCGCGTGCGCGCGCAAGTGCCCGCAACAGTGCATCTCAGGCGGGAAGAAGGAAGCGCACACGATCGACCTCGCGCGCTGCATCCGCTGCGGCGCGTGCTTCCTGGCCTGCAAGTTTGACGCCGTCCGCTGCACGGCCCCCGTGAGCGCGCTCAAGGTGGCCTGTCAGGCGGCGGGGTGAACGGCAAAGGCGTTTGGGGTTTCCAGTTTCGGGTTTCGGGGTGACGGCGGGCGGCTCACGAGCCGCCCCTACAACGACGCACGTCATCGAAGTGATGAGCTGAAGCGCTAAGGAGGACGGGAACACATGTCACGCATTGTTACCCAGGCTGCGGTGAGGGGCGCTCACGACATCCTGGGCAGAGCCGAAGCGCTGTACCGGCAGTGCATGGAGGAGCATGAGGGACGCCAGGCGATCGGCTTCCCGGAGACGGCGTACTACCTCCCGATGATCTACTCCCTCCTCGGGGAGGAGATCTCGCAGCTGAACCAACTGGAGCCGATCCTGGAGTACCTGCGCAAGGACCTCTGCCCGCCGGTGCCGCCGGCCGACCGGCTGTGGCTGCCATACCTGGAGAACGCGCTGGATGCCGGGATCACGACGCTGATCGCCGAGGAGATCTACAACTGCCTCCGCTACCTGCTGGGCACCGAGCCGCACGACAGCACGTGGCACGGCTTCATCTCCGACACGATCCTGCGCACGCTGGGGATTCAGCTCGTCGATGGTCGGATGCCCGGGTTCGCGGCCATTGTGGGCGCGGCGCCGACGACGGAGATCGCGGTGGACGTCGTGCGCGAGCTGCAGAAACGCAACATCCTCACCTTCCTCATCGGCAACCATGAGGGGCGCACGTGCCGGGATCAGCTCCTCGAGGCGAACGTGATCACCGAGGACCCGAAAGCCGGCTGGGACATCTACATCGTTCCGCTGGGGCCGGACACGGAGTCCATCATCTACGCGCTGAACTGGGCCATCCGGGGCGCGCTCACCTTCGGCGGGCACAAGAAGGGCGACTGGAAGGCGTGCCTGGATTACACGCGGGCGCGCATCTTCGCGTTCGGAATCGGCCTGGGCACGATTGACGACCTGAAGTACGGCTCGGGCGCCGGGGCGATCAACATGGGCTTCCCGGTCATCTGCGACACGGAGATTCCCGAAATCCGTCCGACCGGCGTGTGCACCTACGAGGAGCTGGTCCGCGAGCTGGACCACAAGAAGATCGTCCCGACGGCCATCGAGGTGCGGGGCGTGAAGGTGAAGGTCACGGACATCGACGTGCCGGTGCCCGTGGCGGCGGCCTTCGAGGGCGAGACGGTCCGCAAGGCCGACATGCAGTGCCAGATGGGCGGCAAGTACAGCCCGGCCTTCGAGTACCTCCGCATGCGGGAGATGGACGAGGTCGAGGACGGGAAGATCGAGGTCATCGGGCCGGACGTCGATACGGTGCCGGAGGGCGGGGCGCTGCCATTCGGCATGTTGGCGGAGGTCGCGGGGCGGAAGATGCAGACCGACTTCGAGCCGATCCTCGAGCGCCACATCCACACGTTCATCAACCACGCGATGGGCATCTTCCACATGGGCCAGCGCGACATGAACTGGCTCCGGATCAGCAAGAACGCGTACAACGCGGGCTTCCGGCTGCGGCACTTCGCGGAGGTCCTCCGCGGCCTAATGATGGAGGACTTTCCGGCGCTAGTCGATAAGATGCAGATCACGATCTACTCCGACGTAGAGGCGATGCAGCCGGCGCTGCAGGAGGCGCGCAAGGTCTGGAAGGAGCGCGACGACCGCCTCGCCGGCATGACCGACGAGAGCGTGGACCTCTTCTACTCCTGCACGCTCTGTCAGTCCTACGCGCCCAACCACGTCTGCGTCATCAGCCCGCAGCGGCTCGGCCTGTGCGGCGCGTACAACTGGCTCGACGGCAAGGCCGCTTACGAGATCGACCCCAACGGCCCGAACCAGCCGGTGCCCAAGGGCCTGTGCCTCGACCCGATCAAGGGGCAATGGAAGAACGTCAACGACTTCGTCTACAACACCTCCAACCGGGGCGTGGAGCGCTTCAACGCCTACTCGTTGATGGAGGACCCGATGACCTCGTGCGGTTGCTTCGAGTGCATCGTGACGGTCCTCCCCGACGGGCAGAGCGTCATGATCGTGAACCGCGAATACCCGGGGGAGACGCCGCTGGGGATGCCGTTCTCGACGCTCGCCAGCAGCGTGGGCGGCGGCCATCAGACGCCGGGCTTCCTGGGCGTCGGCCGGCTGTACATCACCAGCCCGAAGTTCATCTCGGCCGAGGGCGGCCTCCCGCGCATCGCGTGGATGCCCAAGGAGCTGAAGGAGGCCGTCATGGAGCGCCTCCAGGCGCGGGCCGATGAGCTGGAGATGCCCGACTTCCCGACCAAGATCGCCGATGAGACGATCACGACGGACTTCGAGGGCCTGATTAACCACATGATGGCGGTGGAGCACCCGGCCCTGACGATGACGCCGCTGTTGGGTTAGAACGGCGTTTCGGGTTTCGAGTTTCGGGTTCGCGGCAACGGGGTCGGGACTGCTGGTCAGGCACATGGTAACCCGGCGGGTGTCGTTGTAGGGGCAGAGCGTGCTCTGCCCCAGGTGTTGCCCGAACGGACGGCATGGGCAGAGCACGCTCTGCCTCTTCAACGACTACCGCGAAGGCGTGGACAGCCCACTTTGCGTGGGGCGCGTTTGCTCGCGCCTCATGCCTGAGAGGTGAGTTTCGGGATGGGTCTTACCGCGGTAGACATCTTCAAGCATCTCCCCAAGACGAACTGCCGTGACTGTGGTGTGCCGACCTGCCTGGCCTTCGCGATGAAGGTCGCGCAGAAGCAGGCGTCGCTGGACGACTGCCCGCACGTGACGGACGAGGCGAAGGCCGCGTTGGCCGGCGAGTCCGCGCCGCCGATCCGCCTCGTGACCGTGGGCGCCGGCGAGAAGAAGCTGGAACTCGGGCAGGAGACCGTCCTGTTCCGGCACGAGAACACCTTCCTGCGGCCCTGCGGGCTGGCCGTGATGCTGGAGGCCGGCCTGGACGACGCGGCGGTGGAGGCGAAGCTCGCGCACTTCAAGACGCTCGAATTCGACCGCGTCGGCATGATGCTCGGGATCAACCTCGTCGCCGTCAAGAGCGCGGGCGACGCCGAGCGCACGGCGGCCGTGGCGAAGAAGGCGAGCGAGGCGCTCGGGCTGCCGCTGATCCTCATGGGCGGCTCGGCGGCCGAGCTGGCGCCAGCCGTCGCGGCGGTCAAGGACACGCGACCGCTGATCCACGCGGCGACGGCCGAGAACCTGGATGAGATGGTCGCGCTCGCCAAGGAGAACGGGTGCACGCTGGTCGTGCAGGCCGCCGACCCCGGGGCGCTGTGCGAGCTGACGCCGAAAGCCGTCGAGGCGGGCGTGCAGGACCTCATCCTGCAGACCGCGGCCGCCTCGGCGGGAGGCATCCTG
>Ga0194113_10007260_pt1 | contig 13870 bp, 12 predicted proteins | sample TA2MahC200mmetaG_FD_146193 | JGI IMG/M metagenome (GOLD analysis project Ga0194113, IMG submission 146193) | Freshwater microbial communities from Lake Tanganyika, Tanzania - TA2015017 Mahale Deep Cast 200m | ecosystem: Environmental > Aquatic > Freshwater > Lake | place: Tanzania: Lake...
TTGATGCGTACAGTATTTTTGTTGACCAATATTATGGTGTCGCAAAGGTGGAAGAGAAGAAAGTTGCATAATAATGTCGAACAGTACATACTGAATAAAATTAAAGAAGAAGGTTGTATACACATGACCCTCCTTGATCCAGATAAAAGTGAGGGTTATGATTGTATAAGAATAGTTAAAGAGGCAGAAGAGGCAGGAACTGCAGCAATTATGGTTGGGGGTTCAACAATTGCATCAAATAGTGAGTTGGATGATTTTGTAAAAAAAATAAAAAAGGAAGTAAAGATTCCAGTAATATTATTCCCGAATAACTTAACTGGTGTAAGTCGGTATGCTGATGCAATTTGGTTTATGAGTCTTTTAAATTCATCAAATCCATATTATATAATTGAAGCCCAAGCCCTTGCAGCTTTCACAGTTCGAAAATACAATCTAGAAACATTACCTATGGGATATTTAATTATTGGTAGCGGAGGAACCGCAGGATATGTGGGTAATGCCCGTGGTATACCACTTGATAAGCCAGAACTTGCTTTAGCATATAGTTTAGCAGCAGAAAATTTAGGAATGCGATACATATATCTTGAAGCTGGTTCAGGGGTAAAAGATCCGGTTCCGGCACAAATGATAGGATTAGTAAAAAAATTTCTTAAAGGCACACTTGTTGTTGGTGGCGCTATAAGGGATCCAGAAACAGCAAAAAATGCTAAAAATGCAGGTGCCCAAATAATTGTAACAGGAAATTTAATAGAAAATGGAATGGTTAAAGAAAATTTGACCAATTTAATCTCTGCAATTAAATCTTAATCTATAAACTATTATTCTTCTCGATCTTCTATAAATTAGATTGAATCAGCTTCAGATGTCGGAGGATTACAAAGAATACTTCTTAGGCTTAGAGAAAGAATTAACAAGATTATACAGAATTGCATCAGAAGCTAAAGAAAAAGGCTTAGACATTACAAATTACCCTGAACCAGAGATAACTCATGACATAGCTGAAAGAGTAGAGATGATGATTGGACCAAACGGTCTTAGTCAAAGAATAAGAGAGCTTGAGCAATTAGATCGTCGTGAAATTGCATTCAAAATTGCCGAAGAGATTACTCATGGACGATTTGGATCAATGGAGAAAGTGAAAGCTGCTGATCAGGCAATTAGAACAGGATTAGCCATTATGACTGAAGGTGTTACAATTGCCCCAATTGAAGGTATACCAAAAATTGTTCTAAAACAAAATCCTGATCGAAGCCAGTTTTTAAGCATATATTTTGCTGGACCAATAAGACCAGCAGGTGGGACTGCCCAAGCTTTAACTCTAATTTTAGCAGATCATGTAAGGAAACTATTAGGGCTTGAAAAGTGGCAGCCAAGTGAAGAGGCGGTTCAAAGATTTATTGAAGAAGTTAGAGTCTACGAAAGAAGTGTTAGGCGTTTTCAATATCATGTTACTGATGAAGATCTAGAATTCGCCATGCGTCAAATGCCAGTTGAACCTACTGGCGTTAGCACAGATCAGTTTGAGGTAAGTAATTATAGAGACATTCCAGGTATAGAGACAAACCGGCTTCGAGGTGGAGCCTTAATTGTTGTCGTCGATGGTGTGGTTGGTAGAGCAAGAAAACTTTATGGTAATTGTGAAAAACTAGGGGTTTCTGGATGGGATTGGCTTAATAGAATGGGAAAAACGAAGTCAAAAGAGGATAATGGAGAAGCCCCTACCGCTGCTTTTATGGATGAGATTATTGTTGGTCGACCAGTTTTTAGTTTCCCTGGAGCTGTAGGTGGGTTTAGACTTAGATATGGTAGGGCAAGAAACACGGGTCTTGCAGCAGTTGGTGTCCATCCAGCCACAATGATTGTGTTAAACAAGTTTTTAACAACAGGTGTACAGATGCGAACAGAATTACCTGGAAAATCAGCAGCTACCTGTCCTGTTGATAGCCTTGAACCACCAATAGTCAAATTAAAAAATGGCTCAGTGATTCGAGTAGAAAATCAAGAAGACGCACAAAAAATTTTTATTATGATAGAAAAAATACTCTACCTTGGCGATTATTTAAGCAATGCAGGAGATTTTATCCAAAATAATAAACCACTTCTTCCTTCGGGATATGATGAAAATCAATGGTTAATTGATCTGAATTTTGCTTACCGAAAGTTTGGCATTGAGACATCATCAAATCTTACAGGATTATTAAATGAACGAATCGAATATTTTTTGAAAAATATTACACATTATCCTACTCCCAAAGAAGCAATTTCACTCACAATTTTAGATATACCGCTACATCCAAGGTATAATTATAATTGGTCAGTAATTTCAAAAGACGAATTACTAGCATTAAGGACAAACCTATTAAATGAATGGCATTCAAAAACCCAAAAAATTAATTATGATCAAAAAATTAAAACAACAATTGAAAAGTTACTTATCCCACACAAAATCAATGAGGGTTTTATTGACTTTGAAGATGAATCAATAATATTAGAAAAATGTTTGCATTTGGATAAGCCATACATAGATTATATTGGAAATTCTTCATTTGAAGTTGTTAACAATCTTGCTGGTTTTACTATTAAAGAAAAAGCACCAATTTTTGTAGGTGCCAGAATGGGAAGACCTGAAAAAGCAAAAGAAAGAAAAATGGCACCACTTGTGCATAGTCTTTTCCCAGTATCTGAAGCGGGAGGACCTCAACGAGACATTGTCAGAGTGGAAAAAGGAAAAAAAGTCAAAGTTGAAATTACTCAAAGAAAATGTAAGAAGTGTGGGGTAATAACTTACTTATCAATATGCAGGAATTGTGGAGGAGAGACCGAGGAAATAAGAAGATGTTCTCGATGTGGATTAATATTTGATGGTAACCCTTGCCCAAAATGTAATGGTGAAATTGTTAGCTATGCTAATATTGATATTGATTTAAGGGAGCAACTTGAAGGAGCATTAAGACATGTTGGTGGTGTTCTTCCAAGTCGAATTAAATGTGTAAAAAAATTGATGAATGAAACTAGAACTCCAGAACATCTTGGTAAAGGCCTACTCAGGGCTAGGTATGATCTAAGTGTTTTCAAAGATGGTACATTAAGATATGATTTGACTGATGTTCCTTTAACACATTTCAAACTAAAGGAAATTGGCATTTCTATTGAACAATTAAAAAATTTAGGGTATAAATATGATGTTGAGGGAGAGCCTTTAACGAATCCTGATCAGATTCTTGAATTAAAGGTACAAGATGTTATTCTCCCAGAATCTTGTGGTGAATACCTTGTCAAGGCATCAAGATTTTTAGATGATATGCTTCGTGACTTTTACAAATTGCCTCCATATTATAATGCAAAAAAAAGAGATGATCTTGTGGGGTGTCTTTTACTTGGATTAGCTCCACATACGTCTGCAGCAATTATCGGTAGATTAATTGGTTTTACGAAAGTAAGAAATCAATACGCGCATCCACTTTGGCATGCTGCAAAAAGGAGAAATTGTGATGGTGATGAGGATGCTGTTCTTTTAGTTTTAGATCCGTTATTAAATTTCAGTAAAGCCTACCTACCACAACAAAGTGGGGGTCTAATGGACGCTCCGTTATACATTATTCCAACCTTAAATCCAGGAGAAGTTGATAAAGAAGCCCATAATCTTGATGTCGTAAAGGAGTACCCACGGGAATTTTATAAATTATGTTCAGAAGGAGCTGAGACATCAGAGCTACAATTAATAGTCGATACAATTGGTGCTAGATTAGGAACAGAAGCCCAATTCGAAGGTATCAAGTATACTCATGAATGTAGTGACATAAATTTGGGAAGTCACATCGGTTCTTATACAAGCCTTTCTACAATGATAGAGAAACTTGACAGCCAACTAGAGTTAGCAAAAAAAATTCAAGCGGTTGATGCAAAAGAAGTGGCCTTGAGAATTCTAAATAGCCATTTCATGAAAGATATTGTTGGTAACCTCAGAGCATTTACCAATCAAACTTTCCGATGTACAAAATGTAATAGAATATATCGACGCCCCCCCCTACTAGGAAAATGCCAACGATGTGGTGGACCAATCCAACTAACAGTACATAAAGGAGGCATTGAAAAATACCTTGATCCAGCGATTCAAATAGTAAAAAAATATGATTTAGATGATTATTATATGGATAGATTGAATCTAGTAAAAGAAGAGATACAAGACATTTTTATTGAAGAAGAAAAACCAATAGAAGAACCTTCGAAACAATTTAGCTTAACTGATTTTATGCGTCGAGAACCAAATAATAAAGAAAATAAGGAAACCTTTTTCCTTTACCTCTAAATTTTCATAGTGGATTAGATGAGTAAAAAGAAAGAAAGTTCAGCAGGTATGCCTTCATCAAGTGCAGGACTAATGCGGTTTTTCCAAGATGAAAGTCATGGACCAAAACTAAGACCAGAATATGTAATGGGAGCATCATTTGTATTAATAATATCTGTAATTTTAGCAAAGATCTTTTTGACAGGCTTAATTGTTTAATAATTCAATATAATATTAAAAGAATTATTGATTATTCTTAAATAACTTTATGTTATAAAATCTCAACTAAATCATTTAACAATGAAAATTATCCAAGTCTATTATTTTTAATTCTTAAAGATTTTATATATGATTTGTATCTCATCCGGTGGGCCATAATGATTGATGATTATTCAAATACAGTAATTATCAGTTCAAAACCCATTATGAATTATGTTGTTGCCTCGATAACATTATTTAATCAAGGTGTTGAAAAAGTCATTATTAGAGCCCGAGGTAGACACATCTCTAAAGCTATCGATGTGACAGAACTTTTAAAAAATACATTTTTTAAAGGAGTAATAATTGAGGAGATCTTGATAGGTACAGATATTCTTCATAGAGATGATGGAAAAAAAGTAAACATTTCTAGCATTCAAATAAATTTGGTAACTAAAATCTAATAACTATTTTTTTAGAATAGTAATTTTAGTAAAAGTATTTGAGGAGACTTGTAATAATCCATCGAAGGGTTCTCTTACATTACAATTTTCTAACAAAATTTTAGAACCAATTGTTAATCCCTCAATAAATTTGCCTTGATCTCTCCAAAGGCTAACTCTTGCTTCTCCTGTTCCATCATCAATCCTAAAGGATACTACAGGGGTTGGCCCTCGCAGAGTGTTTACTTCTCTAGTAACTGGTTCATCAAGTAGTTGTCCTTGTATGGTAATGTTTTTTTGGCCTTCAATTAAATCCTTTATTTGTGTAACTCGATCTTCTGGGTTAATAATTTCGATTTTAATTTCTTCTGGGTTGATTCTTAATCGACCAGTTCTACCAACATTTAAATCGATTCCAGCGGTACCTGCCCGTGTGTATCCATTTTCTACTGCAATTATTGTGTCTTTAGAAATATCTTGTAGAATATTTATATCATCATCCCATAGACTGAGCCTAACAATACCAGTTTCATCTTGTAAAACCACTGATGCAACTTTTCCTTTTGTACCATCTCTACGCGTAAATTCTCTTGGATCATTAATTTGGATAACACGACCGCTCACACTAACACTTCTTAAGCCTGCTTTAAGTTCAGATATTTTAACATAACCAGAAGCAGATTTAATTGGCATCACGCCAGTAGCTATGATTTCAACTTCAGATAACCTAGATAAATGAACTTCATAACCTCCACCTTGACTTGATCGTGAAGTCCCACCAAATATTCTAATTCGCGTACCTTTTTCAATAGATGCTAATTCATCAACCTTATCATCCCATAAAACTATGGGAATTTGGGATCCTCCTTCTTCCATTATTATTCGGGATACTTTTCCATCAGTTCCATCCTTTCGAGTAAAAATTAAAGAAGGTGACTTATCAACGATTACGCCTTCAATATTTACAGTTCCTAAAGAATTGACATCTGCGGGAGTTTTAAAAAAACTGCTAACATCTGGAAATTCAACATCAATTGCATCAAATGGTTCTAAATAGACTTGACCACGACCACTGACGTTTAATTCTAACTCTCCACCAACTTGACGCTCTCTGCTATATCCATGTAGAATCCTAATAATTTTCCCTTTAACAATTTTACTAGCAATTACATGATCCGCTCTTTCATCCCAAAAGACGACCGGTACTACACCAGTTGAATCACCTAATAATAATCTAAGAACCTTGCCTTGTCTACCATCTGATCTATTGAATATTCTTGGAGGGAAAAGATGAACCACTAGCCCAGTTACTGATACATCATTTAAGCCAGAGGTTAAACTACCAATTTTCAATTTTGCTTCAATTTTTTCTCCCGCGCTATCTAAGCCAAGATTTGATGCAACTAAATGAGCAGCTGCTTCATCTGTTAATAGCCCAGAAGCTTTGTTTTTTTCTTCAGCAATTAATCGCTCTACTGCTTCTCTATTTAAGGTAGGCTTAGTTGTTAAAATTTTTTTAATAATATCTTCAGTGCTGGACATGGATTTAACATATCAAAAATTGTTTTGTGATATAAAATAGGTTCCTTTTTTATTCCTTTTTTGACTTCAAATAAATATAATAAACACATAAACCAAAAGTTAAAAGAATCAAAATAAGTGAGGCATTTTCTATTAACCGAAAGAATTCTGGTGATGACATTACTCAAAATGATATAATGATACTTATTTATACATAACTAAAATTCTGATTCTAAGATTTGAGTTCTCCATTCTTTCACTAATAAATCAAAAAAATCATCTTCTTCTTTCACTTCTTCATAGGAATCCATGGCTTCAGCAATTTTTTGAGCTAATAAATGGTAACAAATGCCAGTATTTCCATCAACAACTCGAAAATAAAAATCGTCACAGCTGCAGTAGCCAGCATGCGGTAATATTTCATACTCAGCTCCTTGACCAATAGCAATCCAAATAATACGCAGTGAGGGAGAGAAAATGTATTTTTTAATTCTTTTTTCTTGGACTAGCCTCCAAGCTTTGTCGAAACGTTCATCAAAAACACGTTTTAAGCGTTCCCAGTTTGAGCGACTTAAAGTTCTCTCGGATCTAAGTTCATCTAAAATCCGTTCTAATATAAGCAGCTCTTCATGGACCATGTTATCTCTAATGTAACTATCATCATCTATTTTTCATAGTTTTGGTGTATTACTTTAAATTTATCAAAATAGTGAAGTTCAATGATCTTTGATAAAGCTACTTAATCCATGGCCCGCATTGCTGGCTGATATAAATGAGAAAGTGATAATAATTGCAGATTTACATGTTGGTTTAGAATACGAATTATCAAAAATGGGAATAAATATTCCATACCAAACCGAAACTATGTTAAATAATATAAAAAAAATAATTAAGGAAAATAATCCAGATAGGTTGATTATACTTGGTGATGTGAAACATGGCGTCCCAATCACAAGCTTTCTTGAAAAAAGAGAGCTGCCCTACTTTTTTGAGGTATTATTAAAAGAAGTTCCATTAATTGATATAACTAGAGGAAACCATGATGGAAATATTCAAGAGGTAATTCCAAAAGAAGTAACTCTGCATAATTCAAGTGGCTTTTTAATAGGAACCGACTATAAAATCGCTCTATTTCATGGCCATGCTTGGTTAAAACCAAAAATGTTGGAAGCAGACATAATTATTGCTGGCCACAACCATCCAACGATTTTACTAAACACCCCCTTAGGAATCAGAATCAGTCAAAGAGTTTGGTTAAAAGGATCATCAGATCCAATAAAATTAGCTAAAGCATATTTCAAACAAAAAAATGAATTAAGGGAAGAGAGTTTAGTTAATAATTTCAATAATAAATTTAAAACTGATATTAAAAAATCTGAAGTAATTTTAATGCCAACATTTAATGATTTGTTAGGAGGATTACCAATAAATGGAGAAATGCCTCAAAGTCTTCTTGGCCCCATGATAAGAAATGATACCATTGACCTTGATTCCTTTGAAGCCTACTTATTAGATGGAACATATATGGGTAAAGTAAATTTTCTTAAAGAATTATACAAAAAAAATAATGGGATCGCCCGGATTTGAACCGGGGACCACGCGGGCCCGAGCCGCGTATCTTGGACCAGGCTAGACCACGATCCCATGAAGGTTAGACGTTCAATTAAATAACTTAAAGATATGGAGAACTAGGCCTCAATTACAGCATCTTTTATCGTCATATTAAGCACGGTTTCAGCAATATCGGATCCATATTCAGCGGTTCTTAAAATGCTATCAACAATAAGTCTTAGAGCAGGTGCTTCTTCAGGATTAGCACGTTTACTAATCATCTGAATCAATTCTTGTTCCATGTTTCGAGTATTCTCGGCTAAGTCAATTGTTTTGTCAGCTGAAGAATAGTTATTTTCAAAAAGAGCATCCATTGAATCTTCAAAAACTTTTAAAGCTGATTCGCTCGCTTTATTAAATTCCTTAATTAGATCTTCATTTATTATGGTTAAATTTAGTGCTAATCGGTTTTCAGCAATTTTCACAGCGTGATCAGCCATACGTTCAACAGATTTCGTTATCAGACGGTAACCAAGACATTGACGCGGTGAGTCTATGCGACTTTCTTTTAAAATATGTCCATCAGTTATTGCTGCTTTCAATAATCGAATTACGTACAGATTAAACCGGTCAACTTCGTCATCCATGGAAATTATTTCTTTAGCAATTTTTGGATTATCAGTGTTTAATGCAGCCATAGCATCTCTATGCATTGATGCTGCAATGATACTCATTCGACGTAAAGCATCCATTATGCTTAGTTCTGTGTAACTTAGAAGTATCTGTAAGGTTAAGTCATTGGGTAAATCACTTAGAATTTCTGTTCCAACAAGCTTTTTCCTAGTGAAATCCTTAACAGTAAGACGTATAGAAGAATCTAATCTTTTTTGATGAGACCGAATTTGAATTATAGTGTAACCAAGCAGATAAGATGAGACAATACGTCGAATAACTCTATCAGGTGTATCATCATCACTCACATTAATAATTACTTTTTTAACTTTTTCACCAGTCTCAGAAGTTTTTGGTTGAATATATAACGACAAATCATCTCGCTGAACAATGCTAACAATGCTTCCACGTTTAAGACCCAGTTGATCTACCCACGTCTTAGGTAATGAAATTATATAGGTTGATCCCCCAGTAACCTGAATTTTCCTTAATTCTTCGGAAGAAGCTGTTTCGACCATATTTTCACGCAACTCTATTTATATAATCTGATTAATATTATATATAGGGCTTGGGAATATAAAATATAAGAAATATATATAATTTACCTATTTTTTCTATGAACTATGATAATAATTTATGTGTATAATTAATATATTAGTTTTTAAACCGCGATTCACTCATGAAATAAAATGAAGTTTGATGTTAATCGATTAATAAAAAATTCAGTATCTGTACAAAATTATACTCAGGAACCAGGAATAGGATTTGAAGCCTTTAATAAAAAAAGAAGGGAATATATAGTTAATGAAGTAGTGATTGAAAAACTAAAAAAATCATCAGATAAAATACTGGTTTTCGTTTTCTCTGCCGAATGGTGCCCAGATTGCTATAGAAATGTACCAATTTTAGACCTAATTTCCGAGAAAACGGGTATTGAAGTAAGGGTTTTTGGACATATTAAAAAAGGTGTTGCGGGTTCATCTAAAAAATGGGCTGTTCCTCCAAGCCCACAAGAAGTTGATGAATTTAATGTACAAAAAATACCTCATATAATAATTTTAAATAAACAAGGAGAAAAAATTGGAGAGATAATTGAAAATCCACCATTAGGAAAAACATTAGAGGAAACCGTTTTGGATATAATTAAATAACTAATTTTTTTAAGAAATAATAAATATTTAAAATTTAGTAGTGTTTAAATGAAAGCTTTTTAAACTCAATTGAATCATAAAAAACATCTAAGGGATCAAAGTTGGTTGTGTATCAGCTGGACTGGTGTATTCATCTTTAGAAACATTAAGTAAATACAAGTATTCCCTTATTTACAAATTAGTGCTTTTAGTGATAAGGTGTTAATGCATTGAGTAATAATAAGAAAGAGATGGTTGTTACTCCCTGGGAAGTTTCAGGAGAAATAGATTATGATAAATTAATTGAAAATTTTGGGACAAACAAATTAACTGATGAGCTTAAGCAAAAACTTGCTAAACATGCAGGTTACCTTCACTCACAGTTAAAACGAGATGTATTCTTCAGTCATAGAGATCTTGATTGGTGGATTTCGCAATATGAAGCGGGAAATAAAGTTGGATTATATACAGGCAGAGGCCCCAGCGGAGACGTTCATTTAGGACATTTATTACCATGGATATTCACAAAATATCTACAAGACGCGTTTGATGCGGATTTATATTTCCAAATGACCGATGATGAAAAATTTCTTTTAAAAGAAAATCTAACACTTGAACAAGCAATTGAATTTACTTATGAAAATGCATTAGATGTGATCGCCTGTGGAATGAATAAGGGAAAAACATTCATCTTTAGTGACACCGAGGACATTTCCCACATCTATAAATTAGGCTTAAAGGTGTCAAAAAAAATTACTTTAAGCACAGCAAAAGCGGTATTTGGTTTCACTGATTCGGACAACATTGGTTTAACGTGGTATCCAGCACTTCAAGCAATGACGTGTTTCCTTCAATCAGATAGAGAAAAAAAGAATGTTCCGTGTCTTATTCCAGCTGCAATAGATCAAGATCCATATTGGAGAATTACTCGGGATGTTGCTGAAAAACTTGGATATTATAAACCAGCACAAATACATGGTAAATTCCTCCCAGGATTACAACAAGGAGGAAAAATGTCAGCAAGCCAACCAGAGACAGCAATATTCACTACAGACAACCCAGATATCGCAGCAAAAAAAGTGGTGGCGGCATTCACGGGGGGACAACAAACAATTAAACTTCAGAAAGAATTAGGAGGTAACCCGGGAATATGCAACATATATGCATATTATTACTATTTATTCGAAGAAGACGATAAAAAACTCCAAGAAATCGATAGAAATTGTCGAAGCGGTAGCTTAACTTGTGGAGAATGCAAAGCCAAGTTATCAAGGATGGTGAAAACCTTTTTAATTGATTTCCAGAAGAAACGAGAAAAGGCAAAAGACAGTTTAAATGACTATTTTATTAAATAAAATACTAAATAACTATAAACTAAAACAACATTCTATTTATTGATAATATGTCTGTTCTTAATTCTGAGTTGCAGAGCCTTTATGACTCAATTTTAGCCAAATCAAAAGAATTTGCGGTTATTCAATCATCTGCTGCTATTCTTCATTGGGATATGGAGACAAAAATGCCTCCTAAAGGAATAGAATTAAGAAGCCAGCAATTAGCTGCCCTAGAATTAATATCACATAAAATTTTAACAAATCCACAGAATAGTAGAATTCTTGATGCAATAGAAAAAAATCAGAATAAATCTCAGCTTACAAAACAACAAACGAGAAACATGTATTTATTTAAAAAGGCATATGATGAAAATACAAAACTGCCTGAATCCCTTGTTTTTGAAATGGCAAAACAACAAACAATCTCAATAGGGACTTGGAAGAAAGCAAAAACACTTAAAGATTATAAGATTTTTAAAGATGACCTAAAAAAAACAATTGAATTAAAAACAGAAGCTGCCGAGATTTTAATGCGTGTAAAAGGAACTAAGACACCTTATGACGCTTTATTAGATAGCTTTGAATCAAAAATGACTGCGGAAAAAATAACTAAAATTTTTAATGTTATGAAAACAGGTCTAATCGACATCCTAAAAAAAATAAATTCAAGCGAGATTAAACCAGATTCAAGCATTTTAAAAATTAAAATACCAATTGAAGCCCAGCGTAAAATTAGCCTTGAGGCAATGGAATACCTTGGATATGACACTTTAAGTAGTCAAGCAGGAGGTAGACTTGATGAAACGGAACACCCATTCACAACAGGATATTATGATGATGTCAGAATAACAACACATTATCACGAGGACAAATTTTCCTCAAGCCTATATAGTGTTCTGCATGAAGGAGGTCATGCTTTGTATGACCAAAATTTACCAAAAGAATATATGTACCAACCAATCGGAACAGCAGCAAGTTATGGTATACATGAAAGTCAGAGCCGATTAATTGAAAACATGATTGGAAGAAGTCCGGAGTTTCTAGGTTATATGTTACCGAAATTGAAGACTATTGTTGGTAAAGCATTGAAGGGAAAAAAACTAAAAGATTTTGTCAATGCCATGAACATTGTTACACCATCAAAAATTAGGATTGAAGCAGATGAAGTTACATATGGCCTCCATATAATCATTCGGTATGAAATTGAGCAAATGATTTTTAACGATAAAATTAAAGTAGAAGAGCTTCCAGAGATATGGAACCAAAAATATGCAGATTATTTAGGAGTAAAAATTGAAAACGATTCGGAAGGAATAATGCAAGATACTCATTGGGCAAGTGGTTTATTTGGCTATTTCCCAAGTTATGCCTTAGGAAACATATATGATGGTATGTTTTTAAAACAAATAAAACGAGATATACCGCACTATAAAAAAGAATTAAAGTTAGGAAATTTCAATCAAATCAAAAGATGGTTAATCGACAACATACACTCAAAAGCTAACTTATATGATCCAGAAGACTTAGTTAAAATTGTAACAGGAGAAAACTTAACAGTTAAACCCTTTATAGACTATTTAGAGCATAAATTTAAAAAAATCTATGATTTTTAATCACTTTTTTTCGTTTCCTCTAAATATTTCGATTATAAATTCCATATCTATGTCCATAGTTCCAGAGGAATTAAAACAGCAATACATTAAACAGAAATATAGAATAGCGGGAGACCATAGTGCCGTAAAAACATGTATGTGGGTAGGAAAAGCACTTCGAACCCAAGGAAAAGAACACTGTTACAAACAACGCTTTTATGGTGTACCAAGCCACCGATGCTTACAAATGACTCCCAGCCTAGGTCACTGTACACAAAGTTGTATTTTTTGCTGGAGAGCCACACCAGAGGTTCTCGGAGTAGGATGGAATCAAACAGAAGCATTAACTATAATGAATGACCCAGAATCAATTGTTGAAAATTGCATCCAACAGCATAGATCCCTGATCTATGGTTTCGGGGGTAATCAAAAAGTAACTGAACAATACCTCAACGAAGCTCTTACCCCAGTGCACGCAGCCATCAGTCTTGAAGGAGAACCAACATTATATCCTCAACTTAATAATTTGGTCCAGGCTTTTTATGACCATCATTTTAAAACAGTGTTTATAGTTTCTAATGGAACCTCACCTAGAATGCTTCAAAACCTTGATGTTGAACCCAGTCAACTCTATATTAGTTTATGTGCCCCTAATGAAGAGGTATACAAAAAAACATGCCAACCACTAGTGTCTAGAGCGTGGGAAAAAATTATGAAAAGCCTTGAAATATTGAACAGTTTTAATTGCCCAACGGTTTTACGCCATACACTGATTCCAAAATTAAATATGGTGGATGTTGAAGGGTATGCTAAACTGGCTTTAAAGGCAAATTCAACTTACCTAGAACCAAAAGCAGCTATGAGCGTTGGAGCTGCAAGGAAACGCTTTGGTTATAGGGATATGGCAAGACATTCAGAGATTAAGAGTTTCGCTTCTGAATTATCAAAATTATCCGGGTATGATATAATTGATGAGCAATGGCAAAGTTGTATAGTGCTTCTCAGTAAATTAAAAAAACCAAAAATGCTCTATTAGTTAGAAATCATTAAAAACAACGATCTGTAGAGGTCAGGTAATGATTACTAAGAAAGGTATTAAAAACGTACTTCCAGAACTGGTTGCATACGAAGAGATTCAACT
>Ga0194113_10007265_pt1 | contig 13860 bp, 7 predicted proteins | sample TA2MahC200mmetaG_FD_146193 | JGI IMG/M metagenome (GOLD analysis project Ga0194113, IMG submission 146193) | Freshwater microbial communities from Lake Tanganyika, Tanzania - TA2015017 Mahale Deep Cast 200m | ecosystem: Environmental > Aquatic > Freshwater > Lake | place: Tanzania: Lake...
GGGCAGTCCGACCAGGTTCCGCACCCGGCAGTCCCGGAAGACGATGTTCCGGAAGTCGCCCACGCTTTCGGTGCCGATCTTCAGAGCATTGATAAAGGTGGAGAGCAGGGAGTTCTTGACCAGGACTTCTTCGGAAGAACACCGGTAGCCCAGGGTGTAGGAGCTCTTGAGCGCCACGGCGTCGTCGAGGGAGCGGATTTCCGCGTCCGTGATCGTCAGCCGGCGGCAGCAGACCGGGTCGATGCCGTCCACGCGCACCTCCTCGGTGCGGTAGCCCTGCACCAGCACGTTCTCGCAGCCGGCCGCGAGGATGGCCTCGTCCGGGGCATGCCGGATCGTGAAGTCCTTGAGCAGCACATTGCGGCAGAGCTTGAGGGCAATGGGCTTTGCCCCCCGCGGAAAAACCCGGTCGTCGATCTGGTACAGGATGGTGCTCAGGATCCAGCCGTAAGGCGGCGGCGGGCTCTCCTCCATGCCGGGCCAGGGGTCGAAGGCGTCGTGGCCGTCGATGCTCCCGGGGCCCAGGACGGCGATGTTCTCCAGGTTCTCGCCCCAGATCAGGCTGTGGCGGAAATAGGTCTGGGAAGCGTCCTGGTACTCGCTCCAGGGGCTGTCCTCGCGGGGGTCGTAATTGCGCATGACCCGGGTGCCCCGGAGAACCGCGCCCGCCTCCAGCTTGAGGGCCACCCCGCTGCGGAGGTGGATCGAGCCGGAGAGAAACACCCCGGGCGGGAAGACCACGGTGCCGCCGCCCCCGTCGGCGCAGGCCGCGATGGCCGCGTTGATCGCCCCGGTATCCAGGGTCGTTCCGTCTCCGGCGGCCCCGAAGTCCCGTACGTCGACTCTCGCGCCCAGACGCTGCCGGCGCTGGGGCAGACGGGCCGGGCGGAGGGAGCCGTCGCAGTTCGGCCCGCCCAGGCCGGACTCGTGGACCGTCTGGCCGGTCTCCAGCCCCTCGGCGTGCCAGGTCTCCCGGAAGTCGTCTCGCTCGAGCACCCACCCCCCGGCCGCGGGGTCCCGCGTGTACTGCCTCGTTCCCGCGCGGAGGATCTCGATCCGGCAGGGTTCCTCCCGGTCCTGGTCGAGCGCTCCCGGGTCCGATGCCAGCCACTCCGCGCCGCCGGGCAGGAAGGAGCGCATGACCCCCTGACCGGTCAGGCTGAGTTCATAGTCCAGGTTCAGGGAAGCCGGTGTCTCCAGAACGTCTTCCAGCACCAGCCGGGCCTCGAGGTCTCCTTCCAGCTCGGGCCGGCCGCGCAGCCCGCCGCGCGGGTTGAACAGACCCAGAGTGTTGCGCTTCATCACCACGGCCGGAACGATCACTTGCGCGCCGGATTTCCCGCGGGAACCCCAGACCAGCGGTTCGGGGAACTTGACGCTCAACGCCTCGCAGTCGCCGTCGACGAGGCGCCCCGCCCGTAGGGGACCCGGCGGCTCCGCGAAGCTGTTGCTGGACTCCTCCCTGTCATGCCCGGAAAAATTCATCCACACCCAGCCGTAGTCGACCGGCCGCTCCCCGTCGAAGCGCCCGTACTCTTCCAGATAAACGGTCAACTCCCCGGGCCAGCGTTCCAGGAACTCCTCGGGCAGAGGGAAGCCTTCCCGCACGGTCAGCAGGCTCGACACGAGTCTGGTGGCCGTGTGCCCGGGCGCCCAGGGGACCGCGGTCTCCGCGGCCGAGAGGCGCCGCACCTCCTTTTCCGATTCGCCGTAGACCAGCCGGTAGCCGCTGTCGGCGGCAGGGACGACAGTCCCCGGTGGGGCCGGCAGGCCCGGATCCCCCGCACAAGCCTGGACCAGGCCCAGGACCAGGGAGAGCACGATCCCGCGTACGACCTTCGTGCGTCCCGTTGTCCTTGAGGCCACGGCTGGGCTGCGCAGGCCCAAGTTGGGGGCGACCCGAGAGAACGCTTCGGTGCCGGGGCGGTGAGCAGGCAGGCCGAGGTCCAGGCAGAGAAATAGGGGCGGCCCGGCGAGGCAGGCCGGGAGGGCTGCGGTCGGGTCGCGGGGCAGGGGTTTCCGGTGCATCCGGGGCCTCCCGGGGAAGGGCATCGGCCGCAGCCTACCAGAAGCGGGCGTTCAAAGGTAGCGGTCCGGCTGTCGGCCAAGGATCGCGTCATGGTCGTGCACAACTCATTGGTGTTGGACGAAACATCAACCCGATACCGGAATGGTGACGGGGGTCATTCCCGCACCGGAGGGTGTCGAAAGACGAGGCGAACGTGCCTTTCCGTCATTCCGGGCTTGACCCGGAATCCAGTAAGCGGTTCTGGATGCCGGCTTTCGCCGGCATGACGGGGGCTACGAGTTCTTCGACACCCTCTTTCGCCGGTTTACACGCGACTTTGACGGGATCTTGCGTTGCTGTGACAGACAAAAGACCGGCGACCTAGCTCGATCCTCTAATGAACCGAGGGTTGCCTGCCGATATCCAGGTCGTAGAGCCCTTGGCTGACACAGGACCCCGTCGGCATGTCAGTCGAGATGCAGGCAGGAACCTCCGATTGCAGGAGTCTCGCAACCATGAAGTCGGCAGCCCACCGGGAGAGGACCGAACAACGGGAGAAACACCGGCGGTTGACCCTTGGTGGGCCTCCCACTATGAAGCGAAGGACTGAACTCCCCAGGCCGAAGGTTTCTTGGGTTCCGGGGGCCGAACTCAGCGCCGCAGATGGCCGCCAGTCGGCCCCCGGATTAGGATCCCTGCTCCTGCCGTTGTTGTTGCTGCTGCTGCTGCTGCTGCTGCTGCCGGCCTGCCGCAAGGCGCCGCCGCCGCCCCCGCCCCCGGCCGTGCCCGTCACCGCCGCGGAAGTCCTGGTTCGCGACCAGCCGGTCTATCTCGAGTACATCGGCCAGACCCTGGGGGCACAGGACGTGGAGATCCGGGCCCGCGTGGAGGGGTTCCTGGAGAGCGTCGACTTCGCAGAGGGTACTTTCGTCAAGAAGGGCGTCCTGCTGTACACCATCGACGGGCGGCCCTTTCAAGCGGCCCTGGCCCGGGCCGCAGGCGAAGAGGCCCAGAGACGGGCGGCCTGGGAGAAGGCCAACCGCGACGTGGAACGCTTCGGCCCCCTGTGGGAGAAGAACGCCATTTCGCGGCAGCAATATGACGATGCGCTGGCCGCCCGGGAGGGTGCGGCTGCCAATCTCGAGGCGGCCAAGGCCGACGTGGACTCTGCCCGGATCGAACTCGGTTACACCAGGATCTACTCGCCCCTGGACGGCATCGCGGGCAAGACTGAGGTCAAGGCGGGCAACCTGGTGGGCCGCGGCCAGAGCACGCTGCTCACCACGATTTCCAGTGTGGACCCCATCCACGTGCGTTTCAGTATCAGCGAGCAGGATTACCTGGCCTGGCGGCGGCAATCCACCCCCGCGGAACGCCCCCGCGAGGAGCAGGACATCTTCGAGTTGATCCTGTCCGACGGTACGGTTCACCCCCGCCGGGGCCGGGCCGTTTTCGCCGACCGGCAGGTGGACCCGACCACGGGCACCTTCATGCTGGAGGTCGCCTTTGCCAATCCGGACAACATCCTGCGGCCGGGCCAGTTCGGCCGGGTGCGCTTCGCGTTGCAGACCATTGCCCAGGCCGTACTCGTGCCGCAGCGCGCCGTGCAGGAGCTGCAGGCCAACTACTCGGTCTTCGTGGTCTCGGAGGACAACCAGGCGGAGATTCGTAAGGTGACCCTGGGACCCCGGGCAGGGAATTTCTTTGTCGTCGAGGCCGGTCTGCAGGCGGGCGAGAAGATCGTGGTGGAAGGCAGCCAGAAGCTGCAGAACCACACGCCCGTGGCCGTCACCCTGACCGATCTGGCCTCTGAGGCGACCGGACCCCCAACCCCCTGAACGCAGGTACGCCGTGGCCCAGTTCTTCATCCGCCGGCCGATCGTGGCCATGGTCATTTCGATCCTGATCCTCCTGGTCGGGGCCGCTTCGCTGTTCACCCTGCCGGTCGAACAGTATCCGCAGCTCGCCCCGCCCAACGTCCAGGTGCAGGCCGCCTACCCGGGCGCCAACGCCGAGGTGGTCGAGCAGTCCGTGGCCACGCCCATCGAGCAGCAGGTCAACGGCGTGGACAACATGATCTACATGAAGTCGCTCAACTCCAGCGACGGCAGCATGAAACTCAGTGTGACCTTCAAGGTCGGCATGGACCTGGACACGGCCAACACCCTGACCCAGAACCGCGTCTCCCAGGCCGCCTCCCGCCTGCCCCAGGAGGTCAACGCCCAGGGGGTCACCGTCAAGAAAGTCAACCCGAGCATCCTGCTGGTGGCCTCGATCTACTCCCCCCGGGGCAGCTACGACGACCTCTTCCTCAGCAACTACGCCATGATCCATGTGCGCGACGCGCTGCTGCGGGTTCCGGGCGTTTCTCAGGTGGACCTGGCAGGCGGCTCGGAATACAGCATGCGGATCTGGCTTGACCCGGACAAACTGGCCAAGCTGCAGCTCACGGCCGCGGACGTGATCGGCGCGGTGCGGGAACAGAACATCCAGGCGCCCGCAGGACAGATCGGCGCGGCGCCCTCGCCTCCCGGCCAGGAGTTCACCTACACGGTTCGCGCACCCGGCCGTCTGTCCAGCCCCGAGGATTTCCTGAAGATCCTGGTCCGTTCCACCGAGGACGGACGCGAACTGCGGCTCGGGGACGTGGCCCGCGTGGAGCTGGGAGGAGAGTTCTACAAGTCCTTCGGCCGCCTGAACGGCAAGCCGGCCGGGGTGCTGGTGGTCTATCTGCTGCCCGGCGCCAATCAGATCGAGAGTGCGCGGGGCATCTACGCGGCCCTGGAGGAGTTGGCCCGCTTCTTCCCCGAGGACATGGCCTACACGATCAGCTACGACAGCACCCCGGCCGTGCAGGCCTCGGTCGAGGAGATCGTGCACACCCTGTTCGAGGCGTTGGCGCTGGTGGTGCTGGTGGTCTTCCTTTTCCTGCAGAACTGGCGCGCCACGCTGATTCCGCTGCTCACCGTGCCGGTATCCCTGGTGGGCACGTTCGCACTGTTCCCGCTTCTCGGTTTTTCCGTCAACACGCTCTCGCTCTTCGGTCTGGTGCTGGCGATCGGCATCGTGGTGGACGACGCCATCGTGGTGGTCGAGGCCGTCATGCACCACCTCGAGCAGGGCAAGAGTCCCAGGGAGGCCACGGTCCAGGCGATGAAGGAGGTCTCCGGGCCCGTGATCGGCATCGGGCTCATTCTCTCGTCGGTTTTCATCCCGGTGGCGTTTCTGGGCGGGTTGACCGGCAGGCTTTATCAGCAGTTTGCGCTGACCATCGCCATTGCGGTGCTGCTCTCGGCCTTCAACGCCCTGTCCTTGAGCCCGGCTCTCGCCTCGCTGCTGCTCAAACCGGCCGGGACGCCGCGCGGGCCGCTGGGCGCCTTTTTCCGCGGCTTCAACCGGGCCTTCCAGGCCACGACCAGCGGCTACCTGCGCGTGGCAGGAATGCTCGCCCGCCGCGCCGCCCTGAGCCTGCTGCTGATGGCACTGGTGGGGTCCGGCGCCGGCGGACTGCTCCGCCTCATCCCCGGCGGGTTCGTGCCCGAGGAGGACCCGGGCATCTTCATGGTGAATATTCTGCTTCCCAACGCCGCCTCACTGGAGCGCACCCGGCATGTCTGCTCCAAGGTGGAAGAGATCCTGGCCCGGACCGACGGCGTCCGGTCTTACAACACGATCGGCGGCATGTCCTTTCTGAGCGGCGCCTTCACCCAGAACGCGGCTTCCTACTTCGTGCGGCTCCAGGACTGGAAGGAGAGGAAGAACCCCGAGCTTCACATGCCCGCCGTCATGGGCCGGCTCAACGCCCGGCTCGCCGCGCTTCCCGACGCGGTCGCCTTCGCCTTCGCGCCGCCGACCATCCCCGGCTTCGGCACCGCGGGAGGATTCTCCTTCATGCTGCAGGATCGCAGCGGCAACATGTCGGTCGAACAGCTCGGCCGGGAGGCCGCGCGCTTCATCGGCGAGGCGCGGAAGCGGCCGGAACTGGCGCGTCTCTTTACGGCCTTCGATCCGCGGGTGCCGCAGTTGCAGGTGAACCTGGATCGCGAGAAGACCCGCAAGATGGGGGTGCCGATCACCGACGTATTCTCGACCCTGCAGACCACGCTGGGCGGCGCCTACGTCAACGACTTTAACCGCTTCGGCCGTCTGTACCGGGTCTATGTCCAGGCCGACGCCGACTTTCGCCAGCAGCCCTCGGACATCGGACGCTTCTACGTCCGGAGCCGGACGACCGACGCCATGATCCCCCTGTCCACGCTGGTCGAGGTCCAGCCGGTGGCCGGGACGCAACTCACGGTCCGTTACAACCTGTTCCGCGCGGTCGAGATCAGCGGCGCCCCCGGGCCGGGCTTCAGTTCCGGTCAGGCGATGCAGGCCATGGAAGAGGTGGCCGACCGGGTTCTGCCCCGGGAGATGGGCTACGAGTTCAGCGGCTTTTCCTACGAGCAGAAGAACGCCCCGAACCCGCTGCCGACCTTCGCACTCGCCGTGGTGTTTGTCTTTCTGCTGCTGGCCGCGCTCTACGAGAGCTGGTCCCTGCCGTGGGCCGTGCTGCTCGGTACGCCCCTGGTGGCCTTGGGGGCACTGTTCGGCGTGTGGTTGCGCGGCTTCGACAACAATGTCTTCGTGCAGATCGGCCTGGTGATGCTCATCGGCCTGGCCGCCAAGAACGCCATTCTGATCGTGGAGTTCGCCAAGATGAGGAGGGAAGAAGGCCGGACCGCGGTGGAGGCCGCGCTGGAGTCGGCCAAGTTGCGCTTCCGGCCGATCCTGATGACGGCCTTTGCCTTCATCATGGGCGTGGTGCCCCTGGTGATCGCCGACGGTTCGGGCGCCAACTCGCGCCGGGTCATGGGCACCGCGGTCTTCTCGGGGATGCTGGTAGCGACTTTTCTCGGGGTGTTCATCATTCCGGCTCTGTTCGTGATCGTGGAAAGGCTCAGCGGCCGCGGCAGGAAGGCGGGGGACGCCGGGCGGGCGCTGCCGCTTCCCCCCGGCGCCGGGCCAGGGGGTGGGGCATGAACGCCGCATCTGCCTCGACCCGGCGGCGGGTCCGAGGTCCCGCAAGGGCTTTCTCCCGGGCTTTCCCGGGTGCCCCGACGGCTGCGGCCCTGGGGCGGCCGGCCCCCGTGGCCCGGGTTTGCTTAGGTTCCCGCCTCGTAATCGCCCGGCTGCGGACTTCTCCGGGTGGGCCGCAACCCGTGCGTCAGGGGCGGCCCCACCCTCGCGCCGCGACCGCAGGCCGCCGGTTCTTTCTTGTTGCCCTGCTCCTGCTGGCGGCCGGCTGCCGCATGGGCCCGAACTATGTGCGGCCCGAAACGGCGGTCCCGGAGAGCTGGCGCACGCCGGCCCCGGACGGGGAGTCGCTCGCCGACCTCGCCTGGTGGGACTTCTACCGGGACCCGTCTCTCACCCGCCTGATCGCCCAGGCCCTGAGGCATAACCGGGATCTGCGGCTGGCCGCGGCTCGCGTGGAGGAGGCCGCGGGCGGCTACCGGGCCCAGCGTGCGTTCCTGTTTCCGAGCCTGGATGCCGGGGCCGGCTGGACCCGCGGCCGCTCCGGGTTCACCCGCTTGACCGGCAACCAGTTCGACCTGACCGGGCTGCTGTCCTACGAGATCGATGTCTGGGGCCGGCTGCGGCGTCTCTCCGAGGCGGCCCGGGCCCGGCTGCTGGCCAGCGAGGAGGGACGAAAGACCGTCACCATCGGCCTGGTGGCCAACGTGGCGGTCGCCTACTTCGACCTGCTGGCCTTTGACCGACAGCTCGAGATCGCCCGCCGGACCCTCGAGTCGCGGCTGCAGTCGCTGGAGCTGACCCGCATCCGCTTCGACGGGGGCAGGGGCGTGGTCTCGGAGCTGGACGTGGCCCAGGCCGAAACCCAGGTTTACGCGGCCCGGGCCGCCATCGCCCAGATCGAACGCGGGGTGGCCGTGACCGAGAACGCCCTGAGCATGCTGCTGGGCAGCAACCCGGGGCCGGTGTCGCGGGGGACGGCGCTCCACCGGCAGGAAGCGCCCGCGGCGGTGCCGGCGGGGCTCCCCTCCGAACTGCTGCTGCGTCGGCCCGACCTCCTGGCCGCCGAGCAGCAACTGGTGGCCGCCAACGCCAACATCGGCGCCGCGCGCGCCGCCTACTTTCCGACCCTGTCCCTGACCGCGGCCCTGGGGCTGCAGAGCCTGGAACTCAACGACCTGTTTGACCCCGGCCTGTCCCAGGCCTGGAGCTTGGCGCCGCAGCTTGCCGGGCCGATCTTCAATGCCGGCCGCATCCGCGGCGGGGTGGAGGCGAGCAAGGCCCAGAAACAGGCGGCCCTGGCGGCTTACGAACAGGCCATCCTCAACGCCTTTCGGGAAGTGAACGACGCCCTGGTTTCCACCGTCAAGCTGCGCGAGCAGCTCGCGGCCGAGGAGGCCAACGTCACGGCCGAAAGCAAGCGGCTGGAGCTGTCCCGGCTCCGCTACGACAGCGGGGTGTCCAGCTACAGCGACGTGCTGGACGCGGAGCGCTTCCTCTTCAATGCCCAGCTCGGAGCGATTCAAACCCGCAGCGACCTGCTGGCTTCCTATGCCCAGCTCTACAAGGCCCTGGGCGGAGGCTGGAGCAGGGAATCCCCCGAACTGCCGGTCTCTGCCCCCGCCGACACCGAGGTGCCGGGCTCGGCCCTCGACGCTACCGGAACCTCCGATCGCCCGAGGGGCCCTGCCGAGCCTCTGGAAGAGCCGCCGTCTCCCGCGGCGCCGCAGCGTTGAACGATCCCCCCATAGCGAGGGCTGCATGACGGCAGGCCGCGGCGTGGTTAAGCTTCGGCCTGCAGCCCGCGCAATTCCTTGATCATCTCGGAAAGGCTTGTCTGCAGGGCCGCCGCGTCCCGTGTGGCCACCCAGGTGTTGGTCGCTGCCAGGAGCTGGTCGGCGATGGTGTGGAAGACGTTCTCGTCCCTTATCCATTCCGCTTCCACGCTGTCGGTCGGCATGAATTCCCGGCCCAGCAGGTCGGGTCTCGACTCCTGGATTTCCTTGACGATCTCCTTCAGTTCGCCCGAGTTGACCAGGTTGAGGACGAAGCTCTGGAAAGAGAGATCCCCCTGCAGGCGAAAGCCCATCTTATCGGCTTTCCGGTAAATGTAGACAAGCGCCTTCCCCTTTGCCACGGTTTCGAAAAGCAGCAGAAAGACCACCGGCTTCTTGCCGAATCGGGAAAAGACGTACACCGGCGCGCTCCCCTTCCGGTAAACCTCCTGGTAGAAGCGCTTGACGTCTTCCAGGGAAATGGCATCCCGCGCCACGGGGATGTTGATGTAGGTGAAGCCCAGTTCCCTGGCCCTCTTTTCGACGAGCCCGCCGAATTTTTCGCTTTCTTCCCGCAGGTCGATGACGGTTTTGTATCCAAGTTTCTTGAGTTGCGCCAGGTCCTCCGAACCGGGAATGAGTCCAATGGTGATCCGCTCGTCATACTTTCGCGCGTTTCTCACGGGTATCTCCTTTCCCGAACAGGTTGTCCTGGAGAATCCGTCGCAGTCTGCGCGGTCGGCGGCAGGCTCCGCCCCCTTTTCCCCCGGTTCGACTCCGGGGTGAGGAGGGGTTGAGCCCTTGGCCGCGTGAAAGGGCCGCGCAGGGGACGACCCTCTCACTTGAAAAGTCAGCAATCGATGTGCCAAGGAGTCTTCCTGAGAGGGGTGCCGGAAGCCGGCGAGGATGAAGAGGATTTCAATCGCGGGCCGGGATGGAACCCGAGGGGGGACGGGCGGGGATGCCGGGTTTCTTTACACGCTGTAAAAGAGTACGGCCCTTTGGGCCGACAGCGGCAGCCTCGGGGTCTCCGCCGCTTCCCGCTAACCCCGGCTGTACCATTGAGGAGATGCCGCCCGCGGCCGCCGAGGGGGATGCCCGCGGCCGCAGGACACGAAGCAAAGGGGGTTGCCATCCACGCCCCCCGGCGGAAACCGGGAAACTCCCTTGTTCCGGGCTCTACCGCGCGGGCTGTCTCAGGATCAGGCAGGATTGCCCTTTTCGTTTCAGGTCTCCGCAGAGCCCCTCCGCGGCTTCTCTGCTGAGCGTATTCTCGGTGATGACGCGGTAGAAGCCGCCCTTTCCGTCCACGGTCGCCTGTTCAACGATCAGGGACGTTCCGCCCAGTTCCCGGGCATAACGGCGCTCCAGGCGAGTTATCTCCCGAGCCGCACTCTCGGGGTTGCGCACCGACACGAGCTGCACGCGGCAGGAGCCCGCGGCCGGGCTTTGAGGATCCTTCTGCTGCGGCAGGCGATCGCCTAACGCAGCAGGCGGCTGAACGAGGAGCGGAGCTGACTGCGGCGAATCATCAGGGACTCCGATGGCGGAGGATGCGGCTGCGGCGGTTTGCAGACTTTCCGTCGCCGTTCGCGCAGAGGCAGCGGAGTCCGACCCTTGTGCTTCTCCCGCAGGAGAGCGAAGAACGGCTGAGGTTTCCGTCTGTCCCCGCCTGTCCCCGGGAGAAGGGAGCGGGGCTTCCTGCAGGACCGGTAGCCGGGGATCGCTTTGGCCGGCATGGTGCCGGAAAACCAACATCGCGATAAAGACCGCGACGGCGGCAATCACCCCGACGCAGAGGAAAACAACAGCCCGGAGTTGCTTCCGGCGCTTGTCCTGCCGGAGGCTGGTCTCACAAAAGAGACGGCGGAGTTTCTCCAGGTCCGAGGCACTGATGGTGAACTCCGGACCCGGATAGGTGATCGCTCCTGACATTCTGGCTCCTCCTCTGTGAATCCGCTTGCAGGGAACGCAAATGCCCCGCGACCAGCGCACCCTGCCGGCTTCAACCTAACACACCGGCGGCCCGGCGCAAAGCGGGTTTTTCTGCCCCCCCCGGATCCGGGATTCGGAGGGTCCCCGAAACCGGTGGGCCGGCGGCAGATTGGAGTCCTTTATCATTTCAGGTAAAATAGCTGTTGTCGTTTTCTTGTCCGCGGCCTTCCCGGGCCGCGGCAGACATCTTCGATAAATCTGCCAGTGGGAAAGGAGCGGCACATGCGAAAGGGTCTGTTCGCTCGGGAACTTTTCTGCAGCGCCGCGGGTGTCGCGGTCTTGGCGGTATTGTTGACCGGTTGTCCGCCCCCGGAGAGTTGTCTCACCTGCCAGGCATTCAGTCAGGTGGGCACGTTTTCCAGCCCGCAGATCGCGGAGTGTTCCGGCATGGTCGCCAGCCAGCGGAATGCCGGCATCCTCTGGGTGCACAACGACTCGGGGGATGCGGCCCGGCTGTTTGCCGTGGCGGAGGACGGGACGCTGCGGGGCACCTACACCCTGCAGGGGGCGGGTGCCGTGGACTGGGAAGACCTGGCCTGGGGGCCGTGTTCGGACCATGGCTGGGCGGACTGCCTCTATGTGGGCGACATCGGCGACAACGCCAAAACGCGGGCCCGGGTTCAGATTTACCGGGTTCCCGAGCCCCTGGTTCCGGTTGAGGGCCCGCCGGTCGACGAGGCGCTCGCGGGGGTGGAGCGGTTCGACTGCGAGTATCCGGACGGCCCTCACGACGCCGAAGCCCTGCTGGTCGACCCGGCCGAGGGCATCCCGTACGTGGTGACCAAGGACGTCGCCGGAAGCACTGCTGCCTACCGCTTCCCCTCGCCGCCCGAGGCCGGAACCACGGAAATCCTGGAAAAGGTCGCGGTGCTGCAGGGCCGCGCTCTGCTCACCGCCGGGGACGTTTCCCCGGACGGCAGCCGCATCCTCTTGCGTGGCTACGCCGGCGCCTTTGAATACCCTCTCCCTGTGGGCGGTGAATTCGCCGACATGTTTCTCCAGACGCCCTGCGCCAAGGCGCTGGCCCCGGAAACCCAGGGCGAAGCCCTGGCCATGGGACCTTCGGGTCTGGAGATCTTTACGGCCAGCGAGGGGGTCGGGGCCCCGATCCACCGGGCGGTGTGCACGCTCCCGTGAGCGTTTGGAACCGCGCTGGGCATCGAAATCGAGGTTGCCAGCGGGTAGGGCACGCTCCCGTGGCGCGCGTGGAACCGCGCGACCTCGTCAATCCTGTTTTCGCGCGGGCTGCGTGCACGCTCCCCTGAGCGCGCGTGGAACCGCGGCGCTCTCCCCTCCGCAAGAAGCAGTCGTCATCGAGTGTCGGCTCGTGGGAATCGAAGGATTTCGCTTCCGGGTCGACTTTTTCGCGACTGCTTTCTGCTGCTCGCAGTCAGGAACCGACACGCCGGATCGTCGGTTTCGAGGGGGAATTCTCTCTCTCCGGTCACGAGTTCGCAGCGGGCGCCCGTTGCGGGCTGCTCGTCAAACCGACCCCGTGGGGACTCGCTCTTCCTGCCGCAGAACAAAGGCACGGGCAGTCCGGAATGCCGCCTGGACCGCCTGCGGGTCCAGGTTGTCCACCTGATCGTCGAGTGTGTGATAAACCAGCCGATCGCGGACCATCTGGATGGACAGGGCAATCAGGGTGGTCGCTTCCACGCCGATCCGGGCATATTCAGCGGCGTCGGTGCCGCCCCCCCCGAAGGGCATCGGCGCGGTTCGTGCCTGGTACCCCAATTCCCCTGCCAAGCGAGCGCAGTCCTCGGCCAGGCCGGGGGACAGTTTCCTCGTCCCGTTGATGTCCGAGGTCAAGAAGTGGATCTCGTTGAGGTCGTAGATGCTGTCCAGGTTGAGAAGGCGGGTGGGGATGGCCAGGAGTTCCTTTCGGTGTCGCTTCACATACGCCCGCGCGCCCCGCAAGCCGCTCTCCTCGGCGTCATGACTGCACAGGATCAGCCGTGTGTGCTTGAGCAGGGGGAGGCCGCTTTTCTTGGCCTGGCCGAAGATTTCCGCCAGTTTCAGGAGCATGACCGAAGAGACCAGGTTGTCGCCCGCCCCGGGTACGCCTCTCCGGCCCACGAAAAAAAACAGTTCTCCGACCAGCAGGATGCCCGGCGCCAGGAGATAGGGCAGGATCGGGTCGTAGAAGGGAACCGTGCCGGCGAGATGCTCGAGCAGGAGCCCGGTCCAGACCAGGAACATGGCCAGGATGGTGGGAACAATCCCCAGGGTGATGCGCATCGAGTAGAGCCTCTGAAACCGCACCAGATAGTTGAAGACATAGGCGGCATCGTGATGTCCGGCGATGATGACTTGCTGTCTCACGCCATCCGTGGGCTCGACGGTGCCGGCCACGTTGTAGCCCGTTCGCTTTCTGTAAAGGGGATCGAACCATTCCCGGTAAAAGACGAACTGACTCAAGGAGTTGATATTGGCGAGGGTGTAGCCGACGGCGGCGACCCAACGCCACTGTCCTCCCAGGAGAAAACACAGGGTGGAAAGCAGATAGGCGACCGCCTGAAACTTCATGAAGCCCAGGAAGGCCCCGGGGTGAAAGGCAAAGGGCTCGATCGCCACGGCATCGCAATGGGGCCTGAGCTTTTCCGCGAGCGTGTCCGCGCTTTGCCGGCACGCCGGGGTTCCCGCTATCCTCTCCGGGAAAGCCCGGATGATCTCGCGGGTCGTGTCGAGCAGTTCCCTGGTCAACGCCGCATCCGCTTGGGTATGCGCCACGGTGCGTGGACCGCCGGCCGCGAAAGGGGCCGGGGAAACTTCGGGGACCGGGGGTTTCATTCCCGGACCGTTCTTCTCTCCCATGTCGGTTTCCCTCTCCTGCCGATTTCCGCGCGCGGCGGTGAAGTCCCGTTGCGCCCGTCACCCAGAGGCAGTTGCGATGCGGCACCTCCAGCAGGGAGCGTGGGGGTGCGGGCGGTCTAGAAACTCCGTCGGAGTTTCTTGCGTCGCAGGCTTCGGGTGAAGGGTCTCGGGGGCGGGGGAGTGGTCGGCAACGTGTTCGAGGGGGGCAGCGGCTGACCGGTCCAACCGCCGTTTTCCATCGCTCCGGAA
>Ga0194113_10007268_pt1 | contig 13858 bp, 12 predicted proteins | sample TA2MahC200mmetaG_FD_146193 | JGI IMG/M metagenome (GOLD analysis project Ga0194113, IMG submission 146193) | Freshwater microbial communities from Lake Tanganyika, Tanzania - TA2015017 Mahale Deep Cast 200m | ecosystem: Environmental > Aquatic > Freshwater > Lake | place: Tanzania: Lake...
GGCTCATCCTGGGGCTCTCCCTGCTCGATTCGGCGTTCCTGGGCACGGCGCTGGCATCCAGCAGCACGGCCATAATCGCCAAGGTGCTCGCCGACATGGGCAAGCTGCACGAGAGGTCCGCGTCGATAATGCTCGGCGTGCTCGTGGTCGAGGACCTGGTCGTCGTCCTTCTCCTGGCCATGCTCCAATCCTATCTCTCGGTCGGCTCCTTCGGCATGTGGTTCATCGGCTGGGAGATCCTCAAAATCATCCTGTTCATCGGCGGCGCCCTTGCCGTCGGAACCCTCGTCATCCCCAGAATCATCGACCGGGTGGCGGGGATAAGGCGCCTGGAGGTTTTGGTGATAATCTCCGTTGGACTGGTTTTCGGCCTGGCGTTTTTGGGAAATGTCCTGGGCTTTTCGTTTGCCATCGGGGCCTTCATCATGGGGGTCTGCATAGCCCCTGCGAAATCGGTGCACAAGGTGGCGCACGGGACCAGGCGCCTCAAGGACATATTCGGGGCAATATTCTTCGTCTCGGTCGGGGCGCTGATAAATGTGGGCGAGTTCGCCGGGTTCCTGGTCCCGGCCGTCCTGATAACTATCGGCATGTTTTGCGGGAAACTCGGTGGTGTCCGGCTCGGCATGCGGCTCTTCGGCCACGGCCGCGTGATGTCGCTTAGGGTCGGGCTCGGGATGGCCCAGATAGGCGAGTTCGCATTCATCGTGATGCAGGTCGGGCTCGGAGCGGGGGTCATCGATTCGCGGCTTTATCCGGCAATCGGCGTCGCGGTCCTCATCACGACGTTCCTGACGCCCTATCTTCTGAGGGCAGGTTACGGACTGAAAGATCCGGGCCGGCAGGCTGTACCATAGGCCGGCTATCAGGGCGGAACGATATACCCCCCTGATACAATCCCGGAAAGGTGGCCGGGCCCGGCCCTACCCTGGCCGGGAAAGGCGCGCCTTGCTGGTTCAGGCGCGGTCCGGCCGGGCCCGCCGGGGGCTATCGCGTCTTGCGGGCCCTACCGCATCTGCGACACAGGCCGTGGATGTCTATCCTCCGGACCGCCGAGTGCGTCCTCCTGACCGCCTCGAACACGGCCGAGGGGCTGGGGTGGTTCCGGTCGGCGAGTATCTGCCGGCAGATGGCGAGCCTCTGGGGCGTGACCCTGAAGCCTCCCCTCCGCAGGCCGTCGATTATCCTCCTGTCCGCCGCCTGGTCCATTCGTCCCGATTCTTAGGTACTAATCATTCTTAAATATATCCCTGCCGATTGTCGCCCCCATGGACGAAGGACGAGAGGGCCCGCAACCGGACATGGCCCGCAGGCAAGCCGCAGGCGGCGGCACGACCGACCTGGACTGGTGGCCGGCGGACTTCGGCCACTACGGGCCCCTGTTCATCCGCATGGCGTGGCACAGCGCCGGGACCTACCGCATGGGCGACGGCCGCGGCGGCGCATCGAGGGGCAGCCAGCGCTTCCCGCCGCTCAACAGCTGGCCCGACAACGCCAACCTGGACAAGGCGCGCCGGCTGCTTTGGCCGGTCAAGCAAAAGTACGGCCGGAAAATCTCCTGGGCCGACCTGATGATCCTTGCCGGCAACGTCGCGCTGGAATCGATGGGCTTCAAGACCTTCGGCTTCGGCGGCGGGCGCGAGGACATCTGGGAGCCGGAGAAGGACGTCTACTGGGGCTCCGAGGGCAGGTGGCTGGAGGACAGGCGCCACTCGGGCGACCGGCAGCTCGAAAATCCCCTCGCCGCCGTCCAGATGGGCCTGATCTACGTGAACCCGGAAGGCCCCAATGGCAACCCGGACCCGGTCGCCGCGGCGCGGGACATCCGCGAGACCTTCGCCCGCATGGCGATGAACGACGAGGAGACCGTGGCGCTCATCGCGGGCGGCCACTCCTTCGGCAAGACCCACGGCGCCGGCGACCCGAAGCATGTCGGGCCGGAGCCCGAGGCGGCCGGCATAGAGGAGCAGGGGCTGGGCTGGAAGAGCGGCTTCGGCACGGGCAAGGGCAACGACACGATAACCGGCGGCCCGGAGGTCATCTGGACCACCACGCCCACGAGGTGGAGCAGCAATTTCTTCTGGAACCTGTTCGGGTTCGAATGGGAGCTTTCGAAGAGCCCGGCCGGGGCGTTCCAGTGGAGGCCGAAGGGCGGCGCGGGCGCCGGCACCGTGCCGGACGCGCACGACAGGTCGAAGCGCCACGCGCCCTCCATGCTGACCACGGACCTCGCATTGCGGTTCGACCCCGCCTACGGGAAGATCTCGCGGCGCTTCATGGAGGACCCGGACCGGTTCGCGGACGCCTTCGCCCGGGCGTGGTTCAAGCTGACGCACCGCGACCTGGGCCCGCGGTCGCGCTATCTCGGCCCGGAGGTCCCCGCGGAAGAGCTCATCTGGCAGGACCCCATCCCCGCGGTCGACCACGAGCTCATCGATGCGAGGGACATCGCCGCCCTCAAGGCCAAGGTCCTGGCCTCCGGCCTGTCGGTGCCAGAGCTGGCCTCGACCGCCTGGGCGTCGGCATCCACCTTCCGCGGCTCCGACAGGCGCGGTGGCGCCAACGGCGCCCGCATCCGCCTGGCGCCGCAGAAGGACTGGGAGGTCAACCAGCCCGCCCAGCTCGCGAAGGTGCTCAGGACGCTGGAGGGCATCCAGGGCGCCTTCAACCGCGCGCAGTCCGGCGGCAAGAGGGTGTCGCTCGCCGACCTCATCGTCCTGGCCGGCTGCGCCGGCGTGGAGCAGGCCGCGAGAAACGCCGGCCACGATGTGACGGTCCCCTTCACGCCGGGGCGCATGGACGCCTCGCAGGAGCAGACCGATGCGGCCTCCTTCGCCGTTCTCGAGCCGGTGGCGGACGGCTTCCGCAACTACCAGAAGGCCCGGTTTGCCGTTCCGGCCGAGGAGCTTCTGGTCGACCGGGCGCAGCTTCTGACCCTGACCGCCCCCGAGATGACGGTCCTCTTGGGCGGCTTGCGCGTCATGAACGCCAACTTCGGAGGATCGAAGCACGGTGTCTTCACCGAAAGGCCGGGGGTGCTCACGAACGACTTCTTCGTCAACCTGCTCGACATGGGCACGGAGTGGAAGCCGACCTCGGAGGACAAGGACGTCTTCGAGGGCCGGGACCGAAAAACGGGCGAACCCAGGTGGACCGGCACCCGCGTCGACCTGATATTCGGCTCGAACTCGCAGCTTAGGGCCCTGGCGGAGATCTATGGATGCGAGGACTCCCGGGAGAAGTTCCTGGAGGACTTTATATCGGCGTGGAACAAGGTCATGAACCTTGACCGATTCGACCTCCCCCGGGCCCGCGCCGCAGGGACGCCTGTCAAACTATGACAATACGCACAGACACGAACTTAAGCAAACACTCGCCTTCTTCCGATAAGAGCCCCCAGAGCGGCGCAAGTCGCCAATCATCAGCGAGACGGCCTTTCGAGGCCCGTAATATTTAGCTTCATCGCAAGCTCCATTAGCAAACCACACGTCAAGGTGGCCGAGCCCGATGCAATCGACCCGGCTCATCTCGGGGCCTTGGCGGCCCTCGGCCGCCCCCCGCCCGTCAATGCGGATGCCTGTGATGGAGGTCGGGCGCGTGGCGGTGCTCGTGATCGAGGGCCTCGTGGGTATGGACGTGAGAGTGGGGCCCGTGCGGCACGGTCCCGCCTCCGTGTTCGTGGACATGATGCCCGTCATCGTGCGCATGCCTGTGCTCGTGGGTCTCGAGCGCGTGGGCGTGCCGGTGCCCGTGTGCCTCCCAAAACAGCAGGATGGCGCCCGCCATCGTCAACAGGAACGACAGGACGAACCACGCCGTGACCGGATCATTGAAGATGACGAGCCCGAGGAGGACACCGATGAACGGCGCTGCGCCGAACAGCGCGCCCGTGCGGGCCGCCCCGATGTCCCGCAGCGCCCGGATGTACAGGGCCATGCTCAGGCCGTAGCACACGAAACCCACTGACACGGCCGCAAGCGCGCCCGGCAGGGCCGGAAGATCCCTTCCGAGCACCAGCGAGAACGCCACGCCGAAGAGGCCGGCCCCGACCCCCTTGATGGCCACCGTCGAAACCGGGTCCTTGGCGGATATGTTGCGGGTGAGGTTGTTGTCGAGCCCCCAGAGGAAGCAGGCGGCGAGTATCCCCAGCGCTCCGATCGAGAGGGCCCACCCGCCCTCGTCCTTGACGGAGACTGCCATGCTCCCGGCCGTGATGAGCACCAGCGCCAGCCACACCCCGCGCCCCACGGCCTCCCTGAACATCAACCGGGCGATGATGATGGTTCCCACGGCCTCGAAATTCAAAAGCAGGGCGCCGAAGGCGGCGGGCGTGGTGCTCAATCCCACCATCATCAGCATAGGGGCCATGATTCCTCCCGCCAAAAGCGCGGAAAGCAGCCAGGGCGCATCGGAGCGCTTCAAAGGCGCCTCGGCCCCGGATTTGCCCATGGCGCCGGAGCCGAGCTTCACAATCGCCATTCCGGCGCCGCTGCCAAGATACAGCAATGCCGCAAGCACCACGGGGTCCGTCGCGGCGAGCATGAGCTTGGAGAGCGGGGCGCTGGCGCCGAAGAGCACCGCGGCGGCAAGGACGAACAGGATTGGGAGCGCCGGGCTTGTCAAGCCGCTGCTTCGGCCGGCGGGCATCGACGGACCGTTCATCGGGACACCATGTGTTTTGGTATCATAAATACTTCATGGGGATCCGATTCTCCAACCCGGCAGGTCCCTCCCGGGAGGGCTTGACCGGGTCGGTCCCGGGCTTTCCTCACGGCGCCGGCCGCCGCCCGTCGCGCAGGTGCCCGATGGCCAGTATCGGGTGGCGCAGGAGCATCCGCGGCCCGGAGAAGCGCATCACCTCCCGTATCTGCGAGCGCCGGGGCTCCCGGTAGCAGTGGACGCGGCATTTGGCGCAGGTCGGTTTGCGCTCCTGGAAGGGGCAGCGCTCCAGGCGGGCCAGGGCGTATTCCTGCAGAGCCCGGCACCCCTCGCAGAGCGCCCCCCGGGTGTGGTGCCTTTTGCGGCAGAAGAGGCGAATCATCGCCTCCAGCGTCAGGCGCTCGCGGCGGATTCGGGGGCCCGGTCCGGCCATCGGCCGGGCCATCGCCCGGCCCGCTCATCTGCCTTTCGCCCCGGCGGGTTTGCGCTAGTCCCCCCGCAGGTAGTCGCTAGAAATCCACCGATTGCTCCGGGACAGACTATTTCAGCACCACCTTATCAGCCATCGACCTCCATTTCCCATGGAGAATTTCTCTTTGAGAGGGGAAGTTCCCTCCCCCACAGGTAGTCTGGGCTGGATGCGGCTTGCAACTCCTCCCCAGACAGGGGCTATCGACTTACCCGATGACGAAGCACCGTTTAGCATTCAACCCACCACCGGTACTCCCGTGCCAGGATGTCATAGTCATAATGGGGGTTCGGGGCCCATCCGGCCAGGATATTGACCAGCAACCAGTGGTCATAGAGCATTGCCGCGAGCACGAAGAAGAAGTACCTTATGACCGGATTCCTGGTCGTCGTCAGGATCAGGAAATCGTCCCTGACCCTGAACCCCGTCTCAATCCCCCAACGGCCATCGTAATTCTCAATCTTCTCCGAGATGAGTTCTTCGCTGACCTCTCCGTTCGTGAAGAAGACGAAGAGAGGGTCCTTGTCCGGGAACTCCCGTTTTTTTTTCGGCGAGGGCGCAATCACTATTATGACCGTCACCGACCTCGGCCTCTCCCCGACCGTGAACGGGTCTATCGAATAGCGGAAACCTCGCTGGCGAGCGAGATATTTATTGACCTTCTCGTTCCGTGGAGCGGGCATCTCGAACACGAGGCCCAGCTCCAAGATATCACATATGACCGCCACGGAATAGAAGCCCCTGTCCAGTAATACGGCTTCGATGTCAATGAGTGGTATCACCTTCTTCAGGACGGTCTTGACCAGGTCGTTGGCGTCCACCAGGGACGGGACGGGAAGTATTGCGAGGGTGAACCGCTGGCCTTCAACCACAATGTCGAGGACAATATACTGATAGGCGTAATTGGTCCCCCTGCACTTCTTGGTTCCCCTTACTTCCGGGGGCCTCTTTGGCTCATCCTGGGGCTCTCCCTGCTCGATTCGGCGTTCCTGGGCACGGCGCTGGCATCCAGCAGCACGGCCATAATCGCCAAGGTGCTCGCCGACATGGGCAAGCTGCACGAGAGGTCCGCGTCGATAATGCTCGGCGTGCTCGTGGTCGAGGACCTGGTCGTCGTCCTTCTCCTGGCCATGCTCCAATCCTATCTCTCGGTCGGCTCCTTCGGCATGTGGTTCATCGGCTGGGAGATCCTCAAAATCATCCTGTTCATCGGCGGCGCCCTTGCCGTCGGAACCCTCGTCATCCCCAGAATCATCGACCGGGTGGCGGGGATAAGGCGCCTGGAGGTTTTGGTGATAATCTCCGTTGGACTGGTTTTCGGCCTGGCGTTTTTGGGAAATGTCCTGGGCTTTTCGTTTGCCATCGGGGCCTTCATCATGGGGGTCTGCATAGCCCCTGCGAAATCGGTGCACAAGGTGGCGCACGGGACCAGGCGCCTCAAGGACATATTCGGGGCAATATTCTTCGTCTCGGTCGGGGCGCTGATAAATGTGGGCGAGTTCGCCGGGTTCCTGGTCCCGGCCGTCCTGATAACTATCGGCATGTTTTGCGGGAAACTCGGTGGTGTCCGGCTCGGCATGCGGCTCTTCGGCCACGGCCGCGTGATGTCGCTTAGGGTCGGGCCCGGGATGGCCCAGATAGGCGAGTTCGCATTCATAGTGATGCAGGTCGGCCTGGGCGCCGGGGCCGTCGATGCGAGGCTGTATCCGGCCATCGGCGTGGCCGTGCTCGTGACGACCTTCCTGACACCCTATATGTTGAGGATTGGCTATGGGATGAAGGACGCGAGCCCGCAGGCAGTCCCATAGACCCGCCGTCAGGGCGGAACGACAAATCCCCCTGAGACCTCTTCCACCAGTCGCACCGGCCCGTCATCCCTCAACTGCAATTTGCCAGTCAGGGGAATGGATATATATTCCCCCCTGCGCAACCGTTATCGATAAAATGTCCGACCGGGTGGTTGAGCCCGAACGGATGCCTTGAGCGATGTATTCCCGGCCGGGACGCATCCGTGCGGGCGTTCAACACCTAGGGGTTGTACCACCGGAGGAGCAGGGCATTCCCGATGACGATGAAATCGCTGAGCACCTCGGCGATCGCCGCGACCAGCGGGCTCAGCACCAGCTGGTGCGTCAATGGAAACAGGAGCCCCGCCGCGACGGCGATGCCGACCGAGTTGTACAAAAGGGAGAATGCGAGATTCTGGTTGATTTTCGACATCGCCCGCCTGCTAAGCCCGATCGCCTGCGAAACGTTTCTCAGATCGCTCTTCACGATGACGATGTCGCCGGCGTCAATTGCGATATCCGTCCCGGAGCCGATGGCCATCCCGACATCCGCCCGGGCGAGGGCGGGGGCGTCGTTGATTCCGTCGCCCACCATTGCGACGACCCCTCCCTCTTTTTTCAGTTCCTGGACGGTCTCGGCCTTCTGCATCGGCGACAGGCCGTGCATCACCCGGCCTATCCCCGCCTCGAGGCCGATCGATTTGCTGGTGCGTTCGTTGTCTCCGGTCACGATGATTGTCCGGATATTCATCGCCTGGAGCCTTTCCACCGCCTCCTTCGAGGACGGCTTGAGGGTGTCGGAGAGCGCCAGGACCCCCGCAACCTCGCCATCGACGGCCACGAAAACCGTCGTCTTTCCGCGGGATTCCAGGCGGCTTGCGGCGTCCAGCAGGGAATCCTGGGGCTCGAGGCCTTTCAGCATCAGCAGCTTCCGGCTGCCGACGAGCACCGTCCGGTTGCCGCAGGTTCCCTCCACCCCGTAGCCCGGTATGGCGGCAAAGGAGGTGCAATCGCAATTGTGGGAGTGGCTTTTCCCGGCCGCCCGGACCATGGCCCTGGCGAGGGGATGGTCGGAATGACATTCCGCATTCCCGGCCATCCCAAGGATGTCCTCCCTCGACCAGCCTCCGCCGGAAACCACGTCCGTCAATTCGGGCTCTCCCAATGTCAGGGTGCCGGTCTTGTCAAGCGCCACCGTCGAGATGCGGCCCGTCCTCTCCAGCGCTCCGGCGTTCTTGAACAGGATGCCCATTTCCGCCCCCCTGCCGAGGCCCACCATTATCACCGTCGGGACGGCAATGCCCAGGGCGCACGGGCAGGCGATGACCAGTATAGTGACCGCGACGGTCAGGGAGAAGGCGAGCGTCTGGCCCGCGAAAAGGAACCATGCCAGGAAAGCAAAGAGGGATATCATGAGCACCAGCGGCACGAAATACGACACGGCCCTGTCAGCCATCCGCTGGACCGGCGCCTTGGATTCCTGCGCCTCCCTGACGAGCCTGGTTATCTGGGAAAGGGCGGATCTCTCGCCCACCCCGGTGGCCTCGACCTGCAGGATGCCGTTCCTGTTGACCGTTCCGCCGATCACGCAGTCCCCGGCCCCCTTGTCCACAGGGATGGATTCGCCGGTGATCATGGATTCGTCCACCGAGGACGTTCCCTCAAGGACGGTTCCGTCGACCGGTATCCTCTCCCCGGCCTTGACAAGGACGGTGTCCCCGGCGGCTATCCGGCAGATATCGACATCGACCGGTTTGCCGTTTTGAATTGTTCTGGCGGTCCGGGGCTGGAGCTGCATGAGCTTTCTCACGGCGTAGGAGACCTTCCCCTGGGCCAGATGCTCCAGGTACTCGCCAATCGACATCAGCGTCAGGACGGTGGCCGACGCCTCGAAGAAGGTGGTCCCCCCACGGAAGGTGCCATATACGCTGTAGGAATAGGCCAGGGTCGTGCTCGTGACGACCAGCACGTTCATGTCCAGCCTTCCCGCACTGATCGACCTGTATGTCCCGAAGTAGAATTTCCATCCGACCAGGAACTGCACCGGGGTTGCGAGAACCAGGACCGGGAGATGTCCGGCCCCGAACAGGTTGCATGACTCGATTGCCAGGATGGGGATTGTCATGCCAAGCCCGAGGGCTATCAGAAGGATGTCGGACAGACGGCCTTCTGGCCCCCTCTCCTCCGGGCGGATGTCGCCGGCGCAGCATCCCGCCCCACCACCGCGTCCCCGCTCCGTCATCGCAAGGTCCTAGGCTGACATAGGTGATGGGCATTGTGCTAAGAATCCCTCCGTTCTTTAATAAATCGATCACACAATGCAATTGCAGATTCTGACCCCGGTCAGGGACGCCAGCCCCGTGAACATTCCCTGGATTCTCGACATGTCCCCGATCAACACCATCTGTTCGACGCAGGTGTCCTGGAAATGGGTGTGCATGGAGCTGTGGATGATATCCCCAAAAGAATGCATGACCTCGGCCACGTGCTGCGTCTTCCGTCCGTCATAAACCACGGATATGAGGAAATGCCCCTCGCTGCCGCACCGGGAGGTCCATTTGTTCTGGACCACATACTTGTGAAGCGCGTCCCTCACGGAATCGGAACGGCTCGTGAACCCGAGCCTCCGCCACACCTCGTCGAAATCCCGAAGTTCCTTGGACGGGAGGGAGACGCTGATGACGACCATGTCGACGCCGGTTCTCGGATGCCCGTGAGGTTTCTTAATACTTGTTGCCAGGGTACAATCTGGTCTGACCGGCTAGTTTTGACCAAACCCGGCCGGCCGGCGGGCCGTCACCTGAACATGAAGCTCTTTGAATCTAGGCTCGCCTTCTGGATGACCACCTGGCCGTCCTGAAGCGACATCGGAAGGTAGCTCGGCCAGCAGCCCCCCTCCGTGTTCGGCGTGCCTATGAGGTTGAGATGGAACTCCTGGCCGCAATTGCTGCATTTCATGCAGCAGCCCTTCTGCCAGAAACCTTTTTTTGCCTTGTAGCACAGGTCGGAGGCATCCGCCGCCAGGTGGATATTGCCGTCGGTGCCCTCGAGCAGGAAGTACCGCACGGCCGCACCCCCGGAATCGTAGGTGTAAAACTGCGCGGTGGTCGAGAGGTCCCTGACCGGGATCCTTATCTCCTGCGAGCTCGGCGGGGAGCTGGTCGGGGTCGCCGGCTGGTATCCTTCGCCGTCTTCCTGGTCCCCGGCCATGACGAGCGCATAATACAGGCCCAATGCCGCAAGCAACACCGCCGTGACCGAAACCCCGGCGATCCTGGCCGCCCTGCGCCTCCTCCGGGCTTCGGCCAGGCGACCCGCCGACCTGCCGACGTACCCGCTTCCGCGGCCTCGCCTCGGCGCCCCTATCCCTCCCTTCTCGTCCGCGCCGGGGCCCCGGCCGTGGACCTTCCTGAGGTGCCTTTCATAGTTCCTCGAGTTCACGAGGGCGCCGCATACGCGGCAGTCGACCCTGCCCGGTTTTTCGCTCATGCAACCACCTCCGTTTTTCCGGCGACGGTTCCGTCGGCCGATTCCGCGGCGGGGGCCGTCCGGAGGGGGGAGGACTTGTCGCCATGGACCCGCCCGTCGACGATCTCTATGACGCGGCCGGTCCGTTTCCAAATGCTCGGGTTGTGGGTCACCATGACTACCGTGTGCCCCTCCTCGTGCAGCCCGTCGATCATGTCGAGCACGATGTCGCCGTTCTTCTGATCGAGGTTGCCTGTCGGCTCGTCCGCGAGCAGTATCTTCGGCTCGTTTATCAGGGCCCGGGCTATGCAGGCGCGCTGCTGCTCGCCCCCGGAGAGGTGCGCCGGAACGTGGTCAAGCCTCCTCCCGAGGCCGACGCTCTCGAGAGCCCTTATCGCGTCCTCCTCGTCGACGGTGCTGTGGAAGTACTGCGCCAGCATCACGTTCTCGAGCACAGTGAGGTAGGGCACCATGTGGTACTGCTGGAATATCAGCCCGATGTTCTCCCTTCGGAACCGCGTCAGGTCCCTCTGGCCCATCGACGACACAAGCTCCCCGTTTACCCTGACCTTGCCCCCGGTGGGGGCGTCCAGACACCCGATGATGTTCAGAAGCGTGGTCTTCCCGGAGCCAGACGGGCCGACGATCGACACGCACTCGCCCTCCATGATGTCGAGCGATATGCCGTCGAGGGCGAGCGTCCTCCCCCCGTACATCTTCGACACGTTCCTCAGGCTTATGACAGCCTTAATTCCGCCCGCGCCCGTTCAATCCCCCCTCAGGACGGCCGCCGGCTCTATCCCGAGGGCACGGCGTATCGGGATTAGGCTGGCCAGCACCGCCACGCCCATGGAAACGCCCACCGTGAACGGGAGGACGACGGGGATGAACTCCATCGTGGTGTTGAACACGGACACGCCGATGGACTGGGCCAATATGAAGCCCACCACGTACCCGACAAGGCCCCCCGCAAGCCCCGTGAGGGCGGCCTCCCCCAGGAACAGGGACGCGATGCGGGAGTTCTCCGCCCCGATGGATTTCATGAGGCCGATCTCCCTCCTTCGCTCGATGACCGTTGTGGTCATCGTGGTCATCACGCCGAGCACCGATGCCCCGAGCCCGACCGCCGCGATGAGCATCATCATCTGCTGGAGGCTCATCATCATCTGCTCCTCGGCCTTGACCAGCTGCCTGACGCTCTTGGCTTCGATATCCGGGAGGACCTTCTCTATCTCGATTGCGATGTCCTCGGCCGGGCAGTCGACGCAGTGCGCGCTCACCTGGACCGAATGCACCTTGTTGTCGCGCGCGGTGAGCTCCTGGGCCACCTCCATGTTGACGAACACCTGCGAGTCCTCGACGCCGCCGGTCGCGACGAGCCCGCTCACCTCAAGGTCCAGCGTCGTCTCGTTCCTTGTCTCGGGGTTCAGGTAGCTTGCGCCGAACAGGGAGCCGACCTCGAGGCCAAGCTTTGCGGCGGCCGCAACCCCGACGATGCAGCCCTTCCGGTCGTTCATGTCCTCGACCCAGGCTCCCTGGACCTCCCAGTAGGGTGCGATCTTCCGTATGCCGGTCGTCCACGGGTTGCCGGTGAAATCCCTTATCTCAGGGACGGGGCGGTCGAAATATGTGCCGGCCAGGACGACCTCCAGGGGCTGCGATGGGGTCGTTACCGTCACCACCTGGTAGAGGAACGGCGCGTATCCGAGCACGTTGGAGCTCCATTTCGCAATCCTCTTTATCTTGTACAGGTCCGTTTCGTTTATATAGGACTGCTCCGTCACCGAGCCGAAGCTCACACCGGGCAACCCGATCTCGATGGTGTTGGATTCGGGTATCAACATTATGTTCGAGCCGAACTTCCTGAACTCTGTGCCGATCTTCTCCGTCACGCCCATCGACATGGTGAGCAGGGCGCTGGCTATCGAGGCCCCCATCATGACGGCGACGATGGCGATGGCGATCCTGGATTTCCGGTTCGAGAACGATTTCCTCAGGACCCTGGGCAGCATTGACATCACCAGTTCCGGGGCCGATCTGCCGTCATAATATGGTCTCTATGGGGACGTAGATAATGGACATTGTGCTAGGAATCATGCGGTTTTTTAATAAACCGATCGCATCTTGCGAGTGCCGATAAACCATCACGGCGCCGGCCTTATTCCGTCTCGCAGGTGCCCGATGGCGAGGAGGGGGTGGCGCAGGAGCATCCTCGGGCCGGCAAAGCGCATTATCTCGCGTATCTGCGAGCGCTGCGGTTCTTTGTAGCAGTGGATGCGGCATTTCGCGCAGGTCGGTTTGCGCTCCTGGAAGGGACAGCGCTCGAGCTTGCCCATCGCGTAGTCGTGGATGGCCTGGCATCCGGCGCAGAGCGCCCCCCTGGAGCCGTGCTTCTTGCGGCAGAAGAGCTGGATCATCGCCGCCACCGTCTTGCGCTCCCTCCGGATGCGGGGCACCGCCATCGTGCGGGCCATCGGGGGGCCGTATTAAAAACCTTCCATGGATCACGCCGCTTCCCTGCCAACCTTCTTTTACCTGTTCCGTGTTCCCCCCGTCCATAGTGTTGGGGAACATGGTCGGGGAGGTCTCACCGGTCGCCGCGCTGTCCCGGGTCGCGGGCGAGATGGAGCAGCTGGGCATCACCGGGTTCGAGGGCATCCACTACATGCTCCCGCCCGCCCGCCTGGTCGAGCTGGCCCTCCGGCGCAACGAGGGGAAGCTCTCGGCCGACGGGGCCTTGTGCGTCCTGACCGGGAAGTACACCGGCCGGTCGCCCGGCGACCGCTATATCGTGGACACCCCCGGCGTGCACGACGAAATCGACTGGGGGCCGGTCAACATCCCCATGTCGCCGCAGACGTTCGAGGCCCTCCGGGAGAAGCAATCCTGCCACCTGCGGGGCAGGGAGCTCTTCGTGGTGGACGCCTTCCTCGGGGCGGACCCGGCCCGCTGCCTGCCGGTCAGGATGATAACCGAGAAGGCCTGGCACGCGCTCTTCTGCACCCAGCTCTTCATCAGGCCCTCCGAGGAGGAGCTCCAGACCCACCGCCCCGGCTTCACCGTGGTCGCCACGCCCGGCGTGAGCCTCTCGCCGGCCGAGGACGGGACCCGTTCGGAGGCGGCGGTGGCTATCGACTTCGAAAAGCGCCTGGTCCTCGACATCGCCACCGCCTATGCCGGTGAGATGAAGAAGTCGCTCTTCACCGTCATGAACTACCTCCTGCCGGCGCGGGGCGTGTTCCCGATGCACTGCTCCGCCAACCTCGGCGCCGGGGGCGACACGGCCATCTTCTTCGGTCTTTCCGGGACGGGCAAGACCACGCTCTCCGCCGACCCGGGACGCCGGATGATAGGCGACGACGAGCACGGCTGGTCCGACGACGGGATATTCAACTTCGAGGGCGGCCTCTACGCCAAGTGCATCAACCTCGATCGGGAGAGCGAGCCGCAGATATGGAACTCGCTCCGGTTCGGC
>Ga0194113_10007274_pt1 | contig 13842 bp, 10 predicted proteins | sample TA2MahC200mmetaG_FD_146193 | JGI IMG/M metagenome (GOLD analysis project Ga0194113, IMG submission 146193) | Freshwater microbial communities from Lake Tanganyika, Tanzania - TA2015017 Mahale Deep Cast 200m | ecosystem: Environmental > Aquatic > Freshwater > Lake | place: Tanzania: Lake...
CCAAATAGTCAAGCTAAATCGCTATAATGTCTATTATCTCTTGGTTGGTGTTGGTGTACTAAATAGCGCAGGGCATGCAATGCTTTCATGCAAGAACGTTTGACGCTCTTCACAGGAGAGAGCGCGCGTCACACGAGTGTGCGCGAGTGCTATCAGGTTGCTCATTGACAAACATACATCGCAGGTATACACCAGAACGGGAAAGGGAGAATTCGCGATAACCACAAATTGGTTGTCCGGGCTCAAGGATGCATAGTTGACGATCAAGCCCTTTCCGGAATATTCGGCCAGACTACGAGCTGTTACTATATCCCACACGCGCGCCGACCCCTCAAGGCTCGCTGTGACTACCAATCGTCCATCAGCACTAAATACTGCACTCAAAATCTCCCCGGTATGCCCACGCAGAAGGGCTACCAATTGTTCGGTCTCCGCATTCCAGATACGTCCGAATGGAGAGATCAAGAGTTTAATCCTGATCTTTGTCCAGGAATGTTGTGCATGAAAAGGTGCCAGCAGTGTGGCAAGGCCAAATTGCTCAGTAATTTCTAATCGCAACAAGCGCAACTGAGGACATATGCTGCTGATGGGCATGATGGATTGATTCTCCACAATCGAAACTTCAATCTGTGACGGTACCCGGTTTAGTTGCGCGTGCAAAATGTGCAAAGCAGTTATGTTGATTTTACGCGCGTTATATTGAGATCTCTTCTATCAGGTGCACTCCGCCAATAATCCTGAAACAATCACGCCGATATAATCCCCCGTCTCCGCGCCCTCTCGCTTGAATTTGCCCAATCTCCTCCTCCGTGCTATAAATTCACCCCACAACCTTCTGGAATTCCCGCGCACCGCTGCGGGACACGACTGATGGAGAAGAACGTGATCGAACCGGCACGAATTGCCGCGAGTGGCAAGCTCAAAATCAACATCAAGACCGTCAAGAACAATATTCATACCTGGAACGAGCAACATCAGCTCGGACTGACTGATTTGCGCGAGAAAGCGAGCGCGGCGACGTGGCATCTCGTCAACTGCGTCGTTGCCGTTCGCAAACTGGAAGACGATACGACTGAAATCTTGTTGGTCGTTGCGCGGCGCCAATCTGCCTACCGATGGGACCTGGGTTTTTATCCCGAGGATTCGGCGCGCGTAAATTGGAATCGAATCCTGCAACTACTGCCGCGCGAAATGTGGGTGATCCCGATGCTTCTTCTCGATTCGGCTTGTTCGCGATTCTTCCGCGGTATCGCGGAACTGGCGGAATCCCATCCCAGAATGAGCGAACTTGCGCGCTTGGTGCGAATCAGCGAGTGCGCTCAAGTCCAGTATGGCGTTGACGCATCTGGCCGCGCCACGGCGGGGGCGATTGCCTTCGTCCACAAACAGATCGCGCAAGCCAAAGAATTCAAGCGCGAGCAGGATGCGCTCGCGGACCTCACACCAGAAGAACTCGCCAATCGGTTTTGGCAAGTGCAACGGGCGAACAAACCGGCCGGCAAGACCATCCGCCGCCGATCTACCGTGACTCTCAATCCACCGCCAACCACACCTCCGTTGAAAGAAGGCGAACTCCCTGATGTCGAGACGATGAAGCGATACTATCGCGACTATAATCCTGAAACCGCCAAACGGATTTTGAATGCGCTTCCCAAAGCGTGGGAACTCAAAGAGACGCACGGCGGGCGTTGGGGGCGCGGGATGATCGCCAAGTGCATCCCAATTGCGCCGGGCACGATCAGTCACTATCTGACCGCTTTCCGCGAGGCGGGGTTGCGCGAATGGGGGAGCATCAAACTGCCCTAGCGTCACAATTCCCGTCACATTCTGCACACTCTGCGTCCAACTAAATCTTGATTTACTTTCACTTCTTGCCGTATGCTATGCGGCAAGAAGTTTTGTTTTTTGAACCACCCTTTTTGTCTTGGAGGTCAACCTATGCCACGCATAACCGTGCTATTGAATCGCGATGAAGAACAGGCGCTCATCCAACTCGCGCTCGCAGACCTGCGCGTGCCGAACGTCGAGGCGCGGTTTCTGCTGCGCGAAGAACTGATGCGCCGCGGCGCGCTGAAACCGACTGTCGCGCCCGCCGATGCCGAATCACCGGCGACAACGCCGTCGAATGGCGCGCCGGCGCAGGATGTCGGGGTAGCGAGCGGAGGAGACTGAAGCGCGATGCCACTGCACCGATTGTCGGCGCGCTACCTGCGCGTTCTCGACGCGTTGCGCGTCCATCCCTGCTTGTCCTGTGAACAGCTCCAGATGTTGCTCGGCGGATGTGGACGCACGCTTCAAGTCTATCTGACGCGATTACGCCAGCGGAATTTCGTCCGTTTCATCCCTGCGCGTCATCCGAATATCCCAACGCGTTCGCTCTGGGTGCTGACCGCGAAAGGGCTGGAGGCATTGGCAGACCGCGCCCATCTCCCGCTGGCTGTGTATCTGGGGAAATATCGCTACAGCCGCGCCCGCTTCGAATGGTTGATGTTGCGGCTGGAGCGCGTGTACCACATCCGTACGTTTCTGCTCCAACTCCAGCGGATGCGTTGGGGATGGACGCTCCAAACCTGGGACGTTGAAGTTGAAGCGCGGTTTTCGACGGAGGATGACCCAGGTACATACTACCCCGCACCTCTCCCCGGTATCGCGCAATTGAAAAACCCACAAGGACGATGGGTGACGCTTGCGTTGGAATACGATGTGAACCGGATGCCGGTCAAAGGAGAACGCGCGCGGCTCGAACAGTTCAACCGTTTGATCACGCTCCCTGAATTCAATGATCCTAACAAGTACCTCTTTCCGATTTGGGTCATCGTCGCCGCCAACCGCGAACGCTCGCGCGAGTATCACGATCTCTTGCTGCATCTGGGGAAGCGAACGGGTCTCTTGCCCTGGACGTTCTTCATTACGCGCGAGTATCTGGCGACCTTCTATGCCGACCCAGCGTCAGAGGTCTGGAATACTGATTCGACGTGGGCTGACGGATGCGTCTCTTTTCTGGATCAAATCGTCGGAGCGGAAAAGCAAACGAATCGCATTGCTTGGCAAGCCCTACCAGCTCATCCAAGTGTGAATGAGAAACAACTTGAACTCGAATCGCTGGTAGTCGGCGTTTCGCTCACGCATTCCCGCCGCGACCTTGCCGCGCTCACGCACTCGCTCTATGCGCTCGACAAGCAAGTGCTGACCTGGATCGCCGATCATCCGCTCCTCGATGCGGTCGAACTCGCGTTCATCGCGCAGATGCCGGCGCGGAGTATTCGGCGGAGCATCACGCGCTTGCAGCAGTGGGGCTTGATCGAGGTGTGTACGCAACGCCGCGCGAGTCGCGCTAGGTGCTATGTGGTGTCGGAGAAGGGTGTCTGGCTTCTCACCGCTTGGGTGGGACTCGGCACCGCGATCAAAACGTACGCGCATCTGCGCGGCTGGGAGCAGGGCTTTGGCGGACTCGTCAAGCATTGGGAACACACGCGTTTGGAGAATCGAATCTATTTGCAATTCTTGCGCGCGGCACGCGCGCGCGGGCATAGACTCATCACCTGGTATTCGGAGTTGGAATCCCAACTCTATGCGGAAAAGGTCAGACTCGCGCCGCATCGTCGCTGGCGTCCCTCAACCGAATGGGACATGGAAAGAAGCGAGATGGTCGGCAGCGACTTTTTCCCCTCGCTCGAAGCGTACGGGCAGAACATGGCGCGTTTTTTGCCTGATGGGAGCGGCGTGTATGACTCAGGCGACCACTACTATGTCATCGCCGTCGAGGTGGATCGCTCCAAAGCGAGTATGCGGAAGATGCAAGGCAAGTTGGACTATTACACCCACGCGCGCGATCGGCGCGACGATGTGACCTGGCGCATCCTGTTTGTGACGACCGGTTGGCGGCGCGCGCGGCATCTCGCCGACCTGGTTTTGCAGGACGCGTTCGCGGCGTTCGCAGATTCGTCGATGCAGCACTGGCGCGGTGACGCGCTCGTCGCCGAACTCAAACGGCAAGGCAAGTTTGATTGGTGGCAGGAACAAATCTTACCGATTTACATCACGACGATAGACGCGCTGAACGAGCGCAGCGTCGCGGGCAAGATTTGGATGACCGCGTGGAACGCGATTGACCCACAGAACGATTCGACCGTGTATTGCCTTGAATGTTTCGAGCCGGAGGTATGATGAAAGCAAGTCCGTTCGGACGGGCGTTCCGAAATTAAGCATGGATTGGGAGGGGGAACAGACCAAGCCAGAGTCAAAAGAAACAAGAGGTTGAGAACGGAGTAGATAACGGATTCCAAGAACAAGAAAGAATTAGACGTACATATCAAGAGAAAACAGATGGGAAGATGAATCCCACTGGGAATAATCGGAAAGTATGCATAAGCCAGGTATAGACGGAGGGAATCTACGCTGAGTTGAATGGGAGAGAGCATTGAGCAGGTAAGAGATGGTACAGATAGTTATATGGTCGCAGTTGGCACGCCCGAAAAATCCCGCGCTTGGCTCACGATTTCAGGCACGATCTTGAAATGGGGCTGAGCTGACGAGGGACATGCCGATACCGCGTTTTCAGGACACAAATCGGCAAATAACATGGTCAAAAGACAAACCACGTCGTTCGTTTTCAGCCCGCCCAACTCAACGTGATGCTGGACAAGGTGAACGATCCATATAAAACGAGGAGGTCAATTTATGCAAAACGAAATTGGACTTGCGTTGCGCCTCGCGCGCATCGCAGTCGGCAAAACGCAGTGGCAAGTAGCAGCCAAGATCGGCGTGCATCCCAGCCTGCTCAATCTGATCGAGAGCGGCAAGCGGATGCCCGAGCCGAAGTACGTGCGCGCGATGCTCGAAGAGTTGGACGCGAATCCACCCAACTCGCCGCTTGTCGCGTTGGTACTGAATGAGGCGAAGCGAATCGCAGGAGAAATGAACCCGTGACAATTCCCAGGTTTCCCGTTTCAAGGCTGATGTATGCCCGATAACGCTGTCGCCGCTTGGGTCCTCGCGCGTCTCCTGCGCGGCGAATCGGTGGAAACTGTCGCGTTGGAACAGTTGCCCGAACCGTATCGCGCGATTGCCCGTGCCCTCCTGAATCGCCACGAACGCGCCGCGCTGGACGTGTTCAACGCCGAGTTGTCCAACCTTGCGCCCGACATCGCGCACGCGATTCGCGCGGCAGTTCTCGCGGCAGACCCGCAAAGCGCGATGCCCAAGCCCGCGCCCGATGAAGAGATTGACTTGCTCGACAAGACACCGCTTGCCATTCGCAAACCGCTGTGCCTCGTGGAGGGACATGCGTACGCGGCAACCTGGGTCAGCATCCGCCGCGCCGTGCGCGCCGAGAAAGGAAAAGACGGCAAGCGAGTTGAACACCAAACGCCTGTCGTCACCGAGTCGCGCGTACTCTGCATCATCCGCGACGACGGCGTACTCTTCTCCGAATTAGACCTTGCCAAGTTTGGAAATTGGCAACCGCTTGCGAACCTGGGACTCACCGTGAACCTGCCAATCGAAGCCGATCCGCATAAGGTCTGGTCAGGCGCGGGCGTCAAACGTTATCTCGCGGGAGCGCGTCCCGACCCTGTAGTTGTGTTCACGCGCGTCGTCGCGGTCGTCAATCGCTTTATTGACTTTGAGCGAAGTTTGGCAAACCAAAACACGATGGCGGAATTCATCGCGTGTTTTGTCTTGGCGTCCTATCTGCTCGATGCCTTCGACGTGGTTGGCTATCTGTGGCCGAATGGTCAGGGCAGCAGCGGCAAAACGACACTCATCCATCTTGTCGCTGAACTGGGCTATCTCGGTTTGCTCATTCTCCTCGGCGTGTCCTACGCTTCATTGCGCGATTTGAGCGATTACGGTGCGGTGCTTTGCTTCGACGATGCTGAGAATCTCGCGGGCGGCAAGCACAATCAGGACAAGGTGGATCCCGACAAACGCGCGCTGCTCCTCGCGGGCAATCGGCGCGGGAGCACGGTGCCGCTCAAAGAACTGACCGCGCACAAGACTTGGCGCACGCGTTACGTCTCGACCTTCTGTCCCAAGGCGTTTTCCGCGATTCAACTGCCCGATCCAACGCTGGCAAGTCGCACGATTGTCGTTCCGCTCATTCGCACGATAGACGACGCCAAAGCGAACGTCAGCCCCGCCGATCACGCCGCGTGGCCCCACGACCGCAATCAGTTGATTGACGATTTATGGGCAATCGGTCTAGCCCATCTTCGCGAACTGCCGCGCCACGCCATTGCTCTTTGATACTTTCGAAAGAGCGCCTCTGGGTACCGCGCGTTGGTTAGGAACAACCCTGAAGACATTGACCGATACCGTGCCAGACCTGCGAGCCATCTTTGCTTGCCGCTATCCACGGTTATCGAAGGAATGGGGCTTTCAAATCAAGTCGAAAGTGGAATCCAAGCGCCTTGAACCTTTCTACCGTGTAGATGATGTGCGTCGTCAGATGGAATGGTATTTTCTTCAAGATGATGACTTGGCGCAACTGGTGTTTGATCTTACCCAAGGACACCCCGGTTTAACGCAAAAAGCAATAGATTGGCTACTCCAGCGTGAAATCCATGGACTTGACGATTTAGACGTGGTAGCGCAAAACGAACTTCGCCGTCTGATTGGTGAATTGATAGACACGTACGTTCTCGAACAGGTTCACGCAGACGTTAAACCGATTATCCGCCATCTGGCATACCACAGAGAATTTGGAGGAGCAGAAATCGGAGTCGCTCTGGCGCAGACGGGGGTGGCGCAGACAGGAGCGTTCCACGATCTCAATGACTTTGCTCGGCAGCAATTGAGGCCCACTGGTTTGTTGGAAGAGCACGCGAGGAATTATCTTCCCTTCTCGATTGACTCCACTGTTCGAAGATTACTGGTGAACCTTGCGTGGTCTCACGACACCGCGAACTTTGTGACGACTCACGCGACAATTGCGGCGCAACATGCCGAACATGCTAAACGACCTGATTCCAATTGGTACCTCTATGTAGTTGAATATCTCTACCACACACTTCAACGGTTGCGCGGTGAACAGCGACTGGGTCCGTCCATCAATATTCCTCAAACGCTTATCTCGCATCTCGCGACAATCATCCAGCCAATCCAAGACAAAGATCAACTGCAGCGCTTGGAAATGGCTTTAGAGCAGGATGAGGAAATTGGAGCGTTGTTAGAAGCAATTCAGACGGATCTACCCAACCGATTGGCGCAGGTGATCAAAGAGAGGCGAGAGGGTTAAAGGGGGATAGCAATGGAGCAAACCGGAAATCTTGTTGGTGCATTGCGCGCTAAGAGATTGGTTGGACGCACCAAAGAAATCGAAACTATCCAAGACGTTATTCGGGCCGTAGGAGACCTCCGGGTAATCTATCTTGAAGGTGCTGGCGGCATTGGTAAGACGCGGCTAATGGAACATATCGCTGAGATAGTGGCGGAGATGGCACGTATAGGCATCGCCTGTCGCCATATCGGTCCTTTTGACTTTTATTTGACTGCACTCCAAAGTATCGCAGGACTTGAAGCTACGCTTGTTCAACAATTGGATCCGCAAGGGCATGGATTTGCGGCATACCGCCAAGCGTGTCAACAAGAGCAAGAACACGCGTCGAGTGGCGATCAACGCAAGGTCAAGGAACTGCACACAGCCACCGAGAGAGCATTCGTAGAGGGCTTTAACGAAGTAACGGCAACCACGCGTCTGATTCTAACTTTTGACACTTTGGAAGTTCTTCAGTACGAAAGTGACGCCGTTCAGGAAATGTGTGGAATCGAATTGACCGGACTCGAGGTGAAAAGTTGGTTGCTCAACAACTTGGCAGGGTTTCACAACGCGCTATTCGTTCTGGCGGGCAGACCCAATCGCCCCTTGACCGAAAGTTTCAAAAGCAAACTCAAAGAGCAATTTATGGTGCTACCCTTGGGAGCACTCAACGCAGACGAAACCTGCGCTTATCTGGATGCTGTTGCTGAACAGGTTCCCGCATTGCACGCGATAGAGTTATCCGACGAGCAAAAGCGTGTCATCCACGAATACACGGGCGGCCTCCCACTCCGCTTGGCATTGACCATTGAATTACTGGTCCGTAATTTACCTGCGCCACAAGAACTGTATGATTCACTCGAGGCGGCGCGTCAAAAAAGTCCGCGTGAGCGAGAATCTGTTGGAGAACAAATTGACGCGCGGCTGGTTACAGAGATTATGACGGCAGATACTCTAATTGATCGTGCCCTGCCGTACCTCGCGCTGGCGCGTAAAGGAATGACTACAGACTTGCTCGGAAAACTCACCAGCTTACCCTTGGACGTTTGTGTCCAGACATTTGAACGTTTGCGCCAACTCTCCTTTGTCAAGCCCAAAGTTGTCAAGGACGAAGAGTGGCTCTTTCTGCACGATAAAATGTACGACGTGATGGAAAGACACGCGTGGAACAGAATGGAACAAGAGCGCGCTACTTTGTGTGAAATCATTGACCAATTCTATTCAGAGCGCATTGCTGGGGAGGCAGAAGAATCAATACGACAGGATTTGATGGTGGATCAACTCCATTATAGATTCTTGGCAAATCCAAAGGACGGCTATGCCTCCTACGTGAGACTCGCTGACCAATCACTGTTCCGCCATGCATTTGACCTGGATATGCGTTTACGTGATGAGATGCTGCGCTGCTACAAACATTCTCCTGACCGATTCCACGCCTTTGGTTTGACGAGAGAGTTCGTTGATTATGATTCCGCTGGGTGCTGGGTCAAGCGCTATGTTCGTATGGGACTGTACGATTCCGCTGTTGCGGTGGCGGCAAATGTGCAAGCCCACCCAGAGCGGCTGTCCTATCAACTCAAGGAATGGGGATTCGGGTTAGCGCGTGCCGAACTCTGTGCTTTTTATGGCTTGGCGCTCATCTACACAGGCAAGATTGACGACGGTGTGAAGATGCTCAAAGCAGTGATTGCTGATTTGGAACAAGAACCTGAAATGCTACAACAATTGCAACCGTCAGAGTCTTTTGAGGAGTGGCGATACAATCTGACTCTTGGTTGGGCTCACAACAATTTGGGGTATGCCAATTGGATGGAACTGGGTCATTATGAACTGGCGCTTGCAGAACTGCACAAGGCATTGCTCTATTTCCAGAATGTGGAACGAGCGCGCATCAGGAGCAATGCACGGACCGCTCCCGAGCCAGATGAACTTGTCGGCGAGGCAATTGCGAATACCAGCACCAATTTAGGCAGGGTCTATGCTTTGCTGGGTAACCGCGTCCGCGCTGAATTGGCGGTGCGCCGAGGGCTAGCACTACGAGAGCAAATTGGTTCTAGGTTTCGCCTCGCGCTGAGTCTCAACGATCGCGCAATCCTGCACCTGGCTTTTGGTGATCCACATCGCGCGCGTCAAGTAGCGCAGAAAGCATTGGCACTGGCGGAGAAGGTGCGGGCGCAAAGGGTGATTGGTTTGGCTTGCATTACTCTCGGACGAGCATTACGCCAACTTGGGGCGATGTGGAGAGGTGACGCGTATGACGATGAGGAGTGCGACGTCTTCTTAGCGGATGCGATCAAGTTTCTGGAGAAAGCAGTCAATCTTTTCACGACAGCGATTAACGAACCGGTGCGATTAATCGAGAGCAAAAACGAACTGGGGTGTACCTACCGCGAGCAAGCGGCTCTGTGGCAGATGATCCATCTTGATAAGGTAAGCCAGGCAGCGCAAAGCGCTGAACAGAATCTCGCCGAGAGTGTTGATTTAGCGCAAGCACAGAAAAATAATGTCCTCTACGTAGACGCCTGTCAGGATCTTGCCTATTTGCACTTTCAGTCTGGAGATCTCGAGAATGCTAACAAGTGGCTGGATCGCGCTGACGATATGATTCCTGCCGGCTATGCAATCAGAAAGGATGCGGATTTTCAGTCCGCCCAACCAGAGCCACCAATCGAAGAGTTCTGGCGACAAATGAGCAAGATCGAGATACTACGCGGTCATCTAGTATTTGAAGCAACGATGAAGGCCGGCAGCAAGATAACGAGGGAAGAACTTGCGCGTGCGGCACAGCACTATGCCTTTGCTGCCGGCTATTTTGCCCACTTTTCCGGCAGGGCTGCGGCGCAACACACAGACTTTATGCGGCTCTACGACAATTTCAATCGTTGTGACACGGCTGACCTGCTCCAACTCTACGCAACGTTGCCGGAAATCGAAAAACGGCACGATTTGAATCATTCCGCCATACGCGCCTTCTTCGATGACACGCTGGGATTCGTGTTGCAGATTAGAGGAACAGTAATCGCTTCCTAGTCATTCCAAGCCATTGGGTGAGGTCAACAATGATCGGCAAACAACCCAAAAAGATGCGCATCTTTGTCGCGTCCCCTTCGGATGTGGCTGACGAGCGCGCCAAGATTGCGACCGTCGTGAAATCACTCAAGCGATTGGCAGACCAATACGACGTGATCTTGAAGATTCTCGACTGGCGTCAAGTGGTGCCAGATATGGGGCGCTCCCAACAAATCATTTTCGATCAACTCAAACCAGACACCTGGGATGTCTTTATCGGTATTCTGTGGCATCGTTTTGGTACGCCGCCGGGAAGTCTGGATCCGCAACGGCAAAAGGAGTATCTTTCCGGTACGGAAGAGGAGTTCTATGTTGCTTATCGCCTGTGGCGTCAGTACGGCAGACCGCGCATTATGATGTACCGCTGTTCGCGGGCAATTCCTCCCGACAAACTTGATCCAGAACAATTCAAGCGCGTCCAAGAGTTTTTTGCCCAATTCGACGCGATCAAAGGTGAGACGCCTGGGCTATACCAAACATTCGATTCAACCGAATCATTCGAGCACCTGCTCCACGATAACTTGATGGAGTTGCTGATTTCATACGACAGTGAAACGCGTCAGGCCAGCGAATCGAAATCCAGCGTGCCGGCACTAACTCAACCAGCCCAAGATAATCTAACGGCGTGGTTGCCCCGCTACGGACTCGCTAGCAACCCATTCGAAGTGCGCAATGCCACACAAGACCCCGCTCTGCCAAGTTATTTTATTGATTTGGGGTATTTCGACGAATTACTCCGACTGCCCGATCCTTGCATTATCTACGGCGCGCGCGGCGGCGGCAAGACCGCATTGCGACGAATGTTAGCAACCCACTGTCGTCCAGAAAAGACCGATAGCCCACGCCTTGCCGTTGACTTTGCTCACGCGGCGTTCCAACGCATTCTCGCGCCGCAAGAATCTTCCACCTCAACCAAGATAGCCGACTATGTAGAGACATTGATGTATTATGGCTTGCGTGCTTTGATGCAAGCGCGGAATGATCCCAAGGTTAACAGCGCCCTAAACCAGCCCACTCACGCGCGTCGCTTGGCAAGTTATCTGGCACACTTTGCGCCACGTTTGCAGACAGATACCTCCCAGCCCACCGATCCGTTGGATGATCTTACCACCGACGAAATTCTACGCGGCTTTGGCGAACTGGTACGCGCGGCAGGTTTGGCGACCGTCTTCGTGCTAGTGGATGAACTGGACGAGATGCTTGTCACTGCGAGCGATACTGATCGCCTCATCGCGCTGCTCGCGCCACTTTTGGCAGAACTGCCGGCGCTCGAATGTCCGGGGATCGCGTTTCGTTTTTTCATTCCACTGGAAATCGAGCCCCTCTTGAGAACGCAACAGTGGTATCGCCCCGATCGCCTGCGTGTCTATCGAATTGAATGGAACGAGCCGCGCCTCGTCCAAATGATCGGCAAGCGCTTGGCACACCACAGCCGGTCAAGCGAGCGTGTGCTGAAAGATTTGGGGCAACTATGCGCGGGCGATTTGGCGCGCCAGATTGACGCCGAATTGGCGCGACTTGCGGGTAATCAACCCCGCGCCGCCTTGCTCCTTGCTGACCTGCTTTTGCGGACCCACTGTGAACAACCCAATCCACCAGAACGAATCACAGCCCAGACGTGGAAGATCGTTCAGCAGAAATGGCCCCTCATCCGGGCAGACTTTGTCAAGGAACTGCCATTGCCCACTGTGGTACCAGCTGCTGGTCCCTCCCAATCCTCTTTGCCCCCGCTGCACATGGAAAATGAGCGTGTATGGGTAGGTGAACGCGAGATAGAAAACTTGACTGCACAGGAAATACGTATTCTGGAATGTCTGTACAAGAATCAAGACAAGGTCTGCTTGTATGATCTTCTGTGGCAAGACGCTTGGGGGCATACGGCACAAAGCGTTACACCGCAGGCGATTTCCGCTGCGATGACAAGATTGCGTCGCAAATTAGGACAGGAAAAACCCGAGCGTGGCTATATCAAAACGATTACTGGGAAAGGGTTTCGGCTCTATTTAGATGGATTCGAGTCCTAACAATCTTGTCTCTCGCGACAGTTATTGTACATCTGTCATACACCTGTCAAGCCAATGAACACAATCGAGGTTATGATAGCATCAAGATAAGAGAACGCTGGGATTTTCTTGGCGTCCTCTTCGTTTCGTTTAGCCAATGATCGGGCACCACAGCCGCGTAACAGTCAGGACTTGAAAGGAATCTCGTATGTTGCTCACACGACGCCCCAACCCAGAGCCAAACCGTCCCTTTGTGGACCGCGAGACCGAATTGAAGTTGATTGACGACAAGATTCGTGAAGGATGCAAGTTGGAAAAAAAGATTCCTCTTGCCATTACTTGTTTTTGGGGCGCTAATGGAGTCGGTAAGAGTTGGCTCTTGCAAGAATTGGAACGACAATATCGGCGGGATGGTTCACACTCAACAGAAAGTTGTAGAACAATTGCTGTCCGTTTGAAATTGGACAAATCAGAAGTTTTTTGGAAAGACAATGAATTTACGTCATCCCAGATCATACCCGAGTTGTGGAAACAATTGGCGCGCCAAATGGGCGCGCCGATGCCCAGTCTGCAAGGTCTGACGCCGGAACAGGTAGCGAAACGATTCGCGGAAGAAGTGAGTCGTTGGGCTAATTACGTGACACCGGTTATTCTCTTGGACGCGGTTGATGACCTTGTTTATGCGGATGAAGCATCATTTTTCTGGCTCGAAGAGCACTTGATCGAACGCTTGGCAATGACCGACCGAGTGCTTTTTGTTTTGGCGAGTCGCGGTGAATTGAGACGCTGGAGACGATTTCAAGTCAGCCGGCGGGTGGACTTGGTCCCACTTCAAGCATTTGGTGAAGCGAAAAAAGCAGGCGAGCAGGTCAAGGCAAGTGAACCAGTTGGATGGATTTTGTATTCGCACGCTTTTGGACATCCGTGGGCAACCGACCAATTGGCGGACATTCTGGTAGAAAAGGGTGTGAATCTTGAAATAGCGACTGTCACCCAAGCCCAAGACGCGCTCGACCCAGAATCAGTTAAGAAAGTTTTGCACGAGGTTACGCACACTATCTTGGAGAAAATCCCCAAAGAGCTAGAGTTGTTCGCCAAAGTGATTTGTATTCTACGCTGGGTGAATGTCGAGCCAATACAGCATTTGGCAGAAAAATTAGCATTAGTCGAGGACAAGCCGGGCGATGCTTATTATCTCGATGTGATCGGAAAACTTCAAGCGAACCATTTGCTCTACTGGGACATCCAGACGTCAAGTTATCTATGCGATCCTGCCGTCCGTCGATTGATCGCGCACACGCTGGAACTAGAAGATCGGGAATTGTTCACGCGTGCTCACGCGGCAGCGCGCGAGTTTCACCAATCTCACTTGGAACAATATTCTGAACCGATTATGCGTAATTGGCACCGAGCCATAAAAGGAGTATCCTTGCGGATGTCTCTATTCCAACAAGGAGCATCCTTTTATGGTCATCTCAGTGCCGAACCAAGATTATATTGACTCGGTCGTTC
>Ga0194113_10007277_pt1 | contig 13835 bp, 11 predicted proteins | sample TA2MahC200mmetaG_FD_146193 | JGI IMG/M metagenome (GOLD analysis project Ga0194113, IMG submission 146193) | Freshwater microbial communities from Lake Tanganyika, Tanzania - TA2015017 Mahale Deep Cast 200m | ecosystem: Environmental > Aquatic > Freshwater > Lake | place: Tanzania: Lake...
AGAAATAATGAGACGGAAAAGAGTTTTGTTGTGAGGGACAAGAGGTTTACTGCCCAAAAAGAGGAGGAAAAGGTTTCCCCCAAAGATGAGATGAAGGAGGAGCCAATAAAAGAAGAAATCCCGGAAGAGGAGGGCCCTCTTCCGGAGATCAATTTTGCGAATTTGATTTTGTCGCTTAGCACATCTGCCCTCATCCAATTGGGAGAGATCGAGGATCCCTTTACTCAAAAACAGTCAAAAAATCTTCCCGTAGCCAAACAGACCATCGACCTCATCGGGATGCTTAAAGAGAAGACAAAGGGGAATTTGACTCCAGAGGAAGAGAAATTTATCGAACAAATCCTTTTCGATTTAAGAATGAGGTATGTGAAAGCCGCAGGTTGATTCCAAGGATATCAGGGTACCAGGATAACAGGTTGTGGGTATCAGAATATCAGGATACCAGTAAACAAAAAAACTGACGGTTTAATGATTTCACCCGATATCCTGATAACCTTTTTTTATTTTTTGAAAGTTAGGTAGAAACTGCTTCCTTTTCGATGGATCTGGAAAAGGATTCCCTTTTCGACACTGGCGTCTTTCATCGCCTTTTCGAAATCCTTCAATGACTCGATCTTCTTGCGGTTGATCTCAAGAACGACATCCCCTTCCTGCAAGCCCATCTCGTCGGCAAAACCCCCATCCTCCACGGCCAGGACGACCACGCCCTGTTTGATTCCGGTTATTCGGAAACGAGCCGCAAGCTGAGGCGTTAGTTCCTGAAGCCTTGCCCCCATTTTTTCCTCGCCTTCCTTCTCCTTCTGTAATTCGGCCTTGTCGGGCATGGCAGAGGTGGTGACCTCGATGGTCATCGCCTTCCCATCCCTGACAGTGGAAAGTTTCAGTTTCTGGCCTACTTTTTTCTTCTGGACTTCCTTGACTAATTCATTCACGTTTTTTACCGGCTTATCATCCACTGCTTTGATGATATCGCCTGATGCCAATCCGGCTTTTTCGGCACCTGTGCCCTGATAGACCTGCCCGACAAGCACTCCTTCTTTCTCTTTCACCTTGAAATGTTCCATCATCTCAGGAGTGAGGTCCTGGACACTGATCCCCAGCCAGGGCCGGACGACTTTGCCTGTTTTGATAAGGTCGTTCAATATCTGTTTGGCCATATTGATCGGGATGGCAAACCCGATCCCTGTTCCCGGCTGGATGATCATGGCATTGATGCCGATGACTTCTCCATCAATATTGATGAGGGGGCCCCCGCTGTTGCCGGGGTTGATTGAAGCATCGGTCTGAACGAAATCTTCGTAGGTTCCTGTTCCCAATCCTGAACGTCCTTTGGCGCTGATGACCCCCACGGTGACCGTATGCTCCAGTCCAAAGGGGCTTCCGATTGCAATGGCCCACTCGCCGACCTCAAGCTTATCCGAATCTCCCAGAATAGCCACGGGGAGGTCCTTCGCCTTGATGTGGAGAACAGCGAGATCTGTCCTCGAGTCCTGACCTTTGACTGTGGCAATGAATTCTCTCCCATCGTTGAGACGCACCTTGACCTTATCCGCTCCCTCAATCACATGATTGTTGGTGAGAATATATCCCTCCTTATCAACGATGACTCCTGATCCGCCGCTTCTCTGTCTGTGCCTATATTCCTTTCCTTTTTCCCTGGGACCACCAAACCCCTTGAAAAACTCTTCGAAAGGGCTTCCCTTAAAAAAATCATCACCGAATCTTTCCCAGGGCTTGATCGTGATTGTCTTTTCCGTGGTGATATTGACGACAGAAGGTTGGACCTTTTTTGCGACCTCCACAAACGCCAGGCCGAGAGATTTAGCCGTGGTCAATTTATCGTTTTTGGGAAGTGAATTGGCCTTATCTTTATCAATACAAAAGAAAAGGCCGGACAGGAGAAAAGCTAAAGAAAGTCCAAAGATCAATCTTTTAATCATTTTTTTGCTCATCGCTTATTCCTCCAAGATGCCGATATTTATAGATTATCTTTTTTTTGACGAGTTGTCAAATATCTGAAATCTTCTCATTGTCATAACATTCCTTTTTTGATATAGTGGGGCACATCGGGTGGGAGGGGAGGAAATAGTTGAGGTGATATATGGCACGAGTAAAAAGGATTCAAAAAACAGGCAGTAACAACGGTGCTAACGTTGGCTATGAAGCTCAACTCTGGCAGATGGCTGACACACTGCGTGGCAGTATGGACGCAGCCGAGTACAAACATGTCGTACTCGGTCTGATTTTCCTCAAATATATTTCCGACGCCTTTGAGGAGCATCACTCAAAGTTCGAATTCGAGCGTAGCCAGGGCGCCGACCCCGAGGATCCTGATGAATACAGAGCTGTTAATATTTTCTGGGTGTCACCCGAAGCTCGATGGCCCTATCTTAAAGCTCAGGCCAAACAATCTACCATCGGTCAACTCATTGACGACGCCATGACAGGCATTGAACGAGACAATCCATCGCTCAAAGGTGTCCTGCCCAAAGACTATGCAAGGCCGTCCCTCGACAAACAGCGGCTGGGCCAGATTATCGACCTCATCACAAATATCCGTGTTGGGGATCGGGAGGCCCGATCCAAAGACGTGCTCGGTCGTATTTACGAATATTTTCTTTCCCAGTTCGCAAGTGCGGAAGGCAAAAAGGGCGGTGAATTTTATACGCCTCGATGTGTTGTACGCTTGCTTGTTGAGATGCTTGAGCCTTACAAAGGACGCGTATACGACCCGTGTTGCGGCTCATCAGGCATGTTCGTCCAATCGGAGGAGTTCATCGCAGCCCACGGCGGCCGGATCGGTGACATCAGCATCTACGGCCAGGAGTCTAATTACACCACCTGGCGGCTGGCAAAGATGAACCTTGCTATCCGCGGCATCGACGGTCAGATCGCTCACGGCGACACTTTCCATAGCGACCGCTTCCCTGACCTCAAGGCCGATTACATTCTCGCCAATCCGCCTTTCAACGTCAGCGACTGGGGCGGCGAGCGGCTTCGCGAGGACAAACGCTGGAAGTACGGGGTGCCTCCTGCGGGTAATGCCAATTTTGCCTGGGTTCAGCATATGATTTACCACCTTACACCCGCGGGTTTGACGGGATTCGTGCTTGCCAACGGTTCTATGTCCTCAAATCAATCGGGCGAGGGGGATATCCGCAAGGGTATTATTGAGGCTGATCTCGTGGACTGCATGGTGGCCCTGCCTGGCCAGCTATTTTACTCGACTCAGATTCCAGCCTGCCTCTGGTTCCTGGCGCGAGACAAGAAAAACACCCGCTTCCGGGACCGCCGCGGTCAGGTGCTCTTTGTTGACGCCCGCAAGCTTGGTGTGATGGCCGATCGCACACACCTCGAATTCACTCCCGAGGAGATCGCCCGTATCGCTAAGACCTACCATGCCTGGCGCGGGGAGAAGGACGCGGGTGAATACGAAGACATCCCGGGTTTTTGCAAGAGCGCCATGCTCGATGAGATCCATAAGCACGGCCACGTGCTCACGCCCGGCCGGTACGTGGGTGCAGAGGTGCAGGAGGAGGACGGCGAGCCATTCGAGGAAAAGATGAGACGACTTACTTCTCAACTTCGGGAGCAAATTACCAATGGACAAAAACTTGATGAAGCCATTGAACGTAATCTGAAGGAGTTAGGATATGGCGGGTAGGCAGAAGAAAATGGACTTTGCGTCGCTCGTTTACGCTATCCGGCAGGTCGACGAGCAGTGTTCAGCCCAGGCAGGAAGGGCGGTCAATGTCACCCTGACGTTACGAAACTTGGCCATCGGGTGCTATATCCGCGAGTACGAACAACATGGTGCTGACCGTGCAGAATATGGTGAAGGCTTGCTTGATCGCCTCGCTGACCGACTGCGGCAAGAAGGCATGATTCGTATGGACTCTCGGGAACTAAGGCGATATCGCCAGTTTTACCTGGTTTATTCGAGAATTTGGCGGTCGCTGACTCCCGAATTGCAGAGCCTTCTTCCTGCCAGCCGTCTGCCTATCCAGGAGATTCGGGAGTCACTGACTCCCGAATTCGCCGTAGATGGAAATACTTTGATTAACCATTTATCTTTTACCCATCTGAACGAGCTTTCCGCCATCGAAGATCCTCTCAAACGCACCTTCTATGAAATTGAATGCATCAGGGGCAACTGGTCTGTGCGGGAGCTCAAAAGACAAATCGCCACTCTTTACTATGAGCGGTCTGGCCTTTCGCACAACAAGGAGAAGCTCGCCGAATTAATCAAATCAACCGCGGAAAGGTCCGAGCACAAGCTTATGATCCGAGATCCTTATATTTTTGAATTTTTGGGGCTCAGATCAAAGGAAGTCATGGGTGAATCCGATCTTGAAGATGCTCTGCTCGATAAAATTCAAGACTTTCTCCTGGAGCTGGGCCACGGATTCTGTTTCGAAGCCCGGCAGAAGCGTATTCTCATCGGTAAAACCCATGGCTTTGTCGATTTGGTTTTCTTCCATCGGATTATTAAGTGTCATGTTTTAGTTGAATTAAAGGTGGATGAATTCAAACATGAATACCTCGGCCAGCTTAACACCTACGTGACGTGGTACCGCAAAAACATGATGAGCGATGGCGATAACCCGCCTGTTGGCCTTTTGCTCTGCACCCAGAAAGACCATGTCCTTGTTGAGTACGCCCTTGCAGGGATGGACAACAAACTGTTCGTCTCCAAGTACCAGCTCGAACTTCCCAAGAAAGAAGAGATCCAACGTTTCCTCGAAGAAAAGGTCAAAGAGGTCGGTAATGTGTGACCATGGCAGAACGGACGAGATCAAAAATGCTATCGAGGCAAGACCGAAGGAGTTGAAGTATGGCGGGTGAGTGGCGCGAGAAAACCATTTCAGAAGTAGCGACCGTAGTAGGAGGTGGCACTCCTTCTACAAATGATCCGGAGAATTTCAACGGAGAGATCCCCTGGTTAACGCCCAAAGACCTTTCTGGATACCCGTTTCGCTATATCTCTCGGGGGGAAAGAAACATAAGCCAGAAGGGATACGATTCCAGCAATGCTCAGTTTGTTCCTAAAGGTTCTGTATTATTGACGACCCGCGCTCCAGTTGGCTATGTTGCCATCGCTAGCAATCCTTTGACAACCAATCAAGGGTTCCATAGCCTCGTGTTAAATGATGAATTCCATCCAGAGTTTGTTTACTACCTCCTCAAAAATAAGACGGATTATCTTCACGCACATGCAACAGGCACTACCTACGGGGAGTTATCTGGTTCTGCACTCAAGGATGCACCAACTAAAGATGAATGTTGATTCTACATTAGAAGTTCGGCATTAACCCTTCAATATTCGATTAACCAAAAAGAAGGGTTATCCATCAAAAAGTTAGCGCATCCAAAGGCGCCGCCGGAAGGCGGGGATTATGAAACTAAAAGCATTGCAAAAAGTGCATGGTGTTGATTTGAAGATTGGGAAAGACTTCAGCCGTCGAGAGGGAATGTTGGAGGATAAAAGTTACAATTTTATCGATTTTTCACCCTCTAAGAGTCCTTTATCAAAGATTTTTAAGCTCACTTCCCGAAATTTTGGAGGGGTGACACGGTCGATGGATTGCCTCAGTTTCTCATGCGGGAAGGGAAATTTAGGATGGGCGGAGGCAAAGCCGATCAGGGCGATGTTGGTCGATTGGACCGATCCCATTTCCACGGCGATACGGTCCGCCGGGAAGATGTGAATTTCAATTCCCTTCTCTCTCAGGTAATTTCGGATCGGTTCGTTCATATAGTTGGGATCGGAGGCATTGATAAAACCGAGGCCTCCGTTTTGGCCATTTGAAGAGGGGCGGAGATAGTGAAGGGTTTTTAATGCCTCGCTCCTTTCGAGGGATAAGAGGAGGTCAGCGCTTCCCCTTTTTACAAGGGGGCTATTAAAATCTCCAATCTTCAGATAGGTGATCACGGAGCCACCCCTCTGGCTCATCCCGTGATCTTCGGAACCAATCAATGGGTATCCTTCGCGGAGCGCAAAGTCGGAGATGATGCGTGTCACCAAAAGAACGCCCTGTCCGCCCACACCGGAAATAATCATCTGGATGTTCATCTTATACCCCTAAAGCTGAAATTCGAAATTCGAATATCGGGCGAAGCGTCCTCTTAGGACCAATACGAAACAAATTCAAATTTTCAAAATTCAAATTTCTTAAACTTTTATCTGTTTTGAACATTTGAACTTTGGTCATTTGAGATTGTTTCGAAATTCGGATTTCGTGCTTTGGATTTAGAATTTTCTGACCTCAATTACAAATTTTTATAAAGTTAAGAATTGACCCGATAGATTCCGCCCTGACCGCAGACTTCGATGCAGAGGCCGCAGTCCACGCAGGTCAACCGGTCAATCTTGACACGGCCGTCTTCTCCTCTGATCAGGGAGGGACATTCAAATCGTCTAAGGCAGTAACCGCATGCAATACAAGCCCCTACGGCAGGCATTTCAATCGCCGAGGTTGGGCATTCCTGGGCACAGACGCGGCACCCCGTGCATTTGCTGTAATCAATGACATAGTCATCGCCGGTTCTGGAAATCGCTCCCACAGGGCACTGGATCACACAGGTGTCGCATTGACAGCATCTGTCTTCTTGAATCACAGGCAGAAGGGATGAAGGCATCTCTTTGCTTTTAACCTGAGGCAGACCCTTTTCCAGCGGAGGGGTATGGCGGATATCGACCTTGACGGGGTTCACTTTGAGCTGCTCTCTTTGATTGATGATGCAGGGATAACGGGTGATGATGACAGCCATTCCCCCATCTTTTTGCAAATTATACTTGTAGGCTTTTTCGGCCTCTCGTATCAATCCCTTGATGTCGTAGGGATTGACCACCCGGAGGTATTTGACGCCGCATCCTTTCACCAGCTCTTCAATCGAGAGGGGTTTGCCGGGATGGCCATCAGCCGTCAGTCCGGATTCCGGAGTGGGTTGCATCCCGGTCATCGCTGTAATGGAGTTGTCGAGGATGACGAGTATAAATTTTGCCCCATTATAGACTGCATTTAATAGTCCGGGGGCGCCCGAATGATAGAAGGTTGAATCTCCAATCGTGGCAACGATGGGAATGTCTTTGCCGTCCTGATAATAAGCCTGATAGAGCCCGCTGGCAAACGTGACGGCCGCGCCCATATCGTGACAGGTATCCACGGATTCGAGATTCATTCCCAGAGTGTAACATCCGATATCGCTGGGGAAGATGCCCTTTGGGAAGGCGCGTTTGAATGCGAAGAATGAGGCCCGATGGGCACAGCCCGAGCAGAGGGTTGGCCGCCGAGCCGAAAGACCAAGGTCAGCCACCATCTTCTCAAGGGGGGCTGTGGACCTCACTTCCGGCACGGGGATGGAAAACTTCGTGCAGAGGTCTGATATGATGCGGGTGATCGTTTCGGGAAGCATCTCTCCTTCATTGGGAAGGGTTCCGTCCAGCCTGCCAATGAGTTTTGATTTATCCATGATCTGAAGCTCGATCACGGGTTCGGTCTCTTCGAGGACCAGGACATGATCGCATTTCCCGATGAAGGATTCCACGATCTCAACGGGAAGAGGGTAGGGAGTTCCTATCTTGAGAATCGGGATCTCTCTCTGAAGGCCGAGTTCAGACAGGACATCTCGGGCGAAGGAGTAACCGATTCCACTGGCAATGATTCCCAATGACGCCCTGTTCCTGTCGTGCTCAACAAAATTGAGAAGGGTCATTGAATTGAACGCTTCTGCAATATTTTTGATCTTTTGATTAAGCTGCTTGTGGAGGATGAACCGGAACCTTGGCGTTGCGCTCCATCGCTGGGGATTGTGCTCGAAGCTGGCTTTCCTTTCTATTTGAGCGATGGGATTGAAGGCGATCGTTTGCTGGGCGTGAGAAACCCTTAAGACGGGACGGAGAATGACCGGGATCTGGTATTTTTCCGAAAGATCGAAAGCAATGGGCAACATCTTCTGGGCTTCTCTTGGATTGGCCGGATCCAAAACCGGAACCTTTGCAAACATGGCCATAAAGCGGGTGTCCTGCTCGGTCTGTGAGGAAAAAGGTCCGGGATCATCACAGGTGATGATCACAAAACCGCCGACCGTTCCGATATAGGCTGAACTCATCAATGGATCCATGGCCACATTGAGCCCCACCTGTTTCATGGCCACGGCAGTCCGCTTCCCCGTGTAAGAGGCTACCAGTGCATTTTCGAATGCCACCTTTTCGTTGATGGACCATTCCACATAGATGTCGAGGTTGTTCTCCTTTTTAAAACGGACGATGGCAGGGAGGATTTCCGAACTGGGCGTTCCGGGATAGGCGGCAAAAAAATGGCATCCGCTCTCCACAATCCCCCTGGCAATCGCCTCGTTTCCAAGAACAACTTTTTCTTCTTTATTCGACATTGTTACCCTCTGACCCCGCCTCGATAAATGAGAAGCGAATATTTGTTTTTACAGTTGACGTTTGTCGTTGTCGAGGCTCGTATCGAAACTCGTATATGGAAGCTGGAAACTCGAGCTTCATGTTTCGAGCTTCTTGCTTCGATACGAGCCTCGACAACGGAACCCTTTTTTCTAACCTTAACCTACAGACCATTTATATAAAACCTAAATTGAGCGATTTATTATCTTAAACGTAGCCGCACCCTTTAGGTTGCGTGATTTTATCCGAAACGAATTCTCACCCAACGGGTGAGAGGAAACCGCAGGCTAAAGCCTTCGCCTACAATAAATTTCAAAAAGAATCGCTCAATTTATATAAAAATTTTAACCGATTCGGTTGAGGACCTCAATTCCCCTCAGGAGAGTTTCCTCCGAGGCTGCAAAAGAGATCCGGACATTCGTATTCCTCTTGGAAAAGACACCGCCAGGGACGATAAAGAGATTATTATGAATGGCTTTCTCCACAAAAGCCTCTCCGTCTCCTCCGGGGACTTCGGGGAAGATATAGAAGGCCCCCTGGGGGGTCTGAACACGAAACTTCTCCCTCAGCCCTTCATAGATCAGGTCCCTCTTTCTCTTATATTGTTTGATGTAATCCTCCATATTGAAGTCCAATGCCTTGAGGGCGGCCTTCTGAGCAAAGGAATTGATACTGGAAAAGGTATATTGTTGAAGCGTGATCATCTGCTGAAGAATTTCCTTCGGACCAGCCACATAACCCAATCTCCATCCGGTCATGGCCCAACCTTTTGAAAATCCCCCAAAGGTCAACGTCTTTTCATAGAGCTGTCCGATCGTAGGGCAGGAGGGTTCATCGAAGACAAAGCTGTCATAGATGTCGTCCGAGAGGATGAGGAGATTCCTCTCACGGGCAATCCTGACGACCATCCTGAGATCTTCTTCCGGATAAATAGCTCCGGTAGGATTATTCGGACTGTTGATGATGATGAATTTGGTTTTTTTTGAAATCTTCTTGATGAACTCTTCTTCCCTCAAACGAAAGTCAGGATAGGTATCCACGAAGACAGGAACGCCTCCCATCAGGAGAACCTGATATTCATACATTACAAAATAGGGGTCAGGGATGATGACCTCATCGTCCGGATTGATGAGGGCAAGGCTGGCCAGCAATAAACCACCGGTTACTCCTGCCGTCACCATCACCTCCTCAAACTGGACTCTCTTCTTTTTTAAATGGAGGCTGATCTTTTCTCTCAACTCAGGGATGCCCTGAGTCGGGGTATATTTATTGAACCCTTTGCGAATCCATTCGATCCCCTCCTCTTTGAGCGGTTCCGGAATATCGAAATCAGGCTCTCCAATGCTCAGATTGATGGGATCTTTCATCTGACGGGCCAGATCAAATATCCGCCTCACGCCGGAGGGTTTGATATTACTTAATCGATCAGAGATGAGCATCCTATTCCTCTGTTTTCGCTTTGACTTTTTTGGCTTTCTCTATGAGCTCGAGAATCGTGTCCATCCTTGTCTTGGTAGGAGGCGTCGAGGCTTGTTGAATTTGTTCCATTGAATAATGTTCGGCCAAAAATTTTGATATCTCTATTCCAAATTCCCAGCAGACTATAATTTTCCGGCATGGGAGGTCCGCATTAATCGTACGGCAGTATCGGAATGGGATTTCACCGCCCAATTGAGGACAGTAGTTGATCAAGGCATCATATTTTTCAATCATGGTTCTTCGATATGCTTTGAGTAATTTAGCACAAGCTCAGAAAATAAAAAATCCTACGGGCCTCGCAGGCCCGTAGGATTTCATTTCGATTAAACCGGTTTCCCCTTCTTCATCTTGGGGGGTATCGGCAACCCTTCCATAGATTTAAGAGATTTTTTCATCTCTTCTTCCGGTAATGCGTAGTCAACGAGTTTCCCGCTGAAGTAGGATTCATATCCTCCCAGATCCATGATACCGTGGCCGCTCCAATTTAGAAGGATGACCTTCTCCTTCCCCTCTTCCTTAGCCTTCTTCGCCTCCTCAATGACAACGGAGATGGCGTGGCTGGTTTCAGGAGCGGGGATGGCTCCTTCGGTTCTTGCCCAGAGGACAGCGTTGGCATAGCACTCTAATTGATTATAAGCCCGGGGCTCCAACAATCCCTCAATGATCAATTGACTCACAAGAGGGGCAAGGCCATGATACCTTAGCCCACCCGCATGGATAGGAGCTGGAATGAAGGAATGTCCAAGGCTATGCATGGCAAGGAGCGGGGTTGTGGCGGCTGTATCGCCAAAATCATAGACAAAGGGCGCTCTGGTCATCGTGGGGCAGGAAGTCGGTTCTGCCGGAATGATCGTGATATTGGCGCCATTGATCTTATCGAGAACGAATGGAAAGGCAAGGCCGGCAAAATTGCTTCCCCCGCCTACGCAACCTGTCACCACATCGACTTTCTTCTCCCCAAATTTTTCAAGCTGTTTTTTGGCTTCAAGGCCGATGATCGTTTGATGCATCATCACATGGTTCAAGACGCTTCCCAGGGAGTATCGAGTGTCCTTGGTGGTCACAGCGTCTTCAATGGCTTCACTGATGGCGATGCCAAGGCTTCCCGGAGAATCCGGGGTTTCTTCAAGGATTTTTCTTCCGGCATTCGTGTCTTTGCTCGGACTGGGAACACAGTTGGCTCCCCAGGTGTTCATCATCAAACGGCGATAGGGCTTCTGATCATAACTGATTCTGACCATATAGACCTTGCACTCCAGGCCAAAGAGACAGCAGGCAAAGCTGAGAGCGCTTCCCCACTGGCCGGCGCCCGTCTCGGTGCTGATCCGTTTGATCCCGAAGACTTTGTTGTAATAAGCCTGGGCGATAGCGGTATTGGGTTTGTGGCTTCCCGGAGGGCTCACCCCTTCATTCTTATAGTAGATCCTTGCAGGTGTTCCAAGCGCTTTTTCAAGGGCATAGGCGCGATGGAGAGGCGTGGGTCTCCAGATGAGAAGTTTTTCCATCACTTCTTGAGGAATGTCGATCCACCGTTGTGTGCTTACCTCCTGTTCGATGAGGTTCATTGGAAAGACCGGAGCGAGGTCCTGGGGGCCAATGGGCTGTCCTGTCCCAGGGTGGAGAGGGGGTTGAAGAGGAGTTGGCAAATCGGCTTGAATATTATACCATTGCTTTGGAATTTCATCTTCCCTGAGAAAAACTTTAAATTCCTTCATAATTTTCCTCCTTCTCTTGTTAAAAGAGTTCTTTTAAGGTGTGGATTTGTTCTTCATCACCTCCTTTTCCATGGCCCTTGACTGCTGTTTTATTTATTTCCCCACCCTTAAAAACAGGACTTCAAATATCAATAATTAGAAAAGTTGTCAAGAGTTATTTCTTTTGTTATTTCTTTTGGTTTTAGGAGTTGTTAGACAGTTAAAAGATAAAAAGGGCGTCCTGTTTGAATCGGGGCGCCTCCATAAACCGATAGCCTTTTACTATTTTTCCTTGAATTCATTCCAGGGATAGTCGATCAGCTCGAGCAACACCCCATTGACTTCTTTGGGATGGATGAAGGCAAATTTGCAATCCCGGAAGGATCTCGGTCCGCCGATGAATTTATATCCTTTTGCCTTCAGTTCCTTCATGGCCTCTTCGGTGTTGTCCACATTGAGGCTGACGACCATCACCCCTTCGCCCCTCTTTTCGATGAATTTGGCCACATCGCCATCCGGAGTGGTGGACTCCATCAATTCGAATCCGACTTCGCCCAGCCAGTATCTAGCCACCCTGATCTTTTCAGACTCATCCACATAGGGATCATCGGGTTCGGGCTTTCCAAGAATGGGCTCCCAGACTTTTCGCGCGGCCTCAAGATCCTTCACCGCAATACAGATGTGGTCAATTTTATTTACCTTCATCAGGAACCTCGCGTAACTCCCCCTCCCCCCTCTTAAATTAAGAGGGGGGAATTCCTCCCCTTAAGTTAAGGGGAGGGTAGGTGGGGTTATGTGTATACTGTTTGAGACTACTAAAAACTCACTTTATATTTTTCGTTTAAATAGGCCATGGCTTCATCGATCGCATTGGCCGTGAGATCCAGATCCTGATCCGTGTGCCTGTAGCAGATATATCCATGATGGTGCGGGGTGAAAAAGATGCCCCGACGGATGAGCTGAGTGTAAAAATCGTCCCGTCTGGCTTTATGGGTATTCGCTTCATCCTTCTTGAAGGTTATGAAAAACATGGGGGCAACACCGCTTAACTCCGCTCCGACATTATACTTATTAATGATGTCCTGGACTTTTTTCAGAAAACGTCCTCCCCTTTCCCATATCTTGGCAACGACGTTGTCACGCTCCAGGATTTCGATCGTTTTCAGCGCGGCAATAAAACCGTCACTGTTCGGGAAGAAGGTCGAAGAGATAAAAAGCTTCTGTGCCGCAGCCATCATCACTTCAGCCTTTCCGGTCACAACACTGATGGCATATCCGTTGGCCATGCCTTTTCCAAGGACGGCCAGGTCAGGAGTCACTCCGTAGAGTTCCTGCGCCCCGCCCATCCGGAACCTGAACCCGGTGCGGATTTCATCGAAGACCAAAACGGCGCCGTATTGGGTAGCGAGTTCTCTGACACCCTTGAGAAACCCGGGTTTGGGTTCTTCCATCTTTTGATGGAGGGGGTGGCCGAAGGGGGTCATAATGATGGCAGCGGTTTGATCGCCATATTGTGCCATCAACTCCTCGAGCTGATTGAGGTTGTTGTAACGAAATTCATACACATCCTCGTAAAACTTTGCAGGGATGCCCCCTTTCATCTCAACGCACCAGTCATGCCAGCCGTGGTAGCCACAGCGCATCACTTTGATCCGGTTCGTATAGGCCCTCGCAATGCGGATGCTCGCGGTCGTGGCATCGGAGCCGGTCTTTAAAAAGATGGACATCTCGGAGCAGGGGACGAGTTCCTTCAGTTTTCTTGCAAGCTCATTCTGATACCTCTGTGTGAGTGTGAAGCAGAAGCCTTTGTCTCTAATTTGCCTCACCACTGCTTCATCCACCTCTTCTTCCCGATAGCCCAGGATGATCGGTCCATAGCCACAGAGGAAGTCAATGTATTCATTTCCATCCACGTCGGTTAATCGGCAGCCCTTGCCATATTCGAGATAGATGGGGTATTCGCCTTCGATAAAATCGCTCGGTTTTCGAGCGCCCAGGACTCCCCCGGGAACCAATTTCTTTCCCTGTTCGAAAAGTTCCAGACTTTTCGTGATATTCAGTTTCTTAGCTTCTTTCATGGAAATCCTCCTTTAAATCTGCCCGATCCTTTTAGACGGATAGAATGGAACTGATCGTTTCCGTTTGATGGATTTTGGCGCCTCTCTGGATTAAGGCGGTAAGGAATTTTTCCGGATCAATGCATCCTTCCGGAGCGACCACTCCCTTCACCGTAACATCACCGGCATCGA
>Ga0194113_10007289_pt1 | contig 13818 bp, 7 predicted proteins | sample TA2MahC200mmetaG_FD_146193 | JGI IMG/M metagenome (GOLD analysis project Ga0194113, IMG submission 146193) | Freshwater microbial communities from Lake Tanganyika, Tanzania - TA2015017 Mahale Deep Cast 200m | ecosystem: Environmental > Aquatic > Freshwater > Lake | place: Tanzania: Lake...
ACTCCTGGCCGCTCCTTGTCCTGATGGTCCTGGCAGCCACCGCCGAGTGGCTCCTGCGTAAGAAAGTGGGGTTGGCATGATCCAGGTACCAGCCGATGCCGCCGCCGGCGCGCTGCCCCAGCCGATTGCCCAGGCTCTGAGGCGGCTCATCCGGCGCATCCGCGAAGTTATTCTGCTTCGCGGCATCTCGGCCGTCGTCGCGACGGCCGCGGCCACGCTCCTGCTTATCATGGCCATCGACGCCCGCGTCGTCCTCTTTTCGGACCTGGCCCGGTGGCTGCTGACGCTCTCGGCCCTTGCGGCCACGGCCGCCTCGGCTATCTGGTTCCTCATCTTGCCCCTGGCCCGGACCATCACGCTGACGGGCATCGCGCGGGCCATCGAAGAGCGCCACCCGGAACTCCAGGAACGCATCTCAAGCGCCGTGGAACTCCTCACGAGCCGCGACATGCCCGAAATCCGGGGTTCCCAGGCCCTCATCAACGCCCTGGCCGACGAGGCCTGCCGCGACGCCGCCCACGTGCGGCCGCGAGCAGAGGTGCCGCTGAAGTCGGCCCGCCCGTTCCTGCTGGCGGCGGCCGGGGGCCTGATCGTCTTCGCCGCACTGCTGAGCATTTACCCGAGCGCGCGGCGGCTGCTGCTGCGCGCGGTGGCCCCATACCTGAACCTGCCGAACATCTCGGCCGAGAGCATGCTGCGCATCCGGCCCGGCGACGCCGTCATTGCCGAGGGCCAGCGCCTCCAGGTCGAGGTCGATGTGACAAGCCAGGCCGTGCACAAGGCACAGTTCCGCAAACTCATGCCCGACGGGTCGGAATCCGCCGAGGCCATGACCGCCCTGCCGCCCGGCGAAAACGATGAGCCGCGGTTCGCCATCACGTGCCCGCCCGCCGCCGAGTCGTTCCGATACCGCGTCCACGCCGGCGACGCACTCAGCCGCTACTACACCGTTACCGTCGTCCCGCCGCCCGTCGTCAAGCGCCTGGAACTCCGGTACGACTTCCCGGCGTACACCGGCCTTGCGCCAGTGATTGAGCCGGACAGCGCGGGCGAGATCAAGGCCGTCGCCGGCACGGCCGTCACCGTGTCGGCCGTCACGAACAAGCCCGTCAAGTCGGCGGAACTCCAGATTAACGGCCGGCCCGCCGAGCCGAAGGCCGAGATCGCCACCGGCCCCGACGGGGCCGCCGTCTGCAAGTTCGTCGTCAAACTGGCCCCGCGGATGCGCGGCCGGTGGGCGCTAAACCTCAGCGACGAGTACGGCTTCAGCAATTCAACCGGCGAGCGCATCCTGGAGTCTCTGCCCGACGCGCCGCCCGTCGTCAAGATCCTCGCGCCCGAAGACAGGAAACTCCGCCTCAAACCGTCCGACCGCCTGCCCGTCGCCTACGCCATGACGGACGACTTCGGCCTGCGCGGCGCAGAGTTCTCCGTCGAGACAGACTCGCGCAAACGCCACGCCGTGCCACTGCCCCTCGGCGCACCCGGCGAAACGTCCCGCCGGCCGGCCGACGCCGGGCGCGCCGCCGCAGGAGAGGCCGCACTCGACCTGGCGAGCCTGCCCCTCCTGGGCGCACGCCAGTTCACCTTCCGCCTTCGCGGCACCGACAATTTGCCGCGAGACCTCAAGGGACCCCAGGAGGGCTTCTCCGAGACCGTGACCGTCGAACTCGACATGGCCGCCCCCACGTATGCCATGCAGGTGCTGGCCGCCGAGGAAGAGGCCATCCGCAAGGCCCTCGAAAAAATCCTCCACGAACTCAAAAAATCCAAGGAAGACTCCGTTCCCCTCAAGAGCATCCTGCCGAAACTCAAGGCCATGAACGAAGATGCCACCAAGCGCCTCGACCGCATGCGCGGACACCTCGGCACGGCCAAGGCCACCGTGGCCGAACTCCTGCCGCGAGTCCAGGAAGGCACTTTCACCGGCCTCGCGCCAAAGATGGCCAGCCTGGCCACGGAGGTCGACGGGGCGCACGACAAGTCCGGCCAGGTGAAACTTGTGGAGACGCCCGACGCGCGCGGCACGCTGGCGGCGCAGACGGACGTTCATATCGACCGCGCCATCCAGATCGTGCTCGAACTGCTCCAGCAGTTGCACGAGATGGCCGGCGCCGCCCGCCTGGCACAGTCGCTCGAGGACCTGGCGGACCGGCAGGAAGACCTCGCCGCCGCCAAGGCCGACGCCGAAATGGGCGCCGACGAGCCGCCGCTCTCCCCCTCCGACTGGCAGAAGGCGGAGGCCCAGGTCTCCCGCGACGTCGGCAGCCTCGTCCGCGACACCGCCGCCGCCCGCCAGGCCCAACTGGCGCAGGACCAGGCCCGCGCGAAGGACCTGGCCGCAGAGGCCCGCCGACTCCAGCAGGAGCAGACCGCACTGGCCCAGGACACGGCAAGACTCAGCCAGATTCAGCAGGTCGACAGCGCCCTGGGCGGCCTCGCGGCCGAGCAGGCCGCCCTCGCACGAGAGGCGGCCGGCGAACGCATCGCCGCCGACCAGTCGCCGCCCATGGCCGCCGCCGCTGAGAATATCAAGGCAGGCGCGCTCGCCCCGGCCGTCCAGCAGCAGAAAGCCGCCGAAGCGGCCCTCGCCCAGCGAGCGCAGACCGGCGCACTGCCCGCCGCCGCACAGCAGGCGACCGGGCAGCAGGCCGGCGCTCAGCAGGCCGGACAGCCAGCCGGACAGGAGACAGGGCAGCAGCAGGCCGGCGCCCAGCAGGCCGGACAACAGCAAGCCGGACAGCCAGCCGGACAGCAGACAGGGCAGCAACAGGCCGGCGCCCAGCAGGCCGGCCAGCAGCAAGCCGGACAGCCAGCCGGACAGCAGACAGGGCAGCAACAGGCCGGCGCCCAGCAGGCCGGCCAGCAACAAGCCGGGCAACAGGCCGGCGCTCAGCAGGCCGGGCAGCAGCAAGCCGGACAGCCAGCCGGACAGCAGACAGGGCAGCAACAGGCCGGCGCCCAGCAGGCCGGACAACAGCAAGCCGGCACTCAACAGGCCGGCGCCCAACAGGCCGGCGCCCAGCAGGCCACGCCGCAGGAGCAGGCCCGCGCCGGTCAACTGGCCGCTCGCCAGCAGGACATCCGCCGGCGCACCGAGGCGCTCCTTGCGCAGCGAAACCAAGCCGCCGGCCAGATCGCGCAGTCGCAGATGAGCCGCCTCAAGGCCGAGCAGACCCAGGTGGCACGCGAGGCCGCCCGACTGGCCCAGGCCGTGGCACCCGCCGGACAGCAGCCCGCCCAGTTGGGCCAGCAGGCGGCGGGCAACGCCCAGGAAGCCGCCGACGCCATCCCTTCCAACATCGCCGCAGCCGCCGAGAACGCCACCGAGGCGGGCCAGCAACTCGGAGCACTCACGCAGAACCTGAACCGCCAGGTCGCCCAGCAGGCCGCCGCGCAGGCCGCCGCAGGTCAGCAGGCTGGCGCCGAGCAGGCCGCCGGCGAACAGGCCGGCAGTGAGCAAGCCGCAGGTCAGCAGGCCGCCGGTGAGCAGGCTGGTGGTCAGCAGGCCGGCGGCCAACCCTCGGCCGGGCAGCCCTCGGCCGGCCAACCCTCGACGGGGCAGCCCTCGGCCGGGCAACCCTCCGCGGGGCAGCCGTCCGGCGGCCAACCTTCCGGCGGCCAGCCCTCCGGCGCGACGCCTGCCGCGGGCCAGATGCCCCAACTCGCTCAGCGGTCCGGCGACCTGGCCGAACGCCAGCAGGCGCTCGCCCGCGAGATGCAGGCCCTGGCCGCACAGCAACCTCAGCAGGCCCTCCTGGCCGAGCAGCAATCCATCCAGGCGCAGACGGCCGACCTGGCGCAGGATGCCACCGCCCTGGCCGAACGCACGCAGGCCGTGGCCCCGCAACTGGCCGGCGCAGCGCAGCAAGCCCTGGGCGCACTCGGCCAGGCCCAGCAGGCCGAAGGTCAGGCCGGCCAGGCACTACAGTCCAGTTCGCCTTCCAGCGCCACGGGCGCGCAGCACGCTGCGGCGTCGGCCCTCGGCCAGGCCGCCGGCGCCCTGGGCAGCCTCGGCCAGGCCCTCGCGAAGGCCGCAGGTCAGGCCCCGGCCTCGCCGAACCCCGTGGCCGGTCCCATGGCCAACGCGTACAGCGCCGCCAGCCAGGCCGCGCAGAGCCAAACGGCCGCCTCGGCCGCCGCCGCATCCCAGGCCATGTCGGCCGCCGCCGGACAGGCCATGGCCGCCGCACAGGGCATGGGCGTCCAGCCAGGCCAGGGCATGATGGGCCTGATGCCGGGCATGATGCCGTCGCAGACTCGCAACTCTCAGAAGGGCATCAGCGCCGTCGGCATCAACCTGACCGCAGCCAAGTTGGAGAGCCTCGGCATCAAACTCTCCGACTGGGCCCGCCTGCCGGGCGAACTCAGGAACCAGATTCTCCAGGCCGCCGAGGAGGCCGGACCGGAAGAGTACCGCGCACTCATCAAGCGATACTTCCAGCAGGTGGCCAAGCGCGGCAGCGCGGAAAGCGAGGCGAGCCCGCCATGACGCCCATGCGCACCCACATCCTGCGGCGGGGGGCGCGGGCACGCCGTTGCGCGACAGTGCGCCGACCAAGGGGTCGGCCCATCGCGGCCGCAGCCTGCGCAGCCGCAGTCCTGACCCTCCTGGCCGGCGCGGCACGGGCCGACACGGCCTCCCCCGCCCTGGCCAAGTACCAGGAGGCCCTCGACACATCGCTCGACCGGGCGCTGGCGTACCTGGCCAAGGAGCAGCAGTCCAACGGCTGCTGGTCGCGCGACGGCGGCCGCGGCGGTCAGCGCAACGCCACGGGCATCACGTCGCTTGCCCTCATGGCGTTTCTCGCCAAGGGGCACACGCCCGGCGTAGGGCCGTACGGAGAGACGATCAACAAGGGCATCGACTTCATCCTCCAGTCGCAGCAGACCAACGGCATGCTCATCCGCGGCGACAGCGGACACGGGCCGATGTACAGCCACAATATCTCAACGCTCATGCTCTCCGAAGTCTCCGGCATGGTTGACCCCGAGCGCCAGGCCAAGATCGACGTCGTCCTGCCCAAGGCCCTGAAGGTCATCATCTCGGCCCAGCAGATGCCCAAGGACGAGCGCAGCGCCGGCGGCTGGCGATACCAGGTTGACAGCCGCGACAGCGACATCTCCTGCACAGGATGGGCCATCATGGCCCTCCGCTCGGCCCGCAACAACGGCGCCGTCGTCCCCAAGGACGCCATTGACCGCGGCCTGGCCTACGTCATGAAGTGCCAGGACCGCAATTCCGGCGGCTTCGCATACCAGCCCGGCGGCGCCCCAGGCTGGGGCCGCACGGGCACGGCCCTGCTCATCCTGGAACTCTGCGGCCGCCACCGTGACCGCTACGCCCTTGCGGCGGGCGAATGGATCCTGCGGCACCTGCCCCGACGCATCGGCGACGGCGAGCACTTTTCATACGCCCTCTACTACTGCGCACAGGGCACGTTCCAACTGGGCGACGATTACTGGGACCGCTTCGCCGCACAACTCTACGACATCATGCTCAAGGCCCAGGACACGGACGGCTCCTGGCCTACCACCGGCGAAAACGAGGGCGAGGGCGGCCGCTACTACACCACCTCCATGGCCGTCCTCGCAATGAGCGTCTCCTATCGCCAGTTGCCGATCTACCAGCGATAGGCCGCCCCCGCACCCCCCGGCGCCGCGACCGCAAGGGAGCGGCGCCGTCTCAGACCCGCGACCGCCGTCGAAGCCAAGCGGAAATGATTTGCATATCCCCGCCCCGCCCGCCACAATCCTGGTGTCAGCACGGTGTCACAGCCGAACGCTCATCTTGCAGGATTCGCCGTATGCGCGTCCACCGGGCTGTCACCCTGACCGAAATGCTGGCCGTCACCGGCGGGTTGGCGTGCCTGACGGCCCTCCTGCTGCCCGTCCTCCGGCAGGCCAAAGACGCCGGCGACCGCGCCGCCTGTGCCGCGAACCTCGCGCACCTGGGCCAGGCGCTGGTTTTCTACGCGCAGGACCACGACGGATACCTGCCGGACTGCGGCGCGGCCTCGACGCTGGGCGGCCTGCCGCCGGCCGACGGGCGGCACTTCCCCAGCCGCTGGAACGCCCCCGGCACCTGCAACTGGCCGCACGTCCGCCGCGTGGGCAACCAGGCCAACCTCTGGCTGCTGGTGCGCGGCGGGTACGCCGACCCGCGGATGCTGGTGTGCCCCGCCACGGCCGACCGGCCGAGCCTGAACTGCGCCGCCGACCCGGCCGTCATGGGCTTCCTGGCCACGGCGCCCGACACGGGCCGGGCCACGGCGGCCGAGGACCGCTTCCTCCGCCGCATCGCCGCCGGACGCTGCTCATATTCATATCAGAATCAATTCGCGCACCCCGGGATTGACCCCGAGGAGGCCGACCCGCGCAACGCCACCACCCACATCCTCCAGCATCCGGCAAGCCTGGCCGTCCTGGCCGACCGGAACCCGTACACGCGGACCGACCTGGTGCGCCAGCCCGTGCTGTCGGCGGAGCGCCGGCCGCAGGCCAACAGCCTCAATCACCACGAGGCCGGCCAGAACGTGCTGTACCTGGGCGGCGAGGTGGAGTGGCACGATACGCCCCTCTGCGGCGCCATCGGCCCCGACGGCGAACACGACGACATCTACGCCCCCGAGCGCGGCGACATCGCCGACCCGCAGAACATCCCGCGCTCCGCCACCGACTCGTACCTGGTGCCATGAACCGCCGCCGACCGCATGCGCCCCGCCGCGGCGGCCTCCGCCCGCCCGGCTTCACGCTGATTGAACTGCTGGTCGTCCTGGCCATACTCGCCGTCCTGGCCGCGCTCCTGGCGGCAGCCGCCCTGGAGGCCATCGGCCTCGCCTGGATGGTCCGCTGCCAGGGCCAACTGAGGCACATCGGCGTTGCGTACCGGCAGTACCTGACCGACTCGGGCGGCGTGTGGCCGCCCATCCTCACAAGCGAGGCGCCGACGGCGCTGCTTGAGCGTATCGAGGCCGAGTCGGGCTACGCGCCCGCGCTGCGGGCCCCCGCCCGCGGCCAGCCCGGACCGCACTGGAGCATCGTCCTGTGGCCATACCTTCAGACGTTCCAGGTGTGCACCTGCCCGAACGACCCCCGGAAGGGCCTGCGGGGCGAAGAGGTCGTCGCGCTCCAGGGCCGGGGCGCCGTCGCGCTGGTTGACGCGCCGCCCGAAAGTTACGGCCTCAACATCATCCTCTTCCGCACCGCCGACGACATGCGCCGCCGGGCCGGCTGCGCATGGGGCACGCGCGGCGACTCGGACTACAGCGGCCTGACCAGTTGCACCACCCTGGCCGAGCAGCGGCGGCAGTTCCCCGCCCTCGACAGCCGCATACTCATGTTCTGCGGCACGGCCGGGCAGACCGTGGGCAGCCAGTACAACATTGCGTTCCGCACGTCGGGCCTGGTGGAGAGGTGGGAGTGGCATCCGCGGCGGGCCTCGGCCGCCTTCGCCGACGAGCCCGGCCGCGGCGCGAACTATCTCTTCGCGGGCGGGCACGTCGAGTTCCGCGACGAACTGCCCGGCCCGTGGGAATGGGGATACGACCTGGGCGGGGACCCCGCCGCGGACGCCGCATCGGGCGCCGCCTCGCCCTGAGCGGCCTGGCCACATCTCGCTGGCCCTATCACGGCGCCGCTTGGCGCGGCGGGTACGGAGACCCGCCGCGCCGTCTGCGAACGGCCTGTTCCGTTTTCCACCGCGCTTGACGCCGCGCGGGCCGCCGTCTACCATGCCGCGCAGCGAGGCGAGCGATGGCGCGGAAGGAACAAGGCCGGGTGCCGAAGCGGATCCTGCGCGGGCGGTGGGCGCCGGAGGCGTTCACGCTCGCCGGCCGGCGGTACGCGCTTGAGCGGGTCCTGAAGCACGATTTCTTCGCCGTGACGGGCCGGTACCGCGGCCCGGACGGCGAGGCGGTGTGCCTGAAGCACTATCACACCGAGCCGTGGCTGGGCGTGCCGCTTGAGTGGGCGGGGCGGCTGATGGCCGACCGCGAGGTCCGCCATTACCGGCTGCTTGCGGACCTGCCGGACGTGCCGCGGCTCGTGGGCCGCGTCGGCCGAAGCGCGCTGGTCCACGCCTGGGTCGAGGGCCGCGACCTGCTGGACCGGAAGGACCGCCTGCCCGACGATTTCTTCGACCGGCTGGAGGCCCTTGTGCGGGCGATCCACGCCCGCGGCATGGCGTATGTGGATATGAATAAGCCGGATAACGTGCTCGTGGGTCCTGGGGGGCGGCCGGCGCTCGTCGACTTCCAGATTTCCTGGGCCCCGCGGCCGTCGCGGGGGCCCCTGGGGGGCATCAAGCGCCGGCTGCTGGCGATGTTCCAGGAGGCCGACCTCTACCACGTGCGGAAACTGAAGCGCCTGTACCGGCCGGACCTCATGACGCCCGAAGAGCGCGCCGCCGGCAAGGAGCGCCCCTGGTTCCTGAACCTGCACCGGCTCATCGGCGCCCCCTTGCGCGATGCGCGGCGGAAGTTCCTCGAGTGGGTCGGCGCACGGTAGCGTTGCTGCACTTCCGTCAGCCGCAGAGGGCGCAGAGGCTGCGGAGAGGAAAGAGAAAGAAGGCGGGCGCTGCAAGACGAAGGCCAGCGTGTGCACGGCCGAGCGGTGCGCAAGAAAGTGGTGCGCGGGACAGGATTTGAACCTGCAAGGCCGTTTTGTGGCCACCAGCACCTCAAGCTGGCGTGTCTGCCAATTCCACCACCCGCGCACCTCAACTGACAAGATAGATGGAAAAGGGCCGGCTGTCAAGCGCCGGCGCGGAAATCGCGGCCGCGCACGCAAGCGTTACCCGGGAACCGGCGGGCCGCGTGCGCCGGGCCGCGCAGCAGGTCGGGAGAACCGCCGCGCGAAGCGCCCCGGAGCGCGGCCTTGCCGCGCGAGGCGCGCAAAAACGGCCGGGCCTTCCCGCGCTGGGGAAGGCCCGGCTCAAATGCAATTCCGGCAGCCACCTACTCTCGCCCCGAAGGACTACCATCGGCCGCAGCGGGCTTAACGGCTCTGTTCGGAATGGGAAGAGGTGTTGCCCCGCGCGTATGACCACCGGAAAATCCGGAGGCGCCTGGCAGGGAGGCGCCGCATATTTGATTGTCAATGCGTCGTCAGAATGGCCGCGGCCTTACGGTCGCGGCCGGGCGCTGAACAGGGCAAAGGGGCGGGCAGGAACCCACGGCCATGGCGGATGCGCTGAGGGTGACGTTCCCGGCTGCGGCCGTCGGGGGGCGGGGGGCGCGGGGCCGGACGCCGTCGGGCATCCGGAGCGCTTCCCGGCCGCGCGCGGGGCCGAGAGCCGAGAACTATTGTGGTCAAGTGATCGGACATTAGTACCGGTAGGCTAAAGACCTCTCGGTCCTTGCACGCCCGGCCTATCAACCTGGTAGTCTTCCAGGGTCCTCTCGTCCTTGCGGACCTGGATACCTCATCTTGAGGAGGGCTTCACGCTTAGATGCTTTCAGCGTTTAGCCTTTCCGTGCTTGGCTACCCTGCGGTGCCGCTGGCGCGACAACAGGTACACCCTAGGCACGTGCCTCCGAGTCCTCTCGTACTAGGGAGACACCCTCTCAAGTATCCTGCGCCCACGGAAGATAGGGACCGACCTGGCTCACGCCGGTCTGAACCCAGCTCGCGTAACACTTTAATCGGCGAACAGCCGAACCCTTGGGACCTTCTCCAGCCCCAGGATGTGTTGGGCCGACATCGAGGTGCCAAACCGCACCGCCGCTATGGACGCTCGGGTGCGATCAGCCTGTTATCCCCGGGGTACCTTTTGTCTGTTGAGCGATGGCCTTTCCACACAGAACCACCGGATCACTAGGCCCTGCTTTCGCATCTGCTGGTCCCATCGGACTCGCAGTCAAGCACCCTTCTACCCTTGCGCTCTGCGCACGATTGCCAACCGTGCTGAGGGTACCTTTGGACTCCTCCGTTACCTTTTGGGAGGAGACCGCCCCAGTCAAACTGCCCGCTTAGCACTGTCCCCCGGCCGGATGACGGCACGGGGTTAGAATCCTAGACACGCAAGGGTGGTATTTCAAGGTTGGCTCCACCCGACCTAGCGGCCGGGCCTCAACGCCTCCCACCTATCCTACACATGCATGCCCAAGACCCAATACCAAGGTACAGTAAAGGTCCACGGGGTCTTTCCGTCTTTCCGCGGGTAGGTCGTATTCTCACGACCGCTGCTATTTCACCGAGTCTCTCGTGGAGACAGCGGCCAAGTCGTTACGCTATTCATGCACGTCGGAACTTACCCGACAAGGAACTTCGCTACCTTAGGACCGTCATAGTTACGGCCGCCGTTAACCGGGGCTTCGGTCGCCAGCTTCGCCCCCTTGCGGGGGCTGACCGGCTTCCTTAACCTTCCGGCACCGAGCAAGCGTCAGTCTCTATACTTCCTCTTGCGAGTTTAGCAGAGACCTGTGTTTTTGGTAAACAGTCGCCTGGCCCGATTCTTGCAGCCTCCGGCCAGCGGTGAAGCCGGCCGGTAGGCACCCCTTATTCCGAAGTTACGGGGTCATTTTGCCTAGTTCCTTCACGAGAGTTCTCTCGAGCGCCTGAGGCTTCTCGCCACGCCTACCTGTGTCGGTTTTAGTACGGGCACCCCCGTTGACCTTGCGAAGATTTTCTCGGCCGGTCTCGCGAAGACTCCGCTCTAAAGCGAGCGTCGCCCTGCGGCTTGGGGCTTTTGGTGCGGCGGATTTGCCGGCCGCTCGCCCCTTGCCTGCGGGATTGCCATTTCCGATCGGCATCTCTTCCAAAAGACCGGCGTCCCTCCGCAAGCAGACAACCGGAGGTGGTGCAGGAATATTAGCCTGCTGTCCATCGCCTACGCCTTTCGGCCTCGGCTAAGGATCCGACTAACCCTGGGCGGACTTACCTTCCCCAGGAAACCTTAGGCTTTCGGCGGACGGGATTTTCACCCGTCTTATCGTTACTTAAACCGGCATTCTCACCTGGTAACGCTCCAGCACTCCTCACGGTATGCCTTCGCCGCTGTTACCAGCGCTCCCCTACCACTCGCCGGACCTCCATCGCCCGCCCTGGCGGGGCAAGGCGGGGGATGGCGGCCCGGCAAGTCCGCGGCTTCGGTGTCCTGCTTAGTCCCGTTCCTTCTCGGCGCCCCGATGCTCGACCAGTAAGCTGTTACGCACTTTTTAAATGGTGGCTGCTTCTAAGCCAACATCCTGGCTGTCTTCGCACCCGGACTTCCTTACGCACTTAGCAGGACTTCGGGACCTTAGCCGGCGGTCTGGACTCTTCTCCTCTCGCCGCTGAACATTATCGCCCGGCGACTGACTCCCGGGATAGTCGTCACGGTATTCGGAGTTTGGTTGAAATAGGCAACCGGTGGGTCCCTATTTTCATTCAGTCGCTCTACCCCCGTGACGTAGTTGCCCGAGGCTAGCCCAAAAGCTATTTCGGGGAGAACAAGATATCTCCCAGTTTGATTAGACTTTCACTCCTCCCCACAGCTCATCCCCCAGCTTTTCAACGCTCGTGGGTTCGGTCCTCCAGCCCGTTTTACCGGACCTTCGACCTGGCCATGGGTAGATCACTGAGGTTTCGTGTCTAGTCCGTGCGACTTGTTCGCGCATTTAACGCTCGCTTTCACTTCGGCTCCGCCCCTGAAGGGCTTAACCTGGCCGCACAGACTAACTCGCCGGTCCATTATGCAAAAGGTACGCCGTCACCCGTTTCCCCTGCCCCTTGCGGGGCGCGGGGACATAGGGCTCCGACAGCTTGTAGGCACATGGTTTCAGGTACTTTTCGCTCCCCTCGACGGGGTTCTTTTCACCTTTCAGTCGCCTTACTGGTCCACTATCGGTCGCTGGAGAGTACTTAGCCTTGGGAGATGGGCCTCCCTGCTTCGCACGGGGTTCCACGAGCACCGTGCTACTCTGGGTCACCGGACGGAGGGCCCGCGCCTTTCGCCTACGGGGCTGTCACCCCCTATGGCGGACCTTTCCAGGTCCTTCGGCTAGGCCGGCCTTTCTGGTCTCCGTGTCTCCGGGCCCGCAACCCCCGCCCGAAGGCGGGTTTGGGCTGATCCCCGTTCGCTCGCCGCTACTTGGGGAGTCGCGTTTGCTTTCTTCTCCTCCGGGTACTAAGATGTTTCAGTTCCCCGGGTTGGCTCCTGCGGCCTATGCATTCAGCCGCAGGTGAGCCGAGACGGTTGCCCGCTCGGTTCGGGTTGCCCCATTCGGGAATCCCGGGATCAACACTTGGTTGGCAGTTACCCCGGGCTTATCGCAGCCTCCTACGCCCTTCATCGCCTTCCAGCGCCTAGGCATCCACCATGCGCCCTTAGTAACTTGACCACAATAGTTCCGGGCTCGCTCGCCTCCGCCCGGCCTCGCGGCCGTGCGGCGCCGGAGCCGGGAACCCCCCGGCGTCTCGCGACGATCGGGGTGCGGTCACGCCTCAGCGCACACTGCCAATAGCAGTGGATTCCTACTCGCCACTTTGCCTGTTCAGTTGTCAAAGAACCCGACGGCCCTGCCGATCGCAGGCGGACGCCCTCCGGTGCTTCGGAGGCCGACCGCGTGCAATCGAGCAACGCGACTTCCATTTCGCCCTGGCTTGCCTTGCCATGCCAGGCGATGCGTAACCGCGCCTTGCCCTCGCCTTCCTTCGCGCCGCTGCGGTTGCCGACGCCGTTCAATCCGCAATCCGCAATCCGAAATCCGCAATTCTCTCGTGGTGGAGCCGATGGGATTCGAACCCACGACCTCCTGGTTGCAAACCAGGCGCTCTCCCGGCTGAGCTACGGCCCCCCGTTCGGATTGCGGATTGCGGATTTCGGATTGAAAGGCGCCCTGCCTTGCCCTGCCGCGCCTAGTCTTGCCGTTCAATCCACAATCCGCAATCCGAAATCCGCAATTCTCCTGGTGGGCCCAGGTGGATTCGAACCACCGACCTCGCCCTTATCAGGGGCGCGCTCTAGCCAACTGAGCTATGAGCCCTCCGGATTGCGGATTGAGGATTTCGGATTGCGGATTGAAGGGCGACCCGCCGGCGTCACTTGCGGCGCTTCGCCGTTTAATCCGCAATCCGCAATTCGCAATCCGCAATGGATGAGGTCGGTCGAACAGTTCAAGCCCCGGCAGAGCGGGAGTGCGCTGACTTCGACGACCCCGTGGGGCCGCCGTCTAGGTCTCCCTAGAAAGGAGGTGATCCAGCCGCAGGTTCCCCTACGGCTACCTTGTTACGACTTAGTCCCCGTCACCGAATTTACCGTCGGCGCCTCCGCCCCTTGCGGGTTCGGTCAGCGACTTCGGGTACTCCCGGCTTCGGTGGCTTGACGGGCGGTGTGTACAAGGCTCAGGAACACATTCACCGCGGCATAGCTGATCCGCGATTACTAGCGATTCCAACTTCATGCAGGCGGGTTGCAGCCTGCAATCCGGACTGGGACGGGTTTTTAGGGATTGGCTCCGCCTCGCGGCTTCGCATCCCTCTGTACCCGCCATTGTAGCACGTGTGCAGCCCTGGGCATAAAGGCCATGAGGACTTGACGTCATCCCCGCCTTCCTCCACGTTCACCGTGGCAGTCCCCTTAGAGTCCTCGGCTTGCGCCGGAGCAACTAAGGGCAAGGGTTTCGCTCGTTAAGGGACTTAACCCGACACTTCACAGCACGAGCTGACGACAGCCATGCAGCACCTGTGCGGGCTCGGGACTGAACCCGTCGTTGCCCTTTCGGGCTCCTACTACCCGCATGTCAAGCCCAGGATAAGGTTCTTCGCGTTGCCTCGAATTGAGCCACATGCTCCACCGCTTGTGTGAGCCCCCGTCAATTCCTTTGAGTTTTAGCC
>Ga0194113_10007292_pt1 | contig 13816 bp, 6 predicted proteins | sample TA2MahC200mmetaG_FD_146193 | JGI IMG/M metagenome (GOLD analysis project Ga0194113, IMG submission 146193) | Freshwater microbial communities from Lake Tanganyika, Tanzania - TA2015017 Mahale Deep Cast 200m | ecosystem: Environmental > Aquatic > Freshwater > Lake | place: Tanzania: Lake...
GAGGTGCGCCTGATCCGGCCGCGGAACGATCCCGGCTTCCGCGGCATGTCCGTGATGCGCATGTGCGAGACCGACTCCGGCGCCTGGATCCTCGGCACGCACGAGGGTGACTGGTCGTACAAGCCCGGTGTGATGTCGCGCCAGTACGTGCTGCGCTCCGAGGACCAGGGCAGGACTTGGACTCTGCTGCCGCACCCGCGCCACGGCGGCTGGTGCCTGCCGCGGTTCAACCGCATGGATGAGGGGCGTACCATCAACCTGGGCAACGGCGAGGTCTATCTGATGATCCGCACCTGCGAAGGGCATCTGTGGGCCACGCGCAGCCTCGACGACGGCAAGACCTGGGAGGCCCCGGCGCCGACGCCGCTGGTGCATCCCGACGCGCCGCCGATGCTCTTCCACCTCTCCGACGGCAAGACACTGGCCGCCTTCCATCACAACCGATATAGCGAAAAAACTGGCAAATGGACGTCCGACCTGGCGATGAACGACCGTTCGGAGATCTGGGTGTCGCTGTCGTCCGACGACGGCCGCAGTTGGAGCGTGCCGCGCTTCGTCTTCGCCAACGCCGCCGCGCCGACGCTGTCAAACGGCTGGTTCAACTGGCAGTGCAGCTATATCGACGCGTTCACCGACAACGGGCTCATCCATCTGTTCGTGCCGCACCGCTGGCAGCGCTGCCTGCGCCTGCAATTGCCGGAAGCGGAACTCAGCCGCCTCCCCACGGCAGAGGAGCTACAATGAAGACCTTCCCGGCCGCCGACACACAGAAGGAAGACCCCATGGCAGACAGACCGTTCGTCTTCGGATCGGCATACCAACGCGGGCTGACGCCGGCGCGGGCCGATTGGGATCGCGACATGGCCAACATGCGCGCGGCCGGCTTCAACACCATCCGCGCCATGCTGGTGTGGGGGACGCTCGAGCCGCGCCCGGGCGAGCTGGACACCGGCTACTTCGAGCAGATTCTCGACACCGCGGCCCGTCACGACCTGAAGCTCGGGCTGCTGTTCCACCTGCACGGCTGCCCCGAGTGGCTGACCCGGGCCTACCCGAAGTACTGGTACGTGGACATCCGCGGGCGCGCCTTCGAGCCCGCCCCGCGCTCGAACACTCCCTCGGGCGGCTGGCCGGGCCTGTGCCCCGACCATCCGGAAGTGCAGGAACTGGAGGCCCGGTTCATTGAGCGCGTGGCGACCTGCGTCGGCGACCACCCGGCCCTGGCCTTCTGGGAGCCGATCAACGAGCCGCACATGTGGACCGACTACGCCGAGACGCCGACGGGAACGTTCTGCTACTGCCCCGCCACGCGCGCCCGTTTCCGCGAGTGGCTGCGGCAGCGCCACGGCGACCTGGACACCCTCGGCAAGGCCTGGGGCCGCTGCTTCGGCGAGTGGGACGAGGTCCGGCCCCCAACGTGGAAGTTCGGGTTCAGCGACTGGGTGGACTGGCGCACCTTCACCGCGGAGAACGTCGCCAGCCTGGTGGCGCGACGCACCGCGGTCATTCAGCGCCGCTCGAAGGCGCCGGTGATGGCCCACGCCTGGGGCGGGGGCTGTGTGACCTGCTCCGAGCTCGGGGCCATGGCCTTCGATGATTGGAAGAACGCCGCCCCGGTTCAGATGTGGGGCTACAGCGCCTTCCCCTGGAACATCTCGCAGGCCGCGATGGTCGGGCTGGGCACCGACGCCACGCGTTGCGCCGCCCGCGGCAAGGAGTTCTGGCAGTCAGAACTCGGCGCGGTGGACTACTCCGGCGGCTTCGAGCGCACCGGCCGCACCCGCCCCGAACTCGAGGCCCTGTACTGCTGGGAATCCCTGCGGCACGGCAGCCAGGGCCTGCTGTTCTGGCAGTACCGCAAGGAAGCCCACGGCTCCGAGATGGGGGCCTACGGTCTCACGGACTACGGCGGCAACCCCACCGAACTGCTGACTGCGGTCTCGCAGGTGGGCAAGGTGCTCAACGAGCACGCGGACCTCTTCCACGCCGCGACCGTGCACCCGGCGGAGGTGGCCCTGCTGTTCAGCTACCGCAGCTACATGGCCGACTGGTCCCAGTACCGCAACAACAAGCTGAGCGTGGACTGCCTCAGCGGCTACTACCGCATCTTCTGGGAAGCCAACATCCCGGTGGACGTGCTCCACGAGGAGTTCCTCGACCCGGTGGAGTCGGGCCGCTACCGGATGATCATCCTGCCGAACCCGGCGGCGTTGGCCCAGGGCGCGCCGGAGGTCCTGGCGGAGTACGTGCGCCGCGGCGGCACGATCCTGTCCGACCCCTACCTCTGCTTCTTCAATGCCGACCTGTCGCTGGCCACAGAGCTTCCTGGCCGGGGCCTGGCCGCGGTCTTCGGCTGTCACGAGGGCGACGTCGTCACTGTCCGCGGGCGCCCGGTGCAGTTGCAGATGGGGTCGCGGACGCTCGAGGTGGCCGGCAGCCACTTCCGGGCGTGGTGGCAGCCGGCGCCAGAGGCCAAGGTTCTGGCCACCTACGAGGACGGCCGCGCGGCGGTGGTGAGCCACGCCTGTGGCCAGGGCCGGGCGGTGATTGCCGGCCTGAATCTGGGCCTGGCCTGTTCCACCCGCCAGGGCCTGGGCGATGACGTCAAGCGCGAGGGTGGCGGCCATGGGGGCGCGGACGCGGCCGCGCTGGTGCGACAACTCGCCGCCGAGGCGGGGGTCGCGGCCCCGGTGCAGGCGCCCGCGGGATGTGTCGCCAGTCTGCTGGTCACTCCCGACCGGGGCGCGATCCTCATTGCCCTGAACCTGCGCGACGCGGCCGTCGAGGCCGAGCTGACGGTCCCGGCCTACGCCGCGAGAACCGCCCGAGACCTGATTGTCGGCCAGCCGCTCGCGATGACAGAAGACGGCAGACTGAGCTTGAGCTTCCAGCCGTACCAGAGCCGAGTACTCTGGCTGCAGCGCTAGACGCACCCCGTACGGACGCATGAGGCCACACACAGGGAAAGGAGACTGCAATGACTTCGCGACAACGCATGCTGACCGCCATGATGAACGGGATTCCCGACCGGGTCCCGGTGGCGCCCGACATGTCGAACATGATCCCGTGCCGACTGACGGGAAAGCCATTCTGGGACATCTACCTCTACCAGGACCCGCCCCTCTGGCGGGCCTACATGGACGCCGTCCGGTACTTCGGAACCGACGGGTGGCTGCACAACCTGGATGGCTTCTCCCTCGACGAACCGCAGGCGGCGGTCGCTGAAGATGACGTGAAGACCGAGACCGTGATTGTCGAGAGAAACGAGAGATGGATCATCACGCGAAGCTACACGCAGCGCAAAGGGCAGGGCAAGGAATGGTCAAGCCACATCAAGGTCTACCCGCGCGCTGATTCCCCCACGCATCTGCCGGCGGCGAAGATGGGAAAGGAAAAGCCGCCCGATACATGGTGGCCGATCGAGGGCGTCCGGCCGCAGAAGAAGGGACTCGAGCTGCTCAAGGAGGCGCTCGACTACTTCGACAACCGGGGCGTGCTCGGCGTGTTTGTCAGTGCGGGGATCCTGGGCAGTCCCGAAGCCGTGTACGAGTACTACGACCACCGTGACGAGGTGAGGGCGCGGTTCGCCAGGAACGCCCGGCGCGCGGTGGACTACCTGAAGCGCCTGCTGGCGAGCCCCGTGCGGCCGGACTTCATCCTGACCGGCGGCTCGGGAATGCTCGTGTTCAACACCCCGGAGATCATCCGGGACCTGTCGCTGGCCACTCTGAAGGAGATCACCCGCATCTGCAAGGAGGCAGGCATCCCGTCGCAGGTTCACTGTTGCGGCCCCGAGCGCGAGCTGGTCAGGATGTGTGCGGTCGAAACGGACCTGAGCTCCATCAATCCCCTGGAGATCAAGCCCATGGGCGACTGCGACCTGGCGGAGATCAAGCGGAGTTTCGGCCGCCGCCTGAGCCTCATGGGCAACCTCCACACCACGGAGGTGATGCTGCGCGGCCGCGTGAAGGACGTCCGCCGGGAGAGCCTCAAGGCCATCCGCGCCGCCGGTGAGAACGGCGGTTTCATCCTCTCCACGGGCGACCAGTGCGGCCGCGACACCCCGGACGCGAACATCCGCGAGATGGTACGCGTCGTCGAGGAGTTCGGGCACTACCCGCTCAACATGACGGCCATTGATCGCGAGATCCGGGCGATGGAGCGGTGCCGCGCACAATCCGCCCTGCCCTGCGGGACAGCCGCGGGGAATGCGAAACGCGTTCTCATGGCGGAGGACCAAGCGCACTTGGAGGATATCCCTATGCACACGCTTAGCCTGAACGGGACCTGGTCCGTACGGCCCGCGGCGTTCGACTGCATTGGCGAGGCCGGAGCCGCCGCCGTGCGGCAGGCAACCGATGGCTGGATCGAGGCTCGGGTGCCGGGCGAGGTCCATCTCGACCTGATGCGCGCCGGGCAGATGCCAGATCCGTCGGTTGGCGCCAACATGCCCAAGTGCCGCTGGCCGGAGCCCAAGTCCTGGTGGTACCAGACGGTGTTCGAACTCGACTCCGAAGTCCTGCGGCACGAACGTCAGCAACTCGTGTTCGACGGGCTGGACCTGTACGCGCAGGTGTTCGTGAACGGCCGACTGGCAGGCGAGTCGAAGAATGCCTTCGTCCCCGCGAGCGTCGACGTCCGGAGATTGCTGCAAGCTGGCCGAAACGAACTGCTGGTACGCCTGACCGCTGGCAGTGAGTTGGCCCTTGACGAAACGCGTTCCGGCCAGGGCCAAGCACCCCGCCCCAACCGCGCCATCAGCGGCGCGGTCCCCAACCCGATGCGGGATGGCGACCTGTATGGACACCGCAACTGGGCCGGCAAGAAATGGCTGCGGAAGCCGCAGTTCTCCTACGGCTGGGACTGGGTGGACGCCCTGCCGAACATCGGAATCTGGCGCGGCGTGCGCCTCGAGTGCCGGAGCCACGCGGCCCTGCATGACCTGCGCATGGACACGCTGCGGCGGGACGACCGCGTGGCGCTCGAGATGGATGGGATCGTGGAGAACCTTCACCCGTGGGCCGAGCGCGCCTGCATTCTCGATCTGGAGATCCAAGCGCCGGACGGCGCCCCCGCGGCCCGGCGCCGGTACACGGTCCGTGTGCCGCCGGGACGCATGCCGATCCGTGACGCGATCGAGATCCCCAACGCACAGCTCTGGTGGCCGAACGGCATGGGAGACCAGCCGCTGTATCATGTGACCGCCCGCCTCTCGGATGGGGCGGGAGCGCCCTGCGACGAGCGCCGTCTTGCCATCGGGCTGCGCACCATGGAACTCGACCGCACGCGCCTGGCGGAGGGCAGCCGGTTCTGCTTCCGAGTCAATGGACACGAGGTATTCTGCCGCGGCGGCAACATCGGCCCGCACGATGCCATCCTGGCGCGCATCCCAGACGCCAAGTACGAGAGCTTGGTGGCCGAGGCGAAGAATGCCAACATGAACATGATCCGCATCAACGGCTGCTCGGTCTACGAAGCGCCGGCATTTTACGACGCCTGCGACCGCGCCGGGATCCTGGTATGGCACGATTTCATGCTGACCTGCACCTCATATCCTGAAGAGAACGAGGCGTTTTGTGCCGCAGTTCGCGCCGAGGTGGAAGCCGTGGTGCCCAAGCTGCGGCATCATCCGAGCATTGCCCTGTGGTGCGGCAACAACGAATGCACCCAGGCCTTTCGCGACTGGTGGAACCCGGACAAGTCCAAACCCCTGGACGTCGGCGGCCAGAAGCTCTACAACCAGTTAATCCCCGATCTGTGTCGGCACCTCGACCCGCACCGACTCTGCTGGCAAGGCAGCCCCGCCGGCGGTGACGCACCCAATTCGGAACTGGACGGCGACTGCCACTGGTGGGGACCGTTCTTCATGAACGCGGACATGAATCGGCGCATCCGCCACGAGACCTTTGATGGATGCCGCGCGCGATTTGTCAGCGAGTACGGAGTCATCGGTCCGTGTCACCTCGACTCGGTCCGGGAATACCTGGCACCGGAGGAGATGCGGCCAGACAGCCTGGCCTGGCGCATGCACACCAACAGCTTCGAGAAAGACACGGTGCCCGCCGCCATTCGCCTGCATTACGCCGATCCCGAAGCCTTGAGTGTGCCCGAGTACCTCCTCTACGGTCAGATGTTCCAGGCGTTCATCCACGGGTACGCCATGGAGGCGCTACGTTTCCGCAAGCACGATCCGAAGGATGATTGCCAGGGCGCCCTGATCTGGTCGTACTCCGACTGCTGGGGCGAGACGGGTTGGTCCATCCTTGACTACTACCTCCGCCGCAAGGCCAGCTACTACTGGTTCCGCCGCGCGTGTGCACCGATGAAGGTGATCGTGCGCGGTCGTGGCGACCGGCTGGTGGTGCGCGTCGTCAACGATACGCTCCAGTCGGTAAACGCCACGGTCGACTGCGGCTGGTGGCGACTGGACGGGCAGCAGAAGGAGGTCGAGTCGCACTCGGTCGCCCTTCCGGCCAACAGCATGCGGGAAGTGACGGTCGCGGACGTGCCGAAACCCGAGCAACGCGACCCGCACCAGTGGCTGTATGCGGCCGTACTGCGTGGCAAGGACAACGCCGCCCTTGACCAGTCCGTCTGGGTCCTGAAACCGTACCGGGAACTGGCACGGGTCAACCCTCAGATCAACGTCACGCGCTGTGCGGACGGCTGGCTCGAAGTCTCGAGTCCGGTCTTCGTTCACGCCGTGCACACCGAAGACCATGGGCGCGAAGTGAGTTCTGACAACTGGTTCGATCTGCTGCCCGGCGTCCCCGTGCGCGTCCGGGTCGCATCGGAGTCCACGGCCGAACCGATCCGCTTCGAAGCCGTGCTGCCAAAGCAACCGTAGTGGAGATCAGAAACCATGGACCCCATGACCACGCCAACAACCACACCCGGCCCCGGCGCCGCCTCTGACAGCCTGGCCTCCCGCGACAAGGGCTTCCTGCTGGGCCTCTACGAGCGGATGTTCCTGATCCGCGAGTTCGAGGAGCAGGTGAAGTACCTGTTCCTGGCCGGGTCCATGCCCGGCACCATCCACCAATGCCAGGGGCAGGAAGCCACCGCCGTCGGCGTGTGCAGCGCGCTGGCGCCGGACGACTACGTCACCTCGACGCATCGCCCGCACGGTCACGCCCTGGCCAAGGGGCTGACGCCGCTGGAAATCCTGATCGAACTGTTCGGCAAGGGCGCCGGCTGCTGCAAGGGCAAGGGCGGCTCCATGCACGTCGGCAACCTGGCCAAAGGCATGCCGCCGGCGATCGCCATTGTGGGCGGCGGCCTGCCGCTGGCCACCGGCATGGCCCTGGCGTTCAAGATGCAGAAGCGCCCCGCCGTGGTGGCCTGCTTTTTCGGGGAAGGCGCCACCTCCGAAGGCGCGTTCCACGAGGCCGTGAACATGGGCGCCATCTGGGACCTGCCGGTGGTGTACGCCTGCGAGAACAACCTCTACGGCGCCTCCACGCACATCAGCAAGGTCATGCGGGCGCAGAGCGTAGCGGAGCGGTGCTCCGGCTACCGCGTCCCGTGCCGCACCGTGGACGGCAACGACGTGGTGGCGGTGCACGACGCCGCGCGCGAGGCGGTGGCCGAGTGCCGTGCGGGCAAGGGGCCGGTCCTCCTGGAACTGCTCACCTACCGTATGACCGGCCACTCGCGCCGCGACCCCTGCCACTATCAGCCGAAGGCGGAGCGCCAGGCATGGGCGCAACGCGACCCGATCGAGACCATGAGCCGCCGTCTGCTCCAGCGCGACGACATCACCGCCGGCGAACTCGAGCAGATCCGCAACCGCGTTTCCCGTCAGATCACGGCCGACATCGAAACCGCGCGCCGTGAGCCGGAACCCACCCTTGCTGACCTGACTACGGATGTCTATGCCTGAGGAGACCCCGACCATGAGAATGGGAATAGCTGAAGCGCTGCGGACCGCCATTGCCGAGGAGATGCGCCGCGACCCGAACGTCTTTTGCATTGGCGAGGACATTGGCGTGCCCGGCGGCTGGGGCGGCGCCTTCACGGTGACGCTGGGTCTGGAGAAGGAGTTCCCAGACCGCATGCTCGACACGCCGATCGCGGAGAACGGGTTCTTCGGGGTGGCCGCCGGCGCCGCCATGATGGGCATGCGCCCGATCGCCGACGTGCAGTATGGCGACTTCCTGCTCTGCGCCATGGACCAGATCCACAGCAATGTGTCCATGCTGCGCTACATGTCCGGCGGCACGGTCAAGCTGCCCATGGTCATGCGCGCGCCGGTGGGGGCCACGGGCCGCGGCGCGCAGCACGCGCGGAACACCGAGCGGTTCTTTGTCGGCGTGCCGGGGATCAAGGTCGTGGCGCCGTCCACGGCCTACGACGCCAAGGGCCTGCTCAAGGCCGCCGTGCGCGACGACAACCCGGTCATGATCTTCGAGCACAAGCTGCTCTACGGCTCGAAGGGTCCCCGGTCCGAGTCCGGGGCCGTGGACGCCACGAGCGAGATCCCCGCCGAGGACTACGTCGTGCCGCTGGGCACCGCCGCGGTCCGGCGTCCGGGCGCCCACGTGACCCTTCTCGGCTGGCTGCTGATGGCGCACTTTGCGCTCGACGCCGCCCGCCGGCTCGAGGCCGAGGGCATCGACGCCGAGGTGATTGACGTGCGCAGCCTGTCGCCGTTCGACTACGACACCATCGGCCGCTCGGTCGCCAAGACCGGACGGGTCGTGATCGCCGAGGAAGGCCCCAAGACCGGCGGCATCGCGGCCGAACTCGCAGCCGGGATCATGGAACGGTTCGGCGGCAGCCTCCAGGCGCCGGTCGAGCGTGTCGCCTCGCCGGATGTCCCCGTCCCCTTCGCGCCCGTGCTGGAGAACGCCTACCGCCCATCGCCCGCGGCCATCGCGGCCGCGGCCCGGAGAGTCGCCCAGTCCTGACCAGCATCGCGGAGAACGTGAACGACGCGGCGTACAACCGAGAAAGAATCCCATGAGACGATGAGCCACCATGAACAACACGACCATGCGCATGTCGGAGTCCCAGTGCCGGTCGCTGAAGGAGTTCGTGCACGGCCTCCAGCCGCGCTGCCTGGTGAGCGGCCGCCTCGGCAACGGCCTGGGCGACTATGGCACGCTCGGGGACAATGAGATCCCGCGCCACCGGCTCTCCGGCGCCTGGGAAGGCCTGGGCACCATCAACGGCAGTTGGGGCATCAAGTTCACGGACCGGGAATGGAAGTCCACCCGCGACCTGCTCGAGATCCTCGCCCGGCAGGTGAGCAACAACGCCAACTACCTCCTGAACGTCGGCCCCACCGCCAAGGGCGAGATCCCCGCCTCCTGCCGCAAGAGCCTGGCCGGAATGGGCCGCTGGCTCAGGACGAATGGCGCCGCCGTCTACGGGACCGGCCCCAACCCGTTCAGAATGCACCACCAGCCGGACTGGGGATACCTCACCACCGCCGGGAGCAGGATCTACCTGCACATCTTCCGGGCGCCGCGCGGCGACCTGCTCCTCTACGGCCTCCGAAACCCGGTGCGCAAGGTCAGCCTGCTCGGCGACGACAAACGGGTCTTCGAGTTCTCCGAAACCCACAAGCGCGAGTTCGACTACCACAAGCTGGCCATCAGGGTGCGCGGAGCCGGAGCCATGCGCACGCCGTTCGTGATCGCGGTGGAAACGGCCGGGCGACCCGACATCTACGAGAAGAGCTACGCCCCTGGCGCCGCATGAGGCCATGCGGCGGGAACCAGGGACTGCCAGGTACGAACTGAACAATACTGAACAAGGAGGTTCCCTCTAATGAAGACCATGCTGCTGACCGACTGGCGCATTACCGGCCAGGACCCGCAGGCGGACGGAGCGCAGGCTTCCTGCTTTCCCGATGTCCGCGGCGGCGACTGGCTGCCGTGCCGCGTGCCGGGCGATGTCAATGCCATGCTCGTCGAGCACGGCCGCATGCCGAACCCGCACTACGACACGCAGGCCCGGCAGTGCTACTGGGTGACGGCGAAGGAGTGGTGGTACTGCCGCCGGTTCGACGCGCCGCCGGACGGCCGCGGACGCGCCGCTGTCGAGTTCTGCTTCGACGGCGCCGACGGCACGGCCGACGTGTTCCTAAACCGGGAACGCATCGGCGCGATGAGGAACGCTTTCCGTCCGCACCGCTTCGCCGTCGCCGACAAGCTCAAGGACTCGGGGAACGAACTCCTCGTGCGCTTCCGGTCCATAGACCAGTTGCTGGGTGGCCCGCGTCTGGACGAACTGGCGGGCTGGAGGAACCGGCGCGCCTGGCTGCGCAAGCCGCAGTTCAATTTCGGCTGGGATTGGGCGCTGCCCCTGCCCTCGCTCGGCCTGGCCGGGACGGTCTGGCTCGAGTACGACCACGAGCGCCGGCTCCTGGACGTGAGCCTGCAGCCGTTCGTCTCCGGCCGCGTGGACTTCTTTTTCGAGGTGAGCCCGGCGGCCAAACAGGCGGGGCATGAAATCCGCCTGCGCGTCACTGGCCACGGGGCGGACATCACGCGCGTCGTCAGCCGCAACACGGCCAAGGGGTACAGCGGCCACGGCGCGGACGGCGCCGGGGCGCCTGGCCCCCACAACACCTACCGCTCCTACACCAGCATCGCCATCGAGAAGCCGGCGCTCTGGTGGCCGAACGGGCACGGCGAGCAGCCCCTGTACGACTACTCCGTGGAACTCGTCTGCGGCGGCGAGGTGGTAGACACGCGTTCCGGCCGCTTCGGCATCCGCGAGGTCCAGATCCTCGAGGAACCCTTCACGGAAGACGCCGGGCCGGGCTTCTCCTTCGGCCTGAAGGTCAACGGACAACCCGTGTTCTGCAAGGGCGGCAACTGGGAGACGCCCGAACTCTGGCCGGGCACGGTGACCGACGAGCAGATCGGCTACTACCTGCACAAGGCCGTCGAGGCCAACTTCAACATGCTGCGGGTGATCGGCGTCGGCCGGTACGAGCCGGACGGGTTCTACGACCTCTGCGACCGGCTTGGCATCATGGTCTGGCAGGACTTCATGTTCGCGAGCACAGGCTACCCCCTGGCCAAACTCCGCGGCGAGATCATCGCCGAGGCCGACTACCAGATCCGGCGGCTGCGCAACCACCCCTGCATCGCCATCTGGTGCGGGTGCAACGAGGACGTGTACTCCTGGTCGCACCCGTTCGACCACGGGCAGCGCCCCGGCCTGATGATGGACACCGGCGTCTACTCCGAAGAAGACACGGCGAAGGACTGGACCGTGAACCGCTACGTGGACGATCCCCAGCTCTACACCATGATCCTGCGCGGCCTGGTCGGTCGCTTCGGTCTGGGGGTGCCCTACACCGAATCCAGCCCCCAATCCAGGGATGACAACGGCAACATGCCCAACTCGGGCAACTGCCACATCTCCAGTTGGAAGTACGCCCTGTTCGAGACGGGCAAGCAGTACGACAAATGGCGCGGCCACTTCGAACAGGTCTGCTCGTTCGACTCGGAGTTCTGCATCCAGGGTCCCTGCGCGGTCGCGACGCTCAAGCGGTTCATGGCGCCAGAGAACCACTGGCCGCCCAATGACAGTTGGATCTACCACATCCAGCGCGGGCACTACAACCTCCCGCACCACGAGCAGCACCTGATGGTCGCCGGCGCGACCTTCGGCGAGATCCACGACCTGCAGACCTACGTCAAGTACGGCCAGGCCGTCCACGCCGAGATGATGCGCGCCGAGTTCGACTCCGCCCGGCGCGACCGCCCGAACAACGGCGGCACCATGATGTGGAGCTACAACGACTGCTGGCCCACCTCCAACTGGTCCATCATAGACTACTACCGCACGCCCAAGCCCGCCTACTTCGCCGCCAAGCGCGCCTGCGCGCCGCTGGCCCCGATCCTCTTCGAGCGCCACGGGGTCTTCGAGTTCCTGATCGGCAACGACACGCTCCGCCCGGCGCGGCTCAAGGTGCGCTTCGGACTCAAGCGCCTGGACGGCAGCGTGCTGTGGCAGAGGACCGAGACGGTGACCGCCGCCGCCAACGCCACGACCCGCTTCCACACCTGCTCGAGGGCGGGTTTCCTGTTCGCCCCCGGCGACCACTTCTTCCTGGCCGCCGAGATGGACGGGGTGGCCCTGCGCGAGATCATGTACTTCCCCGACGGATGGAAGCGCGTGCCCTGGCCTAGGGAACCGGGAATCCGGATCCGGGTGGGCGGGGCGCGTGAGGCAGGCGGAAAGGTGTTCACCACTCTGACCGTCACCGCTGCGGAGTTCGCACGCTTCTGCCATCTGCGCTACGAGGACGACGCCGTCCGGCTCGAGTTCTCGGACAACTTCTTCGACCTGCCGGCCGGAGGGACGACCGAGGTCACGGCCGTCAGCGCCGCTCCACTGGACCCGGACCGGCTCAAGGCCGGCCACTGGTGGACGGAGTGGCCGTAGTGCCAGCAAGGCCGTCAGTCAGGAGTGAAGGAGATCCCGATGCACGCCGAAAGATCGTTTGAGCTGGGCACACTGATGCCCCCCGGAGGCCTGACCGGTGCCTATCATCCGGACGGCTTCATCCGCCTCGCGGCGCGGCCGGCGCGCGAGTGGGAGTTCATGGCCACCGGCACCGGCGTGACCGGCCTGACCGTGAACTTCCCCGACGAGATGGTCGTGCAGGTCAACCACTCGGCCGCCATCGACGAGGGCGGCAAGCTGCGCGCGCTGGCGCGACTGCATGTTGACCTCGAAGGCCGTCCGTTCGCCACGGCCACGGCGTTCCGCATGGAGCACGACCTGCGGCGGTCGGTGATCCAGGCGTTTGCGGAGACCGCCGACGGCCCGGTCTGGGTCGAAATCCGCGCCCACGTCCCGGACGACCTGATCCGCATTGATATCCACGATGGACGGCGGACGCCGGGCGCGCCGACGGTGCGCCTCGAGGAGGACGCGCCATCGCGGCTGACCGTGGACGACGCGGCAGGCGTCTGTTTCTGGCACAAGAACCCGCCGGACGCCGTGGCGCCTGACAAGCCCGAAAACAACGGCACCGGCGCGGACATCCCAGGCGACAACCGCCCTTGGCTGGCGGGTCGTGTGTTCGGTCTGGCCATCGTCAGCGACGGTGCCGCGGCCAACGTCGCCGAGCGCTCGCTTACGTTGCCGGCTGGGGCGAGGCATTCCCTGCTCATCGCCGGGATTTCCACTGTCGGCGGCTGGGACGCCTTCGCGGAGACCGCACGGACACGTCTGGCCAAGGCGAAGCGTGACGGCGCAGAAGCCTTCGTCTCTGGTCACGAGGCGTGGTGGCGCGAGTTCTGGGCGCGGAGCTGGTTCGAGCCGGAGGACAAGGCCGGCGCGCTGCTGCGCCACAAGGCCGCCTTCGACCTCTACCGCTACTACCTAGCCTGCTGCGCCGGCGAGCGGCGCGAGACGCCGCCGCGCTTCCAGATTGATCTCTACCGCTATCACCTGCGGCAGCACAACTGGCTGACGGGGATCATCTGCGCGGTCGAGCAATACCAGTCGTACTACGGCGCCATGCGCACCGGCGACTGGGGCGCGCTCCGCGGTCTGGCCTCGTTCTATGCGCGCAAGCTGCCCTACTACCGGCACTTTGCGCGGCGCGTCTACGGCCATGGCGGCGCCCGCGTCCCGATGTGGCAGGGACCGGCCGTGCTGACGCCGCCCGCCGAGGCGAAGCTGGACGAGCCGCCGGTCGGCATCTGGCAAAAGCCCTACAACGGCGAGAACGCCGCCGGCCAGATCTGGATGCTGGCTTTGCTGTGCGACATGGTGGATGCCACCGGCGACGAGACCTTTGCGGACGAGACGCTCCGCCCGCTGGCCGCCGAGCTGGTGGAGT
>Ga0194113_10007294_pt1 | contig 13815 bp, 7 predicted proteins | sample TA2MahC200mmetaG_FD_146193 | JGI IMG/M metagenome (GOLD analysis project Ga0194113, IMG submission 146193) | Freshwater microbial communities from Lake Tanganyika, Tanzania - TA2015017 Mahale Deep Cast 200m | ecosystem: Environmental > Aquatic > Freshwater > Lake | place: Tanzania: Lake...
GACCGTCGTCTACCCGCTGAAGTGGGTCAGTCCCACGGCGATCCAGTACGCGCTGCGGCCCATCGTGCCCAACGCCATCATCAGCCCCGACGTGTACACCAAGGCATTGATCGTCGTCGCGTCCGCCAAGGAACACGAGCAGGTGAAAGCCGTGGTGGACCAGGCGGACAAGAAGGGCGGCGGCGACCAGGTCACCAAGAGCTACACGCTGCAACGCGCCAACCCCACGACGATCACGACGGCCCTGACGCCCGTTGTTCCCAACGCCGTGATCAGCAGCGATCCGACCAACCGGATGCTGATCGTCACGGCGTCGCCGGACGACCACGCCCAGATCAAGTCGATCGTGGACGAGGCCGATCGGCGGGACCAGGGCGAACTGACGACCGTCGTCTACTCGGTGAAATGGGCCAATCCGACGGCCATCTCGTACGCCCTCAAACCGATCGTGCCCGATGCCATCATCAGTCCGGACATTTACAACAAGTCGCTGATCGTGACCGCGTCCGCGAAGGAGCACGAGCAGGTCAAGTTGGTCGTGGAGCAGTCCGATCGGCGCGGCACTGGCGAAATGACGACCAAGGCGTACTCGCTGAAATGGGCCAACCCGACCACGATCAGCGCGGCGCTCCAGATGGTGGTGCCGGACGCGAAGGTCAGCAGCGACACCCTCAACAAGATGCTGATCGTCACCGCCTCGCAGGAGGACCACGATCGGATCCAGGCGGTGCTGGACCAGGCCGACCAGCGGGGCGGCGGCGGCCAGCTGGTGACCAGAGCCTACACCCTGCAACTGGCCACTCCGACCACGATCGCGACGGCGCTGGCTCCCGTGGTACCCAATGCCACGGTCAGCAGCGACGCCACCAACAAGATGTTGATCGTGACCGCCTCGGAAGAGGACCACAAGACGATCCAGGCGATCGTGGACGAAGCGGACCGGCGTGGCGCGGGCGAATTGACGACCGTCGTCTACTCGGTGAAATGGGCCAATCCGACGGCCATCTCGTACGCCCTCAAACCGATCGTGCCCGATGCGATCATCAGTCCGGACATCTACAACAAGTCGCTGATCGTGACCGCGTCCGCGAAGGAGCATGCGCAAGTAAAAATGGTCGTGGACCAGGCGGATCGGCGCGGCACCGGCGAATTGTCGACCAAAGCCTATCCGCTCAAATGGGCCAACCCGTCCACGATCAGTGTGGCACTCCAGTCCGTCGTGCCGGACGCGACGGTGAGCAGCGACACGGCCAACAAGATGCTCGTGGTGACCGCCGCGCAGGAGGACCACGACCGGATCCAGGCGGTGCTGAGCCAGGCGGACCAGCGGGGCGGCGGCGGCGAGCTAGTGACGCGGCCGTACTCGCTGCAGCTGGCCAATCCGACGACGATCGCGGCGGCCCTGGCTCCGGTCGTGCCTAACGCCACGATCAGCAGCGACGTGACCAACAAGATGTTGGTGGTCACCGCCTCGGAGGAGGACCACAAGACGATCCAGGCGATCGTGGACGAGGCGGACCAGCGTGGCGAGGGCGAGTTGACGACGGTGGTCTATTCGCTGAAATGGGCCAATTCCACCGCCATCGCGACGGCACTCCGGCCCGTCGCGCCCAACGCGACGGTCAGCCCGGACATCACCAACAAGACATTGATCGTCGTGGCCTCCGCGAAAGACCACGCGCTCATCAAGGCCGTCGTGGAGCGGGCGGACAGCCAGGGCGGCGGCGAAATGACCACGAAGGCCTACACGCTGAAGTGGGCCAACGGAACGGCCGTCGCCAGCGCGCTGGCCTCCGTCGTGCCCGACGCGAAGATCAGCACCGATCTCTACAACAGGATGCTCATCGTCACCGCGACCGCGGACGACCACGGCCGTATCCAGTCCGTGCTGGATCAGGCCGACAAGCGGGGCGGCGGCGACCTGATCACCCAGGCCTACTCGCTGCAGTTCGCCAACCCCGCGTCGATCATGACGGCCCTCGTGCCCATGACGCCCAACGCGACGATCAGCGCCGACACCGTCAACAAGACGCTCGTGGTGACCGCCTCGAAAGAGGACCACGATCGCATCAAGGCCGTGGTGGATCAGGCGGACCGGCGCGGCGAGGGAGAAATGGCGACGGAAGTCTACCTCCTGAACACCGCGAATCCGCTGTCGGTTCAAAGAGCGCTCGAGCCGCTGGTGCCAAACGCCATCATCGGCGCGGATGCCACCAGCAAGACACTGATCGTGACCGCGCCCGCCGAGGATCAGGTGCGCATCAAGCAGATCGTGGAACAGGCTGACCGCCGCGGACAAGGCGAATTGTCCATGCGGGTCTACCCGTTCAAACTGGCCGACCCCACCGCCGTGGCCACCGCCCTGCGATCGCTCGTGCCGGGCGCCACGATGAGCCCCGACGCGTCCACCAATACGCTGATCATCACCGCCAACGAACAGGACCACCTGCAAATCGAACCGCTCGTCAAACAGCTGGACGTGGCGGACCCGCAAGCCCGCGTCGTAAAAGCCTATCACGTAAAGAACGGCGAACCGGCCGACGTCTATCAGTCGCTGTCCTTGCTCTACCGATACGGCCGTGACGTCAGCCTCGGCTATCAGGAGACAACCGGCACCATCCTGGTGGCCGCTCCGCCCGCGGAGCATGACGAGATCCAACAGGCCATCGCGGATATCGAGAAGGTCACGGCCGGTAGCGCCAAGGCCGCGCTCCAGGTCTATTCGTTGCAGGGCATGGACGGCACGGCGGCCGCCAGCACGCTCCGCGCCCTGCTGGCCGACAAGGTCCCGAAGGTCGAGCTGCAGTTCGACGCGCGCAACGATCAGGTGTTGGCCGTCGCCGACCCGGAGCAACACGCGATGATCCGCGAGGCGCTGGAACAGCTCCAACCGGAAGTCCGCGAAATGGAAGTGTTCTCCCTGCGATCGGTCGATCCTTTCGCGGCGCGGTCCGCCATCAATTCGCTGTTCGCCGATTCGCCGCTGGCGTCGTCGCCGCAAGTCGACGCCGACCCCGGCACGCAACAGCTGTTTGTCCGCGGCAGCCGCAAACAGCTCGACGAGATCCGGCAGCTGCTGCAAAAAATGGGCGAGGGACCGGACCAGCAATCGCCCGTCTCCAATGCACTGATGCGCGTCATCCCACTGTCGGGAGACGTGGACGCGCTGTTGAATCAGATCCAGACCCTCTGGCCACAACTGCGCGGCAACCGCATCGAAGTGATCCGACCGCCGGCCACCGGGCAACCGCCGGCCACCGGGCAACCGCCGGCCGGCGGTGAGGCGAAGAAGCCCGCCAGCGAGCCGCCGCCTGCCAGCGAGCGGGAACAACCTGCCGCGACAACCCCGACCGATGGCGACGGCGCGGAGAAACCGGCGGCAGAGAAACCGGCTCCGCCACCCCCCCCGGCGGACGGGATCGAGGAACTCAAGTCCACCGCCTTGGAGCTGCCGCACGACGTGGAACTGGTCAGCATGGCACTGGTCAGCATGGTCGCCGCGGATGGGCCGACGGTGCCCGCGGACGCGCCGCCTCCGGAGAACGCTCCCGCGCCCCTGCCTCCCGCCTCTCCCGACGCGATGCAACGCCCGCCCGGTGCCCCGTCGCCCGCGGAAGGACTGCCGCCCGTCCTGGTCATCGCCGGTCGAGGACAGCTGACGATCGCCTCACGCGACAAGGAGGCCCTGGATCAGCTCGAGAGCCTGCTGCAGGTCATCGGGCGCCAGCAGCGGCTGAGTGTGTCCACCGGCAACTTCTCGCTGTTTCTGCTGAAAAATGCGGACTCCCGCAAGGTCTCGGAAGTCCTCAACGACCTGTTCCGCCGCGGTTCGCGATCCGAATCGCGTTACGGCTACGGATCCTCCTACCGCGCCACCGGGGACGTGACGGTGGTGGCGGATGAACGCATGAACGCCCTGCTGGTCTACGGCACGACACGCGACCGCGAGGTCGTCGAGAAGATGCTCGACGTGCTGGACGCCGCCGAACTGCCCGACTCGCTCGCCACCGAACGGCCCCGCATGATCCCCGTCAAGAACCTGCCGGCCGCCACCGTGCTCGAGGTCCTCTCCGCGGTCTATAGGACCTACCTGACCGCCCAGAGCGGGCTGCGGCCGGTGGACATCCCCCAGGGCATCTCGCCCGAGATTTCCGCCATGCTGCAGCTGCTGAACGTCACGGCCGAAGCGCCCATCCTGACACTCGACATCGACGAAACCACGAACTCCATCGTCATGCGCGCCCCCAGGCAACTGGCCGAGGAGATCGAGGAGTTCGTGCGCGAGCTGGACGAGCAAGCCAAGGTGAGCGGAACGCAGAGCATCTCCCTGGTGCCGCTGAAAGAAATGAACAGCACGCAAGTCCAAGATGCCCTCCGCACGCTGATGCAAGGCACGCGCGCCGGCCGACGCCGGTGATCGGCACGAGCCGCTCTGACCGGGAGCGCGGACGGGCCCGGGCGCCTCGAAAGCTGCCTGGCCAACTCAAAGCCGCGCTTCGCGGACCGGTCGCGCGGCCGCGCCGTCGGATTCCAAGGTGACATTACTATGTCACTACATTCCGACGGCCGGCGGAGCGCTCGCCGGCCCCCGGTCGCGCGGCCCGTTGTGTCGCGTCGCGGCCCGTTGTGTCGCGTCGCGGCCCGTTGTGTCGCGTCGCGGCCCGTTGTGTCGCGTCGCGGCCCGTGCGCCAAGTTCGTCGCTGCGCGATCCGCGCCATTGTTCTTTCCCTCGCCTCACTAAATTGCCCAGTGTTTGGTGTTTATGGGGGGCATGGGGGTCCTGCATGGGTGGACCTTGAGGCCTGCGCAAAGGTTGACGAGCGCGGCCGGATCACCTAGAATACTGTTCATAAATGGAATTTGATGCGAGCGTGGGCTGAGCCGACGCTCGCCACGCCTCACACTCACCTGCCAAGTTAGAATACCCGCCAGCCAACAGCTATTGGCTTTCGACAAGTCGGCAAGGAAGCCGAGTGACATCTTGAATCCTGAGCGCAGACCGTCTTCAGCAGCTGGGACGCCGAAAACTGATAGGTATGCTTCATGATCGTAAATCGACCGTCGAGTATTCCAGGGAGCGACCTGGGTGTCACCGTACTGACGCAGGACCAGTTGCGCCGGGCTCGGGAGTCGCATGCGCGGGAGGGCGGATTCGCCGCGGCGGCGCGCGAACTGGGGTACCAGTCCGAAGCGGAGACCCTGGCTTCGGTCGCGATGACGCTCGGGCTGGACACGGTGGACATCAGCGACGCGAAGGCGGACTTGAAGTTGCTGGAGGCGTTTCCGATCCGCCTGATCCACCGGTTTCAGGTTTTTCCGTTGTGGATGGAGCATGGTTCGCTGGTGTTGGCGATCAGTGATCCGTTCAACTTGCACGCGGTGGACGCGGTCAGTTCGGCGACGGGGATGAGTGTCGCGCCGGTGGTCGTTCCGGCGGACGAACTGGTGCGGTTCATCAAGCGGCACTTGGGCGTGGGCGCGGAGACGATTGACGATCTGGTGGCGCAGCAGTCGCAGTCCGGCAACGTGGAAGTGCTGGAGGAGCTGCAGTTCGACAATTCGGAGGACGCGGAGGCGGCGCAGCAGGCGTCGGTGGTTCGGCTGGTGAACGAGATCCTGACGGAGGCGATCGAGGTTCGAGCCAGCGACATTCACATCGAGTCGCAGGACTCGGGGCTGAAGCTGCGATACCGCATCGATGGCGTGTTGCAGCGGCAGCCCACGCCGACGGAGATGAACCGGTTTCGCGCGGCGATCGTGAGTCGTCTGAAGATCATGGCGCGACTTAACATTGCCGAGAAGAGGGTGCCGCAGGACGGACGCATCAAGTTGCGCGTCAACGGTCGCGAAATCGACGTGCGGGTGTCGATCATCCCGATGCTGCACGGCGAAGGGGTCGTGATGCGCGTGTTGGACAAGGCGAGTCTGGCGTTCTCGCTCCGCGGCATCGGCATGCCGGAGGCGATCTACGAGCAGTTCCAGCGGCTGATTCGACTGCCGCACGGGATCGTCCTGGTGACCGGGCCGACGGGGTCGGGGAAGACCACGACGCTGTACAGTGCGTTGAGCGAGATCAGGAGCGAAGAGACGAAGATCATCACGACGGAGGATCCGATCGAGTATCAGCTGGAGGGCATCAACCAGATCCAGGTGCACACGAAGGTCGGTTTGACGTTTGCGGCCAGCCTGCGGAGCATTCTCCGCCACGATCCGGACGTGGTGCTGGTGGGCGAGATCCGCGACCTGGAGACGGCCGAGAACGCGGTGCAGGCGTCGCTCACCGGTCACCTCGTGTTCAGCACGTTGCACACGAACGATTCGGCGGGCGCGTTCATGCGATTGTGCGACATGGGGGTCGAGCCGTTTCTGGTGAGCAGCACGGTGGAGGGTGTGCTGGCCCAGCGGTTGGTGCGGCGGCTGTGCGAGCATTGCCGGGAAGAATACGAACCCGCGTCCCAGCACGTTCCCGCGGACTTCCCGCTGCAGGAATTGTCGGAGCGGGGGCTGACGCTGTACCAGCCGCGCGGGTGCCGCGACTGCCGCGACACGGGGTACCGCGGACGTGTCGGCATATACGAACTGCTGCTGGCGAGCGACCGCGTCCGGAAGCTGGCCAACGAACGCACTCCCACCAACGTGCTCCAGAAGGCGGCCACGGAAGAAGGCATGCGGACGCTGCGGCAGGACGGCTGGGACAAGGTGCTGAGCGGCGTCACGTCGGTGGATGAAGTGCTCCGCGTGACCAAGGAGCTCTGAGGGACCACCTCATGCCGGAATTCGTCTACACGGCTCGCAGCACGCAGGGACGGGATTCCAGCGGCGTGGTGAACGCCGGCAGCCGTCGCGAGGCGATCGCGATGCTGGCCGACAAGTCGCTGTTCCCGTTGCGTGTCGAGGCGCGCGGTGACAGCGCCGCGCGGAAGATCAGATTCTCGCTCCGCCGCCGCGTGAAGAGCGAGGTGCTGGCCGACGCGTTCACCCAACTGTCCGACCTGCTGGCCAACGGCGTGCCGCTGCTGGAGGCGCTGAGCATTCTCACGCGGCAGGCCATCGACCCGCGTCTGGCCGACGTGCTCAAGGACGTCCGCGAACAAGTCGCGGACGGCACCGGGTTGGATACCGCCCTGGCCGCGCACCCGACCGTCTTCTCGCGGCTGGCAGTGAGCATGGTCCGGGCCGGTTTGGAGGGCGCTTTCCTGGAAGATGCCCTGGAACGTATCGCCGCGTTCTTGCGGAAGCAGGAAGAAATGAGAATGAAAGTGGTGGGAGCGATGACCTATCCCGCCATCCTGGCAGTCGTCGGCACGGGCGTGACCATCTTCCTCGTGACCGTCATCGTGCCCATGTTCCAGGACTTTTTCGACCGGCTGGAGCGATCGGGCACGGGCCTGCCGCTCATCACGATCATCCTGATCACCGTCAGCCACGCGTTGATCCGGTACGGCGTGTTCATCGCGGCCGCCGTGGTCGCGGCCGTCGCCCTGGCGCGAAACCGCATGGCGACGGAACGCGGGCGCGCGTTGATGGACCGTTGGAAATTGAAAATACCGCTGGCCGGCCGCATCTTTCACGATGCGGCGGTCGCCCGTTTGTGCCGCGTGCTGGGCACGCTGCTGCGAAACGGCGTCCCGCTGCTCACCGCACTGCGCATCAGCAGCGAATCGACGGGCAACCAGCTCTTGCAGAAAGCCGTGTTGAGTTCGGTTGATACCATCTCGTCCGGCGATTCGTTGTCCCGGCCACTGGCGGCCAGCGGGTTGATCCCGCCACCCGTCATGGCCATGATCAGCGTGGCCGAAGAGGCCAATACGCTGGACGTCGTCCTGGTGCGCATCGCGGACCGCATCGATCAACGGATCGAAAGGCAGTTGGAGATCCTCGTGCGCATGGTTGAACCCATGATGCTGCTGCTGATCGGTGGCATGGTGTTGTTTATCATCGTCGGGGTCCTGCTGCCGGTGTTCGACCTGAACGCCAGCATCGGCTAAGGGCTCCCGCGCGGCCCAAGTACGGGCCCGAACGGACCGCAACCAAAACGTGGGACGGGCACGAGCGCCGGCCCCGGGAGTAGTAGGACGGGCACTCCTGCCCGTCCCGGAGAAGCAGGACAGCCGGACGGGCAAGAGTGCCCGTCCTACAAGAAAATGGGGCGCGCTGGGCGCGCGGACGTTTTTCACTCGCATTCCGATACCTCGTTCCAGACATAAGGGGGAAGACCATGAAACGGAAAGCGCATCGCCGCGAGGCATTCACGCTGTTGGAACTGATGATTGTGTTGGTCATTCTGGTGCTGTTGTTCGCAATGGTCGGGCCGCGGCTGTTGGGCTCGCAGAAGAAGGCCGACGCCAAACTGGCGAGAACGCAGATCTCGAATCTGGAGGCCGCCCTGGAGCTCTACCACGTCGACATGCGTTCCTTCCCGTCCACGGAAGACGGGCTGAGAGCCCTGCTCGAAGCGCCCTCGGACGAACGGGCGGCTCGCAAGTGGGAAGGCCCCTATCTGGACGACGACGTGCTGCCCGTGGACCCGTGGGACAACCAGTTCGAATACGAGTATCCGTCGTCGCATCAGAGGTCGGGCAAGCCCGCCATCTGGTCGCTCGGCCCCGACGGGGAAGGCGACACCGGAGATGAAATCACGAACTGGCAGGGCGGCACCACCGATGAAGGCGGAGCGACCGAGGAACGCGACGGCAAGGCTCCCGAAGCGCCGCCACGCGAGGCACCGCGCAAGCCGAGTTCCGACCGCAAGATGCCCGAGTAAGTCGGATCGCGGAATGCCCTGGCGCGCTCCGGCATCGGGGCGGCCTGCTGACGACGTGCGCCCGCCGTCTTCGCGCCGGGCGCCGCTGTCGAGAAGCAGGCAGCCACGCGGCGGAACGCCCGCGGGCGGTCCGACTTGAGATCGCGACCCGTGCGTTACCGATTTCGTTCACGCCGTTGCCCGAGTCCCCGCCATGGTGGAACCCGCCCGCACCAAACGATCGGCCGGCAAGACACGTGGGTTCACGCTGCTCGAGCTCATGATCGTGTTGGCCATGCTCGTGCTGTTGGCGGCCTTCACGTGGCCGGCCCTGCGCCGGCCACTGCTGTCCAGTGTGACGCACGAGGCCGCCCAACAACTCGTCCAGGACGTGGCCGCCGCGCGGCTGATCGCCATCGAGAGCGGCCGGACGCTGGCCATGCGGTTCGAGCCGGGCGGCTCGCGTTACGAGTTTTCGACGGCCGAACCGGGCGGCGAGAAGGAGCGAAGTGGTGCGGAGGACGGCAGCGACCTCGTGGCGGAAATGCCGGAAGGCACATACGATCCGTTGGCCGGCCTGCGGGTCGGCCATTCGCTGGACGACGATGTGATCTTTGGCGACCCGTTACGGCAACTCGAGGAGGACGCGTTCGGCGACTCGACGCTCGGCGACACGCTGCGCGACGAAATGCGGGAAACGCAGGAAGTCAAGCCGCTGTTGGAGATCGACCGGCCGAGTGAGGATTCCTGGTCGCCGCCCATCCTGTTGTTCCCCACCGGGAGAACCGAGAACGCCGAGTTTCTATTGGAGGGGCCCGGCGGGGAATGCGTCACCGTGACCCTGCGGGGCCTCACCGGCGCGCTGACCTTGGGCCAGCCGTTTCGAATGACCGTCGATGAGCAACTACGGGAAGATCACTGACGAACGTGGTTGTGGAGTACGCCCCATGACGCGAGTGCGAGGAAACACGCAGCGGGTCTCCGCGGCAATCGTCGCCGGACGAGTCCGCGGGCGGGGGCGGGGGCGGCGGCGGCGCGCGTTCTCCCTGCTCGAAGTCATCTTGTCGACGGTGATCCTTGCGGCCAGCGTCATGGCCCTGTCGCGCGTGGCGTTTCTGGCTCGCCGGCACGCGATTGCCGCCGAGGACCGCACGGAAGCGCAACATCTGTGCCACAACATCGTGCACGAGCTGGCGGCCGGCGCGCGGCCGTTGCAGGCCGTCGCCGCACAACGCAGCGAAGGGGATCAGTGGGTCCACTCGATCGCCGTCCAGTTCGACGACGAACGAGGACTGGCCGCCGTCACGGTCACCGTCGCGCGAGAAGAAAACGATCCGGCGGGCGGTCTTTCGAGCGGCGAAGAACTGTCCGGATTCCGGCTCGTGCGGTGGATTCGGTCCGGACGCACCGCGGAGAGCGTGGAGGAGGACGCCGACGTTGCGGCTGACGTCGCCGCGAGCGATCGCGACAGCCGCATGGTGCCGCGCCAGCTGCCGGCGGCACCTGCCGTCGCTCCCCCACCGCCGCGCGCGTCGCAGGTCCAGACGTGGCAGAACATGCGGGAAGCAGCCTTCCGATTGCGCGAAAACCTGACCAGCCCCTTTCCTGGTGACGCATCGCTGGGCAGCGGAAGCGAATGAAAAAGAAAATTCGAATTTTGAATTTGTACTCAGTATCCGCTTGCAACCTCGCACAACCAGAGACTCTCTCGTGACACCGACAGCAACGAATCCCCGTGGCTTCACGCTCGTTGAACTGTTGATCGCGTCAGTGTTGGTGAGCGTGTTGATGCTGGCGGTCTGGTCGTTGTTCCACACGTGGAGTGGGCTGTACGAGAAAGGGCAGCACCGGGCAACGCAGGCACAGCTCGTGCGGTCGCTGTGTGATCAGTTGGCTGAGGACTTGCACGCTGCCGCCGCTGTCGGCCGCCCCGGACGGGCGCCGGCCAATCCGGGCAACCTGGCGGTGGTCGGTGCTCAGGATTGGCTCATCCTGGAGGTGTTGCGCACGCCGGACGCGTATCGGCAGACGCTGGATGCCGGTGAGGACTCGTCTACCCGTTCGGAAACGGCCACGATCGTCGCGCCGGAATGGCAACGGATCATTTACACGTTCGCACCGGCGGAATCGGACTCCACCACGGACATGGACGCGCCGGCAGGTGGTGAAACGGACGACACCGCGCCGGTGGAGGTTGCCAATCCGCTCAGCAACCCGGCCGGCACGTCGCGGCCGTTCTTTGGGTTGTTGCGAGTGGCGGTTGCGCGCGAGTACTTCGATCAGGTCGCCGCGGAACGCGGATCCGAATTCGGACGACCGGGCTCCGCGGCCCGCGGACGCGCGGCGGGGAACGTGTCGGTCGGCGAAGTGCCGGGTGTTCTGGAACAGGACAAGGTGCCGGAGGTGGCGTGGTTGGAGTTCCGTTACTTCGATGGACAGGCCTGGGTCGGCAGTTGGGACAGCCGGTCGCAGGGGCAAGTTCCCGTGGCGGTCGAAGTGCAGTTCGAGCTGGTTGTCGACGAGAAGTCCGAGGAAGTGCCGCTGGGCGACGACGACTCGGCGGCTGTCAGAGATGATGACATGATAGTGTCACCCAGTACTGGGCGGCGGCCGGACGACGGTCCCAGGTGGCCGTCCGAGGGGACTGTCGATTCCGCGGCAGACGGTGAATTTAGTGAGCGTGTTTATCACCGATATGTGGTGTGCCTCCGGTCGCCGGAGCGGTGACGTGCGGGGAGCCGCAGGCGCGCGCTGTAGCCGGGTAGACTGCCGGCCCCACGAGGCAAGCTCGTGGGGGCGGGGGCGGCGCGGGGCGTGGCGCGCTGTAGCCGGGTAGACTGCCGGCCCCACGAGGCAAGCTCGTGGGGGCGGGGGCGGCGCGGGGCGTGCTGTAGCCGGGTAGACTGCCGGCCCCACGAGGCAAGCTCGTGGGGGCGGCGCGGGGCGTGGCGTGCTGTAGCCGGGTAGACTTCCGGCCCCACGAGGCAAGCTCGTGGGGGCGGGGGCAGTGCGGACGGAATACAGAATGTCCCAAATCCATTGGTCCTATCGGTCCCATCTGTCGCATCCGCCATTGGGGCGTCATCCCGCGCGCGTTGGTGGAAGGCGCGGCCTCGGCCGGCGCGCGCGTGTCCGCCGCCGCGGCGTCGTGATCGTCGTCGTGGCCGTCGTCGTGCTGCTGATCAGTCTGGCCGCGTTGGGGTTCCTGCTGCTGATGCAGATGGAGAACAAGGCGGCGATGGTGCGGGGCGATCAGCTGCAGGCCGAGTCGGTCGCGGCATCGGGCAGCGACTACCTGGCGGCAATCCTGGAGGCTCCGCGCGACAAGCGACCGCCGCGCGCCGATCGGGACGACGTGCCGGACCTGTTCGCCGGGATCCTCGTGGACGGCGAAGCGGACGAGGACGTTGAGCGGCAGGGCCGGTTCAGCATCTTCGTGGCCATGGAATCCCAGGACGCGGCCCAAACGTGCCGGTTCGGCTACGAGAACGAATCGGCGAAACTCAACCTCGCACAGTTGGTGGCGTGGGACCGGCGGCGGCCGGGTTGGGGGCGCCAGGCGCTGATGAACCTGCCGGCCATGGACGAATCGACGGCGGACGCGATGCTGGACTGGATCGACAGGGACCGCGAGGCGCGGGACTTTGGGGCGGAGGCGGACTATTACGCCGGCCTGGACCCGCCGCGCCGCCCGCGGGACGGAACGCCGTCGTCGTTGGAGGAGCTGCTGCTGGCCCGCGGCGTGACGCGCGAGAAACTGCTGGGCCTGGATCTGAACGGTGATTTCCGCGTGGATTCCTGGGAGTCGGAGCGGGCGCGGAGTCAGGCCTCCGCCGCCGCCTCCGGCGCCTCCGCTGGCGCCGGTGACCGGCACGTGCCTTGGTCGCGCTTCCTCACGTTGTACAGCGGCGAGCGGGACGAGAGCGCGGACGGCAGGCCGCGCGTTCAACTGAACGAGGCCGACTTGGGGAAACTGCACCGCGAGTTGACCTCGGTGCTCGAGCCGACCTGGGCGAACTTCATCGTCGCCTACCGCCAGTTCGGGCCGTTTTCGGGCAGCGGCTCCGCGGAAGATCCGTCGCAACTGGTCGTGGATCTCTCGCATGCCGCGAAGTTCCCGCTGCAATCACCGCTGGACTTGATCGGCGCGCGCGTGGCCATTCCAGACGACTCGGCCAATCCGTCCGGCGCGAACTCGGGCGCGGGGTCGGCCAAGAGCGAGAAGCCGAAGAGGATCGTGGCCAGCCCGTTCACCACCGACCCGGTCCGGATGCGCGACTACCTGCCAACCTTGATGGACCGCGTCACGGTGGGCGACGGTCGACCTCTGTACGGGCGCGTGAACATCAACCTCGCCCCGCGCGAGGTGTTGCGGGGCGTGCCGGGCATCGACACGGCGGTCGCGGAGCGGATTGTAAGTGCCCGAGACGTCGTGTCCTCGGACCATGCCGCACGCCGTCATGCGGTCTGGCTGCTGGCCGAGCAGATCGTGGACCTGGCCGCCATGAAGCAGCTGGAGCGGTACGTCACGACGGGCGGCGACGTGGCACGCGCGCACGTTGTCGGATACTACGACGACCGTGCCCCGATCGTGCGGTTCGAAGTGGTTCTTGATGCTACCGAACGGCCGGCTCGACAACTATACTATAAAGACCTGCGACGGCTGGGTCGCCAAGTGCCGGAGGACGTGACGAAAGTCTCGGACGCGCCATGAAAATGCTCTCATTCCGCAAGCCGGTTCTTGCCGTGCAGTGGGACCGCTCGGACGTTGATTACGTGTTGGCGGAGTGCAAGGCGGACACCATCACGATTACCGCGGCGGGGTCGGTGGTGTGGAAGGACGCGGACGGTTCGGGCTCGCCGGGCGAATCGCTGCGGGGCGAGCTGCAGCGGTTGGGGGTGCGGCAGGCCGAGGCGATCCTGGCGCTGCACCGCGGCCAAGTCGACGTGGTGCCGCTCCAGCTGCCGCCGGCGAGCGACGACGAACTGCCGACGATGGTGGCGAATCAGGTGTTGCGGGACGCGGGCGAGTTGGCGGAGTCGGGCGTGGTGGATTTCGTCGCGCTGAACGA
>Ga0194113_10007308_pt1 | contig 13799 bp, 13 predicted proteins | sample TA2MahC200mmetaG_FD_146193 | JGI IMG/M metagenome (GOLD analysis project Ga0194113, IMG submission 146193) | Freshwater microbial communities from Lake Tanganyika, Tanzania - TA2015017 Mahale Deep Cast 200m | ecosystem: Environmental > Aquatic > Freshwater > Lake | place: Tanzania: Lake...
CAAAAGGCCCGGTCTCTTCCGCAGGTGCATTAGGAGGCGAATCCAGCGCCGCGTTGTTGATCAGGGCATGCGGCACTCCCCATCTCGCATTGACCTGGCCCAAGCCGGCCTCAATCGAGTCTCGCCGCGTAATATCTACGGGCAAAAACAGCAGATTGTCTTCGATGTGACGCTCACCGAATCTCTCAGCCACCTTTTGTTCACTAACCTGTATGTCGAAGATGGCAACTTTGGCTCTTCGGTCTACCAGCGCCAGACTGAACTGCCGGCCCAGTTGCCCAAGCCCGCCGGTGATGATCACGATTTTGTCTTCTACACTAAAGAGATCATTGGCCATACGGAAGGTTACTCCTGCCTGGACGCCAGAACACGCTCGAACAAATCACATATCTCGCGCACAGCCCCGTGACCGCCTGGTGCCCGGGTCTGGTATCGGGCATAGGGGATCACATCTGAATGCGCATCCTGGACAACAATGGGCAGGCCGACGCAGGTGAGGCAAGGTATATCATTGATGTCGTTACCAACGAAGGCAACCTGCGCCAGAGAAAGGCCCTTCTCTTGGACGATGGTTTCCAGCGTCGCGCGCTTATCCTCACAACCTTGTATACAACGGATTCCAAGCTTGCGGCTGCGCGCCAAGACGACCGGGTTGGTTTCAGTTGAGATGATAATCGTTTCGAGCCCTACTCGTTCTAGTTTCCGCAGGCCAATCCCATCACCACGGAAGCACCGCACTGCTTCCGAGCCATCTTGAAAGACATACACCATATTGTCGGTAAATACTCCATCGAAATCAAAGGCGATCAGGCATATGGCACGGATGCGCTCCTCAAGGGATGGGCTGTTGGGAATTCCCTTGATGTCTGTCATCGCTGCCCGTCCGTCAAGTCTTCGAACAAGATGTTCTCATCCTCTTTCAGAGCACGAAGTGTCATCTTTCCAATGACGTTCTCGATTTCGTAAGGCGGCAGGCCGTCATTGGGCGATTTGATGGCAACATCTTCGCGAGCCAGTACATGACCGGCTGGCAGGTCGCGGGCTGCGACCAGCTTCTTGCCCATCTTGAACAACGACTTTTCTTCGCACGGAAGCACTCGCTTGATACCATTTCCTAAGGCGACGCGGACCCTGCGCAAATCGCGTACATATTTGCGCAGGCCGGTAGGCTCCAAGGAAAAGGCGTGATCCGTTCCCTTCCAGGTGTGGTGCAGAGTAAAGTGCTTTTCGAACACACGCGCGCCAAGCACGTAAGCTGCCACAGCCATAGCGATCCCATCCTGGTGATCTGATAACCCGATCACGATATCGGGGAACCGCTCGCGATAAGTCGCGATCACGCGCAGGTTCATATCCTCAGCGTCAGCCGGATAACTCGCGGTGCACTGCAGAAGACACAGTTGTGGATTGAGGGGCATAATCGTGTCATAAACACGTTGCACGTCCTCCATAGTGCCACCACCGGTGCTAACCAGCATCGGCTTGCCGATCTGCGCTACATACTTGAGAAGCGGGGTGCTCTTCAGATCACCAGAGGCCATCTTGTAGGCTGGCATATCCAGTTCGGCCAAAAAGTCGGCGCTGGCGAAGTCAAAAGCCGTGGCAAACATGGTCAGACCCAGTTCAGCCGCATAGCGTTTGAGCTCAACGTACTCATCGCGCCCGAACTCCAACGCCTCGCGGTGCGCCCCATACGTAGGGCCAAAGCTGTTTTCGTGCAGATAGGGCAGGTCGTACATGGCGCGGGTGAACAGCGTGCGATTGTCGCGCTTCTGCAGCTTGACGGCGTTGACGCCGCACTCTTTGGCGACGCGAAACATCTCCTTGGCCTTCTCCAGGCTGCCCTGGTGGTTGTGACCGATCTCGACGATGATGTAGCAGTCGGTGTCGTCGTGGACACGAATCGAATCAATCACAAGTTCTCTGTCCATGGACGCTCCTCCTTGAGATCATCTCGCCTCTCAAAAATGTAGTTGGCGAGCATCTTCGATTGTCCACGCGGATGCCGGGACCGGATCCGAAACCCTTTGTTTTCCAGGCGACGCGGGATCTCGCCAGATGGATAACGTTCTGCGTCCACTTCAACGAGAATCGAGCGCAGACCAGGGTAGGCCAAGGTTTCATCGGCTCCGCGTAGCACGCTCAACTCCGCACTGTCTACGTCAAGCTTAATGTGGTTGGGCGCCCGGAGTGCAAACTGGCGCACCAAGTCATCCAGGCGATAACTGAGAATCGGCTGCGTGAACGCAGGCCGGAAGGCCCGCCCATCTTTGCCGATGAGTTCGCCCAAACTATGCAACGCGGCACCCGGCATGACGCTGGAGTAGTTAAACGTAAGCAGCTTCGTCTCGTGGGAAAGCGCGACGTGCAGCGGCACAATCTTTCCATGGCAACCATTGAGCAGCACATTCTGGCAAAGCGCGGCAAAAGTGGGAAAACTGGGCTCGAACGCATAAACGATGCAGTCACCGCCTGTTACAGCATAGGCCACGAAGGAATACGCGCCGACGTTCGCGCCGATGTCGTAAAACACATCGCCCGGCCGGATGTAGGTCTCGATCCACTCGACCGTCTCCGGCTCCTTATTGCAGGCGCTCAGCCGGCCCAACTGAATGGATGAATCAAGGCTCATCAAGATGTCACCACGCGGATAGTCGAGTTTCCCCGTTAGTCGGATGCCTTCCTTGACGCTGACCGCCTGCGGCATGGGGAGCAGCGCGAGTGCACGCACGTACAGGCTTACGCTCAGTTGCGCCAGTCGCCTTCTGAGACGTGCGAGTTGTTGCCACTGCCGGTCAGGCAGGGTCATCCGCATAATTTGCTTCAAGTTATTCGTCACCAATGTCGGATAACTCCCTTTACCGCCAAGTCTCACGTCGTACGTCCGTATGCCACTTTAGCAAAAGTCTGACCATACCAACAGATATTTCATGCTGAGTGAAGTTATCATAGCTCTGAGTCACCATAATTATAAAAGCAGCAGAGGTGCCTCCTATGCACGGCTCAGCGATTGTCTGGGCGATCTTCTGCTCTGTATCCTGAAATAGTTTGCCCAGGACGCAAAGGCAGGAATGCAACAACTTGGTCTATGAAACCGGCACGTACTCCTGCCTTGTACATCCGCCAAACTCGATGCTTCTCTCCAGGCCACTCAATGCGCCACGCGTTGATGTCCGCCTTGAATAACCTGAGATACGTACGATGCAGTGTGGCCGAGTTCTGGCAAATTCTGTCTGAGAAACGTGAAGTGCCACGTTCCACCCATTTTCCCGGCGTGTCTTCTCGTCTAAATTTGCCGTATACAAATTCCAGATTATGCTTCTGAGCATAGCGCAATAATACCTCGATATGATCGGACGTAAACACATCGTCGTCATCCAGGGGTGCAATCCACTTTCCTTGTGCCATTTCTTTTGCTGTATTCACAGGAACCGCGCCAGCGACGCGCCAGCGCGCAATGGGATCCGCAGGATACTCCCCCCGCACCGGCAAATTAGAAAAACGAATTCGTGGATCCCCAAGCCGTGAGAGGCGTTCGTCAGTATCGTCAGTGCAGTGATCTCCGACGATCACTATCTCAAAATTCTGGTAAGACTGATTAAGCACCGAAGGCAGTGTCCGCTCTACCAACAACTGTCCACGATTAAAGGTAGGAATGATGACGCTAACAAGCGGCGACTCGTCTTGATCTACATAGAGATGCTCATATTGCTGGCGAGCTCGCAGTAGTTCTGCGCGTTCTCGCTTTATCGTCGGCCTGAAGTGCCAGTACTCTCGCCATAGGTTTCGTGCGGTATCTAACTCCTGCCTAATGCGTAGTAGCAGTAGGTAGGCGTATCTCATGCCTATTCACCTCTCTTCCAGTAACGCGAACTTACTACTTGCCGATGTTGAATTCGGCAACCTTTCCCTTATCTCACGACTATGTGCAACTACAAACCGAATAATCTGGCAGATTTTGCTTATCTCATTCGAGCCAACGGCTGTGCCAGTTGGCAAGGATAGCACGCGTTTCACCAGTTTCTCCGTCTCTGGCAATAGCAACCCAGCATGGGGAAAGTAAGAACGATAAGGCTCCATCCTGTGGCAACCCGGATAGAAGTACCGCCTAGCCAAGACATTCTCAGCCCATAATACCTGCTGCAATTCATCTCGGCTAATCTGGGCGGTAGTCTCGTCAATCTCCATAATGATGTATTGGTAATTGCATTTCTCTGTGTCATCATAAGTGATGAGTTGAACTCCTGGCACGCCTTCCAGTTCCCGCTTATACTGATTGTAGTTGCGACGGTTGATAGTAACAAACTCGTCCAGACTTTCCAACCCTGTCAACCCCATCGCCGCCGACACTTCGCTCATTTTGCCGTTAGTACCGATGTAGATGACTTTGTCGTAGCCAGCAAAGCCAAAGTTCTTCATCAGGTGAATCTGCGCCGCCAAGTCATCGTCATTCGTGACGACTGCGCCACCCTCGAAGGTGTTGAAAAACTTGGTGGCGTGGAAGCTGAACACTTCAGCGTCACCAAAGTTGCCAATCATTTGTCCTTTGTATGAACAACCAAAGGCATGAGCGGCATCGAACAAGAGTTTCAGGTTGTGGCGGTGTGCGATCTCGGTCAGTACTTCCACGTCACACGGCCGGCCCCACACGTGAACACCGATGATACCAGTGGTGCGCGGCGTGGTCATCCGCTCCACCTGGCGTGGGTCTATGTTGTGAGTGCGTGGGTCAATATCACAGAAGACGGGCGTGATCTCCTGCCATTGGAGCGCATGAGCCGTAGCAATGAAGGTAAACGAAGGGACTATAACTTCGCCTTTTAGGCCCAGTGCCCTGACTGCAATCTCCAGCGCCACAGTTCCATTACACATGGCGATACAGTGTTTGACACCCACCATATCTGCAACACGCTGTTCGAACTCTTGCGCGTAGGGACCATCATTGGACAGCCACCGCCTATCCAGCATATCGTTGATCCGTGCCAGCAAACGTTGCCGGTCGCCAATGTTGGGACGCCCAACGTGGAGCTTATCTGTAAAGGCTGGCGGGCCACCAAAGACGGCTAAGTCTAACAAACGGGTTTTCATGTTTTGCACAAATTCGAACTCCTCTCAACAAATATACTCATTGGCAGGCAAGCCAAGCTCGTCTTGAGCAGAGCTTTACATCTCGCCGTCTTACTTCATGACCCATCCAGTTGAGAACGTCTACAGACGGAAAAGAGAGAACCACACAAGTCGGGGTACTCAAAGCCAAGACTATATAAACCTTCCAGTTGTGGTTCCTGCAGAATCCCGGAATCGATTAGCTTGTCCATCTGGAAGTCGGCTAGAAGCTTGAGGAAGACCCCCCCCTGAGATATCGAGACAAAACCAGCCTCAGTTAGATCTCTGTTCAGTGAGACCCGATCGTACACTCGTCGGTGTCCGTGCTTTAGATCATTCTCCGTCAAGCTCTTGAGATCCTTTATCAATCCCATGTGGTAGGCAAGCTGTCTTGAAAGAGCATTTGAATTCGGAACGACAACAAACAACAACCCACTTGGCTTGAGCACTGAATGAATCATTCTCAGCACCCGGTTTGGGTCCAAGACATGCTCCAGCACATAAGTAGCAAATACCTCATCGTAGAAAATGTCAGACTTAAACTCCTCAAAAAGAGCGTGAATGAACCTAACGTTTTGTAGATTCCTCCTTTCGGCCTCTTTAAGAAACTCCTCTGAGCCTTCTATAACGTCCAACGTATCCACAAGTTGTGAAATGAGCTCCGTCATATACCCATCGGAGCATCCGAGTTCTAAAGCTCTGCCGCGATGGACAAGGGGAGCAAATGTTCGAACCACCAATTGCCTCATCAACCTGTCCTGGGCGGATGAGCTTGTTACATAGGTCTCTGACACCTTGTCCAAGAAGGCTCTTTCTTCTGACAAGACAGATCGAGATGATCTTCCGTTTTTCATGGTTTTTTTCTCTCCAATAGGTACTGATTTGCTACCACTTCGAGCTTGCGCCTAAACTACGCTCTTTCATCTATAAGCATCTCGACCATGCTACAATCAAACGTCAAAATCCCAAGCTTCTCGTTGACAGCCTTTCGCTCGCTAAAACTGTCATCTATCAAAATGGCGTCGCTCTCGTGAATATAATCCGACTTGCTAGCTGATTGCTCCAACTGGATAATCTCATCAAAGATCCCTGTCAGCCGATGTTTCCTTAGGGTTTGGTCAACGTCGGCTGTATGCTTAGTAAGCAACACGATTCTTATTCCCTCGTTGATACATTGGTACAGGAACCGGACAAGGTCTACGTTCACCATGCCATTCAGAATCAATGTATCATCTAGATCTACATATACAACGCTATACTTGAGCTGGTGCCTATAGCGATTTACCAAAGCTCGGTCAATTTCTACATCAATCCTGTTTACTAAAGTCTCAAGAGGAATACGCTCCTGCTCGTATATGCTTAAAAGAGCGAAATTGACTCCTTGTACTCGATGTACAGCCATAGTCCCAGCAATCCGGGGAGCGATCTCCAGAAGTTTGTACGTGCTATGGCGGTCTTCTTTTACTTGAAAAAACCAAGCTCCGTGGAAGGACAACTTCTCGGAAATTGCGCTGGCGTACTCCAGGAACACGTCATTGTGAACAGGCCGGCTGTTCATCGAGATGCCACTTTTAGTCCGGATTCTCTGCCTTCCGCCACAGAACAACAGCCCTTTATCTCGGTCGGAGAAGCAGTCCACCGTATACTCCTTACCTGGCAGGTATTCCATCATAACATATTCTCTATCTTCTCTCAAAAGCAGAGAAAGCTGGTGTTTATCATAAACAATATACGAATATTGCGAGCCCTGACCTTTATCTGGCTTTGCGAACACAGGATATCGGTCAACCGCTTCCAAGTTATCGTAGAGTGTAGGAATGGGGAGAACATCAGCGAAGAAACGATAAGTTTGCAACTTGGATCGGCAAGTTAAACAAGTTTCCAGCGGGGAAGATACGATTCGGGCTTTTATTCTCTCGGCGTTTTTTACCAAAGCAATAATCACATCATCATATGCTGGAAATATGTAATCTATCTCCTGTTCAACGACAACTTGATTTAACTTATCTATCCATCCTGGACTATGAACGCTAGGAACGAGAAAATGACGGGCAAACACATAAGGAGCGTGATTCGACACATCGAGTCCTGCAGAATACAAGCACACATCCTTGCAGTGACAAAGTGCTCTGTGAATTTCAAGCCCGATCTCTGTTCCTCCCGGGAACACCAAGACGTTATACATTTTCTTCATAACGGCACCAAGTGTTTGCTGCAATGCACCGATTCAGCCGCGATGGTTTCAATTTTCAATTCATCACGGTAACAGAAACGGAGTATCTCGCGCACCAGAATCCATCCTCCGCAGCGGCTCAATTCGAGCGGAGTACCAAATTCGGCCAGCGATTGTGCGTAGGTAGGATGAGCATATCCAGTCAACAAGCCACGCTCCCACCGATACCACCGACCTGTCTGCCGACAGGCAGGCCGGTGGAAGCCACGTTTGACGACTATCGTCGCCGGTTTGGGATTGAGTCCAGTTACTCCCGAATGCATCAAGCCAGAGCCCGGACTGCTTCCAGAAAACCGGGGCTTCGCGCCTTGCTGGTCGGGGTCGCATTCGTGTTGACCAATCTCTGGGCCTATCTCAAGTGGGCTTGTGTCAGTCTCCCTCGACCTGTCTGCCGACAGGCAGGCGTGGAGGACGCCAGGTCTTCGCTGAGCGCTTCCCTTTTGTCGACCTGCCTGCGGTAGGCAGGCGCGTTGACCTTTCTCCAGAACGCAATCCAACGACGATATGGACTCACCCCCGCGGTGACTATCCCTCAACTCCGATCCCCATGAACCCTATAGCTTCGGATGTACTGATTATCCAACTGCTTCTCAGCCCACAGGATAGGCGAAGAGAACAGTTTCCTCTTGATAAATGGTGAAATGATCCAGGAAGAACTCGTATCCGACGCCTAGCTTGTCCAAGAAGTTCGGAATCACAACAAGATCATCTTCCTTGTGGTATGCCGAAATCGCCAGTTTGGGTCTAAAAGTACGTATCGTCCCTTCGGCACCCTGCAAGGCTCTAAGTTCCGCCCCTTCAATATCCATTTTGATGTAATTCACCCGTGGCAGCTTCTTTTCCCTTACAAAGTCATCTATAGATAGGGTTATCACCTGCAAATAGCCCTGTTGATTGTTGTTCAGAGAGGTACCGGGGCCACTGGCGGAATAAGCTATTTCCTCCCCCGACTTATCCCACAAAGCCTTCGGGACGACTTCTATCCTCTTGGCAAGTTGCGGATTCAAGTTCACATTTCGTTGGAGTATTTGCAGGTTGTCCGGGACGAACTCAAAGGTATAGACTTTCCCCTGTGCTCCCACTGTGTGGGCAAAGTAGAGGGCAGTATCGCCCCAGCATCCACCAACGTCTATTACATAATCGCCACTTTGAGCTTTGATTTCTGGTATTCTCTTCCCATACTCATATTGCCTCAGAATAAACGTCACCATAATACCACTTGGTAAAAAATAGAGCTCAATAGGGTATCCAAGCTCGTCCAACCCAAAGTGACCCAGTACCCAATTATGGAACTCTATCTTTATCGTGTCCCTGCTCTTGATCAGAGACCGCGCAAACTCTCGCTTCGACCAATAGGACCTGTCATTTAGAGGCAACTTAACCTTCCTATATCCCATGATTCGGTACGCAATCACTTTGACTAGCATAGATTTTGAATATTCATCTTCCAAAAGACCATACAGTGAAGAAAGCCCCTCGAAAGAATCTTGTACCTTCGACGCATTTAGAATCAAACGATCGAAATCCCGCCGCCTTATGATTGCAGCCCTTCCCGAAAACAATTGATTCAATTTGGTAATCACCCAATCCTTGAAAGACTCCCTATGCGGACCAAATCTGTCCGAATCCCAATTATCTGATCCGTACCAGTTAGCCAAGTTTCTCACCAGTTCTTGGGTCAATGCGACCGAGAATGCCGACTTACTGACTGCGTTCATGAATACTCCCGTTCTCAGCAACATCTTCAGTACGCCATTCAAACTTCGGTCGAACGACACCCGGCCATTTGCCAAACCAACTTCCAGTACGTGTGGAATCATGTACCTCAAAAACGAGGATGTCAGGATGAAGGCACAACGTAGACGACATGTCTCTTACAATCTGAAGGGTCACGGTATAGATACCGTCATTTAGAAAATGCGGGGGTATCTTCACCACACCTCTCACCAAACCTTGGTGTCTTGGTTTCGCATCCGAACCCACAGCCAGGACATACGTACCCTCGATAGTGAACAAATGCATTGTCAAGTTTAGGATGGCGTCTGGCACATAGTTCCAGAATTCAAATTCCAATTGAATAGGGGTTTCAACCGAAATCTGCTCCCCCGTGTCTTGGGCCAGACGGGAAATCCGGGCACTGTGAATTCGCACCTTCTCGTTTCCCGGAGCAGTCACCGGGTTCTCCCAGACTTGCTCTTGCAAAGAAAGCGTTCCTTGCTGAAGGTAGTCTTGAACAACCTGGACTGCCTCGCCCGCCTCGACAATCCGGCCTTCATCCAACCAGATCGCCCTCCTGCACAAACTCTTCACCGCCACCATGTTGTGACTCACAAACAACACCGTCCGCCCTTCCCTGGCCACATCCCCCATCTTCCCCAGGCACTTTTTCTGGAAGGCCGCATCCCCCACCGCCAGCACCTCGTCCACCAGCAGGATCTCCGGCTCCAGGTGGGCGGCCACGGCAAAGGCCAGCCGCACGTACATGCCGCTAGAATAGCGCTTTACCGGGGTGTCCATGAACTTCTCGATCTCGGCGAAGGCCACGATCTCGTCGAACTTGCGCTCGATCTCCGCCTTCTTCATGCCCAGGATGGCGCCGTTCAGGTAGATATTCTCCCGCCCGGTCAACTCGGGGTGGAAGCCGGTACCGACCTCCAGCAGGGAGCCTACCCGCCCGTGGATCTCGGCGTAGCCCTCCGTCGGCTCGGTGATGCGGGAGAGGAGCTTGAGCAGCGTGGTCTTCCCCGCCCCGTTGCGGCCAATGATGCCTACTACCTCGCCGCGTTTCACCTCGAAGGAGACGTCTTTGAGCGCCCAAATGATTTCGGATTTTGAATTTCGGATTTCGGATTTGGAGAACGCCGAACGCAGGCGATGAACCGGGCCCATTACCGCCCCAACAATGCTCTCGCGCAGCGTCTTGTACCGCGCTTGCGGGCCGCCGATGCGATATTGCTTGCTCAGGTTTTCTACACGAATGGCAATGTCTGTCATGGCGTTTACACGTTAGAACGTTAGAACGTTGGAAGCTCAAACGACGTCAGCGAAAGTCTTCTCCATGCGCCGGAAGTAGAAGGCACCACTCACCAGCAAAGCCAGGGCCGCCAGCGTGGAAACCAGAATTATCGGGCCCGGCGCCGTCTGCGTTCCCAGCAAGGCCCAGCGAAAGCCTTCCACTACACCTACCATTGGGTTCAGCCCGTACAGAGTACGCCAGGGTTCGGACAACAAGCTGCTTGGATAAGCAATCGGCGTGGCGAAAAGCCAAAACTGGGTCAGGAAGGGCACGACATACCTTACGTCTCGGAACTCCACGTTCATAGCCGAAAGCCATAAACCCACCCCCAACGAGGTCACCAGCGCCAGCAGCAGGAACAGCGGCAGCCAGACCACGTTCATCGTGGGTACAATGCCGTAGTAGAGCATCATGCCCAGCAAGACGATAAAGGCCAATAAAAAGTCTACCACGCCGGAGAACACCGTAGCAATGGGTATCGTCAAGCGTGGGAAATAGACTTTGGTGATCAGACTGGCACTGCCGACCAGACTGTTCGACGACTGGCTCAGGCCATTGGCAAAAAATGTCCACGGCACCAGGGCGGCGTAGCTGAAGATAGGATAGGGAATGCCATCGGAGGGCATTTTAGCCAGATTACCAAAGAAGAGGCTGAAGACCACCATGGTGAAAAAGGGTTGGATGATCGCCCAGGCCGCCCCCAGCACGGTCTGCTTGTACCGCACCTTGATATCCCGCCAAGTGAGGAAGTAGAGGAGTTCGCGATATCCCCATAGCTCGTGTAGCTTCAAGGAAACCCAACCGTGCGAGGGTCGGATGACAATCACAGGCAACTCAGAGCCTGATCTGGCAAACGATGCAGCTTCAGCACTGCGGCCTTTGACGGCTTTGCCTACAGTCATACAGATAGCCCCTCCATCAACCGGGCTACAATGCGATGTGCCGCTTGCCCATCACCAAACATTGGTGGTCGTGTTGCTTGAGGCCACTCACGACCATCCACCGCGTTGACAATCTGTGCTCGACTCGCTCCAACGACTACATTCCATCCACTTTCTACCGTTTCCACCCACTCGGTCTCCGGACGTAAAGTCACGCACGGCACGCCGAAGAAGTAAGCTTCCTTCTGCATCCCCCCAGAGTCGGTCAGAATCATTCGAGCATGTTGCTCTAGCACGAGCATGTCCAGGTAGCCGACCGGATCAATGAATTTCGGATTTCGGAATTCGGATTTCGGATTGTTCAAACCAAATTCAGCGATTCGTTCACGGGTACGGGGGTGGACCGGGAAGATAATGGACTCACCGATTTCGGCAAAGGCGGCCAGGATGTTGCGCAGGTTCTCAGGGTTGTCCGTGTTGTATGGCCGGTGGACCGTTGCCAGTAGGTAACCTTTTGACTTCAGGCCCAAATCTTGCAGGATCATCGAACGTTGACGGGCAATTTCACCAAACTGCAACACGGCATCATACATCGTGTCGCCCACGAGGTGCACGCCCTTTGTAATCCCTTCCTTCGCCAGATTGTCCACCGCCGTCTGCGTGGGGCAAAAGAGCAGGTCGGAGCAGTGATCAGTCAATACCCGGTTGTGCTCCTCCGGCATCTCCCGGTTGAAGGAGCGCAATCCCGCCTCCACGTGAGCCAGCGGGATGCGTAACTTGCAGGCTGCCAGCGCCCCAGCCAGGGTCGAGTTGGTGTCCCCGTAGACCAGCACCCAATCTGGTTTCTCCTTCAGCAAGACTTCTTCCAGGCGCATCAATATCTGGCCTGTCTGCCAGCCGTGGGAACCGGACCCCACCCCCAGGTTATAGTCCGGCTCTGGGATGTCCAACTCCCGGAAGAAGACCGCCGACATCTCATCGTCATAGTGCTGGCCGGTGTGCACCAGAACCTCGGTATGCCCCGCCGCCCGCAGGGCCTTGCCTACCGGTGCAGCCTTGATGAATTGGGGACGGGCACCGACGACTGAACATACTACCAAGCTGACACCTCTCTCGCCCAATCCCGGTTGGCCTGATACCAGGCGATCAATTGCGCTACCCCTTGCTCAAACGATGATTCTGGTCGCCAGCCCAGCAACCGCTCAGCCTTGCCGATGTCGGCCCACGTCGCCTGCACATCGGCGGGGTGGCGGGGTTTGTACTCGATGTTTGCTTTCCTCCCCATCAACTTCTCCACCAGATGGATCGCATCCATCAGCACTACTGGCCGATCAGAGCCTAGGTTGATGACCTCATAGGATTTCGAATTTCGAAATTCGAATTGCGAATTGAACAGCGCGGTGATGGTGCCTCGTGCAATATCGTCCACGTAGGTGAAATCTCGCGATTGCTGTCCGTCCCCGTAAACGATCACCGGCCGCCCCTCACTGATCCACTGCACAAAACGAAACAGGCTCATATCGGGCCGCCCGGCCGGGCCATAGACCGTAAAGTAGCGCAGCACCGTCACGTCCAGGCCGTACAAATAGTGATAGGTGTAGCACAGCACCTCGGCCGCCTTTTTCGAGGCTGCGTAGGGTGAGAGGGGGCCGTCGGTGTTGGCATCCTCCCGGAAAGGTCGGAGGGTGGATTGCGGATTGCGGATTTCGAATTTCGGATTTCCGTAGACGCTGGAGGTGGAGGCCAGGATGAATTTATTGACCCTATATTCCTTGCAGAGTTCCAGCAGGTTTAGCGTACCGGTGACATTGGTTTCGAAGTACACCCAAGGGTTTTCGACGGACTGGCGGACGCCGGCACGGGCAGCCAGATTCACGACGGCGTCGAATGGCGCAAAGGTGCCAGGGTGCTGGGGGGCTAGGGAGCTAGGGGGCAAGGGTGCAGGAGTGAATTCCGCACTGCCCCCCTGCTCCTCTGCTCCCCTGCTCCCCTGCTCGAACAGCCGTCGCAGAGCTTCCCGGTCGCAGATGTCCAGCCGATGGAAGGTGAACCCTGGTTTACCTTCAAGCTGCGCCAGCCGCCAGTGCTTGAGGCGCACGTCGTAAGCATCGTTGAGATTGTCTACACCGATGACGGTGTGGCCGTCAGCCAGCAGGAACTCACATACTTTCCAGCCGATGAAGCCGGCGCAACCGGTCACAAGGATGTGCATAGGAGCATAGGTGCCAGGAAGCATGGGGGCATGGGTGCGGAGGTGCGGAGGTGCGAAGGTGAACTCATCTACTCACCCCCGCTCCTCGGCTCCCTTGCTCCTCAGCTCTCCCGCTCCTCCACTGTCACGTATTGCGGGCAGACAGCTTCAAACGCCTAACATTGCCAGGAACCGGCTCACCGTGATCACCTGGACGCCCCGCTCGGCGAGCCGACTGATCAGTTGGGGATCACGCGTGACATCCTCGTCCCGACTGACGATGTGGCTCGCACCACCGGCTATGGCGGTCTCGGCGATCACATCGTCGTCAGGATCGCGGCTCAGCCGCAATGACCCGGTGACCGGAATCAG
>Ga0194113_10007309_pt1 | contig 13798 bp, 11 predicted proteins | sample TA2MahC200mmetaG_FD_146193 | JGI IMG/M metagenome (GOLD analysis project Ga0194113, IMG submission 146193) | Freshwater microbial communities from Lake Tanganyika, Tanzania - TA2015017 Mahale Deep Cast 200m | ecosystem: Environmental > Aquatic > Freshwater > Lake | place: Tanzania: Lake...
AACAAAGAAAACTTTTCGACAAAATCTAGAAGGGAAAGGATCGTTCCGATGAATCAAATCGTTTATGAAATTTTGAAAAATAGAGTTCCGAAAATTTACAGCTTGAACAAAGATCATTATGTTTTTTGGCTAAAGTTTCCGAGTGCTTCGTTAAACGTGGATTTCGTGAGCAAAAGGTTCAAAAAGGCAATTCGTAAGAGTGGATTAAATCCAAAATTGCACCTTCATTCTCTGCGGCATTCGTTTTGTTCAAATCTTGTTAATGCGGGAGTCAATCTTTCGACTATTGGAGCACTTGCCGGACATCATTCAACGAAAGTCACTGAAACTTATTCTCACATTTCAAATGCTTCTTTGTTTCAAGCGGTTGAGCTGCTGGGTAATAATTCAAATTTAAAATTGGTGAAAAGCTTATGAAACAGAAAAAAAATAAAAAAACTTTTGCACTTACTTTTGAACAATGGTGGGAAATTTATGGTGATGAAGTGCAAGCCGACTTAGAAAAAAGAGTTCAAGAAAACAAATTAAATCAAACTGAAAAGGAAGCTAAAATGGTTATCAAAAAAAATTTGAATGAGCTTATCGAAACCTTATGCGAATTAATCGATTGCAAATATAATATTTCAATTCATAGCGTTTCATCGAGAGAGAAACTTATTACTTTTCGAATTGATGAGCCGGGTGATCACTGGTACATTGATTTTTATTGGCGATGAATTTAATCGAGCAAATAAAAAATCAGATTTCAATTTCCGAGTTGCTTAATAAATTAAATATCGTTTGGAACAAAGCCGGTTTCATTCATTCGATTTTTAAGGAAGAAAAGACACCGAGTTTAAAGATTTATTTCAATAGCAATTCCTTTTTTGATTTCAGCACAAATCAAGGTGGCGATATTATCGATTTTTACAAAAATTATTTTCAGATTGACACGAAGCAAGCAGTTAGAGAGCTTTCAGCGATGCTGAATTTAAGCGGTGAACCTTATTCACCCAAGCAAAGAGAATTTTCACCTCAAAGGATTTACCAGCAAAGAAAAATTTTGCTGTTGCCTTCTGAGAGAGAATTTTTTGAGGAAAGAGCCGGCGTTTATGAATTTGAAGCCAAACTATCAAAGCGAGAAGCGAATCGTTTTGCCTTCCAGGATATTTTTAAAGAGCGAAAAAAAATTCAATCGAAAATTTTTGAAGCGATTTATTCTTATTGCGACTCTTTCGGCAATGATGAGAAGGCAATGGAATATTTGACCGGGAAGGAGAGAGGATTGAGTTTCGATTCAATTAAACGATTCAAGATTTTCTCTATCAATAGCGTTAAAAATTTAATCGAGTTCTTGCGTGATAATTTTTCGAGAGATGAAATTTATATCGCTGGTTTATTTTCAAAAAAATATTTTCTCTTTTCAAGGCATCGAATTATTATTCCGTATGTTGAAGGGGGTAAAATTGTTTATTTACGTGGAAGATATTTTTATAAAGGCGATGCTGTTCCTTCCTCTTTCGGAAAATACATCGGCTTAAATAATTGGAGCTTGACATTATCACCGAAACGATTTTTTAATTTTGATTTGCTTAAAAACTTGGAAGCGTTTTCCGAGCTTATGATTTGTGAGGGTGAATTTGATTGTATTCTTGCGAATCAAATCGGCTTCAATGCGATCGCAATTCCCGGAGTTACAAACTTCCCAAAAGATAAAATTTCTCTGCTCAATTGTTATAATGTTTCTTTAGCATTCGATTCAGATGAAACCGGAGCTAAGGCAATGCAAGAAATTTCATCTCTATTTGACAAGCCAATTAAAATAATAAAATTAAAACATCATAAAGATTTAACGGAGTTAATCAATGCAGCAAGCTGAAGTTTTTTTGAATAGTGGGAATGTTGAGATCGAAAAAACGAATCTTGAAAAAGATTCAGAGATCAGATTTGATATTAATTTTTTGCATAGTTCAAACTTTAAGCGAATGGTCAAATATTTAGACTCGATTTGCGTTTCACCGACAGAGTATTTAATCGGCGGACTTCTTGCCGCAATGAGCGGAGCTGTTGGCAAACAAGTTTTTTTCAATATTACTTCATCGATTAAAATTTATCTCAATCTTTGGGTTATCCTAATCGGTCGATCCTCAACAATGAGAAAGACAACCTCAATTAATTATTGCAAAGAGGAACTTCAGAGAATCGAAAATAAATCTTATTCGTTTTTTAAATCTAAATTGGATCAATACGAGTTAGACCTTGCAGAGTTAAAAACTGCAAAAGAAAAAAATCAAATTCCTAAACCTATCAGAGAATATTTTTTAATTCCTTCTGATTGCACGATCGAAAGTTTAAGCGATATTCTCTCTCATTCAAAACGTGGCTTACTCACTCATTCCGAGTTTGCAAGCTTTTTAAACCAGTTCAATAAAAGTTACAATGCTGATGCAAAACAATTTTTTACAAGCTTATATGATACGCCTCAATGGTATGAAGTGAGCAGAGTAACAAAAGGAAACACAATCTTACAAAGACCTTATCTTTCAATCCTTGCGGCGTCAACAAGCGATTGGCTTCAAGAGTTTAGCACTGAATCAGATTTGCGAAGCGGATTTTTTGCAAGGTTCATTTATATCATTCGCAATGTTCCAGATAAAAAATATATTCCACTTTTGAAGCTTCGGGAATTGGGAATGCGGCAATCAGAAACGTATTTCAATGTGAGAGAGGTTTTCGATTTCCTTGTAAGCATTGATCAAGAAACACCTTTTGAAATTTCTGATGAAGCGGCGGAGCTGCACATTAAATATGATTGCGAAGGATTCAAGGCTTTGCTATGTTCTGAAAATGAAACTGAGATTCCGTTCAAAGCAAGAGGTATCATTAACACTCTGAAAGTCGCTGGGTTAATTGCCTTGAGCGATAAAAGGTTTCTGATTTCAAGAGAGGATATGCAAGATGCAATCAATCTTAATGAAAAGTTATTTGAGCCAAACATTTCAAAACTTTTGAATATTGAATTAAAGGGGAATGAGTTTTCAAGAAAAGAGGATCACATTGTACGCTTAATTAAAAACCGAAATGGAATAATTTCAAGATCGGATTTGCTCAATTCACTTTCCGGCACAAATGCAAAGCAGCTTAGTGAATTGATTTCGAATTTAAAAGAGAGAGAGCTGATTGAGGAAGTTCAGTTTTCTAAAGATTCCAGTAAAAGAAAATCGCTGCACTATAAAATAAAAGATTGAGGTACTTGCTGGGCTTTCCTTAGCGGATTCTTTCGACTCCCGGCTTTTGTTTTGGTTTTCAATCAAATAGTCTCATCTGTTTCTGTTTCATTAAGATATTAAGATTCATTAAGATTGACTTCATCTTAACGAAACTTTCCTTAAATCCTTCATTTTCCTTATATATTTATAATATTATATTTAAATATATTATATTAAGATAATAAGATAAGTTACTGTGTGAATTTAAGGCGGGTTAGGATTTGCATTTATTTATTTACTTTGTTAATGTTGCACAAAAGTAAAATGAAATTAGCAGCAAGAAAAATTTTAACGAAAAAGCCGGACGAGATTTTGGGTTTGCTAAATTACCTATACTTTTACTTGTTCGGTTTTTTCATTTTAAATCTTCAGTATTTGGAACTGCTCACTTTATTAGTCAATACAAAAGTCAATACAAATTCTCAATTCATTAGCAGGTTGACCAAAATTCCGAAAATAAAAAAAGTGCAAATATATTTTATTATATTTTATATTCACACTTTTCAAGTGCACCCTGAGGGACTCGAACCCTCGACCTACTAATTAAGAGTCAGTTGCTCTACCAACTGAGCTAAGGGTGCGTTGCAAATATAAGCAAGAATCGAAACCTTTCAAAAGATTCAAAGACCACAGAGTCAAATTTTAGAAATTTTTCACTGTACACTTTACTTACCACTTTTGAGGATTCAATGAACAGAAGGAGAATAAAAATATGTTTCTGTTCAAACGAAAAAACTCACCATTTTATTACATTGAGTACTTTGATGATGCCGAACAACGAAAAGTTCGAGTGTCAACTAAAAAGAATACTAAAAGTGAAGCAATGAAGTTCTTAGTTTCTTTTAAAGATTCACAAACGAGCATTTGGAAACCGAATCACATAAAACTTCAACAATTCTCAGAAGAATATTTAAACTTCATTAGGGCAAATTTTTCTCAGAAATATTTCGAAAGTGTTCAATCATCCTTTAAAGTATTCAATGAACATTGTGGAGCTTTACAACTGGTTCAAGTTACGTTCAGATTCCTTGAGCAATTTTTTACAAAAAGATTTAATCAAACAAAGCATGGCGCTCATGCTGATTACCGAAATCTGAAAAGTGCTTTCAACAAAGCGATTAGATGGAATTACATTGAGAATAATCCTTTCAGACAAGTTAAAATTCCAAAAGTCGAAAAAAATCACCCAATATTTATAACAGACAGCCAGTTGCAAAAAATATCGTCTTGCATAAATGGAAAAACCGAGATAGATATTAAGGACATAGTCTTTATGGCATTTCACACAGGAGCAAGAATATCGGAAATCCTAAACCTGAGGTATAGTAATGTGGATTTGAAAAATAGGGTTATAAGAATTTCTAATAACGAAACATTTATTACAAAAAGTAAATCTGAAAGACTAATTCCAATTAATCAAAGTCTATATGAACGTTTATTTGAAAGACTATCAAAGATTATCACCATAAATAATGGAGATTATCTATTTCAGAAGTTACCTGGATTAAGATATAACACCCAGTATATTAGTAAACGATTCAAAAAAGCAGTTAAAATTGCTGGTGTGAATGATAAGATTCATTTTCACAGCTTGCGTCATAGCTTTGCTTCGAATCTTGTTCAGCGTGGAGTCAATATTTATGTGATTAAAGAGCTTTTAGGGCACCAGGATATTGTTACTACACAAATTTATTCACATCTTCAAAACGAGAATCTTATAGAGGCGGTAAAATTGCTTGATACAATAAATCCACAGAAGGAGGTTTCAGTTTAATGAAGTCGAATTCACCAAGTCAATCTTGTCCAGTAAAACTCCTACTAAACCCAAATGATTTCGGAAGTTGTAGACTGGAGTACAGTGAAATTGTAAGGTATTTGGATTTTTGTTTCCAACTTGACATTAATGAAATAGTAAGAATTAAGAAAAAAACTGGTAAGAGTTACAGTGAGATTATTGAACACCAGATTTTCCTCACCTCCGTATTTACGCCTGCAAACAAATTCCCAATTACAATTGATTCTACTGATCTAACTTTTGGTAAGAGGAAATGGATACATTGTCCGAAGTGCAAAAGAAATGTTGGGAAACTTTTCCTAGTTAATCTTCATTTTGTATGTAGGAAATGTAGTGGATTAAATTACTTTAGTTCATCTCGTCATAGGAACTGGTTCTATGAAAATATTTTAAGACCATTAATGAGATTAAAATTATTAGAAAGAAAGTTGAACCGAAGAATGAGGAGAAAAAAAATAGAAAAACTCTCAGAGGAAGCCGATTCAATTATATTAAAACTGAAGAATAATTCTCAACTTCTGCTGTGGAGAATTGAAAAGAAACTTGAGAGTTTAAGAGGATAGAGTAATAATATATATCTCCCAATATGATATGCCTCCCTTCGGGGTGACTCCATGCTAAAATAACTATTCTAAATTTTCTCTTTATTTATCACAGATCAAAGAGAATAAAATAATGGACATAAAAACTAAAAGAGAAAAAATACTTGAAATTCTCGGTGAGGATAATGCAATAAAGGTTGCTTGCGGAATAAGACGCAAGGGCAAAATCAGAAAGGAAGGAGACTTCTTTGAAATTGGAATGGCACGAATGCACGGTTTCATCGAAGAGGAGAGTCTTAAACTGACCGATAATGGATAAAAGCATGCTGCAGACATAATGCTCAAAAGAATAGATAGCTGGTTTTCTGAGGATGAAGAGGATGAAGAAGAAGAAAAGGATGAAGAGTTGGATGATTGATTCGTGAACTCAGTCACATTATAATAGATTACCCGAATTTTTCATTTAGATGCAGTGCCGTTCAATTATTTTTGTTATCCTATAAAAAAACTATCACCCGAAAAAATCTTTTCTCTAATCGTCTTTAACGCTAAAATTCTGAATCACATAGAATGATGCTGAATCCCGTCATTATGATTTATGTCATACATCTGATATTCACTCTACGACTGTATATTAAAAATTATTCCTCATTACTCTTTCAAAAGACTTATATGCTCTAATCTTATCAATCCTTTTCAGTAGTTATCCGACCGTTTAACTAATGAACATTAATTTTTAATGCGTTTTTCAAAAATCTTTTCTAAATTAAATTTAGCATATCTTTTGTTCATAAATGAAGCAAACGTCAATAATAGATAACTTTGAGAATAACACGCTTCTTCAGGCTTTGCAGAAGTTTCTGCCCGAAACTATAAATATCGATATAGCTACTGGCTTTTTTGAGATTGGCTCTCTTCTTAAACTCGATGGTTGCTGGAATAACCTTGAAAAAATGAGAATTGTGATGGGTGACGAAACTACTAAGCGAACAAAAATTGAATTATTGGAAATTGCAAGAAGAGGAAGTAATGAGAGTATCGAGACAGCAAAAGAAAAGGACGATGCTTTAACTGGACTTTTAGCAATTCGAGAAGCGCTTGAGCAGAAACAAATTGAAGCTAAAGTTTATACTAAAGCAAAATTCCATGCAAAAGCTTTTTTGATGCATATGAAACCAAATCAGCTATCAGATTATGGAGTAATAGGATCAAGCAATTTTACTGAACCAGGCTTATTAAAGAATATAGAACTCAACCTTGTAACGACAGAACCCAACCAACTCAATTCTTTACAGGATTGGTTTGAAGAAAGATGGAAAGAAGCAGAAGATGTTACTGATGAGATCATCAAAGTTATTCAACCTCATATCAAATTATACTCGCCTTTTGAAATATACCTTAAAGCATTGTATGAGTATTTTTTGGGGAAAGAAGTCCCAACGTCTGCATGGGAGGAAACCCACTCCAAAATTTATAAAATATTAGACGATCTTCAAAAAACAGGTTATAGACAAGCGCTCTGGATTGCCGAAAATTGGGGCGGAGCAATGATCTGTGACGGCGTCGGATTCGGCAAAAGCTACATTGGACTAATGTTAATTGAAAGATTTTTATACGAAAGAAAACGAATAGCTTTAATTGTTCCTTTATCGGTAAGAAAGAGTGTTTGGGAAAGCTTGCTTAAGCGATATTTAAAATATAATCCCGATGAAGCATTTGGACAGCAGATAGAAATAATAAATCACACAGATTTACATCGGGAAGGATTTCAAGCAAAACTTCAAAGAGTTAGAGAGCTTGCAGATGTCATTATTATTGACGAGGCTCATCATTTTCGAAATAAGAGTACAATAAGGGGAAAAAAACTAAGCGAGCTGGTTGAATATAATGGCCGCAAGAAAAAGTTGTATATGCTGACTGCAACACCAGTCAACAACTCATTATTCGATATACTACACTTAATTGAATATTTCTCAAGAGAGGATCGGAAGTATTTCCAGAAAATTGGAATCAACGATACAAGAAGCTATTTCATTTCAAAAGAAAGAGCAATTGATGACAAGATGGGTATTAGACCGATGTTCGATCAAGAATCTTTATTTTCTGACTTAAATGCCCAAGAGGTTGAAAGAATTTTGAAAAATGATGTTCTCTTCAAGGCAATTATTATTCAGAGAAGCCGAGAATTCGCTAAGAAGTATTTTGAACGGAAAGGAGATAGGCAAATATTCTTCCCAGAGCGAGAACCCCCCGAAGTTGTAGCTTACAAACTGTCGGATGTTTATGGCGATTTGTTTGAAAGGATTAAAGAATCTTTTAATAAAGAAAATCCATTTCTTGATCTATTAATCTACAATACAGAAAGTAAACGTAAAGATGAATCTGCAAGCGATCCATTCAAAAAGAATAGGGAGATTCAAGTAATATCTTTGATAAGAGCAACATTCTTAAAGCGAATGGAATCTTCTTACATTGCATTTCAATATAGTTGTGAAGACTTGTTAAGAAAAATGGCTCGATTCTTAAAATACTATGATGAAGAACGTTGGAACGAGTGGAAATCAAACCACACTTCACTTTGGTCTGATTTAGAGAATCACTGGAAAGAACGGTTTGCAGACTTTCGTGGGATGGAGGAATCTGATGTTGAAGAAGATGATATTTTACCCGATCCAGATGAAGATGAGATAATAAACAAGGAAGAATTCTTATTTGACGAAATATTGAACAGTGTCGAAAATGACCTTGATGCACTTTCCGATTTTCTTCAATTCATTTACGAGAATATTAATGAGGAGACAGACCGCAAGCTACAATCTTTAATCAGCTTGCTCTCCAGGCCAGAGTTGAAAGAGAAAAAAGTCATCATCTTTACGGAATACAGAGATACCGCTCGATATTTATTTAAGCAATTATCTCAGAATGGTTTTAAGGAAAACTTAGAGGAGCTTGATAGCACCTCATCGAAAGATCGTGAAGACGTTATAAAAAGATTTGCACCAATTTACAATTGTGCACAAGATGAATTACCGAAGTATCTCGATAATCAAATTCGTATTCTGGTCTCGACAGATGTACTTTCAGAAGGGCTCAATCTTCAGGATTCGAACTATTTGATTAATTACGATTTGCACTGGAATCCAGTTCGGCTTATGCAGAGAATTGGTCGTGTAGATAGAAGACTCGATCCTGAAAAAGAAAAAACTCTTGACCGTCATGGGTGCATTATCAAATTTTGGAACTTCCTTCCACCAGACGAACTCGATTCACTACTAAACCTTTATGAAAAAGTATCTGGTAAAGTTTTGAGGATTTCAAAAACGCTGGGCATTGAAGGAAAGCAATTGCTAACCCCTGAGGACGATTTTGAGGCACTCAGAGATTTCAATTACACCTACAATGGTGTTATGAGCTTCGAAGAAAAAATGAGATTGATATTTGAAGAGTTAAAAAATGCTCACCCTGAAATTTCTAAAGAGCTGGAGTTTTTACCACGCCGACTGTTCTCTGGCAAAGTAGGTGATAAATCAAAGTTAAGCGGAATTTTTGCTGCATTCAGATTCCCTCCACAGAGGATTGTGAACGAAAAAGGTTTTAATGAAGAAGTGCCAGGCGAATGTAAATGGTATTTCTTCGATAGAAAAAATAATGAGGTAATTGAAAACATCGAAAAAATCTTTTCACTAATTGAATCCGATTTATTAACACCACGTTTTGTCTCAAAACCTGTTAATGAACTACGAAAAGAATTGAAAGTAATCGAGCAAAGATGTATCGATAAAGAACTTCGGAACAGACAGGCTGCGGCTGGCGAGAAGGCAGTTCTCGTTTGCTGGATGGAAGTAAATTAGATTTAATTATTGAATTTTGTCCTATAAACAATCGGTTGAGGATTATCAATGACTAATGGCGATATTATTCCAATTGTTAGAATCGAAAATAAAATTTAGATGATTCGAAATCAGAAGGCGATGCTCAGTACTCATCTTGCTGAACTTTATGGTGTCGAGGTTCGAGACCTAACTCAAGAGGTAAAAAGAAATATTAGTAGGTTTCCATCAGACTTTATGTTTCAATTGACAGATAGTGAGTTTGAAATCTTGAAATCACAATTTGTGATTTCTACTTGGGGAATCGTGAACACAGAACTCGGGGCAATTATTTTGTTGCTCCGACATTAACAAACTTTAGATTCTAATAACATAACGACTCAATGAACAAGTTAAAAGAAACAAAGATAGATTTCCCGAAGATTTTATGCTTCGACTTACGAAGAGTGAAAAGAATGAGCTGGTCGCAAAATGCGACTACCTTCGATAATAAAATGAGTGAAAACGCAAAATTCTTAAAAAGGATTATCGAGTGAACTCTACAGAAGTTATTCCAATTGAAAGAATTGAGAGACAAATTTTTTTAATCAGGGATCAGAAAGTAATGCTCGATTTTCATCTTGCGATACTATACGGAGTTCCAACTAAAAGAATTAAAGAGCAAGTGAGACGAAACGAACAAAGGTTTCCTGCTGATTTTATGTTTGAATTATCTAATGATGAATATATCACTCTGAGGTCGCAAATTGCGGCCTCAAAAAAAGGTCGTGGTGGCAGACGCTATCTTCCCTATGCGTTCACTGAACAAGGGGTTGCCCGCCGTGGCGGGTTATAAACAGTTTTGAACTCAGAACGGGCGATACAAGTCAACATCACAATCATGAGGACTTTTGTTAAACTTCAAGAAATATTATCTACTAATAAAGAGATCGCACAAAAGCTTAACGAACTTGAGTTAAAAATTGAAGCTCACGATGAACAAATTATTGCAATTTTCGAAGCAATTAATCAGCTACTTCAAACTCCTGAAAAGCCAAAACGCCAGATAGGTTTTCAAGTGAAAGAACCAAAAGAAAAATATGCCTCAAGGAAAAAGAATGCATCATAGAATTATTAATCCTTTAGTTGTTCAAAACATTTCCTCTCAAGAGAGCTTATTTATTTTCCTTCGTGAACACTTGAATTGGAAATTTCCTGAAGATTTGCCATTTGAAGATTTAACCTACTACTGGGATACAGATGAATTTGGTTTCAATAAAAATTATTTCAAGGGATCATCTGTTTTTCAAATTCGTCCTCTTAATCCTGGTCAGCCGTGGGGTATTTTTATTATTGAGTTAAAAACTCCAAAGCTAAGTATTACAGAGCTTCGAAATATTATTCGAGGACTTGCTCCATCTGTAAGAAAAGTTAAGGATTATCCAACCTGGAAACCGCAGCATCTCTTATTCATCTGCACTCACGATTGGAAAAATTACACATTCGCTCACTTTACTGGCGATAAACCAAATACAGCAAAACTTTTAACATTCGGATGGGAGTTCAAGTCAAGCTACATTCGAACGGTTTGTGAACATAATCTTTCTGCTTTGGTTCTTCCAGAAGATTTGAATCTTTTCGGTGAAATTGCTTCATCCATCTGGATTGACAAGTGGAGAGAAGCGTTCAATATCAAAAAGGTTACCGATAAATTCTTCGAAGAAATAAAACAAGTCTTTAGAGAAATAAGTCAGAATTATATTCATGGAATTAAAAATGATGAAGAAAAAAGAGCCTTCACTCAACTTTTGATCAACAGGTTATTATTCCTGAAATTCCTTGAAAGAAAGGGCTGGCTTTTTACAAACGAAAATGATCCTATTGAAGTCAGACAAGATTATCTCAACATATTAAAATCAAAATATGGAAGTCAAAACCTTTGGGAAAATTTCTTTTATTTTTTGTTTCATCATGGTTTAAATAGGTTCGATTCTGGCGGTAAGAGAAAAACAAGCGATGAGGTAACAAAAAAGATTGGTACGGTTCCTTTCTTGAATGGAGGATTGTTTAGCTTAACGCCGCTTGATAAAATTGCAAAAGCAGATAATAAAGCATTCGATTTGATTTTTGATAGATTGCTCAATCCGTACAATTTCACAATTGAGGAAAATACACCTCTCGATATCCAAGTTGCACTGAATCCAGATTTGCTCGGTTATGCTTATGAAGAATTGATTGCAGACCGTCACGGTCAAGGTGCATTCTATACACACCCAACTGAAGTCGGTTTGATGTGCCGTGAAGCCCTTAAAACTTATCTTGAAGAATACTTAAAAATAAATCCGAGATTAATCGCTAAGCTTGTCGATTTGCGTGATGCGGATGAATTAACAGAAGCAGAAGCTTTCGACGTTTATGATCTGCTTCTTAAAATAAAAATTCTTGATCCTGCTGTTGGTTCTGGTGCATATCCCGTAAGAATGATGCAAGAGATTATTGGAATTCATCAAGCAATTGCAAAAAAGATAAGTGCTGGAAACCTGAGGTTGATTGTTCAAAATCGGCTTGTTGACCCTCGAAGTATTTATCAATTGAAACTCAGCATTATGCAGAACAATTTATATGGTGCCGACATTGATTATTTTGCTGTTGAAATCGCTAAGCTGAGGTTTTGGCTTTCGCTTGTTGTTGATTATGAAATTGAGGTAAATTCTATCAGTGACCTAAAAAAGATTCCAGCTTTGCCAAATCTCGACTTCAAACTTCGGGTGGGAGACAGCTTGCTTTCGCTTCTTGGTAAAGTAAAAACAAGTAAGGGACAACTAGTCCTTAATCTCGATTCCTTCATACGAAATTTACAGCTTGATGCATTTTCCATGCAGAGCATTCATCAATTACGTGATGTAAAGAATAAATATTTTCAGTATGAAGAATTAAGAAAGTCGGGTCATATCGAGTTGTCTGTTTCCAAGATGGACTTAATAGATGAGATAAATAAACTTGAAGAGAATATAGCATCGAGTTTGGGAATTGGTAAACACGAAAAATTCGAGAACATAAACCATATTCTCTGGCAGATTCATTTTGCTGAAATATTTTCCGAAAGCGGTGAATTTGGTTTTGATATATGTATTGCAAATCCACCTTACCTAAGACAAGAAAAAATTAATTGGCTGTTTAATGATTTTAATAGTGCAATTAATAAAGAAGACTTGGTTAAAGCTTATGAAAAAATTTACGAACATCTTGAGCTTAAGATTGATAGGAAATGCGACCTTTACGTTTACTTCTTTTTACGCGGATTACAACTGCTGAAAGAGAAAGGCGTTCTGTGTTACATTTGCTCGAACTCCTGGCTTGATGTTGGCTACGGAAAAATTCTTCAGGAAGTTTTACTCCGTCAAAGCAGAGTCAAAGCAATTTACGATAACAGCGCTAAACGCTCATTTGAAAAAGCCGATGTGAATACAACTATAAATTTATTTGTCAAAGACACAAGCGTTGATAAAATTATGCTCGATGGAGTTACAAGAAAGAAAACCAACATATCGGCAGAAAATACATCACGCTTTGTAACTTTCAGAGACGATTTTGAAAAGGTTGCGGTCTCTGAAGAGATGCAAACAATAAATGAAGTCGAAGTCATAACTTCGACAGATAAATGGCGTGTCTATCCAATTAACCAGAATGAATTGTACAAAAACGGACTTGACGAAGAGAACGACTACGAAGGAGACAAGTGGGGTGGAAAATATTTACGGGCACCTGATATATTTTATACGATTCTCGAAAAAACCGAAATGAATTTAATCGTTCCGATTGAATCCAATTTTGGTGAAATTAAAACTGTTGTTTGGAGTAGACTTGGAAGAAATAGTGAGCTGTTAGTACAGAAGACAGGAACAAAAAGTAAAACCAAAAAGTTCTTACCAGTCATTAAAACACCTCGTGAAATACAAAAAATTATATTTAGTGAATCGGATACGAAATACATTTTGAAATTTGATAATCAAATAAAAGATAAATTAATTAAAGCAAAAATTTTATGGGTTGATATTAGAGGTGATAAACATCTCTGTTTGTACAATAGAGACGATGTTTATTTTACTCATAATTTTCATGGAATTATTTTGAATAATGGACAAGATGAGTTATTGATTTCTGCTCTTCTTTCTTCTTCCATTGTATGGTTGATTGTTGAAGTTGTTGGACGACGTGGACTAGGTGGAGGAGCAGTTAGAATATTAGTTGAAGACTTAAAAAGAACACCTATAATAATTAACCCAAAAATGATTTCTAATAAAAACGCCGAAAGATTAAAATCAATACTTATTCGCAGAATTGGAATTAGAGAAACAAAAGATGTATTTAGCGAATTGGGAATAAACGGTAATGCTAACATCC
>Ga0194113_10007310_pt1 | contig 13796 bp, 12 predicted proteins | sample TA2MahC200mmetaG_FD_146193 | JGI IMG/M metagenome (GOLD analysis project Ga0194113, IMG submission 146193) | Freshwater microbial communities from Lake Tanganyika, Tanzania - TA2015017 Mahale Deep Cast 200m | ecosystem: Environmental > Aquatic > Freshwater > Lake | place: Tanzania: Lake...
GTGAGCGTCAGGTGGGACGAGCGGGGGATGAGGACGGTTCTGGACGGGAAGGACGTGAGCGAGGAGATACGGTCGCCCGAGGTCGCTGGTCTTGTTTCCGAGGTGTCGGCGATTCCGGCGGTGCGAAAGAAGATGGTGGCTGAGCAGAGGAGAGTTTCAGCGGGGCACTCTATCGTGTGCGAGGGGCGGGACATCGGCAGCGTCGTCTTTCCCGATGCGGACCTGAAGATATTCCTTGAGTGCGATACCGAGGAACGGGCGAGGCGGCGGCAACTGGAGCTGAGTGGACGAGGCGCGCCGGCATCCCGCAGGGCCGTTCGAGACAACCTGTTAAAGCGCGACCGGATTGACTCGGGCCGGGAGGTAAGCCCGCTGCGCCGGATGCCGGATGCGGTCCTCCTCGATACGACGCAACTCACGATCGAGGAGCAGGTAGAGGTAGTGTGCGGTCTGGCGCGCCGAAAGGCGGGGTTGCTCAAGTCAAAAGCCAAAGGCCAAGAGCCAAAAGCCAAAGCGGCGGAACCCGGCAGGTCTGAAGTCTCACGATGAGGTTGAGGTGGATGGCGGGGTACGCCATTGTCTACGCGTTCGGACAGTTTGTGCTGAAGGTGCGCGTTACCGGCCGGAACAAGCTGGTTCCGGGTCCGCAGATACTTGCATCCAACCACGTCTCGAACTTCGACCCGCTGCTCGTTGGCTTGGGCGCGCGCCGAGAGGTGCACTTCCTCGCCAAGGAGGAACTGTTCGAGGCTTCGCGGCTGTTCGCGTGGCTGATTCACACCTACAATGCGTGGCCGGTAAGGCGAGGTGGGGCAGACTCGTTGGCAATCAAGCGTTGTTCGTGGCTGCTCGGCAAGCGCCAGACCATAGTGCTTTTCCCGGAAGGGACAAGAAGCAAGACAGGGGAGATCAACCAGTTCAAACCCGGCATAGGGATGTTGGCGATAACTAACCACGTACCGGTCGTGCCGGTTCATCTAGGCTGTGTGTCGCGCTCAATCATCTCTTACTTGGTCGACAAGGACTTTGTGAAGCGCGGGTATCGGAAGAAGCCGCAACGCAACGATGGCATCCGCATCGCCTTTGCCGACCCGGTGTATCCGGACGGCTTCGCAGCGGACCGGCAGGGGTATCTGGACCTGACGCAGGAGGTGGAGAGACGAGTGAGGGCGCTGGCAGAGGAGGTGGCCTAGTGGTCAAGTGGTCAAGCGGTCGAGTGCCGGGCCGAGGTCGGACGAACGGCGAAGGCCGGAAGTCGGTGGCACAAGGTCGAAGGTCTAAGGTCATCGTTGCACGGCCGACGGGGTTCTGTTTCGGGGTGGAACGGGCTATCGGGCTTGCCAAGTCGGGGAAGAAGGAGTTTGGTCGGGTATCAACCTTGGGCGAGTTGGTGCACAACCCCCTGGTGCTCAATGAGCTTGAGGGCGCAGGCATCCGGTCGGTACGCAGCGTCGGGCAGGTGCGCGAGGGCGCACTCGTCATCCGGGCGCACGGCGTTCCACCCCGGACTCTGGCCGAGTGCGGCAGGCTCGGAATCGAGGTCGTGGACGCGACCTGCCCTTATGTCCGCAAGGTCCAGAACGTCGCCCGCCGTCTGAAGGAGAGAGGCTACACCGTGGTGGTGGTGGGTGAGCGGAATCACCCCGAGGTGAAGTCGATTCTCGGCCATTGCGAGGGCCGGGGTCGGGTCTACTCGCCGCGGATGCGTCTGCGCGGGGGCAAAGTAGGGGTCGTTGCCCAGACTACGATGTCCCGGGAGCGGCTAAGAGAAGCTGTTGCCAACCTTTCCCGGTTCCGCTATACTGAGCTTCGGATCTTCGACACCATCTGCGAGGAGGTGGCCGCCCGACAACAGGCCGCTGCCAGAATTGCGCAGCAGGTGGACCTGGTAGTCGTGGTCGGCGGCCGCAACAGCGCCAACAGCTCCCGACTCGCCGAGATAGCCCGCAATGCGGGTTGTCAGGTCGTGTTCGTGGAACGGGCCGCCGAGGTCCCGCGCCGGATCGTCGCCCGAGCCGGCCGAGTTGGAGTGGTGGCCGGTTCGTCCACGCCGTCACGGGTGGTGAGAGAGATCGTTGATATTGTCAGAAATCCCGCTAAGGAGGACCGTCTTAATGTCAGTTGAGGATAGCAATCAGGTAGGCGTATCTGGCCTGCCTGCGTCCGAAGCACCGAGTTCCGTCCCGCCGGAAGCCAAGCCGCCCACGGCGCCGCCGGCGCCGAAGACAACCGCCGACCTTTACGCGGAGTCGTTCCCGCAACTGCGGATCGGCGACATCGTCACCGGCCGCGTGGTCAAGCGGCTGACCAACGCCGTGTTGGTCGACATCGGGCTGAAGGCCGAGGGCGTATTGTCGGTCGAGGAGTTCCGGCACCGCGACGAGGCAGCCGAGGGCCGCGAGGTGAAGGTATACCTCGAGTCTTTCCAGGACCGCGACGGTTTCCCGGTCATCTCGAAGAAGAAGGCCGATTTCCAGCTTGCCTGGGAGACCATCAAGCAAAAGTCGGAGAGCGCCGAGGGCGTGCCCGCCACGGTCATAAGGCGCGTGAAGGGTGGGCTCGCGGTCGAGATTCTGGGCCTGGATGCGTTCCTGCCCGGCTCACAGGTGGACCTGCGGCCGGTGCCGAATCTTGACGACCTCATCGGCAAGCAGCTCGAGGTCAAGATCCTCTCCGTCAACTGGTACAAGAAGAACATCGTGGTGTCGCGGCGCCTGCTGCTCGAGGAGCGCCAGGATGAGATACGGCGTGAGCTATTCAGCCGGCTCGTTGTCGGCGACGTCATCGACGGCACGGTGAAGACGATTACCGATTTCGGCGCCTTCGTCGATATCGGCGGCGTCGACGCCCTGCTGCACATCTCGGACCTGGCCTGGAACAAGGTCGTGCACCCGACCGAGGTGGTGAACGTCGGCGACCAGCTGAAGATCAAGGTCCTATCGGCCGACCCGAACACCGGCCGAATCACGGTAGGGCTGAAGCAACTCACGCAGCATCCGTGGGAGCGGGTCGAGGAGAAGTACCCGGTGGGCAACAAGGTGAAGGTCCGGGTCACGACGCTGGCCGAGTATGGTGCGTTCGTCGAACTGGAAAAGGGCATTGAAGGCCTGATTCACATCTCGGAGATGTCCTGGATCAAGTCCATCCACCATCCGTCGCAGATCCTCGCGATGGACCAGGAGATTGAGACGGTCGTCCTGAACATCGACAAGGAGAACCGACGGATATCGCTGGGCCTGAAGCAGACGTTTCCCGATCCGTGGTCGCTGGTCGAGGAGAAGTATCACGTCGGGCAGCGGGTGGACGGCAAGGTGCGGGCGCTTAAGGAGTTCGGAGCGTTCGTCGAGATCGAGGAGGGCATCGAGGGCCTGATTCACAACGCCGACATCTCCTGGACCAAGCGCATCAAGCACCCGCGCGAGGAGCTGAAGAAGGGTCAGCGTGCCGAGACCATCATCCTCGGCATCGACCGGGAGAACCGCAGGATCACGCTCGGGCTGAAGCAGACCCTGGAGGACCCGTTCTACAGCATCAGCAAGGAGCTGAAGGAAGGCGACGTCGTCAAGGCGCGGATCGTCGACCTGCCCAAGCCGGGTGTGGTGGTCAGTCTCAACTACGATATCGAGGGCTTCGTTCCCCTGAGCCAGCTGGCGCGCGGTGGCAAGAAGGCGAAGGAGAAGTACCAGATCGGCGAGGAGCTGGAGTTGCGGGTCATCCGCGTCGACCCTGAGCACCGCCGGATCGCGCTGAGCGAGCGGGCCCTGCATCCCGAGGCCGAGCCGCCCATTGAGGAGATGCAGGAGCGCTCGGAACGCGAGCGCGACCGTGACCGTGACCGCGGCGGACGCGAGCGGTATCGCGAAGACGACTTGAACGACAGGTTCACGCTCGAAGACCATCTCCGCGAGTTCGAGGAAGAGCGCGACCTGGAAGGTTAGACCGACGGTCAGACCGGTCTGACTGTCCGATGAGTCGGACCCTGGTGTGAAGCAGCCCACCGCGGTGATCCTGACCGCCGGCTGCCGACTGAATCAATCCGAGAGCGACGCCCTGAGGCACCGACTGATGCTTCAGGGCGTCGCCGTTGTCGAGTCTCCGGAAGAAGCCGACACCGTCTACGTCAATACCTGTACCGTGACCGGCCAGGCCGACCGGAGCTCCAATCAGCTGGTGCGGCGTGCCTGCCGGACCGAGCATCGGCCACGCGTGATCGTGCTCGGCTGCCTGGCAGAACGTTCACCGGAGCAGGTGAGGCGGATAGAAGGTGTCGGGGAAGTCTGGAGCAACGAGAAGAAGCAGGCCGAGATCGCGGGCATTGACCCGGCGCCGGTCCGTAGCCGGGCGATACTCAAGGTCCAGGACGGATGCGACCGGCGCTGTTCCTACTGCGTTGTTTCCGGGCTGCGCGGCGAGCCGCGCTCAGTGCCGGCTTCCGACGTACGCAAGCAGTTTGAGCAATTGCTGGCCAGGGGCTTTCACGAGGTGGTGTTGACCGGGCTCAACCTTGGTACGTACCATGACGGCGACACGACTCTTGCCGGACTGCTGGACAGGCTGCTAGAAGTGTGCCGCGATGCGCGCATCAGGCTGGCGTCCGTCGAACCGGACACGTTCGATGACGATCTCGTGAGTGCTATTGCCGATAGCCGGGTCTGTCCGCACTTTCACATTCCTTTGCAGTCGGGAGACGATGCCGTGCTGGCGGGGATGAACCGGAGGTACGGAACGGCCGAATTTGGACGGCTGGTTGAGCGCATTATCAGAATCAGACCCGACGTGAACATCGGGATGGACGTGATCGTCGGGTATCCCGGCGAGACGGAGGAGTCGTTTCGGCGGACCCGCGATTACCTTGCCCGGATTCCGGTTTGCTATCTGCACGTCTTTCCCTTTTCGCCCCGGCCCGGAACCGAGCAGGGGAGCGACGAACCCGTGCGATCGCAGGTCGCGCGCGAGCGGGTCGCGGAACTCCGAGTCTTCTCCGACCGCCGCCGGAAAGAGTACCAGGCGCGATTCGTAGGGACAGCCCGGCCGTCGATTGTCGAGACGACCCGCACCGCGTTGACCGACAACTATCTGCGACTGGGATTGACGCGCGCCGGGCGATTCGAACCGAAAGCACTCGTCAGCCTGCTCATCGGGCAGGAAGACGCGGCCCTGACCGGCGGCCCGTGTTGACAAGCGCCTGTCATCGCCCTAAGCTGCTTTCTGGTGAGCGACGACACAACCAATGACAGCCTGAGTAGAGGAGGAGTCTCGTGAGAACAATCCGGCTGGCAATCATCCTCGGCCTAGCGGCTTCAGGACCGCTTCTGACGGCCAAGGAATTCCGGATCGGCTATGTTGACTACGACCAGGTTATCGCCAAGTACCAGGCCGCGGTTGATGCGAAGAGCGAAATGGACACAGTGCGCCTGAGTTTCGAGGCACAGGCCGAGTCACTCCAGGGCGAGTGGGAGCAGTCGAAGGCCGAGTACGAGTCCCAGCAGCTCACTCTTTCGGAAGAAGGGAAGCGCGCGAAGAACGCGGAGGTCGACCAGCGGAAGCGTCGCTACGACGGCTACATCGCGGAGGTCTACGGCAAGGGTGGCCTCATCGACCAGCGCTACAAAGAGCTGATTGCGCCGATTGTCGGCAGGATCGACTCGGCCGTGGCCAAGCTCTCGGCAGACGAAGGGTTCGCCCTGATACTGGACGCGTCGAAGTCCGGGATTGTCTACTCGGAGGCCGGACTCGACCTGACCCAGTTGGTGATAGAGGATCTGAACCGCGAGTTCGCACCGGTCGGGCCGTCGGTTACCGGCACCAAGGTCTATGCACTCATGCCCGTGTTCAATTCCAACGACCAGGCAGCGCAGGATCGCGTCGGAACCTCGATACGGGATTTTGTCTACAAGTTGGTCAGCGCGCAGCCCAACGTGGATATGGTCGCGAACGCGAAGGTCGACCAGCAGCTTCAGTCCCGCGGTCTCTCCAATCAGCAGGTGGTGCTCGACAAGGCGTTGGAAGCGGGCCGCGCGCTCGATGCTGACTACGTTATCTTCGGGAATGCGAGCAAGCAGGACAAGCGGATCCAGTTCGAGCTTTCGATTGCAGAAGCGCGACTCGGCACTCTGCTCAAGACCCAGAAGGGTGACGCGGTTCGACCCGAGGACCTGCAGGTTCAGGTTGGCACCGTCGTCCGCGTACTTCTCGCAGCGGTTGAAAAGCCCTGAACCGGCGCGGGTCGAACCGGGCGCCAAGCTTGCGCCCGACGTTGCGATTGCCCCGTTCGTCTACGTCGGGCCGGACGTAGAGATCGGCCCGGGCTCAATTGTGGAGTCGAACGTCACCATCATGGGCCGGACATCCATCGGCGCACGCGTGCGCGTCGGTCCCGGTACCGTCATCGGCTGCGCCGGGTTCGGGTACGAGAGAGAGGTAGGACGCTACCGGCTACTCGAGCACGGCGGCCGAGTGATCATCGAGGACGATGTCGATATCGGCGCGAATTGTACGATAGCCCGGGCAAAGACCGGCCGGGAGACGCGCATCGGCCGGGGCACGAAGATAGACTGCCTTGTGCACATAGGCCACAACGTCGCCATCGGCCAGGACTGCGTCCTCGCCGGCCAGGTCGGAATCGCGGGCAGCGCGATCATCGGCAACCGGGTGAGCCTCGCGGGTCAAGTCGGAGTGAGCGACCATGTCACCATCGGGGATGATGTGGTCATCCACGCCAAGTCAGCGGTGTTCCGTTCGGTTCCGGCCGGCGCTCACTACTCGGGCATTCCCGCACGGCCGCACTCCGAGATGAAGCGGCTCTGGGCCAACCTCTGGCGACGGTTTGGCGGGCGGATATGAGGGGTGCGACGATTGGGAAAGCGGCCCGCCTCACCGGCAAGGATTCTCTTGGCCGGGCGAATGTGGAAGTGCGCCTCAGTCCGGCCGGTCCGGGCGCGGGTATCTGGTTCAACGGGTGCGTCCAGGCCACGGCCGGCAACGCCAGCACGAGTGAACACGCCACTTGTCTGGGTCGAGGTCGCCGCCGGGTCCGGATGGTTGAACACTTGCTCGCCGCGTGCCACGGGCTGGGTGTGACCGACCTGGCGGTTGAGACAAGCGGCGCGGAACTGCCCATCGGCGACGGCAGTGCCCAACCCTACGTGCGTGTGCTTACCAGGGCAGGCATCGTTCAGTACCAGGAAGGACCAGAACCGGCGAGACTGAAGCGGCCGGTCTTGGTACGGCAGGGCTCGCGGTTCATCGCCGCGGTCCCGACCAAAGGTCTCGCCATCAACTGCCTGGCGCGTTTTCCCGAGTTCGGGGTGCAGTTTGGCGCGCTCGTCGTCACCCCGACGTCATTCCGACGCGCCTTGGCTCGAGCTCGGACTCTGGCACGAACCGACGAGTCGCCGGCTCAGTTCCGGAAGAGGTTCGGCCTGCGCTTTCGGCTCCGGCGCGTGGGCAGGTTCGTCTGCGCCGAGCGGTGGCGATTCAGGGATGAGCCCTGCCGGCACAAGGCTCTGGACCTGTTGGGCGATCTGGCCCTGCTCGGCAGGCGGCTCGATGCCTCGGTGTTCGCGTACCTGCCAGGGCACCGATTGAATGTCGCTTTTGTCCGTGAAGTCGAGAAAGAACTGGAGGTCCGATGAGTGAAATCGTGCTTGGTATTGAACAGATCAAGGAGATGTTGCCGCACCGCGAACCTTTCTTGTTCATTGACGCCGTTACGAAGCTCGAATCCAATCTGATTGAGGGGTATCGGGATATCAAGGCAGAGGAGTTCTACTTCGCCGGCCACTTCCCCGGGTTCCCGGTGATGCCCGGTGTGCTGATGGTAGAGGCCATTGCCCAGATCGGAATCATGCTCGTGTGCAAGGTCCGCGAGGAGCGACGCGGCCGAAAGACGCTCTTTGCCGGAATCGAAAGCGTGCGGTTCCGTCGTCAAGTCTCACCCGGCGACCGCCTGCTGTTTTCGGCCGATATCGTGGGTGGTCGGTCTTCGGTCTACAAGATTCACGGCACGGCGAAGGTGGGCGACGAACTCGCCTGCGAGGCGATTGTCATCGGCGCGCTGCGGTAGCACGCCGCGTGCTTGGTGCTCCACGCTGACCGGTGGGTAGGTACTGGAACCTGACCAGTCGATCTCCCGATCCCTCGTTTCCTTTGTCTGGTGGTATCCATCCTTCCTCCGTAGTCGGTCCACGAGTCGATTTCGGTCCCGGCTGCGACGTTGGCCCATTCTGTCACTTCGAGGGACGGGTCAGAGCCGGGGAACGAAACCGGTTTGGGGCAGGCGTGGCGATTGGTGGCGCGCCGATGGATACCAAGTACGAGGGCGAAGATACCGAGGTGCGCATCGGCTCGGGGAACACCTTCTTTGAGTACACCACGGTGCACCGCGCAAGCGGGAAAGGGAACGCGACCGTCATCGGCGACGACAACTTCGTCATGGCCTATGTCCACATCGCACACAACTGCAGCGTCGGCAATGGGTGCGTCATAACTAACCTCGTCCAATTGGGCGGGCACGTCGAGGTAGGTGACCTCGCCAACATCGGCGGGCTCGTCGGCATCCACCAGTTCTGTCGCATCGGGACGCTGGCGATGGTCGGTGCGCATACATACGTCAACAAGGACATCCCTCCATACATGCTGGCCGCCGGCCACCCGTGCCGCGTGCGCGGTCTGAACTCGGTCGGCCTGCGACGTGCCGGGATCAGTCAGTCCGTGCAGAGCCTGCTGCGCCGAGCCTATCGGGCAATCTACCGAGGAGGCCTGAATCTGGCCCAGGCTCTATCTACGATCGAATCCGACGTGCTGCCGCAGAGCGCAGCGGGGGGCGGCGGAAGAAATGAACTGGAGGAACTGATCCGCTTCATTCGTTCCAGCGAACGCGGAGTCGAGTTGCGCTGCGGGCGAGAGGAACAGGAGTGGTCGTGAGCAGGGGTTTCGCGCTGCTCTCAGGTCTGGCCGTGGCACTGGCATCGGGCCATCCGTGGGCATGCTTCCATGGTGATCCGCAACACACCGGACGCTCGGCGAACGTGGTCGGCGCGCCGCTGACCCGAACCGGAGCCCGTGGTCTTGGTGGCCAGATTTCCAGTTCTCCGGTTGTCCGACAGGACGGCAGCGTACTGGTGGGAGCACGCGACGTGAAGCTCTACTGCCTCGGGCCGGAACTCGACACGCTGTTCTGGGTCGCCGACCTCACACCCTACGGGTCGAACATCTACTATTCCTCACCCGCGCTGGACGATGCGGGCGACGCCTACATCACCACCAGTCGCAGGCTTGTGAAGGTCAGCGACAACGGTGCAGTTCTCTGGTCATGGCCTGCGCACAACTCGCTCTCCATCAGCCACTCACCGGTCATCGGGCGGGACGGCAAGATCTACTTCGCCTGCTACTCGGACTCCCTGTACGCCCTGACCCCGGACGGCACGCTCGCATGGGCGCGGAATCTCGGCGCGTCGGTCAACTCGGCGCCCGCAGTGGGTCTGGATGGCCGGATCTATGTCGGCACGACGCGCGACACTCTGAGCATGAAGCTCCTGTGCTTCAATCCAGACAGCTCGCTACACTGGTCCTTCAACCTCGCGGACGAAGCCGAACTTGCATCGCCCGCCGTCGGCCCGGATTCGACCATCTACATCGGGGCGGGTCGCTACTTCTACGCGGTTCGGCCCAACGGGACGCTCAAGTGGCGCGACAGCCTGGCCGCGGCAATTCGGTCCTGTCCGGCTGTCGCCAACGAATCCACGCTGTACGTTTTGGCCGGGGCGAGGCTCTACTGCATAGGCACTGACTCTGTCGTGCGCTGGCGACGGATAATCGGTGGTTCGAACTACTGCTCGCCGGCCGTGGATGCCGCGGGCAATGTCTACGTTGGCACGGCCGACAGCGGCAGCAGTACCTTCTACTGCATTGCACCCGACTCTGCGGTGCAGGACAGCCATGTGGTTGGCAGCAACATCTGGTCATCGGCGGCAGTAGGAGAGAGCGGGCGCGTCTACATTGGCTGCATGAACGACACTCTGTATGTCTTTCAGGGACCGGGTCCCGGAGTCTTCGAGGAAGGGCGTGGTCTTGCGCTGGCCGGGGTTCGCCTGCTGCCTAGCCCGACGTGCGGAGTCGTGCGGATGGTCCCCTCCGGCCGGTACTCGGTCAAGGTCTTTGATGCCTTCGGCGCGCTCGTGGCCAAGCCCAATTCCGGCGACCTGCTCGACCTGCGGCATCTGCGTCGCGGGGTCTACATGGTGCAAGTCGCTGGTAGCGCGCCGCAGAAGCTGATCCTGCGCTAGCGGAGTTCCGCCCATATGACTTATTCGCAGGCCGTCCAGTTCCTCGACAGCCTCGTCAACTACGAGAAGCTGGCCGGGCCTCGCAACGAGTTCAAGCTCGACAATATCCGCCGGCTGCTTGAGCTGGCCGGCAGTCCCGAACGCAGGATGCGCAGTGTCATACTCGTCGCCGGTACCAAGGGCAAAGGTTCAGTCTGCTACATGCTTGAATCAGCCTTGCGCGGCTGCAAACTCTCGACCGGCATGTTCGTCTCGCCGCACGTCCTCGACGTCCGCGAGCGAATCCAGCTTGACGGCAGGCCGATTCCCAAGCGTCTGTTTGCTTCGCTCGCCGCCCGCCTCGCTCCATTTGTGTCCTCAGTTCGTCCCTCGTCCCTGGTCCCTCGCACCGACGGCGTCCCGGTCAGCTACTTCGAGATGACCACGGCCATGGCTTTTCTTCTCTTTGCCGAGAGACAGCCGGACTACTCGGTCATAGAAGTTGGGCTGGGTGGCAGGCTCGATGCCACAAACCTCTCCGATCCACAGATCTCAGTGATCACCCGCATCGGGTACGACCACCTGAAGGTGCTGGGCAACACACTGACCAAGATTGCGGGGGAGAAGGCGGGCATCATGCGCAAGGGCAGATCGGTCGTCATCGGCGAGCAGGAACCCGAAGCGCTCGCGGCGCTCAAGCGCAAGGCGCGCGATGCGGGCGCACGGTTGGTGCGTTCCGAATCGTCGGTGTCGGTTCGATCCACCGAGGCCACTGCGAGCGGTCTGAGTTTCCGCGCACGCTGCCGGCATGGAGCCGGCGAGATTGTCTTGCCGCTGCTCGGCCATCATCAAGTCGAGAACTGCCAAACCGCGCTGGCGGTGCTCAACGAGCTCTCGATGCGCGACCGCCGCATCAAGTTCGGGCGAGTCGCCCGAGGTTTGGGGACCGTGTCAATTCCAGCCCGGTGCCAGGTGGTCCGGCACCCATCACTCAGCTCCTATCGTTCATCGCTTGTCATCGTCGACTCCTGCCACAATCCCGAGTCGGGCCGCGCCCTCGCCAACGTCCTCCGCGACCACTTGCCGGTCCTCCGGTCTGCCAATCGCCATTCGCCACTCGCCATTCGCCACTCGCCTAAGGTCATCCTGGTCTATGGCTCGCTGAGCGGCAAGCTGGTGGAGGAGACAGTCGCGCCGCTCGCGCCCTTCATCCATCAGGCGGTCCTTGTCCAGCCCGACAACCCTCGCGCAATGCCGCTCGCCGAACTCATGCGAGTCTTCTCTCGCCTCCGCATCGCTCACGTGACTACCCCCAATGTGAGCGAGGCCCTGTCACTGGCCCGCCAATCCGACATGCCGATAGTTGTCGCCGGCTCGTTCTATCTAGCAGGCGAGGCGCTTAAGGTTCTGGGGCCTTCCCACGGCCGGCGCTGATAGTCGCGGAGCGACTGACTTTCGGAGCCATCTCAGGTTTCGCTCCGCAGGTCACGTGGTGAGTCTGGCCGCAAGTCACATTCGAGGTCGCGGCGGCTGTGGCCGCGCAAGTCATGTCGAGGACGGGCTTGCACTTAGGTATTCCAGTGACCGGGTGAGAGGCTCTGCAAATCCGTCCGCGTCTGGCCGCAAAGGTCGCGGTGGCAGTGACCCTGGAAACCCCTTCGGACACCCCTTTCGGAATCGCCACCTGAACCGTTCCGGGAACGGTTCCCAGGGCGACCCGCGCAGCGCGGTTCCGCACGCCTAACTCTCAATTCGTCAGTGGCTTAAGCCACTTCGGCCTGCGAAGTCACCTCTTGCACGCATTCCGCCGGGTTCTTTGCAGCTTGACAGCGGGTGAGTTCGGCCTACGATGTATGCGAGGTTGCGGTGAAAACCATGGTCTTTGTCATGTCGATTGTCGCGCTCGCAGCAGCGCAGCATTGGGATGTCGAGAAGGTCGATTCGGCCGGCTGGGGAGCCGCCATCGACATGCGCTGGCATCCTGATGGCCGGCTGTTCCTCTGTTACAGCGACACCTCTGGCGTAATACGTCTTGCCTCAAGGGACTCAGTCTGGTCATATGAAGACCTGTCTCAATGGCGTCAGAAGCGGTCAGGGACACAAGCCTTCGACATCGACCCTCGTGGCGCCATCGGAGTGTCCTATGTCGGTGCTGACAACCGATGCTGGTGTGCCTTGAAGGCCGACACCGGCTGGGCTGACGTCCCGACCTCGTTCCATCCGACTTTTCCGTGGTCTGTCTCGCCCGTCACTCTCGACACTGGAGGAAGGCTGGCTGTTACGATCCAAATCGGCGACAATTTCCTCCTTGGCCGGATGCGAGACACGCAGTGGGTTAGCAGCACTATCGCGACCGGCATGCAGGGCTTCAATCCTGGTTTCGGCGGCTGCGCTCTCGGTTCGATGCCTGACGGTGTAGTGTGGGGTGTCTACTGGTACGCGTGGAATTGGCCGCTCGAGATCTACGCCGCTAGTCTTCATCGGTTCGAGGTGAGGGACTCCCACGTCAACGGTGCAACGATCGTCGATGGCGCGGGTAGTTCGGTCTACGCCGCATCAGGCTGCATCGACCGTCAAGGGGCCGCCCATGCCACGTGCGATTACGCGGCGCCGGCCGTGTCGGGGCTATTCCTCGACTCATCACTGATTGACGAGGCCAGGGTAACCCTCACCGCGGTCAAATACGACTCCCTGGATAGGCCACAAATCGCGTACGTGACTTGGGGTGGTGCTCTGATGTACCGCTACCGACGAGCTGGCGTCTGGTACGTCTACGACCTGCAGACCGCCGGAGTAGCGGCTCTTGGTCTTGTCATTGGGGAGAACTCGCAACCTACCATCGCGTACACGACGAGCGACGGCGTTTTCCTCGCACATGGCGTGGACGTGGTTGGGCAGAGCGAAAAGAGGCAAGAGCCGACGGCTTTCGGCTCCCAGCCGACGGCCACGGTCGTGAGGAACGTCCTGCATTTGTCGGCTTCGGGGCCATCGGTCGGTGCGTCGCTGTTCGATATGTCCGGGCGCCAAGTCGTGAAGCTGCATCCCGGCGCGAACGACGTCAGCGGGCTTGCGCCTGGAGTGTACTTCGTGCGAGAAGCGCAAGCGCAAGCTGTCCGTAAGGTCATCATCACAAGGTAGTCCGGGAGTCCGGGCGCGGGCGTTTGACTTGGCCGCACCGCGGCCTATGATTCCCTCAAAGTGAAGAACGATGAATTGCGCCAGTGGTACCGGCGCTTTGGGCCGATGGGGCCTGATGCGTCGGAGCCCGTCATTGCTGAGAAGGGCGAGGGGGTGTGGATTGTCGATGACTCAGGCAAGAGGCTCCTCGACTTTTCATCGGGTGGCAGTTCGCCGCTCGGCCGCAACCATTCTGACATATCCAGAGTCCTGAAGCAGGTTGGACACGCACCCGCAACCGATGGTGTCGTTGCGCATGACGAAGTCGCTTTGATGCACAAGATGGCTGAACTGGTTCCGGGCGGCATGAACCGGCGCGTGCTTGTCTGCGAGTCAGGGCGCGAGGCGCTGGCG
>Ga0194113_10007326_pt1 | contig 13780 bp, 10 predicted proteins | sample TA2MahC200mmetaG_FD_146193 | JGI IMG/M metagenome (GOLD analysis project Ga0194113, IMG submission 146193) | Freshwater microbial communities from Lake Tanganyika, Tanzania - TA2015017 Mahale Deep Cast 200m | ecosystem: Environmental > Aquatic > Freshwater > Lake | place: Tanzania: Lake...
TTCGGCCGTTTCTATCCCGAACCTTGGCCGACTACGACGCCCACAGGGGGCTCCGGTTAAAAACCTACCCCTGAAAGCCTCCGACTCCCCCCACTGCGGCAGGGGGAGAGATGCGGCAGGGGCTCCTGCTGCGAGAGGGGGAGAGGTAGGTAACGCAAGATGGCATCTTGCGCTACATCATAGGAGCAACCATGAGGATTGCGCTCGGCTGCTTCATCCAGGAATCTCACAGCTTCTCGCCGGTGGCCGGGTCGTGGTTTCACTTTGGGCCAGGGCAACTGGCGCGCGGGCAGGAGTTGATCCGGCAGTTTTCGGGCACGCGCACCGAACTGGGCGGGGCGCTGGCCGTGGCCGGCCAGGCTGGCGCGGAGATCGTGCCGCTCATGGCGGCCGTGGCCTCCGCATCATCCGGCCCCGTGCAGCACGAGGTCTACGCTGCGCTGCGCAACGAACTGTTGGCCCGCCTGGCCGCGGCCGGCCCGGTAGACGGCGTATGCATGGTGCTGCATGGCGCTATGGTGGCCGAAGGTTGCGAGGATGCGACAGGGGCAGTGCTCGCCGCGCTGCGTACGCAGATCGGGCCAGCGATCCCCCTGGTCGCGACCCTCGATCTGCACGCGAACACGACTGCCCGCATGGCTGCCCAGGCTACCGCCCTGGTCGGCTACCACACGGCCCCACATGTGGACCAGTACGAGATAGGCCAGCGCGCGATGTCACTGCTGCTGGCGGTGCTGGTGGGACGCGCCAGGCCGGTCGTTGCCCTGCGCCGTCTGCCCATGATCCTGCCCGCTGAGAACGGCCGCACTACCGAAGGCCCACTGAGCGAGGTGATGGCACAAGTCGAGGCGCTGAGCAGGCAACCAGGGATCCTCGATGCCTCGGCTTTCTCCGTCCAGCCCTGGCTCGATGTCGGGGATGTCGGTTGCAGCGTCCTCGTGGTTGCTGACGGCGACTGCGGCCTGGCCGAAGCCGAGGCCGATCGCCTGGCCGACGCCTTCTGGAAGCGGCGCCACGAATTCTCCGTCGAGCTTACCCCGACTCGCGGTGCCATCCGCCAGGCGCTGGAAAGCTCACACGGGCCGTTCGTGCTGGCCGATGCGGCCGACGCGCCCAGCTCGGGTGCGCCGGGCAACAGCACGGCCGTCCTGCAGGCCTTGTTGGACGCCCGGCCGGAGCGAGATTGCCTCCTCAACATCGTTGATGCCGGCGCCGTGGCGAGCATGTTCGCGGCTGGCCCAGGCAACGACGTGACTGTGGAGGTCGGCGGCCGGATCGCGGGGATAGGCGAGCCTGTGCAGGTGTCGGGCCGGGTGAGGCTGATCGCCGACGGGGATTTCGTGAACAAGGGGCCGGGCAACCGGGGCGCGATCATCCATCGCGGGTTGACCGGCGTGCTTCAGATCGGCCACATCCACCTGGTCGTGATGGAACGTCCGATCATCCAGTGGGATCCCGAGCTGTACCGTTCGGTTGGGCTGGAGCCGGCCGACGCCCAGATCGTCGTGGTGAAATCGCCGGCCGCGTTTCGCGCGGCCTACGCGCCGCTCGCAGCCGAGATCCTGCTCCTCGATGCCCCAGGCATCTGCAGCCCCGACCTGCGGTCCTTCCCGTTCAAGCGTGTGCGCCGCCCCCTCTATCCGCTGGACGACATCCATAACTGGCGCTTGAGGTCAGAAGGTCGCAGCTAGAGACGCGTCAAGAAGCAAGCTCCCGTTCTGGCGATATACCTCACGGATAGGAAAGAACACGGATAAATGTAATCCACGATTACTTGCTTTGCGCTCAGAGGAGATCGACCGATGAGTAACAACGTTGCCACACCTGAAGTACCGAAGAACGTCGAGATCCAGTTCTACAAGCGGGATGGTCTCGATGTAGCCCGCTACGTGTCCGAGACCACGGTGCGTGAGGAGGTCCTTGACCACGGCCGCCTGGTCGGGGTCTATTGGTCGGCCGTGGGAGAGGTGTTGCGCGAGGTGGGGCCCGGCCGCGGCAAGCAGGTCTGGACGCTCGACCCGATCCTGTATCCCATCCAGGTGTTCGAGCTGGAGCTGGATGGTCAGTCGCTTTTCAACCACTGGGAATGGGTACGCGCCTACAACCGACCCGGAACGCGACCGGGCACGGTCGAGGCAGTAGTGGAACTACGGCACACCGTGCGACTGGTCACGGTCGGCGTGGTGACGCGGCTGGACGGCACCCCAATCCTGACCCGCTGGCTGGAGATCACCAACACCGGTTCGGCTCCGGCCGCCTTGTCCGCCATCTCGCCGTGCTCGGGGATGCTGTGGAACACCCAGGCAACCTGGAATGTTTCGCCCGGTCCTCATGAGTCGTGCTTCAGCGTCGGCTACGATCAGGCTCTGCAGTGGGGTCAGGAGGGTGACTTTGCCTGGGTCGGCCTGCCGAAGGAGAACCTCCGGCTCGAACGCATGCGAGACAAGAACTACGGCGGCCCCAACTTCGTCGTGCGCAACGAGGTGACCGGCGAGCTCTTCTTCGTCGCCCTCGCCTGGTCCAGCAACTGGGCGGCCGAGTTCAGCCAACGGCCCGACGGCGTGCTTTCGTTCCGGCTGGGCCCCATCGGTCCCAAGCCGCTGCGCCTGATCGCCCCCGGCGAGACGGTGGCTTCTCCGGAAGTGCATATCGGCCCGATCCATCAGGGCTTCGATGCGGCTGTTCAGGCGTGGCACCGGCACATGCGTGCCTCGGTCGTGCCTCTGCGGCCGAAAGGGAAGGAGATGTACAGCATCGCGGGCCATGTCGTCGAGTACCCCGACGAGTGGATCCTGCGCGAGATCGATATCGCTCACGAGATGGGCGTCCAGGCCTTCATGGTGGATGCGGGCTGGTATGGTGATGTGTTCGGGGGCTGGACCGAGCGCCGCGGGGATTGGTGGGAGGGCGGTTGGCTGCCGGGGGGCCTGGCCGGTATCCGAGAGCACGCGCATGCGAAAGGGATTCTGTTTGGGCTCTGGATGGAGCCTGAAGCGGCGGGCCCACTGAGCAAGCTGGCCCAGGAGCATCCTGACTGGCTGCAGATGACCGACGAGGGGCGCCTGCCCGGCAACGTGCGCTGCCTTAACCTGGGCAAGCCCGAGGTGGCCCGTCACTTCGAGGACGAGGTCGTTCGCGTGATCCGTGATCACCAGCTCGACTTCTTCAAGATCGACTACAACATCCGCGTGCATGAAAGCGGGCAGAACCTGCGCGACGGCTATCTCGAGAGCGAGTCGTGGCGACACATGGAAACGCTCTACGGGACTTTCGACCGGGTGCGTCGAGAGCTGCCCCAAGTCGCGCTGGAGAACTGCGCCGGCGGCGGGGGTCGCCTCGACCTGGGCATGGCCAGCCGCTTCCACTACAGTTGCGAGTCGGACTTCAGCCACCATCCTTTAGCCATCCGTGCCATCAACGCGCTCAGCCTCTTCTTCCCGCCGGAGTCGCTCTGTTATTATCACAACCACATGTACCATGCCCACCAGATCGCCGATCTGGACACCCACCTCCGGGTGACCCTCTTTGCGACCACCATCTTCGTGGGCTTCGGCGCGCAGAACGCCGACCGCACCACGCCCTACTTCCGCAAGACGAAGCGGTACATCCGGCTGGCGAAAGAGTTCTGCTATCCGATCATTGCCGGCGGTGGGTTGATCTACCACCACACGCCGGACATCGGCGTGCTGCGTCCTGCCGAGTGGTGCGTGCTCGAGTACGCCGCGCCCGATCGCAGCCGCGGCTATGTGGGCGTTTTCTCGCTCAACCGGGGCGACAAGGGGGTGCCGGCCGAAGGATATGTGTTGCGGCCGCGCGGCATCGAGCGCGGCAGGAACTACGAGGTGATTTTGGACAACTCGCAGGAAAGCTATCGGGTGTCGGGACGCGAGCTGGTGGGCAGTGGTATTCCGATTCACCTCGACGGGAGCATGATCTCGGAGCTCGTGCTGTACACCGCAACTGACTGAGGGGAACTGCCGGGAGCTCGGTAGGGAGTGGAACATGGGACGGGAGAAGATCGGTTCTGCCCTGGTTGGCTACGGCACGACCTTCAACTGGGGGTGGACTCACGGCCACTGGATCGAGGCGGTCGAGGATCTGCGGCTCATCGCGGTTTGCACGCGCACCGCGGAGAGCGCAGCCAGGGCCAGGCGTGACTTCCCGCGCGTGGACACGTACACCGATCTGGGCCAGATGCTGCGCCGCGATGATATCGAGCTGGTCTCGGTGCTGACGCCGCACCACACCCATGCCGCTATCACGATCGAGTGCCTGAACGCGGGCAAGCACGTCATCGTTGACAAGGCGATGGCGATCACGGTGGCGGAGTGCGATCGCATGATCGAGGCGGCCGAGCGAGCCGACCGCACGCTGGCCGTGTTTCACAACCGCCGTCACGACGGGAATATCCGCGCGATCACGGACGTGATCCGCCAGGGCGCCATCGGCCAGGTGTTCCACGCGGAGTTCTTCGCCGGGGGATACCGGGCGCCTGGCTCCGGTTGGTATGACGACGAAGCGGCCTCCGGGGGCGCCCTCTACACGTATGGCCCGCACGTGGTGGACTGGCTCTCCCTTTGGGTACCAGCCCCACCCCAGCAGGTCATGGGGTTCGACCACAAGCTGGTCTGGCGCCAGAGCTCCAATGCTGACCACGCCCAGGCGATCATCCGCTACGAGAACGGGTGCGTGGCGGAGATCACGGTGTCCAGGCTGGCCTATCTCGGCAAGCCGCAGTGGACCATCCTGGGCACCCAAGGCGCCATCATCGACACGGCGCAAGGAGCCCTGGCGGGTTACATGCGAGACGCCATCGGCCCCTCGGCCGGGAGCTTCAGGTTGCGCACGGCGGAGGGGGAACGCGAGATTCCGTACCGGGAATCGGACTGGGTGACCTACTATGTTGACATGGCGAACCACCTGAGGCGCGGGGCTCCCGTTCCCGTGACCGCTGAGGAAGGGCGGCGATCCATTGCCGTGCTCGAGGCTGCTGCTCGCTCGGCGAAGCGAGGGCAGCCTCAGCAGCTTTCCGCACCAGGAGTTCCCGCTACATGGTAAGCAGCTACCTGCGAGCCATGCGCCACTTCAGCCGCAATGCTCGCCTCTACCTGGTCAGCGCGGGGTTGATGGGCTTTACCGTCTTTGGCGGCATCTACTCCCTGTTGCGCAGCCTCTACCTCTTGCGCCTGGGCTACGGGCCGGAGTTTGTCGGCCTGGTCTCGGGTGTGGCTCTGCTTGGCTGGGCGCTGGCCTGTCTGCCGGCAGGCGCCATTGGCCGGCGGCTGGGCAGCCGGCGCGCCATGGTCCTCGGCCTGGGTCTGGCTACTATTGGCTTCGTCCTCTGGCCGCTCGCCGAGCTGATCCCGGTGGACGGGCGCGCGGCCTGGCTGGTGCTGATCTACCTGTTCAGCGACGTGGCCATCGCCATGTACGACGTCAACAGCGGGCCGTTCCTGATGGACGCTACCACCTCGGAGGAACGCGACCACGTTTTCTCGGTGATGGCTGCGCTCTGGCCGATTGCCGGCTTCCTTGGCAGTCTCATCGGTGGCCTTCTGCCGGGCGCCTTTGCCCTGCTCCTGCGCACCACGACCCAGGACCCGGCTACCTTCCGCTACCCGCTCCTGATGGCCGGCGCCAGCCTGGGCGCCGGCGTCGTAGCCCTGTATCTCTCGAAAGAGCGCCGACCCGCCGCGCACCCGACGCAGGCCAGCCAGGCTGCGCCGAACGCCCTGATGGCTGCGCCCTACCGTATCATGGCCTTCCTCGGCGTGGTTGTCCTGCTGGGCGGCATGGGCGAGGGCGCGGCGCGCACCTTCTTCAGTGTCTACCTCGACGCCGGACTGCACACCCCCACGGCTTTCATCGGGACACTGGCGGCCATCGGACAACTGTTGGCTGTTCCGGCAGCGCTGGCCATGCCATTCGCTGCCGGCCGTTGGGGGCATCGCCGGGTCTTCCTGTGGGGCTCGGCCGGCATGGCCGTCAGCCTGCTGCCCCTCGCGTTGATCCCGCACTGGGCTGCAGCCGGCCTGGGCTATATGGGCATGATCGCGCTGGTGTCCCTCACCCGGCCGGCCATCTCCGTCTACCAGATGGAGATCGTCTCCGTGGTGTGGCGTCCCACGATGTCGGGCGTCTGCACCATGGCCATCGGCCTGAGCTGGTCGGTCGTCTCGTTGGGCGGCGGCTTCATGATCGCTGCGCGGGGTTACCCGTCCTTCTTCCTGGCCAGTGCGGTGGTCACCGGGGTGGGCGCGGCGCTCTTCGGGCTGAAGCAGGCCGCGGCCGCGGAGCCGCACCCTTCGCCAGCCTCGTAGTCCTGCCAAAGGATTGACACGCACCTGGAGGCCTCCCGTGCTACAACAAACGATCGCCATGGAAACCTATGTCCGCCGCAGCCTCAACTACCTGACGCGCATGGTGGATGCCGACGGTCTTCCATACTTTAACATCTTCCGCACACAGCCGGCCGAAGCGGCCCATGACTGGCCGGACTTCGGCGACGTGATGTCGCGCCAGTGGCAGGCCGTGATCATGGCGAGGAACATGACCGGGGAGGAGATCCCCGTCGAACGAATCTGGCGCGAGAAGGTGATGTCCTACTTGAGCCCGGCTGATGGCTTGCTATACCGCCCCGAGACCGGTTATTCGCAGCGCGTCGCCGATGCTGGTGATCAGGCGCTCACCCTCTATGCGCTGGCGACGGCGTACCTCGATCGGCCGGACGACACGCTGCGCCGAGCCGTGACCCGCATGGTGGACGGGATGGTGGCGCGGGCCGACACAATGCCCGAAAAGGGCTTCCTGGGCGGCTTCGGGATCAAGAGTTTGATGGCCTGCGCACGGCTGATGGGCTATGAGCCCGCTCTGCGCCTGGCAGCGCGCGCCATAGATGCGATCTTTGCCGAGAGGTGGGACGGCAGCGGCAAAGCCCCGCTGTTCATGCCCGACAACACCTTCCGGCAGGGCGGACACATGCACGGCAACTTGCGGACCCTGGTGGGCGCGGCAGATTACGCTCTGTACGTCAAAGACCCGGCGCTTTTCAGCCGAGTGGATGCGCTCTATCGCTTCGTGCGGGGCGAGGCGACGCGCTTCGGCTTCCTACCAGAGCAGGTCGGCCGGCATGGTGATATCGTGCTCTGCGAGACCTGCGCGATCATGGATTACCTGGGGCTGGCAACGACGCTGGCCAACCACGGACACCCGGAATACTGGGGGGACGTGGAACGCGCGGCCCGCAACCACCTCATCGAGAGCCAGCTTGTCGACGGCTCCTGGTTGGAGAGCGACAACAGCCGGCCAGATACCGCCCAATTCACCTGGCGCGACATCGGCGAGCGGATGGTCGGCGGCTATGCGGGCTGGAGCTCACCCAATCACTTCCTGGCCGTGCATGAGACCCTCGGCGCGCACTGGGGCGGGCCCGAGCTGCACGGCAAGCCGCGCGCGTTTCAGAATTGCTGCGGCGGCTCGGGCACGCACGCCTTCTTCATCGTTTGGAAGAACGCCGCGCGCTTTGCCGGCGATTGCCTGAGCGTCAACCTGCACATCGACAAGCTCCTGCCCCAGGCTGAGATCCGCGGCTACCAGCCGTTCGATGGACGGCTCACCATCGACCTGAAGCAGCCATGCCGTGTGCGCGTGCGCATCCCTGAGTTCACGAGCTTTGCCGAGATCAGGGCCGAAGCAGGAGGAAAGCCGGTGGCCGCCCGGGAATGGGGCAACTACATCGAACTGGGCCATCGTCCGGCGGGTGAACGGTTCGTGATTCGCTATCCGCTGCCCGTGAGCACCGAAGCGGTACACATCGGGAATCCCGGCCATCGCCAGTACACCTATCGCGCCACCTGGAAGGGCGACACGGTCGTGGCGATGGAGCCGGGAGGCAACGACTACGTCACCGGTTATTCGGATTTCGACAAGAGCCAGGTACCCATCTTCTACGGCGAGGAAGGCCCCGGCCCGCTGTACCGGCGCAGTGACTGGCTGCCGAACGCCGAGCCCGAGCCGACCTTGCTCGGCATGGATCGCGGCGCGCTCGATCTGTGGCAAATCCCCGGGGAGGCTGAGAATGGTTACCGCAATCAGAAGCTCGCTCTATAAGGATCAGCCGGCGGTCACGCTGGAGACAGACCAGATGGCAGCTCAGTTCCTGCCGCGCGCCGGTGGCGGATTATGTTCCCTCGTCTATCGGCCGCTGGGACTGGAGCTGATGGTGCAACGGCCGTGGGAACGGTATCGCCTTGGGCCGTACGATGGAGACTACGTCGCGGAGGGCGAGTGCGCGGGGATGGACGACATGTTCCCCACCATCGACCGCTGCTTCTACGATCTTGAACCCTGGCGTGGTACTCCGATCCCGGATCACGGTGAGGTATGGAGTCTGCCGTGGGACGCTTCGACAGAGGGCGAGACGCTCCATTTATCCACCCACGGCGTCAGGTTTCCCTATCGGCTGGAAAAACGGGTTTCATTCTCGCGGCCCGGCGTTCTCAAGATCGCTTATCGGCTGATCAACTTGTCAGGTTTCAAGTTCTATTTTCTATGGGCAGCTCACCCGATGTTCGTGCTTGAGGAAGGCGCCAGATTGATGCTGCCGGAAGGTACACACAAAGCCGTGGTGACCTTCACCCTTACGGGCGAGATGGGGCGATATGGGGACGAGTTGGATTGGCCCATCGCGACACTGCCGGATGGCAGGCAGCGCGACCTGCGACAAATCCGCCCCAAACACACGCGGGCTGCCGACAAATACTACTTTAAGGACGTCCTGCCGGAAGGCTGGTGCGCCCTGACCTATCCTCGTAGCGAACTCACTCTGGCGTTGTCATTCCCGGTCGAAAGCGTACCCTACCTGGGCATTCTGCCCAATGAAGGAGGCTGGCAAGATCTCTACAACATCTTCATTGAACCGGCGACAGCTCCCTTCGACCGACCCGATCTCGCTCACATGCGCGGGCAGTGTTCTTGGGTGGCGCCTTACGGCCTCTATGAATGGCACTTGAACCTGACAGTCGAGAGAGGCACGATGCCGCATACCGTTGACAGCTCTGGACAGATTGAGTTCATCTGATCCCACGTCGAGAACCTGGATGACCTGCTGGCCCGGGGATACCATGATGCAGAGCGCAGATTATGACAACTGACGAGTACTGGTATGAACCGCAAAGCCTCTACGAGGAGCGCCGACGCGCGTTCCTGGCCTATGCCGCGGCGGCCGACGGCGGACGGGGCCGCACCGGCTTCTTCTCGCAGATCGCCCGCCTGGCGCTCGACCGCGGCCTGCTGGACACGGAGAGCCTCCGCGATGCGCTGACGTTCGTGGCGACGCGCCAGGATTGCGCCGACTTCACGGTGGCCGGCCTGCTGCGCATCCTCTACCAGTTCGGCGATCACCCGCTGTTGGCCGCTGAACTGGCCGCGGACATCAAGCGCACGCTGCTCGGCTTCAAGTATTGGATTGACGAGCCGGGCCGCGAGCTGATGTGCTTCTGGTCCGAGAACCATCAGATCATGTTCCACGCCGCCGAGTATCTGGCGGGCCAACTTTTCCCCGATGACGTGTTCACCAACTCCGGCGCGACCGGCCGCGCGCACATGCTGAAGGCGCGGGGCAAGATCCTGCGCTGGATCGCGCTCAAGGCGCGCGTCGGTTTCGCCGAGTGGGACTCGAACACCTACTACGACGAGGACATGACCCCGCTGCTCAACCTGGCCGACTTCGCCGCCGATCCCCAGGTCGCCCAACAGGCCGTGATGCTGCTCGACGTGATGTTCTTCGACATGGCCGTGGACTCCTTCCGTGGGGTCTACGGTACGTCGCACGGCCGCTCCTACCCGCACAACGTGTTGGATGGCCGGACGAGCGCCATGACCGGCGTGCAGAAGATCGCCTGGGGCATGGGCGTCTTCAACAATCCCAACAGCATGACCGCGATCTCGCTGGCCGCCAGCCCGCGCTATCGCGTCCCGCCCATCATCGAGGCCATCGCCCAGGACATGCCCGCCGCGCTGACCAACCGTGAGCGCCACAGCCTGCGGATCGAGGAGTGCGGCCGCTACGGCATTGACATTGCCGACCCGGACGGACTGATGCTGCTGTGGGGCGCGGGGCTGTTCGCCGAGCGCCGGACGGCCGATGCGACGCTGGCGTTGGCCGACCGCCACCGTTCGCACCGTTTCAGCGTCGTGATCCGCCCCTATGCCGAGGCCGTGCGCGCCACCTACGCCGAGCTGGCCCGCCAGGGCACCTCCAACGACGGCGATCTGGATCGCACGACGATGACGCAGGTGGACAAGGTCGCTTATCGCACGTCCGACTATCAACTCTCGTGCGCGCTGGACTATCGCAAGGGCAAGCCCGGCTTCCAGCAGCACATCTGGCAGGCGACCCTCGGCCCCGACGCGATTGTCTTCACGATGCACCGCGGCAACGAGGATGAGCAGAGCTACAAGTACTGGGTGGGCCGTTTCCCGCGCGCCGGCCAGCACAACAACCTGCTCATCGCGATCTACGACATCCCGGAGCGACCGCTGCCCGGCCCGGCGACGGTCGTGCCCCCGGAGGCCGGCGGCAACGCGATGCCCTCGCCCGCGCCGTCAGAGGAAGAGCTGCTGCCCTATACCGTCGCGATCTTCCGCCGCGCGGCGTTCGACGAGGTGATCGAGCAGGCAGGCTGGGTCTTCGGGCGCAAGGGCCGCGGCTACATCGCCCTGCGCTCGCAGCAGCCGGCGCGCTGGACGGCCGATGGCGTGCTGCGCGGCGAGGGGCTGATCGCCGACGGCCGGCGCAACGTCTGGGTCTGCCAGCTCGGCCGCGCCGCCGATGACGGCCCGTTCGCGGCCTGGGTCGCCCGCATCGCGGCCGCGCCGCTGGTTTGGGGCGACCGCGCTGTCCGCTACGCCGCGCCGGGCATCGGCCTGGCCGAATTCGCCTGGGAGGAGCCGCTCACGGTAGATGGCCAGCCGATCTGCCTGGGCGATCACGGCCGCTTCGAGAACCCGTACTGCTGCGCGGAGCACGGCAGCGGCCGCTACGAGATCACCTTCCGCCGGCACAGCTTGATGCTCGATTTTCCCACGGGCACGCGGCAGGAGGTCACGCCCGAAACCGATACTTAGAACAGCAAGGGGGTTCACCGCCAAGACGCAAAGAGCGCGAAGACCGAAACTTCATTTCTTGGCGCGCTTGGCATCTTTGCGGTTCCGATCTTAACCTCAGCCTTAGCCTTGACCTCAGCCTCAAACCTCGCCCTCAGCTCGGCCAGAGCTGCAAGCCGCCGTCCACGCGCAACACCTGCCCGGTGATGTACGACGCGTCCTCGCTCGCCAGGAATGCCACCGCGCGGGCGATCTCGATGGGCGCGCCGTAGCGCACCAGCGTCCCGCCCGTCACCTTCATCTGCGGATCGGTCACGCGGCTGGCCTGGAGACGAGCTGTCAGCGTGTCGCCGGGCGCGATGACGTTCGCGTACACGTTGTACGGCCGCAGCAGATCGGCCAGGCAGCGCGTGTACCCGTGGACTGCAGCTTTGGCCGTGCGATAGATCGCCGAGCCGACGCCGCCCCCCAGCCCCGCGATGCTGCCGATGTTGATGACCCACCCCTGCTTACGCGCCATCATCTCCGGGACCACCTCGCGACAAACCAGGATGCAGGTCGTCAGGTTGCGATCCATCACCATGTGAAAATCGGGCAGCGAAATGTGAACCGCATCGTTGCCCTCCGGCTTGCCGGCGTTGGGCGCGGTCACCCCTTTCACACCGACGTCGCCGCCCGCGCAGTTCACCAGGATGTCAATCTGGCCGAAGCGCGCCCGGATCGCCGCGACGTTCTGCCGGACAATGGCCTCGTCGGCCAGATCGCCATGAACGGCGAGCACATCCACGCCTGACTCCTGCGCGATGGCCGCAGCCACCGCCTGCAGCGATTCCGCCTCGCCCAACGCCCGCGCCGAGGTGGGGGTGGTGCCATGCACGGCCACGCGTGCGCCCAGGCTCGCCAGATGGCTGGCGATCACCCGCCCGATCCCGCGCGACGAGCCTGTCACCCACGCGGTCTTGCCATCCAGTCTCGATGTCATTCTTTCCTCCTCTATTTTCTCTGGACAGGATTCACAGGATGAACAGGGTTAGAACGGTTGCATCATCCTGTCAATCCTGTTCATCCTGTCCGGTCTTGGGAACGTCGTGTCATCCGCCACATCATGGTCGCGCTGGCGGCACTCAACGCTGCGCCCAGCAGGTACATGGGGCGATAGCCGTAGGCCGCCACGATCTGCCCGCCGCCGAAGCTCATCAGCGTGAAGCCGCTGCTCATCCCCATCCAGCCGACCCCGGCCACCAGCGACCGCTGCGCCGGCTCGGCCATTTCCATCTGCAACACCTGATAGGCCAACGTCCACAACCCCATCAGCGCCAACGTGCCGATCGTGCCCAGACCGGCGGCCACCCGGTTATCGAACAACCCCATCAGCAGCAGACTGACGGTCAGGCCGACCGAAGCGATCACCATCCCGAAACCGCTCCCGCGCGGGCCGATCAGCCGCGGACCGGCCAACGAGCCAACAACGGCCAGCAGCGTGCCGATGCTGGCGATCAGGCCAATCAGCGATGTCGGCAGGGTGAAGACCCGATCCAAATAGGCCGGGTAAAAGACCCGCACGGTGGCGACGGCCGCGTGATTCAGGAGCGCGGCCAGGATCAACGGGGCGAAGGGCCGCAGGCTGGCCGCCGAGGCGCGCAGCGGGACGCCGGCTTGCGCAAGGCACGGCACATCGGCCAGGCGCAGCACCGGGATGAGCGCGGCGGCGGCCACCAGCACGGCCACAATCAGCGCATGGCGATAGGGCGCGGCAGTGTCCAGGCTGAGCTGGAGCGCGCCGGCGAAAAAGGCCGGCAACAGCCCGCCGACAATCGCCCCGGAAAACATGCCCAACCCGGCCCCGGCCTCTTTCAGACCGTAGGCGCGCTTGCGGCTCTCCGGCTCGCTGAACGCCATCAGCGCCGGCACCAGGGTCACCGCCACCCAGGCCCAACCCGCCGAAGTGACCACCTGGACGAGCGGCGGCCAGAACGGCTGCAACGACCGGGGCACGAATTCGGTGAGGGGCAAGAACGCCATGCCGGCCGCAATGATCGCCGTCCCCGCGATCATCACGCGGCGGGCGCCGAAGCGGCCGGCCAGGATCCCGCCAAGCAGGCTCGACAGCGCAAAGCTAAGCGAGCCGGCGGCCATCAACGTGCCGACGAAATCGGCCCCGTAGCCGAGCCGCAGCACGAAGATCGTCTTCAGCAGACCCATCATGCTCAAGTAGCCGGCGTTGATCAGGCCCGTGGCGAGGCTCAGCAGCCACACCTCGCGGTTGACCGCCGGCAGATGGATCGCCCCCAAACGAAAATGCATTACAGTTTACGGCCCTTGTACGCGGCCTTGCCGGGCCAGACTGCACTCGCGCCAAGCTCATCCTCGATGGCGAGCACCCGGTTGTGATCCCCGGCGCGCACCTGCCCGGCATTCAAGCCCACCGCGAAATCGCCGATGCTGTCGCGGTCGCCGCGGCTGCCGCACGGATGCACATTATAACCGGCCGCGAGCGCGGCCCGGCAGGCTGTCAACGCCTCGCTCACCGTGCCGACTTGCGAAATTTTCTGCTTCTAACGGATTCTGTGGTCACTGCGGACAGCCTCCCATGGAAGCCGAAATGAGGAGGTTGTGGAGCCAATTGTCGTGATATACAGAGCCGTTGAGTTTGTGGGCGGGCGAGCGGTACTGT
>Ga0194113_10007330_pt1 | contig 13773 bp, 9 predicted proteins | sample TA2MahC200mmetaG_FD_146193 | JGI IMG/M metagenome (GOLD analysis project Ga0194113, IMG submission 146193) | Freshwater microbial communities from Lake Tanganyika, Tanzania - TA2015017 Mahale Deep Cast 200m | ecosystem: Environmental > Aquatic > Freshwater > Lake | place: Tanzania: Lake...
TCTAACTCTTGAACGTCTTGCCGGTCTTTCAACTGATAACATACCTTCTCCAAACGGTTTAGATTTCGAATTAAAATCAACATCATATATTATCAAAGATGGTATTTATAAGCCGAAAGAAACAATGGCGATAACAATGATAAACCCTATTGATTTAAAAAATACTTCATTTTACAAAAGTCATTGCTGGCGAAAATTAAAATCAATTGTTTTCTGTGCTGTAAGCTGGTACGGTAAAAATATTAAAAAATCTGAATTATTAAAAGTAACATCCTTTGAGTTTTTAAAAGACGAAAAACTGATAAAAGAAATTGAAGAAGATTACGAATTTATCAGAAAAAAACTTATAAATAAAGGTTTTTCTGCTCTAACAGGAAAAGACGGCAAATGGATACAAGCCCGCACTAAGGGACCGGGTCACGGCTCAATATCCCGGGCTTTCTATGCTCGTAAAAACTTACTGAATTCAATTTTCAAATTTTAAAAAAATAATTTGTTCTGAAATATAATTATATCTAAACAATATATTACTGTATATTCTAACAAATAGAAAAATCTAATACAAATTGAAAAAGATTAACTAATTAATTTTCTTTGTAAATAATTTTACATATATTTAATGTAATTTAATATACTGATTTTAAAAGTGATACAGGAAGGTTTTATAAATCAAACTCCTGAGGAAAGAGCAAGAGACATCATTGATGCTCAGCTAAAACAATGCGGATGGATTATTCAGGACAGAAGCAGAATTGATTTATCAGCAGGAACAGGTGTAGCGGTTAGAGAATATCCGACAGATATAGGTCCTGCTGATTATGTATTATTTGTAGAGCAGAATCCTGTTGGAATAATCGAAGCAAAAAAGGAAGTGGAAGGACATCATCTAATAATTCACGAAGAACAGTCAACTCATTATTCAAAAAGCAAATTAAAATATCTTAGCAATGAACCTCTTCCATATGTATATACTAGTACAGGAGAAATTACAAGGTTTATTAATTTCAAAGATCCAAAACCCCGCTCGAGGGAAATATTTACTTTTCACCGTCCTAAAACATTACTGGAATGGGAAAGAAAGGAAAGTTCTTTAAGAACCAGAATTAATAAACTGCCGTATCTTTATTCTCAAGGGCTTAGAGAATGTCAGGTACGGGCAATAAGAAATCTCGAGAAATCATTTAAAGATAATCGTCCGCGTGCATTAATTCAAATGGCTACGGGTTCGGGTAAAACACACACTGCCATAACTTCCATTTACCGCTTGTTGAAATTCTCCGATGCAAAAAGGATTTTATTTCTTGTTGACACAAGGAATCTCGGTGAACAGGCAGAGCAGGAATTTATGGCATACATTCCGCAGGATGATAACAGAAAATTCACGGAATTATATAATGTACGGCGTTTGAATTCGAGATACATACCATCCGACAGTCATATCTGCATTAGCACAATACAGCGTCTTTATTCAATTTTAAAGGAAGAAGAACTTGAGGAATCTGCCGAGCAAGAAAATCCCGGTGAAAGAATCTGGCAGCCGAAAGAACCCGTACCTGTAGTTTACAGTGATAAAATTCCCATAGAATTTTTTGATTTTATTGTAATAGATGAATGCCACCGTTCAATATACAATTTATGGAAGCAGGTTCTCGATTATTTCGATGCATTTTTAATCGGATTAACAGCCACTCCCGATAACCGCACTTTCGGATTTTTCAATCAGAATATAGTAAGCGAGTACACTCACGAGGAAGCCGTAGCAGACGGTGTCAATGTCGGGTATGATGTATATTTAATAAATACAAAAATTACGGGAAAAGGAGCAAAAATCTGGAAAGGTGAATACATTGATAAAAGGGAAAAACTTACACGAAAGAAGCGATGGGAACAACTTGATGATGATATAGAATATACAGCAAAGCAACTTGACGATGAAATAGTAAACCCCGACCAGATTCGCACTATAATTAAGACATTTAAAAATCGGCTTCCGAAGATATTTCCCAGTCGCGAAGAAGTTCCAAAAACTTTGATTTTTGCAAAAACAGACAGTCACGCAGATGACATAATACAAATCGTAAGAGAGGAATTTGCCGAAGGGAATGAATTCTGCAATAAAATAACTTATCGAACAGAAGAAGACCCGAAATCAATACTTGCACAATTTCGAAATGAATTTAATCCGCGAATTGCAGTAACAGTTGATATGATTGCAACGGGTACAGATGTTCGTCCGCTTGAATGTCTGATTTTTATGCGAGATGTAAAGAGCAGGAACTATTTTGAGCAGATGAAAGGACGCGGAACGCGTATCATATCACTTGATGACCTGCGGAAAGTGACCCCTTCAGCAGTCTGGACAAAAGACCATTTCGTAATAATTGATGCAATAGGTGTCAGCAAATCCCTTAAAACCGACAGCAGACCACTTGAGAGAAAACACACTGTACCTTTAAAAGATTTATTAAATGCAATTACAGTTGGAGTAAGAGGAGAAGACCTTTATCTATCGCTTGGGAACAGGCTTGCACGACTCAGCAAGCAAATTACAGAAAAGGAGCAAAAAGAATTTATTAAGAAGGCAAAGGGAAAGAAAATAAGTGCAGTCATAAAAGAGCTTTTTAACGCATACAATCCCGATGTAATAGAATCCGAAGCAAAAATAAAATATAATCTGTCGGATTCAGAAAATCCTTCCGAAAAGCAAATAAAAGAAGTACACGCAAAACTTCAAAAACAGGCAGCATCAACTTTCACAGGTGAACTTAATGAATACATTGAAAACGTCAGGAAAAAACACGAGCAGATTATAGACACAATAAATCCTGATGAAGTTGAAGATGAAGGATGGGATTTCGAATCAAAGGAGAATGCAAATCAATTAATAAGTGACTTCAAAGAGTACATAGAGAAAAACAAAAATGAAATAACCGCACTTCAGATTTTTTACAGTCAGCCGTACCGCCGCAGGGAACTAACATATAAGATGATTAAAGAATTATACGAGAAGATGAAATCGGATAAGCCGTCGTTAATTCCTTTGCGTATCTGGCAGGCATATCAGCAATTCGATGAAACAAAATCAAATGCACCCAAGAACGAGTTGATTGCACTTGTCTCGCTTATTCGGAAAGTACTTGGAATTGACAAAATATTAATTCCATATGATAAAGTAGTGGACAGGAATTTTCAGTTATGGGTAATGCAGTTTCATACGACCAAAGCACCGAAATTTACGGAAGAACAAATAGTATGGCTGCGTATGATTAGAGACCACATAAAAACATCATTTCACATAGAAAAAGACGATTTTGATTTAGCTCCTTTCGACAGTAAAGGCGGACTCGGAAAATTCTTTAAACTGTTCGGAAAAGAAGTAGATGTCATCTTAAATAAATTAAATGAGCATCTTGCTGCATAATCAGATTATCATAAATTATGGAGGGAAATAAAGATAAATAATTTAATTGAAAAATTTGTTATTTTAGATATATTATTTTTATAATTAAATAATTTAAATTAATGTACATAAAAAAATGAATAATAAAAATTCTATTAACGAATATGAAAAATGGATAACAAGTACATTGCAACCACTTGTTTATTGGATTGCTTACAAGAAACAACTTATAAAAAATTATGATTTATGGGAATCTTCAATTGTTGCCAAAGTAATTGAGTTGTTATATTCATATATCAATAAGACTAAATTTGTAATCGAAAGCGAAGTGCAGTACAAAAAATTGTTTAAAAAAAATCAAAACAACAACAAAGATAGAGCTGATATTGTCCTTCTTAAAAAATCAACAAATAAAAAAAAAATCAGAATATTATTCTAAGCGTTATGTAATGGTCATAGAGGTAAAAAGAAAAGTGAATAGAATAGAAGATGATTTAAGAAGGCTTAATGATTTAAGAAAAGATACTAAATTTAAAACAACGAAAAGAAAATATTTTCTTTTATATGTAGTACAAAATAAGTTACATAAAACTTTCATTAATGAACAAGGGAAATTAATAAAGCAGAATAAATCTAATGGAAAATATTTAAAAAATAAATTAGATTTTAATATTGAACTTAAAAATTTACGGAGGGCGAGTCAATATATAAAACCAGTATTTAAAGATGTTAAAAGTGAAATAAAAAAAAATATTGAACCAAGAGTAGATTACAAAAAAACAAATATATTAAAAATAGTAGATAAAAGTCTAACAAAATATAGAGTTCCAAAATCCGGATTTTATGCCTTTTTAATTGAAGTACTTTAAAATGACGTACTTTTTATATTAAATCTCCTTTTTAATCATTTATTCTAAATTTCTTGTTTGTTATTCTAATGCTATACGAATTACTAATTATCAATTTTTTTAGAATAAGCATAAAAATATAATAAATTGCTAATATAAAATCACGATATTATGAATATTTATATTAGATCATAAGTATATCATAATAATTTGTTATTAAAGTATCAGATTTTTAAAAATTAGTAGTTTTTGATTTTTTAAAAATTGTTTCTGAAAAATATGAATTGGAAACAGAAAAAGTAATCAATATAGAAAATTATTATGAATTCTTAATGAATGAATAATTTACAAATGATGAATTATGAATGATGAATTAAAAAAACTGCCTGAAGGATGGGAATGGAAGAAACTGAAGGATTTATTAGAAAATATTGAAAGTGGTAAAAGACCGAAAGGCGGAGTACAAAATATAAAAGAAGGTATTCCAAGTATAGGTGCAGAACATTTAAATTATGGTGGTGGTTTTTCATTAAATAATTTGAAGTTTGTTCCGAAAGAATTTGCTGATAAAATGAATAAAGGAATAATAAGACAAAATGATATTGTAATAGTAAAAGATGGGGCTACAACTGGAAAAACAAGCTATATTTCAAGTGATTTTCCTTACAATTATGCTGTCGTAAATGAACATGTTTTTATAATAAGAGTAAAATCAGATGTAGTATCAAAATGGATTTTTTATATTTTATGGTCAAAAAATGGAAAGGATCAGATACTAAAAGACTTTAGAGGAGCTGCACAAGGAGGTATTAGTCCAAATTTTATTAATATAGTTAATATTCCAATTCCTCAACAAATTATTCAGAAATTATTAGTGAAAAAAATTGAAAAGTTATTCAGTGAGCTTGACAGCGGGATAGAGGTATTAAAAAAAGTTCAGGAACAATTGAAAACATACCGTCAAGCAGTTCTCCACGTTGCATTCACGGGAAAACTGACTCAAAAATGGAGATATGAAAATAGCGAATCAGAAATTATGAATGATGAATCATCATTATACTCCTGTTATTCCGAACTTGTTTCGGAATCTCAAATTCCCAAAGGATGGAAATCTATGTTCCTTGGAAATTTTTTAAAAGTAAGTAGTGGTAAAGGATTAACTTCATCAAAAATGAAGGTAAACGGAAAATATCCGGTTTATGGAGGTAATGGAATTTCGGGTCATCATAATAAATATATGTATAATGAGTCAAAATTAATAATAGGAAGAGTAGGGGCGAAATGTGGAGTTGTTCATATTACTAAACCAAAAAGTTGGATAACTGATAATGCATTAGTATGTGAATTTAATTTAAATAGTTATAACATGAAATTTTTATATTATCTGTTTTCAAATTTGAATTTAAATAAATTATCAGTTAGTACAGCTCAACCTGTTATATCTGGTGCAAAACTCTATAAAGTAGTTACACATATACCTAATTTATTAGAGCAACAAATTATAGTTGAAGAAATCGAATCACGATTATCTGTCTGTGACAAAATTGAAGAAACTGTAAAGACTGCATTGACACAAGCCGAATTCCTGAAACAAAGTATTCTAAAACAAGCTTTCGAAGGAAAACTTATATGAATTATAAATTTTGTCTAGATAAGCAGGAATGCAAACAGCAGTAAATTATGGGTGAAGAAAAAAATAATCAAATATTGACTTGTAATATTTCAATTAATAGTATATTTTTAAACATAATCCCAGATGAACTTCGTGTTCATTTGGCCCCGAGATCCCTGTGGACTCGGGTTTTTTATTTTATGAGGGAATATGAATAAAATAATTTTTTTTATTGACGGGTTTAATTTATACCATGCACTTCTTAATAATCCTGCTTATAACAAATACAAATGGTTAAATTACTATAGACTTGCTCAATGTTACATTGCAAAAAAAGATGATTTGATAGACGTTTATTGGTTTACTGCCCTTGCTATCTGGAACAAGGATAAAGTTAAACGACATAAAATATATATAAAAGCGTTAGAAAACGCAGGGGTAAAAATAGTTCGCGGAGAATTTAAGAAGAAAACAAGAAAATGCCGAATATGTCACAAAAGTTATTCAAGTTATGAAGAAAAACAAACAGATGTAAATATGGCATTGTATCTTTTTAAACTTGCAATTCAGGATAAGTTTGATAAAGCGTTTCTAATTTCAGGGGATAGTGATTTAATTCCTTCAATAAAAACCGTGAAAGAAACTTTTCCGGATAAACAAATAACTGTGATTCTACCATTAGGCGGTCGCTCTGAATCATTAAAACAAAGTGCCGATAGTTATATGAAAATGAAAGAGAAACATTTACAAAGTTCCCAATTCCCTGAAACAATTATAATGAAAAATGGTGAAATAATAACAAAACCGAAAGAATGGGAATAATAAAGTCAAACTTTTGTAATTATTAATTAAATAAAAAATTATGTCTGCAAATAATTACAATCCCTGTAAAGAAGATTATGAATTTCAAGTATTTCCAAAGTCAGGAATACTTTTTACTAATATGAATAAGAATTTAAGAAACATAAAAGATATTCTAAACAAGGAAGCCGATGAAAATGAAATCAATTTAAGAACATATTTACTTTCATCAATACAACTTAACGATAAAAAATTTATACAAAATGGTTGTGCTCCAAATTGGCAGGGAAATTACATAACATTATGCACCTGTAAACATATGATGAGGACAGCAGAAGAAAATCCAGAGAATTGGGAAAATAAATGGATTGCTGGTTTACTTTATAAAGATGAAAATTCTGCTTATTTGGTTTATCTTATGAAGATAAAAAAAGCATTTGAAAGTATGTTTGATTTATGGAAAAATTTAGACGAAGATACAAAAATATCTAAGTCAGCACGAAAAAATAAATTCGGTGATTTGTTTGAACCAAAAATTGATAAGATAGATATAAAAGATATTGAATCTCAAGTAAATCCCTGTAATTATTATCCACCATGTAATGAACATGTCCATATACATTCCTGGTATTTTGATATTCATAGTTATTATAATGGAAAATATTCGGTTTATTTATTAGGTAATAACGAAAATAGTTTTATATATAATGAAAAAATGATAGTAGTGAACCATCCGGAAAGAAAAAAATTTACACAAGGTGCCTATGGAAAAAAATGGACTTCAAATAAATTTATTGAAAATATTGAATTAGAAAAGTAATGAAAATTCTACTTCTTCGTGTAGGAATTGACAGCCGATATAATGCACTTTCACCTGTTTTTAAGGATTTTACTTTTGAATATATTCCGATTTATTATAAAGATAAAAAAGATATTGAAAAAAAAGAAAAACGTACATTCAGAAATTTAATAGGTAGTAAAGGTAAACCTTTGAGTGAATATTTGCCTGAAAAAATCAAAGATAAAAAAATTCATTTTGACCCTGAATTTGAAACATTCACATACGGGGAAGTTAAAAATCCTAAAAGAAGTGCTTTGCTTAAGTTAGGAAAAAATGATTTGCTTGTTTTTTATATGGGAGGGTATTTTGTAAATAAATCTTATGAAAAACAATGCTTCATTTTCGGATTTTTTGAAGTAGATAAAGTGTATGACTGGACTAAAAAGAATGAAAGGGGAAAAATTATAAAAGAGTGTGAAAAGAATGCTCATATAATCAGTTCAAAAACAAAAGATAATTTAGTTATTGTCAAAGGTACAAACAGAAGCAGATTATTAGAAAAATGCATTCAAATAACTGATAAGTGCGACATAAAGGGGATTCCTTATTTAACCAAACCGGAATTCTATAAAAATTATGATATCCGTGAATTTATAGTCAGAGCAACTCCGATATGGATTAAACAAGAGAAAAAAATAAATAATTTACAATTGCTTTTGAAAAAATAATAATATGAAAAATGAATTCTCAACATTTTAGAAAAGAATTAACAAATTTTGCTGAAAATTATTCCAATAGTAATAAATTCCTTTTTATCCGCTACAATTCAGCAATACTATTTAACCAAATACAAAACAATTTATTTTCTAATAGTTACAGTGCAATAATTAATAACACTAAATGGAATAAAAGATTGAAAAAGAAACATCCGCAAGTTAAAGGTCATTGTGAACTTCAATCATCTAATAGTTCGGATGCGTTGCTTATGAGCATATTTGCACATCCTGACCTTCCAAAATGGAAAGGAATGGGAAATTTATTAGGAACAGGGAGAATTAATAATATTGACTTTGGTGTGAAATATAAATTGAAGAAATCTAATAATAAAGAAAAAAAAGCGACAGAATTTGATATGGTTATAAATAATTGCTATATATTTGAATCAAAATTAACAGAAAAAGATTTCACGAATAAAAACCACAAGGAAGTTGAAAAGTATGATTATTTTGACAATACATTTTATAAATCATTCTTGAAACAGACAAAACGAGGATATGAAAATTATCAGATAATCAGAAATATACTTGCGTTACAGGAAAGATTTAATAGGTTTGTCTTGCTTTGTGATGAAAGAAGACCTGATTTGATAATAAGATTTTATGAGACTGTTAAATGCATTAGAGATATATCAATTAGAAATAAATGTAAAGTAATAACCTGGCAGCAAGTTGCATTTGTATGCAGAAAAAATCTTAAAAAATTTCTTGAACAAAAATACGGGATTAACGGTTAATTTTATAATTATTAATTTAGTTTTATGTATTAAACAGAAAATTACCCTAACTTTGCGACATTTTTATTTAATTTAAATTAACTTTGTGACATATTCTTATAAAAATTTTTTGAATATTTAAAATAACTTAAATTTTGTAATATTTATATATGTCTGATAATCATTCAACCATAATATCGAAAGTATGGAATTTCTGCAATACATTGAAAGATGACGGTGTGAGTTACGGGGATTATCTTGAACAATTAACATACCTGCTGTTTCTGAAAATGGCAGATGAGTATTCCAAACCGCCATACAACAGGACACTTCCGATTCCGAAGGAAAATAACTGGGAGAGTTTATCTTCAAAAAAAGGAGCGGAACTTGAGACTCATTATACGATTCTGCTTCGCGAACTCGGCAAACAGAAAGGAATTCTCGGACAGATTTTTACCAAATCGCAGAATAAAATTCAAGACCCCGCAAAACTATCACGCTTAATTGATTTGATTGACAAGGAAAACTGGAGCGAGATGTCTGCGGATGTAAAAAGCGTGATTTATGAAGGTTTACTTGAAAAGAATGCGGAGGATACAAAAAGCGGTGCTGGGCAGTATTTTACTCCTCGTTCATTGATAAAAGTAATTGTCGAATGCATAAGACCCGAGCCGAAGAAAACTATTGCAGACCCTGCCTGCGGAACAGGAGGTTTCATCCTTGCTTCGTATGATTATCTGATAAATAATTATTCACTGGATAAATCTCAAAAGCAGTTTCTGAAATTTAAAACTTTTTACGGCAATGAAATAGTAGAAAATACACGCAGGTTATGTCTGATGAATTTGTTTTTACATAATATAGGCGATATAGACAGTGAAAATTTTATCTCACCTGCTGATTCGCTGATTGCCGATACAGGCGAGCGGTATGATTATGTTATGACGAATCCTCCCTTTGGGAAAAAAAGCTGTATGACGTTTACGAATGAAGAAGGGGAGCAGGAAAAAGAAACACTTACTTACAATCGTCAGGATTTCTGGGCTACAACTTCAAACAAACAATTAAATTTTGTACAACATATAAGAACGATGTTGAATACAACGGGTAAAGCCGCAGTAGTAGTTCCCGATAATGTTTTATTTGAAGGCGGAGCAGGGGAAACAGTCAGAAAAAAACTTCTTGAGACAACCGATTTGCATACGATTTTGAGGCTTCCAACCGGTATATTTTATGCACAGGGAGTAAAGGCAAATGTGATTTTTTTTGATGCTAAGCCTGCAAGCAAAGAACCCTGGACAAGAGAAGTCTGGTTTTATGATTACAGGACTAACATTCATCATACATTGAAAAAGAATCCGCTTAAATTCGAAGACCTCAAAGAATTTATCAAATGTTACTGTCCTGAAAATAGGTTTGTAAGGAAAGAAACCTATGATAATGAAAAAAATTGTGAAGGCAGATGGCGAAAATTTTCCTATGATGAAATAGTATCAAGAGATAAAACATCGCTCGATATTTTCTGGCTGAAAGATAAAAGTCTTACCGACTTGGATAACCTCCCCGACCCTGAAGAACTTGCGGAAGAAATAGTTGAGAATCTCGAGGCGGGAATCGAAAAATTTAAAATTATAATTTCCTCTCTAAAAAAAAATAATAATTAGTAAGACCTTTTTATTAATAATTTACACTGAGTTTATCTTATATTTTTGTAATTAATTATAGAAAATTAAAGCGGTGATTGTAAAATAAACATAAACTTTTTTACAATACATGAGCTGGATTTTCAAGAATTAAGCTTATAAATTCATTGATTTTATAGGGCAAAAAAACTATCTTTGTGAATGTTTATTTTTGGGAAAATTAATCGGAGTTAATTTTGAAGAAGAATTTAACAAGAATTATTTTGACGGTCGTTTTTATTGCGCTGGCAATTATTTATTTATATCCCACTTATAAGGATTATAAATTTAACGAAGAGTTGAAATTAAGAGCGGGAAATTATAAAGACAGCATGGATTATGTGATGCAGAATCTTGATGAAATCAGAAAAGCACAGGAGAAAAGAATCAAACTCGGACTGGATTTAAAAGGCGGAATGTACGTAATCCTGGATGTTGATGTCGTGAAATTTCTCGAAGACCTTGCCGATTCGAGAAAAACAAAAGATGAAACTCTGGCAAGAATTCTCGGGGAAATCAAAGCAATTGCCGAAACATCGGAAATTTCCGTTCTCGATGTTTTGAAAGAGAAGCTTCAGGCGGAAAATCTGACATTAAAGAAATATTACGGTGAAACACGCGAAGATGAAGCTGCCGTAGAAAAGAAATTACAAAGGGATATAGATGAAGCGATTGACAGAGCAATTGCTGTAGTAAGAAACAGAATTGACCAGTACGGTGTGGCTGAAGCCCAGCTGCAAAAACGCGGTAACAGAATTATGATGGAACTGCCCGGTGTCAGTAATCCCGATGACGTGAAGAAACTTCTGAAAACAACGGCAGTTCTGGAATTTAAATTATTGCAGAGTCCGGAGATAGTGTTCAAAGTAGCCGAAGCAATTAACAAAATAATAACGGGAGCCGATACTATAAGTACGAAAGATACAACAACCGCAGGATTATTGCTCGACAGCAACAAAAAATCACAAGACTCTCTTTCTATAACATCCGGCGGAGTAAAAGATACAACAACAAAAAAAGACACTTCAAAGACTAAAAAAGACAAACAAAAGAAAGACACTTCAAAAGTAACATCCGATACATCGAAAAAAACAGACACGTCTATAGCACAGGATACTACACAATTAACAGACACAGGACAAATGTCCGATAAAAATCTGTCGGAAGAGGAATTTAAAGCAAAATACCCGTTCTTTTATCTTGTACAGTTCATAAAAGAATCGGGAGACGGATTCGTAAGGGAATCGGATAAACCTAAAGTAGATGAAATCCTGAAGAGAGTAGAAGTTCAGGCAGTAATACCCGCCGGCTATCAGTTTGCCTGGTCGGACAAGGCGGAGACGATGCAGGACGGCAATAATTATTACATACTTTATTCCCTTAAGAAGGAAGCAGAATTAACGGGAAAATATATTACAGATGCAAGGAAGGACATCAGCCAAGAAACGCAGAGGCCTTATGTAGCAATGCAGATGGATGCCGAAGGTTCGGCAGACTGGGCGCGGATAACAGGTTCGAACATCGGAAAAAGATGCGCAATAGTACTTGACGGAATTGTTTATTCTGCACCGGTGATACGCAATAAGATTCCGAGCGGTAACTCGCAGATTGAAGGAATGAGAGATATGAACGAGGCAAATCTGCTGGTTATAGTTTTAAAAGCAGGTTCGCTTCCCGCTCCACTGAAAATCGCCGAGGAAAGGTCGGTGGGTCCTTCACTCGGAGAAGATTCGATCAAAGCAGGAATAACATCATCGCTCGCTGCTCTGATTCTGGTTGCTTTGTTTATGATAGTATATTATAAATTCGGCGGATTCGTTGCTGATTTTGCATTAATAATCAACGTATTGTTCGTACTCGGAATAATGGCATCGTTCGGGGCAACACTTACACTTCCCGGTATCGCAGGACTTGTACTGACACTCGGTATGGCTGTAGATACAAACGTTCTGATATTCGAAAGAGTAAGGGAAGAAGAACGGAGCGGAAAACCGTTAAAAACCTGTATTGAAATCGGCTATAAAAAAGCTTTTTCAGCAATTATTGACTCACACTTAACGAGCGTAATCAGCGGTATTGCTTTATATATGTTCGGAACGGGACCAATCAGAGGTTTTGCCGTCACGCTGCTTGCAGGTATAATAGTAAATTTATTTACAGCAATTGTAATAACTCACTTTATATTTGACATTTTACTTGAGAAAAATAAGAAACTCAGTTTCGGATGATAACTATATAATTGCCGTTGAATTTTCAGACGGCAGAATTTCAGAAATTAAAAAATGATTATATGAAAATATTTGTAAACACAAGTTATGATTTTTTAGGAAAAAGAAGAATATTTTATATAGTATCGGTATCGATGATTATACTCGGCATAATTGCACTAATTGCAAAGGGAATTCCGCTCGGAATAGATTTCGTAGGCGGAACGGAAATGCGCGTGCTGTTCAATAATGACGTAGACGTAGGAACAGTCAGAAGTTCGATGGACAAAATCGGATTGATGGGAATGGAAATTAAGACGCTCGGTACTAACCAGGATATAATATTAAGAACACCGGTTCAGGGTGAAAGAATTTCCGATACGATAAAATATGCTCTTCGTACCTATGCACCGGAATACACTTTCTCGGATGCAAATGTACAGGTAGACAAGGTCGGACCAAAAATCGGGGAAGAACTGAGGCGTGATGCCATACTTGCAGTAGCATTTTCGCTTATCGGCATTCTTGTATATTTAGCGTTTCGATTTCAGTTTTTATATGCAGTTGCATCTGTAGTCGGATTGTTTCATGATATTTTAATCACAATTTCAGCAGTTGCAATTTTCGATTTTCTAATACCGGGATTGAGACTAGAACTTAATCAGACGATGTTGGCGGCGTTTCTGACTCTTATAGGATTCTCGGTCAACGATACTGTGGTCGTCTTTGACCGTATAAGGGAAAATATCCGCCTTTTCAAAAACGAGGATATCGAAAGCGTTATGAATAAGAGCGTAAATGCAACGTTAAGCCGAACGATAATCACAAGCGGTACTGTATTCTTAACGATTTTAGTACTTTTTATCTTTGGCGGAGAAGTTCTGAGAAGTTTCTCATTTACGTTCGGCATAGGAATAATAACAGGTACTTACTCATCAGTATTCGTATCG
>Ga0194113_10007349_pt1 | contig 13745 bp, 7 predicted proteins | sample TA2MahC200mmetaG_FD_146193 | JGI IMG/M metagenome (GOLD analysis project Ga0194113, IMG submission 146193) | Freshwater microbial communities from Lake Tanganyika, Tanzania - TA2015017 Mahale Deep Cast 200m | ecosystem: Environmental > Aquatic > Freshwater > Lake | place: Tanzania: Lake...
AACACGCGCGCCCGAAAATCTGCCGGGCCATAGGCCGCGATATGCAGGTGCTCGGCATGTTCGGCCAGAAGCGGCTTGAGCGCCTCGCGCAAACGGGTATGGAGCGCAAAGGTCTCCCCTTCCGTCGGCACCCTGACCCAGCTTGCCAAAACCCCTCCGGGCATTTCGACCAGCACCGGCGTGTCGCCCAATGCCGTGAGGCGGCGCCGCGCCAGGCTGGCCTGCAGGCTCTCAAGGCCCGGGACCCCCTGCCCGACCTCGGGCCAGGCGCCCTCCTCGGGCAGGATCAGACACAGGTGCTGCACCCCTTTGGGCAACTCGGACATGACGGTCTTGAGTAAGCGAGTCATGGCCAGTTCGGGCCGATCAGATACTTTCATAGGTTCCATTATTAAAAAAACGAATACTAGGTATTAAATTGACTAAAGGCCCAAGGGCGGCGAAAATCGGCCCTCAATGTACGCGATTCCATACGCACCACCAAACACATCGCCGCAAATTTGAACCCCTCGAATTTTCAGGCGCAACCGCAACCCGCGCCCTCCGGAGATCTATCCCATGGCATCGACCGCCCACGACATTGATCCGCAAGAAACCCAGGAATGGCTGGACGCCCTCAAGGCCGTCCTCGAACAGGAAGGCAGCGAACGCGCGCACTACCTGCTTGAGCGCCTGATCGACAAGGCCCGCCGCTCCGGGACCAACCTGCCATATAGCGCCACCACGGCCTATATCAACACCATCCCGCCCCATCGTCAGGAAAAGCATACCGGCGATCCCTCCATCGAACGCCGGATCCGCGCCATGATCCGCTGGAATGCCATTGCCTGCGTGATGCGCGCCAATGACAAGGCCCCCGGCGTGGGCGGCCACATCGCCAGCTTCCAGTCAGCCGCCACCCTCTACGATGTCGGTTTCAATCACTTCTTCCGGGGCCCGGATCACCCCAGCGGCGGCGACCTGGTCTTTTTCCAGGGTCACTCGGCACCCGGCATCTATGCCCGCGCCTTCATTGAAGGCCGCATCAGCGAGCAACAACTCGAAAACTTCCGTCAGGAATCGACGGGCGAGGGCATCTCGTCCTATCCGCACCCGTGGCTGATGCCCGACTTCTGGCAGTTCCCCACCGTCTCGATGGGTCTGGGGCCCATCCAGGCCATCTATCAGGCGCGCTACCTGAAATATCTCGAACATCGCGGCCTGGCCAAGACCGCCGACCGCAAGGTCTGGGCCTTCCTCGGTGACGGCGAAACCGATGAACCGGAATCCCTGGGCGCAATCACCCTCGCCTCCCGCGAGAACCTCGACAACCTCATCTTCGTCGTCAACTGCAACCTGCAACGCCTGGACGGCCCGGTGCGCGGCAACGGCAAGATCATCCAGGAACTCGAGGCCGCTTTCCGTGGCGCCGGCTGGAATGTGCTCAAGGTCATCTGGGGTTCCTACTGGGATCCGCTCCTGGCCATGGATAGCCAGGGCATCCTGAAGCAGCGCATGGAAGAATGCGTGGACGGCGAATACCAGAACTGCAAGGCCAAGGGCGGCGCGTACACGCGCGAGCACTTCTTCGGCAAGTATCCGGAACTGAAAGACATGGTCGCCGCCATGTCCGACCAGGACATCTGGCGCCTCAACCGGGGCGGCCATGATCCGTACAAGGTCTTTGCGGCCTACGCGGCGGCAGTGAAGCACAAGGGACAGCCTACCGTCATCCTGGCCAAGACCGTGAAGGGCTACGGGATGGGTGCCTCCGGCGAGGCGCAGAACCCCACCCACTCGCAAAAGAAGATGTCGCAAGACGACCTGCGCGCCTTCCGCGACCGCTTCAATATCCCGATTGCCGACAACGACCTGGAGTCCCTGCCCTTTTACCGCCCGGCAGAAGATAGTCCCGAGATGCGCTACCTGCGCGAGCAGCGCGAACAACTCGGTGGCTACCTGCCCGCGCGCCGTCGGCGCTCGCCAGAATCGCTGGCCACACCGCCGCTCTCGGCCTTCCAGCCCCTCCTGGAGGCCACGGGCGATCGTGAGATCTCCACCACCATGTCCTTCGTGCGCATCCTGACGACCCTGCTGCGCGACAAGACCGTCGGCAGCCGTATCGTCCCCATCGTCCCCGACGAGGCGCGTACCTTTGGCATGGAGGGTCTGTTCCGCCAGATCGGCATCTACTCCTCGGCGGGCCAGCTCTATGAACCGGTCGATTCCGACCAGTTGATGTATTACCGCGAGGACATCAACGGCCAGATCCTCGAAGAAGGCATCACCGAGGCCGGCGCCTTCTCCAGTTGGCTCGCCGCGGCCACCTCCTACAGCGTCAGCGGGGTGCAGACGATCCCGTTCTACATCTTCTATTCCATGTTCGGCCTGCAACGCATCGGTGACCTGGCTTGGGCCGCCGGCGATTCACGGGCACGCGGCTTCCTGCTGGGCGCCACCGCCGGCCGCACCACGCTGAACGGCGAAGGTCTGCAACACGAGGATGGTCACAGCCTGATTCTCGCCTCGACCATTCCCAATTGCATCTCCTACGACCCGACCTTCGGCTACGAACTGGCCGTCATCATCCAGGACGGTCTGCGCCGCATGATCAGCGAGCAGGAAGATGTGTTCTATTACCTCACCGTCATGAACGAGAACTACACCCAGCCCGCCATGCCGGTGGGTGCGGAGGCCGGTATTCTCAAGGGGTTGTACAAGCTGCGCGAGGGGGAAGGCAGCAAGCCCGGCAAGGGCAAGAAGAAGGCGCCGCGTGTCCAGTTGCTGGGCAGCGGCGCCATCCTGCGCGAGGTCATCGCCGCCGCCGATCTGTTACAAAAGGATTGGGGCGTCATGGCCGACCTCTGGAGTGCGACCAGTTGCAACGAACTCTGTCGGGAAGGCCAGGCTGCACAACGCTGGAACCTGCTCCACCCGACCGAAACGCCTCGCGTGCCTTATGTGACCGAGTGCCTGCAGTCCACTGAAGGCCCGATCATTGCCGCCACCGACTACATGAAGGCCTATGCCGAGCAGATCCGGCCCTTCATTGATCGCCGCTTTGTGACCCTCGGCACCGACGGCTTCGGCCGTTCCGACTCGCGCGAGGCCCTGCGCTATTTCTTTGAGGTGGACAGCCGGTTCATCGCCGTTGCCGCCCTGAAGGCCTTGGCCGATGACGGGATTATTCCGGCCCGTACGGTGGCTGAAGCGATCGCCAAATATGGCATCGATCCTGCCAAGCCCAACCCGCTGACCGTTTAAGCCAAAGGATCAGGAACATCATGACGACACAGAAGGAAATCCTCGTCCCGGATATTGGCGGCTTTGACGCGGTCGAGATCATTGAAGTGCTGGTCGCCGTTGGCGACACCATCAACAAGGAACAGCCCCTCATCACCCTTGAGTCCGACAAGGCCTCGATGGAGATCCCCAGCCCGGCGGCCGGGGTTGTGCGCGAACTCAAGATCAAACTCGGCGACAAGGTCTCGGAAGGTCACCCGATCCTCATGCTGGAAATGGCTGAAACCACGGGGACAACAACCGCCGCCACGGCCCCCGTGGTGACCTCTTTCACGCCACCGGCGGCTGACGCCGCGACGGCTGTTCCGCCGCCCTCGCGCCCGGCCCCGGCGGTCCCGGCCCCCATCGCGCCGAAAGACACCCCCAACCCGGTCGCTGAACGCGTTGAATTTGCCCCCGGCAAGTTGCCGCACGCCAGCCCCTCAGTGCGCCGTTTTGCCCGCGAACTGGGTGCCAATCTGGCGCTGATCACGGGCTCTGGCGCGCATGGCCGCATCCTCAAGGAAGATGTGCAGGCCTGGATCAAGGGTGAACTCTCCAAACCGCGCGGCGCGGAACAGGGTTTTTCCCTGCCCACGACCCCGGCCGTCGATTTCAGCAAGTTCGGTCCGATCGAGACCCAGCCCCTCTCGCGCATCCAGAGGCTGTCCGGCGCCAACCTGCACCGCAACTGGATCACAGCCCCGCATGTCACCCAGTTTGACGAGGCCGACATCACCGATCTGGAAGAATTCCGCAAGTCGATGGGCGACGATGCCGCCAAGAAGGGCGTCAAACTCACCCTGCTGGCCTTCCTGATGAAGGCGGTGGTCAACGCCCTGCGGGCCTATCCGAAATTCAATGCCTCGCTGGACCCGGACGGCGAAAACCTGATCCTGAAGCAGTACATCCACATTGGTTTTGCCTGCGACACACCCGATGGCCTGGTCGTCCCCGTGATCCGCGATGTCAACCAGAAGGATGTGATGACCATCGCCCGCGATCTGGCTGACCTCTCCGCTCGGGCCCGTGAGCGCAAGCTCAAGGTCGAGGAAATGCAGGGCGGCTGTTTCACCATTTCCAGCTTGGGCGGCATTGGCGGCACCGCCTTCACGCCCATCATCAACTGCCCGGAAGTCGCCATTCTGGGGTTGTCCCGCGCCGACACCAAGCCCATCTGGAACAAGGTGACCAAGGCCTTTGAACCCCGCCTGATGCTGCCGCTGTCGCTCTCCTATGACCACCGTGTCATTGATGGTGCCGATGGTGCGCGCTTCACCAGCCACCTGCGCCTGATGCTGTCGGATGTGCGTCGCCTGTTGTTGTGATTAAATAGCTCACAGCACGCAGAGGGACCTTGAAGGAGCGTAACCTCTGCGCGACCCATCTTCCTTTCGAGACGATCCATTTAAAGGTTCATCATGAGCAGCACCGTTAAAGTCCCGGACATCGGCGGGTTTGAGGCCGTTGAAATCATCGAAATCCTCGTTCAGCCTGGCGACACGGTGAGCAAGGAGCAATCCCTCATCACCCTCGAATCCGACAAGGCCTCGATGGACATCCCCTGCCCGCAGGCCGGTGTCGTCAAGAAGTTACTGGTAAAACTCGGCGACAAGGTCTCGGAAGGCACACCGATTATTGAGTTGCAGGCCGCCAGCGCCGAGGCGCAAGACGCGAAGCCTACGCCACAGCCCACGCCGAAGCCCGCGTCACCCGATCCGAAACCCGCATCACCTGATCCGCAGTCCGCATCCCTCAGCGCTCAGGTGCTGGTGCTGGGTGCCGGCCCCGGGGGTTATACCGCCGCCTTCCGCGCCGCCGATCTGGGCCTCAAGGTCGTGCTGGTGGAACGCTACCCCAGCCTGGGCGGAGTCTGCCTCAATGTCGGTTGCATCCCGTCCAAGGCCCTGCTGCATGCCGCCAAGGTGATCACCGAGGCCGAAGAAATGGCCCATCACGGCGTCTCCTTTGCCAAGCCCGTGGTCGATCTTGACACCCTGCGCAACTGGAAGGCCAACGATGTTGTTGCCAAACTGACCAACGGCCTGATGGGCCTCGCCAAGGCCCGCCAGGTCACCGTCATCCAGGGCACGGCGCAATTTACCAGCCCGAACACCGTGTCCGTGCAGGGTGCGGACGGCCAGGCAAAAACCATCCATTTCGAAAACGCCATCATTGCGGCCGGATCTTCGGCCATCAAACTGCCGTTCCAACCGGACGATCCGCGCGTCATCGACTCGACGGGCGCGCTGGCGCTGGCCGATGTACCTGCACGCCTTTTGGTCATCGGCGGCGGCATCATTGGTCTGGAAATGGGCACGGTGTACGACGCCCTCGGTAGCCGTGTCACGGTGGTCGAGCGCGGCCCGCAACTCATCACCGGCTGTGATCCCGATCTGGTCAAGCCGCTGGCCAAGCGCATGAGTGGCCGATTCGAGGCCATTCATCTGTCCACCGGTGTCACCAGCATGGCCGCGGAAAAGGATGGCATCCATGTCACTCTGGAGACCAACGGCACGCCCAAAACCGCTGTTTTCGACCGCGTCCTGGTGGCCATTGGTCGCCGCCCCAATGGCAAGCAGATCGCTGCCGAGGCGGCGGGCGTCACCGTGGACGAGTACGGCTTTATCCCGGTGGACAAGCAGATGCGCACCAATGTGCCGCACATCTTCGCCATCGGCGATATCGTCGGCCAACCCATGTTGGCGCACAAGGCCGTGCATGAAGGCAAGGTTGCCGCCGAGGTGATTGCCGGCCACAAGGTCGAGTTCCAGGCCATGGTGATTCCGTCAGTGGCCTACACCGACCCCGAGATCGCTTGGGTGGGCATGACCGAGACCGAGGCCAAGGCCAAGGGTATCGCCATCGAAAAACAGAGCTTCCCCTGGGTCGCCAGCGGGCGAGCGCTGTCCATCAACCGCACCGAAGGCAGCACCAAGATGATCATCGACCCCGACACGCACCGCATCATCGGCGTCGGCATCGTCGGAACCAATGCGGGTGAGTTGCTGGCCGAGGCCTGTCTTGCCATCGAGATGGGTGCTGTACCCGAAGACATCGGCCTCACCATCCACGCCCACCCGACGCTCTCTGAGACCGTGTGCTTTGCCGCCGAGATGCTGGACGGCACCATCACCGATTTCCTGATGCCGAAGAAAAAATAACGCCGATCAACCGGGACACCCCGGCTTGATCGGCTAACCCATGATTCGCCTCCAACAACTCAGCCTCATCCGAGGCACCAAGTCCTTGCTGCAAAAGGTCGATCTCGTCATCCATCCGGGCGAGCACATCGGCCTGATCGGCAGCAACGGATCGGGCAAGACAAGCCTGTTCGCCCTGCTGCGCGGCGCCATTCAGGCCGACAGCGGTGACGCCTTTCTGCCCACTGGCTGGCGCATTGCCCATGTCGCCCAGGAGACGCCCGCCCTGGAGCGCAACGCGCTCGACTACACCCTTGACGGCGACACCACCCTGCGCCGACTTGAGAGCGAACTGGCCCTGGCTGAGGCAGCGCATGACGGTCACCGCATCGCCGAACTGCACATCGCCCTGCAGGATGCCGATGCCTACACCGCCAGCAGCCGCGCGCAGCAACTCCTGACCGGCCTTGGCTTTAGCCAGACCCAGATGACCCAGCCGGTGGCGGCATTTTCCGGCGGCTGGCGGATGCGCCTCAACCTCGCGCAGGCCCTGATGTGCCCGTCCGATCTCCTGCTGCTGGATGAGCCCACCAACCACCTCGACCTCGACGCCATCCTCTGGCTGGAGGACTGGCTCAAGCGTTATCCCGGCACCCTGATCATCATCTCGCACGATCGCGATTTCCTGGACGGTGTGGTCACTGCCATCCTCCATATCGACGCGGCCCAGATCAAGCGTTACGGCGGAAACTATTCCGAGTTCGAACGCCAGCGCGCCATTCATCTCGCCCTCACCCAGGCGGCCTATGTCAAACAGGCCCGCGAACGCGCCCACCTGCAATCCTTCATCGACCGCTTCAAGGCCAAGGCCAGTAAGGCCAAGCAGGCGCAGTCGCGCATGAAGATGCTGGCGCGCATGGAAGACCTCGCGCCTATTCACGCCTGCGCCGCCTTCGGATTTGAATTCCGCGAGCCCGAGCGGGCCCCCAACCCGCTCCTGGTTCTCGAAACGGTTAGCGCCGGTTACCGCGCCGATACCCCGATCCTGAGCCGCCTTGATCTCAACCTGCAAAGCGGCAGCCGCATCGGCCTCCTGGGGGTCAATGGCGCCGGCAAATCAACCTTCATCAAGACCCTCGCCGGTGAACTGACCCCTCTGAGCGGCAAGATCACCGCCGGGCAAGGGCTCAACATCGGCTATTTCGCCCAACATCAGGTCGATCGTCTGCGCCATGACCAGTCGGCACTCTGGCACCTGCAACAAATCGCCCCTTCAGAGCGCGAGCAAGATCTGCGCAGCTTTCTCGGCGGCTTCAATTTCGCCGGCGAAATGGCCACCCAGGCCATTGCCCCTTTCTCCGGCGGCGAGAAGGCGCGTCTCGCCCTGGCCCTGATTGTCTGGCAACGCCCAAATCTGCTGTTACTGGATGAACCGACCAACCACCTTGATCTTGAGACCCGCGAGGCCCTCACCGTCGCCCTCGCCCAGTTCGAGGGCACCCTGGTACTGGTCTCGCACGACCGTCACCTGCTGCGTGCCAGCACCGACGAGTTCCTGATCGTCGCCGACGGGGGCCTCGCCCCCTTCGATGGCGATCTCGACGATTACCGCACCTGGCTGTTCAAGACCCGCCTGGCCCCCACCGCCACACCATCGTCTGCGCCCGCCGCTATCGCCCCTGGCGTGGATCGCAAGGAACAAAAACGCCTGGAGGCCGAGGCCCGGCAACGGCTCGCCATCCAGCGCAAACCCATTGAGGCCCGCGTCAAACGCCTGGAAGACCTCATGGCCCGGCACAATATCCGCAAGGCCGAACTGGATATGGAGCTCGCCGACCCCGCCCTGTACAGCGAGGCCAACAAGGAACGGGTCAAGCAATCGCTGTTCGAACAAGCCAACCTCGCCCGCGAACTGGAACAACTTGAAGGCGAATGGCTGGCCGAACAAGAGCGGCTGGAGGCGCTGGCCTGAACGGCCGGGCCGAGCCTTGCCGATCGTTGGCGCGCTGACGGCGCGCACTCAGACGGCCGCAGCGGTAGCGATCAATCTCGCTGCGTAACATTTCCTAACGGTAAACCAGCACCGGAATCTTGCAGTGTGTCAGCACCTTCTGCGTCTCTGAGCCCAGCAGGAAGGCCCCCGCACCCCGCCGCCCGTGCGAGGCCATGAAGATAAGATCACATCCCCTCTGCTCGGCTGCGGCGATGATGCCCTCATACGGCGACGCGCATTCACTGCTCGCGGTCTCGTGCGCCACACCCGCCTCCCGTGCCACCCCTGCCGCCGCCAGCAACAAGGCCTCGGCCTGCCGATCCACCGCCGTCCGCACGAGCTCGTAGGCCGGCCCATTGTCGAACAAGGCATCGACGCTCATCGCAGCCGGCAGGTAGAGCGGGATCGCATGGTAAAAAACAACGCGCGCCCCTGCCTCCCGGGCAAAGGAACACGCCCGCGCAACCGCTCCCGCAGAGAGCTCACCGCCATCGACAGGTACCAGAATATTCTTGAACATGGCCCGATCCCATCATCATCCTGACTTCAGGCTAGCACGGCGTCCGCAAAGCGCAAGCAAGCCCTTTACGGGGCCGCCAGGGATTATTTGCGGAAAAGCCGCTATCAATCCTTGGCAAGTGCCCGATGCCGCCGTATAATGGGCGGCTTCAACGCGCTCGTAGCTCAGCTGGATAGAGTACCTGGCTACGAACCAGGGGGTCAGGAGTTCGAATCTCTTCGAGCGCGCCAAACAAAAAATGGTTTACGGTTTTATCGCCGTAAACCATTTTTCTTTGCCCCTGCAAAACCGTCAGTCAAACACCACCGTCTTGTTGCCGTACACCAGAATGCGGTTGTCGATATGCCATTTGACGGCGCGCGACAGCACCACCTTTTCCAGATCCGCCCCTTTTTGCACCAGATCATCCAGGTCGTCGCGATGCGAGACACGCGTCACCGCCTGGTCGATGATCGGACCATCATCCAGCACCTCGGTCACATAGTGGCTGGTCGCACCGATCAGCTTCACGCCACGCGCAAAGGCCCGCTGATAAGGCTTGGCCCCGTGGAAAGCGGGCAAGAAGGAGTGATGGATGTTGATGATGCGCTGCGGATAATGGGCGATGAAATCGGCTGACAAGACCTGCATATAACGCGCCAGCACCACGAAATCAATGCCATGCGCGTCCAGCAAGGCGCGCTGTTTTGCCTCCGCCTCAGGCTTGTTGTCCTTGCTCACCGCGATGTGCTGGAAGGGGATCTTATAGGCCTCCGCCAGCCAATGCGTATCGGGGTGATTGCTGATAATCAGCGGGATCTCACAATACAGTTCGCCGGCATGATGGCGATAAAGCAGATCGGCCAGGCAGTGGTCGTACTTCGAAACGAAGATGGCCAGGCGCGGCTTCACCGACGACAGCGCAAGACGCCATTGCATCTGATGCGCCGCAGCGATGGGCCCGAAGGTCTCGTCGAAACGGTGCAGCCCCAGATCAAAACCCTCCAGATCCCACTCCACCCGCATCAGAAACAGGTTCGCCTCGCGATCCTGATGCTGGTCGGCATGGAGGATGTTGGCGTTATGCGCCAGCAGAAAGTTGGCAATGGCAGCCACCAGACCCTTGCGGTCGGGGCAGACGATGGAGAGGATGGCCGTGTTACGCATGATCCCGGGATGATACCTGAAAGCGCAGGAATTCCCTGCGCGGTCAAGGCGATAACGGCTGCCGAAAAAATGTTTTCCGGAACCCAAAATTTTGCTTGACGAATATCAAGATAGCACTAGAATCAGCGTCCAATTCATGGCGCAACACTATATTTAGTGTTTCCTATGAACACTGCGCCGAATCAAAAACCACCTCACAAGTGCCAGGAGACTTCAATGCAAACGACATCCGCCCTGCCTATTAGCAGCCCTTCCTACCATCCTGGTCACTCGATTCCCAGCGAATCCAGCCTTGGAAGCGCGTATTCAGCCTATGCCGTCGTGCGCCGCAACGGCTCCGTGGCCTCTTTCGAACCGAGCAAGGTCGGCATCGCCCTCACCAAGGCCTTCATCGCCGTGCATGGCGGTCAGGCCGCCGCCAGCGCCCGGGTGCGTGAAACGGTAGAACAGCTCACGGCCAGTGTGGTCACCGCCCTAATGCGCCGTCTCCCGGAGGGCGGTGCCTTCCATATCGAAAGCATCCAGGATCAGGTTGAACTGGCGTTGATGCGCTCCGGCGAACACGAAGTGGCTCGCGCCTATGTGCTCTACCGCGAGAAACGCGCCGAGGAACGCGCCCAGCAAACCGCACCGGATGCCGAGATTGTCATCCATTGCGTCGAGAACGGCGTGCGTCATCCGCTGGATATGAAACGCCTGAAGGGCCTGGTCAACGCCGCCTGCGAAGGCCTGTCGGAGGCTCAGCCGCAGGCCATTCTTGACGCCACCCTGCGCGACCTCTATGACGGCGTACCGCGCGCCGAGGTGCGCAAGTCCCTGGTGCTCTCGGCCCGCTCGCTGATCGAAAAAGATCCCGACTACAGCCTCGTCACCGCCCGCCTGCTGCTCGACAACATCCGCGCCGAGGTGCTGGGCGAAGATGTGTCGCAGGCCGAGATGGCTGGCCGTTACGGCGACTATTTCCTGCAATACATCCAGCAGGGCATTCGTGCCGAGCTTCTGGACGAGAAGCTGGGTCAATTCGACCTCGCCCGGCTGGCTGCCGCCCTCGATCCCAGTCGCGACAACCTGTTCCAGTACCTGGGCCTGCAAACCCTGTACGACCGCTATTTCCTGCACATCGACGAGCGCCGCATCGAGCTGCCGCAGGCCTTCTTCATGCGCGTGGCCATGGGCCTGGCCATCAACGAAATCCAGCGCGAAGAACGCGCCATCGAGTTCTACGAGATTCTGTCGCGCTTTGATTACATGTCGAGCACGCCGACCCTGTTCAACGCCGGTACCCGCCATTCGCAACTGTCCTCCTGCTACCTGACCACCATCCCGGACGATCTCGATGGCATCTATCAGGGCATCAAGGACAACGCCATGCTGCAAAAGTACGCCGGCGGCCTGGGCAACGACTGGACCCGCGTGCGTTCGCTGGGGGCCTACATCAAGGGCACCAACGGCAAGTCGCAAGGCGTGGTGCCCTTCCTCAAGGTGGCCAACGACACCGCCGTGGCGGTGAACCAGGGCGGCAAGCGCAAGGGCGCGGTCTGTGCCTTCCTGGAAACCTGGCATATGGACATCGAGGAATTCCTCGAATTGCGCAAGAACACCGGCGATGAGCGCCGTCGCACCCATGACATGAACACCGCCAACTGGGTACCGGACCTGTTCATGAAACGGATGATGGAAGGCGGCGAATGGACATTGTTCTCCCCCTCCGATTGCCCCGATCTGCACGACCTGACCGGCCGCGCCTTTGAGACCGCCTATACCGCTTACGAAGAGAAGGCCGCCCGTGGCGAGATCAAGGTCTTCAAGAAGGTTCAGGCCGTCGCGCTGTGGCGCAAGATGCTCACCATGCTGTTCGAGACCGGGCACCCGTGGATCACCTTCAAGGACGCCTGCAATGTGCGCTACACCAACCAGCATGTCGGCGTGGTGCATTCCAGCAACCTGTGTACCGAGATCACCCTGCACACCAACGACAACGAGATCGCCGTGTGCAACCTCGGCTCGGTCAATCTGGTCAACCACCTCCAGGATGGCGCACTGGATATGGACAAGCTATCGCGCACCATCAAGACCGCGATGCGCATGCTCGACAATGTGGTGGATATCAACTTCTACTCGGTCGGCAAGGCACGCAACTCCAACCTCAAGCACCGTCCGGTGGGCATGGGCATCATGGGTTTCCAGGACGCCCTGCACAAACTGCGCATCCCTTACGCCTCTGCCGCCGCCGTCGAGTTCGCCGACCGCACCATGGAGGCCGTCTGCTACAACGCCTACTGGGCCAGCACGGATCTCGCCGCCGAGCGCGGCCGCTATTCGACCTTCAACGGCTCGCTCTGGAGCCAGGGCATCCTGCCGCACGATTCCCTGAAAAAGCTGAGTGACGAACGCGGCGGCTATCTGGAGGCCGACTTTACCGAACGACTGGACTGGTCCGCCCTGCGCAGCCGCATCCAGCAAGTCGGCATGCGCAACAGCAACTGCGTCGCCATCGCGCCGACCGCCACCATCGCCAACATCGTCGGCGTCTCGGCCAGCATTGAGCCGACCTACCAAAACCTGTTTGTCAAATCCAACCTGTCGGGCGAATTCACCGTCATCAATCCCTACCTGGTGCGCGACCTGAAGGCCTTGGGGTTGTGGGACGAGGTCATGGTCGGCGATGTCAAATATTTCGATGGCAGCCTGGCCAAAATCGACCGCATCCCGGCGGAGCTGCGTGACCTCTACGCCACCGCCTTCGAGATCGACCCGGCCTGGCTGATCGAGGCCGGTGCCCGGCGCCAGAAGTGGATCGACCAGGCGCAAAGCCTCAACCTGTATATCGCCGGCGCCTCCGGCAAGAAGCTGGACGATACCTACAAACTTGCCTGGATTCGTGGCCTCAAGACCACCTATTACCTGCGCTCGCTCGGCGCATCGGCGGCGGAGAAATCCACCACCCGGGGCAACGAAAGCAACGGCATCGAAAGTGGCGCCGCAGGGGTCGGCAGCAGCGCTCAGCTCACCAGCCAGATCGTCCTGCCCGAGGCCGAGATTGTCGGCCGCGCCTGCACCCTGCGCCCAGGCGACGCCGGCTTTGAAGAATGCGAAGCCTGCCAATAAAGCCGGAGGACTCTCAAAATGCTCAACTTTGAAGACAGCTTTACGCCCGCGGCCACCCCGATGATGCCCCCCTCGCCCCTTGCCGGGCTGGAAAAGGGCGGCCTGCGCCTGCAACCGGTAGTGCCCTCCGTCACCCCCCTGGCAACGGCAACCATCGCACCCGCGCCCGCACCCGCAAGTGCGGCCCGCAGCGTGCGTGCCGATGACAAGCGCGTCGTCAACGGTCAGGCCGACATCAACCAGCTCGCGCCCTTCAAGTACCCCTGGGCCTGGGAATACTTCCTCAAGGCCAACCGCAACCACTGGACGCCGCTGGAAATCAACATGGCCCAGGATGTGCATGACTACCACCACAAACTGACGCCCGCCGAGCGACATGTCTTCGAAAATGTGCTGGCCTATCTCACCACCTCCGACATCCTCGCCATGCGCAACATCGGCCTTGCCGTCATGGAAAAGATGAGCGCGCCGGAGCTGCAGATCTATCAGGCCCGCCAAGTCTATGAAGAGGCGCTGCACACCTGGACATATCAGCACTGCATCGAGACCCTCAACCTCGACCAGGCCGAAATCT
>Ga0194113_10007351_pt1 | contig 13744 bp, 7 predicted proteins | sample TA2MahC200mmetaG_FD_146193 | JGI IMG/M metagenome (GOLD analysis project Ga0194113, IMG submission 146193) | Freshwater microbial communities from Lake Tanganyika, Tanzania - TA2015017 Mahale Deep Cast 200m | ecosystem: Environmental > Aquatic > Freshwater > Lake | place: Tanzania: Lake...
TCCCATCCGCTGCTCCAGACGCGCCGGATTCCACGGCACATCGAAGTTCACCATCAGCCAGGCGAACTGCAAATTGATGCCCTCACCCGCCGCGTCCGTCGCCAGCAGGATCCGGGCGCTGGGCGCGTCCGGATTCGGCAGGTTCTGCCGGCGTCGTTCCGCGGGCGGCATGAAGAAAATCCGCTGCCGCTCCCGTTCCTCCACGTCCATGCCGCCGTGGATCGCAGCGATTTGCCCCGTGTAGCCCAGCGCCTCGAAGCGTTGCTGCAAATGCTCCAGCGTGTCCCGGTGCTCCGTGAAAATCAGCAGTCGCTCCTGCTGGAACTCCGCCGAGTCCACCAGCTCCCGCAGCTTGAGGAACTTCGTCTCGCATTGCTTGCCGAGGATCGCCTCACCCTGGCCGATCGTGGCGTCCAGGTAGCGCAGCTCGGTCTCCAGTTGTTTCTCAGTCTGCGGATGGGCCAGCGCCATCGCCTGTTCTTCAACCCGCTCCTGGCTCTCCGCGCCGGTTTCCGTGGGCTCCGATTCATCGGCGGTCGCCGTGTCCAGCAGTTCCAGCAAACGCTCGGGATTCGGCAGGCTCTCCACCGGCCCCTCATTCACGATCCGCTCCCGACGGCGCTTCAACGACTGAACCATCGCATACGTGGAACTGGCCAGCCGTCGCTGCAGCACCGCCACCACCATCGCCGCCGCGTTGCGGTTCAAGGATCGGTTCGTCTCGAAGCTCCAGCGCAGATAGTCCGAGGATTCCTCGTAGAAGTCCTGCTCCGGCTTGGACAGCTCAAAATTCACTGTCTGACACAGACGCGGCTTGTAGATCGGCTGCCCGCTGTAATCGATCATCTCCTCCTTTAGCCGTCGGATGAAGAAGGCCCTGCGTTTCTCCTGGGCCACCGCCCCCAACGCTTCGATGGTCGAGAAGATGTTTCCATCGAGGAGGCGCCAGAGGGCGAAGTAGGGAAACGGCTTGCCCATGTGCGGCGTGGCCGTCAACAGAAGCAGGTGCGTGGACTTCGCCAGCGTCTCGGCCAGCCGATACCGCCGGGTCTTGGTGTCCAACCGCCGGCTGTCCGTCCAGGAAAGCTTGTGCGCTTCATCGAAGACGATCAGGTCGAAGCCCCCGTTGCTCGCATTCTGCAGCCGTTCGCGAATCGCTTCGGCAGCCGCCGTGTCCACGCTGATGATGAAGAGCCCGTGCTCGTCCAGGAGAGGATCCCCGGTTTGAAAGTCCTGGCCGCGCAGAATGCGGAATTCGAGGTCGAAGAAGTTCCGCAGTTCACGTTGCCAGTTCCAAGTCAGGCCGGCCGGGCAACAGATCAGAGCCCGGCGCAACCGGCCACGGTTGATCATTTCGCGGATGTAGAGGCCGGTCATCACTGTTTTCCCGGCACCGGCATCGTCAGCCAGAAGAAACCGCAGTGGATTCTGCGGCAGCATGTGCTCATACACCGCGACGCGTTGATGGGGCAGCGGCACAACCCGGGAAAGTTCAAGGCCGTAGGCCTTGTTGAACTGGTGTCCGTTGCGCAGCCGGTGGGCGTCCACAACAAGCTTGATGGCTTCAGGCTCACCTTCGAAGTTGAGGCTCGGGGCCACTTCCTCCAGCACGAGCTGCTTCGCAGCGTCCTTTTCGCCCCCAGTCAACATCGCCCGCATCTGGGCGATTCGGCCTTTCTGCGGTTTGGCCTTCTCGTTCTCCCAGCGGTTCACCGTGGCGAACGAGACCCCCAGACGCTCGGCAAAAGCCTCCTGTGACAGCCCAATCTGTTTCCTCAACTTCTTGACCTGTTCAGCCGTCACGGCTGGAAGTTGATGGATATCGCAATAAATGTCAATCCGCCATATAACGAATGTCATACGAAGCAAAAACGCTTCGCTGGAGCGGTGTGGCTTTGGTGTCGGCGCCCGACCCTGGAAACCGAGACCTCCTTCCACCAGCTCGCCAGATTGTGCGGTGGCGGACTATCCCGTGCGGCATGAAGCCTGGTGCGCAGCAGGCGGAGTCCATGAGCTTGGAGACTGCACCGGCGCGGCTGCTGGCCTCAACGAACTCGCACTCGGCGTCGTATCGCCATGCCACCCCGCTCTCCCGCGCCCGGCTGTGCGCGAGGACGCGAAATTCTAGCTGGGCACCAAAAATGAGCCCATTTTTCCGCCTTCGGAACGCCGCTTGGATCCCGCGTGACACGTCAGCCACCTCGGCGGTCCAATGCGGGCGATATGCTGCGAAATCGTTGTGCGCACCCGGCAAGGGGCTCGGCCCTGGTCGTGACGCTGGGCGAGTCGGTTGATCGCCCACAAGAGTCGGTGGGGGCAAAGGCCGCCCAACTCGCCCGGCTGATCGGGGTTGGTCTGCCGGTTCCGCGCGGCTTCTGCGTGACCGTGCGGGCCTTCCGCGAGTTCCGTGAGGCCAGCCGAGGTTTCTCCGCCATGTCGGCGGACCTGGCGCGGCTCTCGGTCAAGCGGCTGCCGGAGGCAGCGCGCTTGAGCGCTCAGGCCGTGGCTAGCCTGGCGGCAACACCTCTGCCTCCCGGACTCGAGGCCGCCGTCCGAAGTGCGTGGCAGGCTCTGGGCGAGGACCAAGCGTACGCCGTTCGGTCGAGCGCAACGGTCGAGGACGCGGCGGACCATTCCTTCGCCGGCCAGTTCGAGTCGTGCCTCGATGTGCGCGGTCTGGAGGCGCTCTGGGCGGCCATAAAGACCTGCTGGCTCTCGCTCTATGCAGAGCGGGCCTTGATTTATCAAGTCAAGCGCGGGCTCTCGCCGGAGACCGCAGCGATGGCCGTTATCGTCCAGGAGATGGTTCACGCCGATGCGGCCGGCGTGCTGTTCACTGCGGACCCGATGTCCGGCAGCGGCGGTCGCCTGGTCATCGAGGCCGTGCCAGGGCTGGCCGACGCGCTCGTATCGGGGAAGGCGACGCCGGATCGCCTCGTGCTCGAGCGCGGGACGTGGCGGGTGCTCGAGCGCGCAAGCGGGACCGGCGCGCGGTGCCTGACCGAGCCGCTGGCGCGGCGATTGGGCGAGCTCGGTGTGGCAGCCGAGCGGCTCTTCGGAGAACCGCAAGACCTCGAGTGGGCGGCCCAAGGGGACCGGGTATTTCTGCTGCAATCGCGACCCGTCACAAGGCGGCTGCCGTCCCCAGGGCCGGAGCTCGAGGTCTGGACGAACGCCAACGCGATGGAGGCCTTACCGGACGTAGTCACCCCCATGGCTTGGTCGCTCCTGCAGACCTTGCTCCAGGACTTCCTCAATCCCCTGATGCGCCGGCTCGGAATCGAAGCGGCTCCGCCGCCGCTGGTGGCCCTGATCGCCGGACGGGCCTATCTGAATTTGGGCCTCCTCCGCCGCCTTGCGAGTCGAATCGGCCCGGTCGAGCTCGAGGTGGCCTCCGCGTTCGGCGGGCAATACCCGAACCTCCGGCCGGCAGCCACGCCCAGGCGCACCGTCGCGAGCCGCGCGCTCGCGTTGCGCGGGTTAGTGCGAGCCCTGAAGATCGCCGGATGGTCCCTGCAGGGCTTGCCTCGCCAATCCCAACGCATCGAACGCTGGGGCGAAGGTGTGTTCGCCGGATTCGCCCTCGCCCCGCTCCCGACCCTTTCGGACGAGGATCTGGCCCGCTACCCGCACACGCTCTTGCGCCTTGCCACCGTGGGCGAAGGCGAGCGTACATGGGCCGCCGCCGTTTGGATGGCGGTGGGCGGCGTGGGGGGCAGCGTGGCGCTGTTCAAGCTCGCGCGCCGGTGGCTCCACGACCACGACGGTAGCCTTGCCAATTGCCTGCTCGCCCGTGCCGGCAACATGGACTCCGCCGAGAACGGCTTGGCGCTCTATCGGCTGGCGGCTTGGGCGAGAGAACGCCCAGCGCTGGCACGCGCCCTATTGGCGCCCGGCCCGTTTGCCGAGCTGGAAGCCCGGCTCCGACTCGTGCCGTTCGGCCCCGAGTTCCTGAACCGTTGGCGAGCCTTCCTGCGCGAACATGGTCATCAGGCGCGCGGAGGCATGGATGTGGCCCAGCCGCGCTGGTCCGAGATGCCGGAGGGATTGCTCGACATGCTGCGGGCCTCCCTCGAGCTCGCCGAAGCCCAGGACCCGATCCGACTCCTCGACCGCCGCCTCGAGCAGCAAGCGCAACGCGTGGTGGACTGTAGACGGCGGTTGCGAAACCCGCTCAAGCGCGCAGTCCTTTTCGCCCTCGCCCGTCTCGGTCAACGCGGGTTGCGACAGCGGGAGAAAGTGAAGAATGCGGGTGTGCGAGTCGTCGCGGAGGTGCGCCAGGCCGCCCTCGAGGCGGGCCGTCGGTTAACCGAGCGTGGACTGCTGCTTGAACCTAGGGAGGTGTTCTTCCTGAAGTTGGAGGAATTGGAACCGGCGCTTTCCGGCCGGTTCGCCGGCGACCTCCGGGCTGCGGTCGCGGCCCGTCGCGCGCAACATGCCCGCCACGATGCTCTCACCCCGCCACCGGTCATCGTGGGTTCGTACCAAGCCGACCACTCGCCCGCACCCGCCTTCGATCCCGATCAAGAGGTGCTCTGGGGTCTGGGCGTCAGCCCTGGCGTCGTCATCGGCCGAGCGTGCGTAATCCGGCAAGCGGATGTCGGCGCGCGGGTGGCGCCTGGCGAAATCCTGGTAGCGCCTTACACCGATCCCGGTTGGACGCCCTATTTTCTGTCCGCCGCGGGGATCGTGGTCGACATCGGCGGCCTGCTGAGCCATGGCAGCGTGGTCGCTCGCGAATATGGCCTACCGGCGGTTGTCAACGTCGGCCCCGCCACCCAGATCATACGCACGGGCGACCGCTTGGAAGTGAATGGCGCGCTCGGGCGGGTCACCATCCTCGAACGCGCCCCTCGAAACGCCTCGTGCTCTTCCGTGTAAGCAACGGCGGCGTTCTCCCCGTCGCGACTGATGATCGCCTCGTTTTGAGGGCCACAGCATCGAGCGCGCGGGCCTTGATCTTGTCCAAAACCGGAAGCACTCCGGGTACGTCCGCACCAAGTCCGTGGCGCGCTCGACCAGGTCCGGCGGCGCGGGAGTGGGCGGCGGCCAGTCGGGCAATTCATCGGGCCCAGCAGCCATGTCGATAGCCTACCGAGCGCCCGACGCATCCGCAAGGACGGGTTGGTCCCAGCGTCGCGTGTGGACCCGCAAGCGCGGGACGGGTGTCGGGGACGATAAGCGCCGCCGGTCACGCTCCCGTTGGACGGTGCGGCTGGGTTCTACCGCGTCCTCGGGCACTGAGCGCGCGAGACAGCGAGCCAACTCATAGGCATTTGCTTCTTCGAGCGTGGCTGGAGTGTCCCCGGACAGGAGGGGCGAGCAGGGCCAGAACGGGGCAGAATGGTGCCCCGCCAAGTGCCTGGTCGGCCTTTGGCATTGGTGGGCGGCCGCCCCACAACCCCCGAAGGCGGTCGTGGTCTCCAGGAAGGCCGCTCAGGGGGCCAGTGCGACTGGAAACGGCGGTCGTGCCGGCCGTTGCGGGTGCAGTTCACCGTCGAGCGGCTGCCCCGCCTCCTCGTCAATGAGAGTGTTTGGACTTGAGAAATCGAAAGTGGCACTTTAGAAATCTCATGCATGCGCTATCTCCGCCGGGAGTTGGAATCGCAGGTCACGCGGGCAGCGAAGAGCTTCCCGGTGATTGTCCTGACGGGTCCCCGTCGGGCGGGCAAGACCTGGGTGCTGCAACATCTGTTTCCGAAAGCCCGGTACTTCTTGCTGGAAGACCCCACCGTCGTCGGCCGCCTGCGAACAGACCCGACCGGGTTTCTCGACGCTGTGAAGCCCCCAGCCATATTGGATGAGGTCCAGAATGTGCCGGAGGTGTTTGCGCTGGTGCGGGCGCGCATGGACGTCCGACCGCGCCTCACGGGCCAGTGGTTTCTCACCGGCTCCCAAGAATCGCCCTTGATGCAGGGGGTGACCGAGTCCATGGCTGGACGGGCTGCGGTCCTGCAATTGCGGCCATTCTCCACTCGCGAAAGCAGCAAGGTGAGCCTCCTGCATGGCGGCTATCCCGAGGCCCTGGGCCGACCGACCGCCGCGCGGCTATGGTTCAGTTCGTATGTCCAAACCTACTTGGAGCGGGACGTGCGTGCCGTCACCGCAGTGAAAGATTTGGCGACCTTCCGCCGCTTCCTGGCGTTGCTCGCGAGTCGGCATGGACAAGTCCTCAACAAGACCGATTTGGCTGCGCCCTTGGGGGTCAGTGTACCGACCGTCACGCAATGGCTGGGAGTGCTGGAGACGACCGCGCAGGTGCTGATCGTTCCGCCGTTCTACGAGAATCTGGGTAAGCGCTTGATCAAGTCGCCCAAGGTGTACGTCGCCGATTCCGGGCTCGCCTGTCACTTGTTGGGCATTGAGACGGCCGGGGAACTGGCCAAATCGCCCTTTGCCGGGACCCTGTTCGAGGGTTTCATCGCCGCCGAGATCGTCAAGGCACAGGTCAATCGGGGACAGCGTCCGGAGGTTTATTACTTCCGCGACGCGCAGGGACTGGAAGTGGATTTCTTGGTGCCAGGCCGGGGTGGGGCGATGTCGCTGGTGGAGTGCAAGGCGTCACGCACGGTGAAGCCCGAGATGGCCGTGCCCATGCAGCGGCTCGCGGCAGCCTTGCGAGCGGCGCGGCGTAAAGGCGTGAGCCTGAGCCTGAGCCTCGTCCATCAGAGCCCGAACACCCCCGTGCCGACCCAAGCGATCGCGCCCGGTGTGCGAGCGCTGGCCTGGAGGGATTTTGTCGCTGGACTCTGACCGCCTACCCATACCATGCGGATTGGTGAACGAAGGCGCGGGTTACTGTTAGGCATTTGCTTTTTCGAGCGTGGCTGGAGTGTCCCCGGACAGGAGGGGCGAGCAGGGCCCGTCAGGAGCCACTGCGGCAGCCTAGTAATCTCGTGCGGTGGCTGTTGCTGGACCGTTTCGGCTTGGTTAGGATCGTCGAGCGATGTCGGGACTTGCTGCTGAACTCTTCCGCGAGGTCCGCCCCGAGTTCTTTCGGGTGCTGGCTGGGCCTTTGGCTCCGCTGTACGTTGACGCGCTCGACGGCCTCGAGCACGAAGCCGCCCAAAGAAGCGCCGGCATCGACCGCGAGGAGGTTATCGCCCTCGTCGAACAGGTGGTCGAACAGCACGGCAATCTGGCCCCCGATCCAAACGACCTCATCGCGCCTGCCGCAACGGTGCGAGACCGGGCTCGGGTGGTGGTCGACACGCTCAAGCAGGCGGGCTGGCTTGAAGAACCCGAGCGGTCGGATTGGCGGCGGCTCGTCTTTTTCGATTCCAGCGGCACCCTAATCCTTCAGGCGCTGCGCAAAATCGCCTTTCCGGAAGCGGCGGTGTTCTCGGACAAGCTCGTCAACGTGTGCGTCACCCTGGCCAGCCGAGCCGCGCTGGCCGAACAACCGTGGGCGCAGGTCGAAAGTTGCGTCGCCAGTCTCCAAACCGGGCTCGCCGAACTGCGCCGTATGGCAAAATCCATCGTCCGACACACCAAACAGCAGCTCAACGCAACGACGCTCAAGGAGAACCTGGCGTTGTTGTTCGACCAGTTTGTCGAGCGGATCGGACGCGCTTGTTACGCGCAGTTGGTTCATGCCCGACTTCCCTCGAAGCTGGCTGAAGCCCGTCGCGCGTTGGAGGAGTTGGAGACCAACGCCGACCTGCTCGCCAGGATGCAGACGGAAGTCATGCGGCGAGATGCGGCGCTATCGCCCGAAGCGGCCATGGCGCGAGTGCGGTTGCGGGTGAACGACCTGGCTGATCTGCTCGATCAGGTTGAACCGCTGGCCGACGCGATCGACCGGCGCACCGCGGAGTTCGCCAGGCGTTCGCAGGCCCGTTTCCGTTATCTGCAGGAGACCACCAGCGAGAATCGCGCCCGTGTCCAGGAGTTCTTCGAGACGCTGAGCCGGCATTTCGGCGGACGCCGGGTGAGCGACTTGGACGACCTGGGTGTGGAATTCCCCGCCCTGCTGCTGCACGACCCGCGCCTGGTAGGCGGTCTGGAATCCCTCTATACCCCGCGTCTTCGTCGCGCGGCAGGCGAGATCGAGCCGCTCGAGGATTCCGATCCGCGGCAGCACGACCGTACCTTGGCCCAGTTGGAAAGCACCCTGCGAGATTCGCTGACGGTGAGCCGGGCCAACCGCTTCGTCGCGGCGCTGCCCGGTGGACGGGGCGCCCGTGTGGACTCTTCCGTTGTGCTCCAAGATCACGTCCATAACGACGACGACATCGCCAGTCTGATCGCCTGCCTGCTTCACGCCCGGTCCACCGACGCAAAGTTCCGCGTCGAGGTCCCGCGTCGAGAAGCCGAGGCCGATGCGGGCGAGCTCGATCAAAAGCTCAGCTATCGCGTGGAACGTTTCACCTTCATCAAGAAATGAGCTCAGCCGCTGTTACCCCCATCGCCGCCGGCTTGCTGGCGCGGCTCCCGCTGCACGACCGCGAGCGGTTGGGCGAAGCCCTGCGGCGATTGCTCGCCCACGGCTCCATCTTGGGCCTCGAGCCCGCACAAACCGACCTCTACCACTGGTGCTACCAGAACCGCGAGTGGCTGGATGAACTCGCCGCGCTGCTAGACCTCAGGTTGCACTGGGACCATCAGGACCGCACGGTCCAGGCCGTGCCGCAAAGTGCCGCCTTTCTCCTGCGGCTGCGTCTGGACGCCACACTGGTCCTGTTGACGCTATGGTACGAGTTCGATACGGCCGTCCGCGATCGGGGTGAAACACCTCCGATCCGCCTGACCGCCCAGCAGCTCAACGATGCGCTCAGCGCCAAATTCGAACCGCTGCGTAAACACCTGCCAGCACCCACGCGGCTCCGTGAAATCCTGGCCTTGGCCCAGCGAAAGAACCTGGTTCGTTTCACCCCAGAGGTGGCGCTCGAGCGTTCGTCGATTGAAGTCCTGCCAACCCTCAAACGCGTGATTCCGTTTCAGGACCTCGAGGAGTGGAACAAGAACGCCGACCGGTACCTGGCCGCAGCGAAGGATGGCGCAGCGGACCAGCCTGTCGAGTCGGATGTGTCCGAGGAGGCTCGATCGGAGGACGCCGAATGAGCCGCGCGATCCGTCTCAGCCGTATCCACGCCCTAAACTGGTATGGGTACAAGGATACTGTTCCAGTCGAGGGCAACGTGCTGCTGGCCGGTGTCACGGGATCGGGCAAGTCCATTTTGATGGACCTGATCCAACTTGTGCTCGTCGGCGACCAACGGCTCATCCGTTTCAACCAGTCGGCCACGGGGGACCGATCCGGGCGCACCTTGAAAGGCTATTGCCTGGGGGACACCAAGGAGGAAGAGAATGGGGCCACTCAGTACATGCGGCCAAGCGCCATCACCTACGCTGCGCTCGAGTTTGCGTGGCCGGGCGACCGCAAGGCCGAAACCTGGGGTCTGCGTGTCGAGTTTGCCAGCGCGGCGGAGGCCCACGGGAAGGTGACGCCCTTCTTGGTACCCGGCACGCTCGAGCGAAGCGACTTCCTCGACCAAGACAAGCGCCCCCTTGACTACGCGGCGTTCAAGGCGTTTGCCGAAGGGCGAGGTGGCCGGCTCTACACCGAGGGCATCGAGGCCTACCTGCGAGACATGGCGCAGCCGGTGCATCTGAACTTCGAACGCAGTGTGCTCCGTTCCCTGTTGCCGACCGCGATGTCCTTCACTTTCCTCAGGAGTTTCAACGAGTTCTGCCGGCAGTTCATTTTGCCTGCTGACCGGCTGGACGTCACGGATGTCACCGCCAGCTACCGAACCTTCCTCAGCTATGAACGCGATCTCACGCAACTGAACGACCAACTCGTGCGGCTCCAGGCGATTCGCCAGTCCTTCGCCCATTGGATCGAGTTGCGCAGGAACCGCGCGCTGGCCAGGTACTTGGAGGCGCAACTTCGCCACGAGCACGCCCACGAACGACTCGAGGAGGACGAAGCCCAACTCGCCAAGCTGAAGGCCGAGTATGCCGACGAGGAGAGACGCTTAAAGGAACTCGAAGAACTGATCCCTGCGCTCCAGCGCCAAATGGACGGTATCAAGGCCGCCATCAACGAGACGCCCGAGGGCCGGCTCTACAGCGAGTTGAGATCGCAGCACGAGAGACTCTCCCGGCAGATCGCCCAACTCAGCGGGATCGGCGCCACCTTGGAGGCCGCGTTGGCGAACCGCGTCCGTAACGCGCGGGCTTGGCTGAAGGAACTGCGCGCCTTGCCACTGGACCTCGAGGCCAGTTCTTCCACAGCCGTCGATCGAGCGATTCACGGCGTCGAGTCCGGGGGAGTGACCAAGGCAGCGGAGACGCTCGGTGTGTTGGGGGAAGCGGCGAAACGAGCCGCCGGCGAGGTCAACCGCAGTGCCGCGCTCACCCTCGATCGGTTGGCGGAGATTCGACAGCAACTCGGCCAACTGCGCGACGAGATCGGGGCGCTCAGGGTTGGCAAGCTGCCCTTCCCAACCCGCCTGCTCGATGCGCTCAACCACCACCTGCCCTCACCGGGCGCGGACCTTCCCGCTCAGCCCCTGTGCCAATTGTGTGAAGTGACCGACGAACGCTGGCGACCGGCCATCGAGGTAGCCTTCACCCGCAAGTTCGCCATCGTCGTATCTCCAGAGCACTACGACCAGGCGGAGGCAATTTACCACGCCCTCGAAGCCTCCGAATTGGGGCCGGAACCAGGCCGTGAGTCGCTCATCAATCCCGCCAAAGCGCTCAAGCTTAAGAAGCCGGTTCGCACGGGATCGCTGGCGGAGAAGCTCAAGACCGAGCATCCGGTCGCGGAGGCCACGATCCGGCAGCTCTTCGGGGACTTGATATGCGTCGAGCAACGAGAGGAGCTCCGAGAGCACGAGCATGCCATCTTGCCGGACGGCTTCATGGTGCGCGGCGCCTGGGTCGAGCGTGCCCGTTTCTACGATGGCAATCCGTTCGTGGGCAAGCGTGGACTCGAGCAGCAATTGGCCTGGAAAGAGAAGCAGGTCGCCGATCGGGAAGCCGAAGAACGCCGCCTACTGCCCGTCGAGCGAGCCGTCAAGTCCGTTGGGGAGGGCTGGCGCGAGCGATTCGATGTGCCAGCAGACCTCTACCAAGACCTTGCCCGAGCTCAGCAGTTGCCGAAGTTGAATCAGGACCTTGCGGACAATACCGCGAAGCTCAACAACATCGACCGAGCGAAGTTCGATGAACTGGCCCAGCAGCAAGCCACGCTCGATACCGACCGGAAACGGTTCGAGGAAGAACGCCGCCATCTGGATCGTAGCGAGAAACGAGGCGAATTGCGGCGGTTGGACTGCCAAGTCGCGAAGGCCAGGGAGGAAGTCGCTCGCTTGGCGGAGCGATTCGAGTCGATTCGGAACGAGACCGACATCTCGCCGTGGTTGAACGTCCTCGAGGATTTTCGCTCGCAGGTTCTCGCCCGCTTTCCCGCGAAAGATGCCGCCGCAACACGGTTCAACGAGCAATTCCACGACTGCAGCGAACAGGCCACCGGCACATGGGAACAACTCAAAGCCCTGCGTCGGGAACTGGCGGTGGTCCATTCCAAGTTCGCCGATCTGCCCGTTGAATCGGAGTCGAACGACCCGCACGAAAAGCAACTCGCCAAACTCGAGCAGAGCGACATCCCGGAATACACCGAGAAGTCCAGCCGCGAACGCAAGAACTGGGAAGTCCTCTTCCGCACCCATGTCCTCGAGAAACTGCATCAGGCGTTGAGTGAGGTCGTGAACCTCGTGGTGCTGCTCAACGCCTCCCTGAAGCAGCGCCCGATCGGGAATCATCGCTACCAACTTCGCTATTGGAAGAATCCCGACTTTACCCTGTATCACGACTTGCTCGCCGCCAACGCATTGGCCCGAAGCGACGAGTTGTTCTTCGTGTCCGCGGAGCCGCGCTTCCGCGATGCCATCGAGCGCCTGCTCAAGACCTTGACCGAGCAGCCTGACAGCGCCGAGGCGGCGCGCTTGCTCGACTACCGCCACTATTACGAATACGACCTTGAAGTGGTCGAGGAAGACGGGCGCAAGACGAGCGTGGACCGGCACTCGGACAAGTTCAGCGGTGGCGAGAACCAATCGCCCTACTTTATCGCCATCCTCGCCAGCTACCTGCGCGCCTACCGCCGGTACGGCACTCGTCGCCACCAGGAACCTTCCCTCGGCCTGGTCCCGATCGACGAAGCCTTCTCGAAACTCAGCGGCGAACGCATCAAAGACTGCATCACCGCGCTGAAGGCGTTTGACCTGCAAGGCGTCTTCTCGATGAGCACCGGGAATATCCCCTATGCCTTCGAGCACTGCGACTGGCTGGTGGTTGTGTCCAAGGAAGAACGGCGCCTCGGCAAACGCACCGAGATCCGCAACATCCCGGTCAGCCTTGCCCGCAACTCCGAGGACGCGAAGCGATTGATGAACCGCTAGCCCCCAACGGCCATGAAGACGCCCTCGCCTGTCCTAGTTGCCCTGGCTCGGCGCTATGAGCGCAGCCTGGCTGGCCGCACGGGAGCGGCACGGCGGGACGTCCTAGTCCTGCTGGAAGACCTGCTCGCCGAAGCCGGATGCCGGGAGGGTGAGAAGCGGGCGGTTGCCGAGCGGCAGCTTCAGGATGCCGAGTTCGCCGGGTTGCTCCAGCGCGACCCGGTCCACCGCCGCGATCAAGCCAACATTCACCAGATCCGCTTTTCACCAGCGAACGAGGCGGGTCTCTATGCGGCGATTGGCCGCGACTCGCCCGCGCAGCTTCGGGGCACATTGGCTGCCCAATTTGCCGCCGCAACGGCAGCGGAGGTTCCGCCACGTTGGCGCGAAGCCTGGCGATCCTGGTGCGAGCGCATGAGTGCTGCGGCCTGGGCGGGCCAGTCGGTGGCGCCTTTCGACCGCAACGCCAGCGCGTCGAACCTGCGTCTTCTCGAGTTGCTGCCGAGACTCTTGGCTTGGGAAGGGGAATCGCTCGTGCGGTTCGCCAGTTGCGTTCTCTGTGGCGACTCCAAGCTGCTCGAGGCACAGTCGACAATGGACCGGGACGGGGAATTCGCTGGCCAGTTGCGTGGGAAACTGGGGCGCCTGCTGGAAGACATCACCGGCGGCCAACTCCGGACGCTCGACGATTTGGGTATCGTCCCGAACCCGCGGTCCGTCCTGGTTCACGGGCCGTTACGGCTCCAGACCGAGGGTGGGTGGCTGGACTTTGGGCATTTGCTTGGGGCTTACCGGCTCGCCCAAGAGGACATCCAGCGCGCTTCCCAAGTCGCAACGACCGCCCGCCGCTGCCTGACCGTGGAGAACGAAACCTCCTTCCACGAGCTCGCCAAACTGCGCGGTGGCGAACTGCTGGTCCAGACGAGCTATCCCGGTTCTGCCACCCTCGCGTTGATAGGCCGCCTGCCCACCACACTCGAGTTCTGGCACTTTGGAGACAGCGACGAGGCCGGCTTCGAAATCCTGCGCGTGCTACGCGAAAAGTCGCAACGCGACATCCAGCCGCTGCACATGGAGCGTGGCAGGATGCCGTTCGAACAAGAGTCGCTGGGCCGACCCAGCCGCTCGACTTGGCCGTTCTACGGCTGATCGGCGACGCCGCGGTTCGGCCGGTAACCGTTCCCTCCATTGCCCATCGCCACCCCCGTCCGCATGGAGGGCGGAGTTCCGCGACGCCCCTTTCTCAGTTCGCAATCGCTGCCGCCATTCCGGTCCTCCGGCTGGAACGGGGAGTCTGGGGCTCGCAGAGCTCCCCCCTCCATCGCCTATCGCAC
>Ga0194113_10007353_pt1 | contig 13743 bp, 1 predicted proteins | sample TA2MahC200mmetaG_FD_146193 | JGI IMG/M metagenome (GOLD analysis project Ga0194113, IMG submission 146193) | Freshwater microbial communities from Lake Tanganyika, Tanzania - TA2015017 Mahale Deep Cast 200m | ecosystem: Environmental > Aquatic > Freshwater > Lake | place: Tanzania: Lake...
GGCTGGTGTTGCTGCAGGCGGCGGCTGGGGGTTACGTCGTCTCCGCCTTCTGCAGCGAGCTGGGCTGGAACCCGTGCACCGTGACCCAGGCGCCCAGGCTGACCGTCACGTATCAGTGAATGCAGCCAGGATGCCAGCTCTCCAGCGCGCTGCAACATGGAGCCGAGGGAGTCAGTATAGTGGGAGACTGGAGCGCCCGCTACGTCACGTCCAGTTGAGGTCAAGCATGAGAATCTCTTTATCACTGTCGCGAGCAATAATCGGCCTGTTGTTGGGAGTCGTCCTGCTCATCGGCCTGATGGCGGGCGCCGCGCCCATGGCGCGCGCCGGCAGCCAGGCGACGCCCGGCGTGGACGCCAATTTCTACAAGGTCGGGGTCATTCAGACCGGCATGTACGCGCTGACCTACGATGCGCTGGCGGCCGCAGGACTCCCGGTGGGCGTCCTCGATCCCGCGACGCTGCAGCTCTACGAGCAGGGCGTCGAGATCGGCCGCGACCTCGTGGATGCGAACGCCAACAGCGTCTTCGACAGCGGCGACTACCTGCTTTTCTACGGCCGCGGGGCTGACACCTACTTCACCCATACCAACATCTATTGGCTGACCTACGGCGCAGCGCCCGGTCAGCCGATGACCTCTCGCTCTGGCGCGCCCGACGGCGGACTGCCAGCCGTCACGACCTTTCGCGAAACCCTCCACTTCGAGCAAAACAAGCTATTCCAGAGCGATGTGCCCATCACCGGCCCAGGCGATCACTGGTACTGGCAGCTCTACCAGCCGACTTGCGACCGGTTCGGCGTTTGTACGCCAGCCACTCTCATCTATCCCCTGATCGCGCCCAATGTGGCGACCGGCGGCGCCTACACCGCCGCGCTGACCCCGCGGCTGCGCGGTTACACCTATCGCGGACACCTGGGCGTGCTGTGGATGAACGGCAGCTTGGTGGGCCAGGCCTCCTTCAACTTCCAGGACGAATTCCTGGGCAGCCTGACCTTTCCGCAGGGCGTCATGATCGCCGGCAGCAACACGTTGACAGTGACCGCGCTGGTGGATGGCTCTTCCACGCAGGACAGATTTTTCATCAATTGGTTTGCCCTGACCTATGAGCGCACCTATGACGCGCCCGCGGGGCAGTTCCGCTTCGGCGTGGACGCGACTGCGCCCGCACAGGTCACGCTGCTGGGCGTCGGAGATGTCGGGACGGCGGTCTTCGACGTGACTGACCCCACGCGTCCGGTGCGTTTGACCGGGCTGGTGTTGGCCGGCAGCGCCGCGGTTGCGTCTGAAAGGCAGAGCGCGCCGACCGCCGATCTGACCTTTGGCCATCTGCTGAGCGCGGCGGCCAAATACATCGCGGCCAGCCCCAGCCAGCACCTGTCGGCCGTGAGCATCACAGCCGACACACCCTCTGATCTGCGCAACGAGGCCCTCGGTGCGGACTGGATCATCATCAGCCATCAAGACTTTCTGCCGGCTGCCGAGGCGTTGGCCCAGCATCGGCGGACCGTGCGCGGTTTCCGCGCGGCGGTGGTGGATGTGCAGGATATCTACGATGAGTTCAACGGCGGACTCGCAGACCAGGAGAGCATTCGCACCTTCATCCGCTACGCGTACGAGAACTGGCCCCGGCCGGCCCCGCGTTACGTGGCGCTGCTGGGCGACGGCACCTATGACCCGCGCAACTACCTGGGGTTCAACTGGCCTTCCTTCGTTCCGCCCTATTTGCTGGCCACCGATCCCTTCGACGGCGTCACCGCATCTGACAACCGCTACGTGGCATATGATCCTCCGCCAGGCGTGGTGAACCCGTTGCCGTTCATGAGCCTGGGCCGCCTACCTGCGAACAGCCTGGCGGACGCCTGGGCGATGGTCAACAAGATCATTGCCTATGAAACGACGCCGGCGCACGATGATTGGAACCGCCATGTCGTCTTCGTGGCCGATGCAGCCGACTACGCCGGCAATTTCCCGGTCAGCTCGAACATGGTCGCGGATGACCCCAGTCTCTTGCCGGTCGAGTATAACCGGGAGAAGATCTACTTCAAGCTCGATCCGAAATATAGCACCGTCGCTGATACTAGAGCCGCCATCGTCAACGCCATCAACAGCGGCGCGCTTCTGGTCAACTACCACGGCCACGCATCGCGACAGGCGTGGTCCGGCTCGCAGTTCTTCAACCTGACCGCCCTGGGTCAATTGACCAACACAGGGAAGTACCCGGTGATGCTGCCGATGACCTGTCTGGAGGGTAACTTCATCAGCCCTGGCGGCGCCGCGCAGAGTCTGGGCGAAAGCATCGTGCGGATTCCGAACGGCGGCGCGGTCGCCAGTTGGTCGCCTACCGGCAAGGGAATCGCCACCGGCCACGAGACCCTCTACACGCACTTCTACGAAGCGGTGTTCGAGTTGGGCATTACCGAGCTTGGCCCCGCGACCGATTACGCCAAGCAGGTCCTCTACAACGGCACGAGCCCATTCAAGGATCTGCTGGATACCTACATCCTGTTCGGCGATCCGGCAATGTCCATGGATCTGCCGGCGCCCGACGTGTGGGTTCAGAAGAGCGCGACCCCTGCGCCGCCGTGGCAACCGGGCCAGCACATTACCTACACGATCGCCTATGGCAACTTGGGCGCGGTGACGGCGACAGGCGTGGTGATCACCGACGCGTTGCCGGCAGAGATCGTCAGCGCGACGTGGAGTGCGAGCGATCCAGGTGTGGCGGCCCTGCCTGGCCCAGCCCTCGCCTGGCAGACGCCGAACCTGGCTCCCGGCGCAAGCGGCGTCATCACGGTCGCGGCTGCGGTCAGCCCTGGCGCCAGCAGCGGCGTGACACTGACCAACATCGTGACCATCACGACGACGACCCCTGAGCGGCTGGTGGACGGGACCAATAACCGGGCGAGCCACGCTGGCCTGGTGCGACCGGGCACGGCTACGTTGGGCGGACGCATCTACAACGATGTCAACGCCAACGGCGCCTATGATGTCGGCGAGCCGCCGGTGCCCAATCTGACCATCACCGTGCGCGATGCGTCGGGCATCGTGGCCTCTCCGCTGAGCGATAGCCAGGGCCTCTGGTCCGTGGTTGTGGCGCCAGGCGTCTACACTGTGACCGTGCCATGGAGCACCTCAGCGTATCTGCTTTCCACCAGCCAGACCATCACCTCCGACCTGAGCGGCGGCGGGTCGGGCATGGGGCTGAACTTCGGCTATGTGGCGCCGACAGGGTTGGAGATCGAGTATTTCCGGGCGCAATGGGCGACGAATGGCGGTCTGTTGCTGTGGGCCACGCGCGCCGAGGCGGGCCTGGTCGAGTTCAACCTCTACCGGTCCACCTTCTCTGGCGCCTACGGCAAGCGCATCAATCCGGCCGCGATTCTGCCCAAGGCGCCGCCCGGCCAGGGCGCCCAATACAGCTTTTCTGATGGACAGGTAACTCCTGGCGCGCGAGTTTACTATTGGTTGCAGGTGGTCGGCAGAGACGATGTCGTGATCTGGCTGGGCCCGGTGGCGCCGGTGTGGCCCGTGCGTGCCTTCTTGCCGTTGATTCCAGGGGGAGACCAGTAAGGCTTCAGGCTGCCCGGTTTCCCATGTCGTGATCGCCGCCAGTGCGCAGCCTTCCTGTGGGACGGCGGATGAAAACGTTCGTGGTCACGACTTCAGTCGTTCGGCGCGGGCCACGGCGACTAAAGTCGCTACTACGAACCCGCCCATTTTCAGAACAGATACCCTGGACCTGCTGTCTTCTCCGTTACCTTTGGGCAGCAGACACGTCTACAAAATTGGATGCTATTTTGTTGTGTTGGCGGGCGGCTGTTCGCGCTCGGCGCTACCGCGTTACCAACTCGCAACCCGCGCGTTGACCCAAGTGGAGGAATACTGCGATGTATACTACCAATGGCCGAAGTCCATGTACCTATCCGAAGGCGAGTCGGTCGCGGCCCCAGCGACCGACTCCGCTGGCGACATTGGGCCGCGTTCTCATGGCGCTTTTCCTGGCGCTGTCGGCGACGCTTTCGCCAGCGGCGATGAGCACGCCAGTCGTGCACGCAGGGAATTCCGAAGCGCCGCTGACGATCATCTATACGGGCGGGACCTGCGCTGATCCCTTCGGCCAGCAGTTTGCAGCTACCGGGGTCGGGTTGGACGGCGTGACCAGCGGCAATCTGCCGCTGCGGGTTCCGACCGCACCGGACGCCGCGTTCGTCTATTGGAGCGGCGCCGCCAACAGCGACACTGACCCCGGCAACCCAGGCGCGACCTTCAACGGCGTCTCCATGGAGACCCCCACCGCGTACTACGTGAAGCTGGGCGGTCCAACGGCCTGGGCGCTCAGCACCTACGCGTTCGCCTATGTCGCGAACGTCGGGCCGACCCTGGGGCTCTGGCCGGGTGCGAATCTGATCGCGGGGTCGCCGTCCACCGTCACGCACACGATCGCGAACGTCAACTTCTCCCTCTACAACAACGGCGCCGGGTTGATCGCGGTCTACAAAGAGCCCCTGGTGACGGAGCCGCGCACCACCATCATCGCTTCTGGCATGGATCTGATGGAAGGCCACAACTTGCCCGCGGGCAACGGCGGCTCCACGCCGGTGGTCTTCCCATTCGAGCCGGCCGCACTTCCCCGCCAGGCGCAGCTCGTGACGATGCTCGGCGGGCTGGTGCAGCCAGGTGGGTCCGGCACGCGGCTGCTCTACAAAACCGGGCTGCCCGGCGAGAACCCGCCGGCCTCTCCCCCGCCGCTCTATGACCTCCCACCCGGCGACTACAGCGTGGCGGGGGTCAACCTGTTCAACAACGCCAACGGCCTCTACTGGGACACCTACGTCTATACCAGCACGATCACGATCCCGGCCTACGCCAAATACGTGATCCTGCAGGTGGAATCGCTGGAGACGACCCCCGCGGCGCGCCTCGACTGGATCATGCAGGGCCTCAACATGCCATTGGCCTGCCCCAAGTTGGCGCTTACCAAGACTCAGACCGACCCGCCCAGCGGTGTGCAGTACGTGGGCAACCCTGTGACTTTCTCGGTCGTCGTGACCAACACCGGCAACACCGATTTCTACACGGTCACGTTGCGCGACCAGTACAACCCGCTCTATCTGGCGTTCAAGACCAGCACGCCCCTGCTGCCAAGCGTGCAGTCGACAGGCGTGCTGACCTATACGGACATCGTGACCGGGACGTTCGGGCCAGGACAGGCCATCGGCATGGGCCTGGTCTTCACCGCGACAGCTTCGACCAATCCGACCACGACGATCAACTATGCCATGGCGTCCGGTTCGGATATGAACAACAACCCGGCGCCGCCTGTGGACGACCAGGACGACGTCAAGAACGTTGACCTGGACTTCGGCGACGCGCCCGATCCCACCTATCCGACCCTCCTGATCAACAATGGCGCGCGGCATATCATCTTGCCCGGCTTCAATCTGGGGCAGTTGGTTGACGCTGAGCCTGACGGTCAGCCCAACCCGACAGCCACCGGCGATGACATCAGCAACTTGCCGGATGAAGATGGCGTTACCTTCAACACGGCCGTCATGCCTGGGACGACGGCCAGCATCACGGTGATCGCTTCCGCGCCCGGCGGCCTCTTGAATGCCTGGCTGGACTTCAACCGCGATGGCGACTGGGCGGACGCGGGCGAGCAGATCTTCACCGACCTCCCGCTGCTGCCGGGGCCGAATGGTCTGACGTTCGCTGTGCCGGTCGCTGCCTCGCCGGGGGCGTCCTTTGCACGCTTCCGCTTCAGCACACAGGCTGGCCTTTCATACATCGGCCTGGCGCCCGACGGCGAAGTGGAGGACTACGCGGTGACGATCGCTGAGCCGCTGGACTTCGGCGATGCGCCCGACCCCACCTATCCCACCCTGTTGGCCAGCAACGCCGCGCGGCACGTCATCGTGCCGGGCTTCTTCCTGGGCGCGACGGTGGATGCCGAGCTGAACGGCCAGCCCAACGCCAGCGCCACCGGCGACGACATCGCGGGCGTGCCCGACGATGAGGATGGCGTGACATTCACCACGCCGCTTGTGCCGGGCAGCCCGGCCGGCGTGCAGGTGATCGCATCGGCGCCGGGCCTGCTCAACGCGTGGGTGGACTTCAACGCCAATGGCAGTTGGGCTGACCCCGGCGAGCAGATCTTCGTGAATCAGCCGCTCGTGCCTGGGCCGAATGCGCTGGGCTTCCCGGTGCCGGCAGGCGCGGCGCTCGGCATGACTTTCGCCCGGTTCCGCTTCAGCAACCTGGCTGGCCTTTCATTCTTCGGCCTGGCGCCCGACGGCGAGGTGGAGGATTACCAGGTGGGTATTGCCGCGGCGACCATCGGCGACCTGGTTTGGGAGGATCGTAACGGCAACGGCATCCAGGATGGCGGCGAGCCGGGCATCCCGAACGTCACCGTCAACCTGCGCGATGTGGTGGGCGCCATCGTCGCTACCACGACGACCAATGCCCTCGGCCAGTACAGCTTCACCGCGCCTCCTGCCACCTACACCGTCGAATTCGTCAAGCCCGCAGGCTATACCTTTACGCTGCAGGACCAGGGCGGCAACGACAACCTGGACAGCGATCCCAATCCCGCGACCGGCCAGACTGCGTCGTTCGCCGTCGTCTCAGGTCAGACCAAGAACGATATGGACGCCGGTCTCTATCAGCCCGCGGCCATCGGCGACTACGTCTGGTATGACACCAACGCGGACGCGACGCAAGACGTGGGCGAGCCGGGGATCGGCAACGTCACGGTGATGCTGATCAAGGACACCGGCAATGGCGTGCTGGATCCTGGCGATACCCGTCTGATGACCGTCACGACCGACGTGGACGGCGGCTATCTGTTCGATAACCTGGCGCCGGGCGTCTACTTCGTGGATGTGACCGACGCCTACGGCATCCTGACCCCCTACACCCACACCGTCGGCGCACAGAGCCAGACCGACCCGACGCCTGCGATCTCCGTTGTCTCGGCCGACATCTATCGCGATGCCGACTTCGGCTACTACCGCTTGCCGCCAGCCGACAGCGCGGTGATCGGCGACCGGGTGTGGCTCGACGGCGATGGCGATGGCGTGCAAGATCCAGGCGAGCCGGGCATCGGCGGCGCGCAGGTCTGCGCGACCCCTGTGGCGGGCGGCGCGGCGATCTGCGCGACGACCGATCCGAACGGCATGTATCACATCACCGTGCCGGCTGGAACCTACACCGTCACGACCCCTACGCCCAGCGGCCTCTCGCCGAGCACGCCAACCTCGCTGAACGTCAGCGTGGCCCCTGGCGACCAGTATGACGATGCAGACTTCGGGTTCACGTCGGGCGCGACCCTCTTGGGCACGATCGGGAACCTGGTGTGGGAGGATCTCAACAACAACGGCGTGGTTGACGTGGGCGAGCCCGGCATTCCGGGCGTCAGCGTGAACCTGATCCGGGACCTGAACGGCAACGCCGCCTGGGATGCGGGCGAGCCGATCACCGCGACGACCACGACGACGACCACCGGCGGCTACCTCTTCCAGGGTGTACCGGCCGGGAACTACCTGGTGCTCGTCTCGGACACGCAGAACACCCTGGACGACTTCGTCCCGACCATCCCTGGGAACCAGACGCTGGACAACACCAACAAGAACCAGCCGTTCCCGGTGACGCTGCTGGCCGGCGGCGCGGAGCTGCGCGCCGACTTCGGCTACGTCAAGAGCGGTCCTCCCGGCCTGTTGGGCGAGATCGGCAACCAGGTCTGGTATGAGGCCGACGGCAATGGCCTCTACAATCCCGAAACCGGCGACATCGGCATCGCGGGTGTGACGGTGGATCTGTATCGCGGCGGCGTTTTCTATGGCCGCACGACCACCGGCGCATCGGGTGATTACGTCTTCACCAGTCTGCCATCCGGCACGTACACCGTGACCGTTTCGGACGTGTACGGCGCGCTGGCCGGCTATCGGCTGACGCGTCTCGGCCCGACGCCGGGCGCGGACAACAACCATCAGGCCCAGCCCTATCAGATCATCCTGTCCGTGGACGGCCGCAACATGACTGCGGACTTCGGCTACACGCGGGCCGCGGCCATCGGCGACTATGTCTGGTATGACACGGACGGCGACGGGGTGCAGGATGTACCGGAGCCGGGCCTCGGCAACGTCACGCTGGCGCTCTATCGGGATGCGGATGGCAACAGCCTGTTCAACCCGATCACCGATACGCTCGTCGCCACCGCCGCCACGGGAACCGACGGCGGCTATCTGTTCGATGGTTTGACGCCGGGCGTCTACTTCGTGGATGTGACGGACGCTTATGGCCGGCTGACGGGCCTGACGCACACGACCGGCCCCCAGAGCCTGCCCGATCCGACCGGTCCCATCACCGTGACCGCGGGTCAGACCTACCGCGAGGCGGACTTCGGCTATGTCAGGCAGCCTACCATCCCGAACAATGCGGTGGTGGGCGACACGGTCTGGTGGGACGTCAACCAGAACGGTACGCTGGATCAGGGTGAGGCCGGCATCGGCGGCGTGACGGTCAACCTGGTGCGCGTCAGCGATGGCGCAGTCATCAGTTCCACCGTCACCAACCCAGACGGCAAGTACCTGTTCAGCAACGTGCCGCCTGGCGCCTACTACGTGGATGCGATCAACCCGCCCGGGCTGCCTTCGGCCGGCGCGCCAGACCCGACCGCAGCCTTCACCGTCGGCCCGGCGCAACAGTACCTCGATGCGGACATCGGCCGCGTGCCGCCTGCGCTGGCGACCATCGGCGGCACGGTCTTCGACGATCTGAACCTGAGCGGCACCTACAGCTCGACGACCGAGCCGGGTCTGTCGGGCGTGAGCGTGGACCTGATCTACGATGCCAACAACAACAACGTCTGGGATCCGGGCGAGGTGATCTCTGCGACCACGACCAGCGATCCTGCCGGCGTTTTCACCTTCACCGTGCCGGCCGGCAACTACCTGGTGCGGGTCTCGGACACGCAGAACAGGCTGGCCGACTACTCGGTGGGGCCGCTCGGCCCGACGCCAGGTGTGGACAACAACAGCCAGACGCAGCCCTATCCGGTCAAGCTGCCGGCCGGCGGCCTCAACACCACCGCGGACTTCGGCTACACCAAAGATGACCCGGCGCTTGGGGTGATCGGCAACCAGGTCTGGGTGGAAAGCGACGCGGATGGTCTGTATGAGCCGCAGAACGGCGAAAACGGCATCGAAGGCGTCACCGTGGACCTCTATCGCAACGGTGCGTTCTACGGACGCACGACGACAGGGGCGAGCGGCGACTACGTGTTCACCGGACTGCCGGCCGGGACTTACACGGTCACGGTGTCCGATCGTTTCGGCGTCCTGGCGGGCTATGCGCCGACGCGCCTGGGCGCGGCCGGCGTAGATAACAACAACCAACAGCAGCCGTACCAGGTCGTCTTGACCGCAGGCGGCGAGAACATGACGGCGGACTTCGGCTACATCCGACCGGCCGCGATCGGCGACTACGTCTGGTACGACGCCAATGGGGACGGCGTGCAGGACGTGTTGGGCGAGCCGGGCATTCCGAACGTGACATTGACGCTCTATCGGGATGCGGATGGCAATAGCATCCTCAATCCCATCCTGGACACGTTGGTAGCCACGGCCACGACGGGCGTGGACGGCGGCTACCTGTTCACGGGTCTCGTGCCAGGGATCTACTTCGTGGATGTGACAGATGCGTACGGCCAGCTCGTGGGCTGGACGCTGACCAGCGGTCCGCAGTCCAGCACGGATCCGAGCGCAGCCATCCCAGTCGCCGCGGGGCAGACCTTCCGCGACGCCGACTTCGGCTATCGCCAGGTTCCGACCGGGGGGACTGCGGTGGTTGGCGATACGGTCTGGTATGACTACGACAATGACGGATTCCAGGATCCGGGCGAGGCAGGCATTCCTGGCGTGACGGTGCAACTCTACTCGGTGGGGCCTGACGGCGCGCCGGGGACTGGCGATGACTTCCCGGTAGGGGGGTTCTTCACCACCACCGATCAGAACGGCAACTACCTGCTGACCAACGTGCCGCCTGGGACGTACTACGTGCAGGCGGTGGCGGGCGTCGCTGGGCTGACTCCCTCGACCGGCGCGCCGAACCCGACGGCGGCGTTCGCGGTCGTGGCGGGCGAGCAGTATCTCAACGCTGACATCGGCTTTACGACGCCGGCCAGCCCACCGGCCACCATCGCGGGCACGGTGTGGCACGACGTGAGTCCTGACGGGGTGTACACGCCGACGGTCGAGCCGGGCATTCCGAGTGTGAGCGTGGACCTGATCGGCGACACGAACGGCAACGGCGTGCTGGATGCGGGCGACCGCATCGCGGCCACGACAACGAGCGACTCGTCGGGCAACTTCACCTTCACCGTGCCGGCCGGGACGTACTGGGTGCGGGTGTCGGACACGCAACATGCGCTGGACACCTTCAGTCCGACCGTGCCGGGCAACCAGACGGCCGACAACACGAACAAGCTGCAGCCGTACAAGGTGATCGCGCCGGCCGGCGGTGTGAATCCGACGGCCGACTTCGGCTACGTGCAAGACCCATCCGATCCGACGGGCATGATCGGCAACCAAGTCTGGTTCGAGACCGATGGCGATGGCCTGTATGAGCCGCAGAACGGCGAGCTGGGCATCGAGGGCGTGACGGTGGATCTCTACCGCAGCGGCGTGTTCTATGGCCGCACAACCTCGGGCGCATCGGGCGACTACATCTTCTCGCAACTGCCGGCCGGGACATACACGGTCACCGTTTCGGACGTCTACGGCGTGCTGGATGGCTTCGTGGTCACGAAGTACGGGACGGCCAGCGCGGATGACAACAACCAGGTACAGCCGTACACCGTCGCGTTGGCTGGCGGTCAGTTCAACATGACCGCAGACTTCGGCTACACGCGCCGCGGGGCCATCGGTGACTACATCTGGTACGATGCGGACGGCGATGGCCTGCAGGACGTGGGCGAGCCTGGCATCGGCAACGTCACGGTGGTGCTGCGCGATCCTGTGGGCGCAGTGATCGCCGCCACGGTGACGGACCACGACGGCGGCTACCTGTTCGATGGGTTGATGCCGGGGACCTACTACGTGGACGTGACAGACGCCTACGGCGTGCTGACCGGTTACACGCATACTCTTGGCCCACAAAGCCAGCCCGATCCGGCTGGCCCGATCACGCTGGCGGCTGGCCAGACCTATCGCGAGGCTGACTTCGGTTACCGCCAGCAGCCGCCGCCGGGCTCCGCCATCCTGGGCGACTGGGTGTGGTATGACGGCAATGGCGACGGCATCCAGGCGCCCAACGAGCCGGGGATTGCGGGTGTGCAGGTGTGCGCCACGCCAGCAGGCGGCGGGCCGGCTCTCTGTGCGACGACCGACAGCTCCGGCCAATACACGATCACCGTGCCGGCCGGGACCTACACGGTGGCGCCGGTGGTGGGCTCGCTGCCGGTGACCTATACAGCGACGACGCCGACCGCGCGGGTGACGACAGTCGTGGCCGGGCAACAGGATCTGGCCAACGACTTCGGCTACCGTGGGCCGCCGCCACAGAACAGCGTGGTGGGCGGTACGGTCTGGCACGACACGGGCACGCCCGACGGCTTGCTCGTCGCCGGTGAACCGGGCCTTCCTAGCGTGTCGGTGGATTTGATCCAGGACACGAACGGGAACGGCGTGAGGGATGCGGGCGAGCCGATCATTGCGACTGCGACGACGGACGCCAGCGGCAACTACAGCTTCACGGTTCCGTCGGGGAACTACCTGGTGCAGGTCTCGGACACGCAGAATGCGCTGGCGGACTTCGGCCCAACGATTCTCGGCCCGACGCCAGGCGCGGACAACAACAACCAGCAGCAGCCGTATGCGGTCAGCCTGACGCCCGGCCAGACGAACACGACTGCGGACTTCGGCTACGTCAAGAATGGGCCGCCGCCGCCGACCGGGTTCATCGGCAACCAGGTGTGGGTGGAGACGGACGGTAACGGCGTCTTCAACCCAGCCACCGAGATCGGCGTGGCTGGCGTGACGGTGGCGCTCTACCTGGGCGGGTCGCTCTACATGACGACCACGACCGGCGCATCGGGCGACTACGTGTTCACCGGCTTGCCCGCGGGAACCTACACTGTCACCGTCACCGATCAGGCCGGCATCCTGGCGGGTTACTTCCCGACGACCTACCCGGCGAGCCAGACGCAGGACAACAACAACAAGCTACAGCCGTACCAGGTCGTCCTGCCCGCGGGCGGGACCAACCCGACCGCCGACTTCGGCTATATTCGCGCGGCCGGGCTGCAGATCGCCAAGACCCCGGATCAGCAGACGGTGGTGGCCGGCTCGACCGTCACCTTCAGCATCGCGGTGACCAACACGGGCGCGCAGGACCTGACCAACGTCGCGGTCGCCGATCCCCAAGCGCCGAACTGCGCCAACACGATCCCGTCTTTGCCGGTCGGCGCGACCACGAGCTATCTCTGCACGCTCAGCAATGTGACGGTGAGCTTCACCAACGTGGCGACCGGCACAGTCATGCCGCCGGTCGGCCCGCCGATCACCGTCACCGACACAGCCAGGGTAGACGTTATCAACCCGGCTATCGTCATCACCAAGACGCCGGACCTGCAATACGTATTGAGCGGGGGCACGGCGACCTTCACCATCACCGTGACCAACTCCGGGGATGTGACGCTGACGAACGTCAGTGTGGCTGATCCGCTGGCGCCGGACTGCGTGCGGGCCAACCTGGGCTCGCTGAATCCAGGCCAAAGCACGAGCTACACCTGTACGGTGAGCAACGTTACTTCGCAGTTCACCAATGTCGCGACGGGCAGCGGCCAGCCGCCGGTTGGCCCGCGCGTGAGCTCTAGCGACAATGCACAGGTGTTGGTAATCGGCCCGTCCATCCTGGTTATCAAGACGCCGGACTTGCAGTTGGCGCGCAGCGGCGACACAGTGACATTCACCATCGCGGTGACGAACACCGGCGACGTGACGCTGACCAACGTCAGCGTGGCTGATCCGCTGGCGCCGAATTGCGTGCGGCCCAACCTGGGCACGCTGAATCCGGGCCAGGGTACCAGCTACACCTGCACGCTCAGCCCCGTCACGCAGAGCTTCACTAACGTGGCGACCGGTTCCGGTCAGCCGCCGGTGGGTACGCCGGTGACGAGCACCGATACGGCCCAGGTGCAACTGATCAACCCGTCCATCGTGGTCATCAAGACGCCTGACTTGCAGCAGGTGGCGAGCGGCGGTACGGCCAACTTCACGATCGCCATCACGAACACCGGCGACATCACGCTGACCAATGTCACGGCCGTGGATCCACTCGCGCCCAATTGCGCCACGGTGATCGCAAGCCTGGCGCCGAACGCAAGCACGAGCTACGCCTGCTCGCGCAGCAACGTTACGGTCGGGTTCACGAACATCGTGACTGTCACAGGCCAGCCGCCCATCGGGGGGCCGGTCACCAGCACTGATGACGCAGTCGTCACAGTGCAGGCGACTCCTACACCGACGCCGACCAACACGCCGACCAGCACGCCGACGCCGACGAACACGCCGACGCGCACACCGACGCCGACGAATACGCCGACCAACACGCCGACGAACACGCCGACGCCGACGAATACACCGACGAACACGCCGACGCCGACGAATACGCCGACCAACACGCCGACGCGCACGCCGACGCCGACCAACACGCCGACGCGCACGCCAACGCCGAAGAGC
>Ga0194113_10007359_pt1 | contig 13739 bp, 6 predicted proteins | sample TA2MahC200mmetaG_FD_146193 | JGI IMG/M metagenome (GOLD analysis project Ga0194113, IMG submission 146193) | Freshwater microbial communities from Lake Tanganyika, Tanzania - TA2015017 Mahale Deep Cast 200m | ecosystem: Environmental > Aquatic > Freshwater > Lake | place: Tanzania: Lake...
TCCTTTGAACAAGAACCATGAAATCGTGTACCCTATCATTGCCAATTCTGCCAGCGCTGATCCGTTTTCAATCGGTGAAGGTTGGCTTGCGACAATGAGGTACTGTTTCTAACCCCCACGCGCCTATCCCGTTTTGACTCGGTCATATTGACCGTATCTTTTTGGTTACTGCAGGTAAAAATAGCTGCAACAGTGTTTTCCTTTCTATATTGTTTCGAGCTAAGGCAACTTCATATCCTGCTAGAAGAGAAGGCAAATCTTCCAAATTCTCAGCGAAGAATATTCTGGGAATCTTATAGCCAAACATTTTCTCTAGGGCCATGCTCATTCCGATTGTAATAAATGTCTCAGGAAGAGTAAACGAATTAATGCGATACATGGCAAAGGCAGTTGACCGTACGACTTGGCAATAAGTGCAAAGGAGAAATTGATAACCAGCCCGAAGCGACAATGCATCTAAATATTCAGAGCTCAAATCGCTGAAGCGGTTGAGCACCTCTTCTATTCCTCCTCGAAAGTCATCTCGATCTGGATCAAGACCATCAGAGATATGCAGATAGATCTGTTTGCTATTATTGGCCTTCAGATGGGGATGCGCTTTTCGATATTCGCAGACTCGATTCCCGAGAACACAATGTGAGCTTCCCAGGAATCCTTCGGGAGGGATGTTTATCCGAGAGGTTAGGCGTTGTGGGAGCCCGTTTCGCAGAGTTGTTTCTCCGCCAAATTCCAATATATGATCACCTATACCTTCTAAACACTGAGGCACCATTAAATCTCGATTACTAAGGTGCCGAAGTAGTAAAGCAGGTCTATTAAGTGTTATCGCCATCCCAAATTCAATAAACACGTTCCGCGAAGGTTCCCAGGTGCCTTTGACTGACTTGGTAGAAGAAATGTCAAAAATTCCGCATCGCGCATTTGTGATCAACTCAATCGCTTTTTGCCTCAGCGTCACATCTGGGTCGAAATGTTTACGAGCGTAATCCAATTTCAAATTGAATTCAGGCCGGCTCATAATCTCTTCACAAGCAGCCAAAAGATCGTCGGTCCACGGAGCCTTGTCAGTAAAACCCACAAAGCAACTTTGGTTATCGTTTCTCCACAAAGGGACGTTAGTCGAGACCAATAGACTTGGTGCCTCAGCAATTGCGCTTTCCTGTGGGAGTACACTGCGACTCAGGTAATTCAGAACATACACCCTGAGCTGTGTCAGGGCATCCTCTTTTTGAAGCCAAGGATTTAGAGATTGATCTTGCTCTATCCTTGTCCGCAAATCTCTGAGCAATTTCTCGGATGTAAGACGGTCTTTGTTCTTTGTTTCATTGACAATGCCGTCCAGCAATGCAAGAACCGTCTGTTCAAAACGCCGCTCTTCTTCTTCACGCTTCCTACTCAGCGAGAATAGTAGATCATCCAATAACTTGGCCAGTGTTTTTTTGAACGGCAGATGGTTTATTTCTACCTTGCTGAATTCATCGAATTCAACACTAGGGCATATTAGATGAATGAATACAAAAATGGGAGTATCATCTGTGAAACCATAAGCATCAAGAAATCCACCTAGCCCAAGCACTGGAGAGTCGGCTTGAAGTGGTGCAACTATCCAACGACGGTAGAAAGGGTCCGCATAGGTTGGCGTAAAGTTTATGGCCGTCCAAATCTGTCGTTTTCCCTCTTTCAGACGACCAACAGTAGCTTCAATGATGAAAGGGATGCTTGGATCTTCTTCGCCGCCGGCAACAATTTTGTACGAACCAATTCCGTCTATGGGTAATGTTTGATCAAGACAAAAACCCACATGTTCTGCCCCGATCGCCCCTAGATTTACTAGATCAAAACGAGCACTATTTCCACAAAGGATACGATAGAGCTCAAGGGCAATAGAACCTTCAAGATCAGCACTAGTCAATTTTGCTTGACCAAACTCCTGAACGATTTTCTGTGTGAACTTCCCAGCATCACTAATGAAACCGGACTTGTCAAATCCTGAAAAGCGAAGGAACTCCTCTACGGGTAGTTCACTCTTGCCAACCCCAGCATATTCTAGATAACAAGAAGCAAGTAACTCCTGGAATTCTGTAGGTGAGTACCATTGAACGGGTGCATTCTCTTGAAATTTCGTGTTCCAGGTGGGATTGGGTAAATATTCTGTTGACCATTGGTGTCCTCGAACATCCAAAGACCAGAGGAAATTGACATGAGGATTACAGAAGCGATATTCGTTGGCGAGTCGTTGTAGATCATCCAAGCTTCGTGGCACCTCTTGGTCGAAATAGTCAATACCCACGCCTATTTGTGTGCCTTCTACGGGTTTGCCATTGATGGTTTGGCTATCGAATCGGACAATCTGATTAACTGCGTCAATATCGTAACGAAGCAAGAATTCATTTGCGTGGCACTTTATGGAAAGAGGCTTAAGATCTGGACTCCAATCGCCTGCTACCCGGTTTCGCAAAGCATAGGGAATGCCAAGAATCGTCTTCAGGGCACTTCCAAACGGACCGCGTTTTAGTCTCTTTGGAAAGACTCTGCCAGAGGCATGTAATCCTGGCTCAAAGATATGCGCCATTTTCTCAATGGGGAAGAGGGCACGATTGTTAACTTGGATGAACAATTGCGAGGATTTGCCTAATTGCGCATACTCAACGCGGATATGTACTCGAGGGAATAGCGTTTCATTATCATGCCAAAGGGATTCGTCCGCATCGAGGGCATTGTCAATCAACTCTTTGATAATGTAAATATCCCACTCATGCGGAGGTCGCCCCGTCGCCCGGCGCAGTCCATCCAGTCGAACCACATCAAATGTTCTGCTAATTGAAAATCCTGTGTACATTAGTGTCCTTGTTGAGTGCTGGTATTGAGATTTTGCAGTTGTCTATTCTCCGATTAATGAGATCGGACTTGCGCTCACTCTCTCTCCTCTTCCATCACCTTCGCCCCAATCTGGTTCAGTGTTTCTTTGACCTTCTGCTCCAATGTGGACGATTTGATGCTGCCTGTATCCGAGGTAGCGTTAATGGACACTTCAACTTCCATCTCTGCCCCGTCGCTACGCAATGGCATCACGACACCGCGCACAAAATCGGAGAGTTTGTCCCAAGGCACTCGAACTTTGAGTCGCAGACTGCGAACACCTGTGGTTGGTGGCTTTTGCGGTGTCGTTTTGATTTCCCCTGGCTTGCCTTCCCCAATGATCTTCTCTTTCTCGCCTGGTTGTTCGGGAGGCAGCGGAGTTGTCCCACTAGCTGCCTTGGCGCGTTCGGCGATTTCTTTCCGCACTAGCACCGCGCCATAATCCAAAACTGACAGCGGAACGTTGTCGTCATAGTAAACGCGATCACCTGCGCGTACGCCGAACTCTCGGTCGTGAACGCCTTGTGCAATCGCCTTATGCAAGACTTCCTCATTCTCCAACATCGGCAATTGCGGATACTTGAGAAATGCGTCGAGGATGTCACCCAGTTGCTTTTCTTGTTCGTCGTCACGGAGCGTCTTCTGCAGAATCCGCCGCGCGGGAATCTTGTCAAGCAGTGCCTCTTGGCTCTTCAGATATTCGCGTACGCGCCGCGCGAGTGACCCTTTCTCGCCGACGGTTGGTAATCCTAGGTCGAGCCATTCGATACCACCTTCACCTGCTTTGGCGAGATGACGATACGCCGCAAGCATTAGGAAAGGAATCACCGCATCGGTATCTTTGAGTTTGCTCTCCAACGTTTTCTTGTTGTCATCGGTGAGTTGCCGCATCAGCGAATGATCCTCGCGGATACTCCGTAATGCGAGCACACGTTTGACTTGCTGGCGCAGCGTACCCGCTTCACCCGAATCAGGAGCGAGAACAAGGAATGCGTTCTGGTATGTGCGGAATGGCGTGCCGCATTTCTTGAGCAGTTCTTCGACGAACGAAGTCGTGCCGCTATTTTGGCGTGTCTGATCGAGCGACAGGACCGCGAGTTTCAATTCGCGCGTGTCGGAAACATCTTGCGAAACTTTGGGCCACAGTGTCACGCGCAGTTCGCTGCCTGCCGCTTTTTCCAAGCGCGTACGCGTCTCTTCGGTGATTTGATCGTCCTTGACCGCTTCCTCTTTCTCAACGATGACGCGATTGAGATTCGGTTGACTTGAGAAAGAATAGAAACTGTTCTCCTCGTGCAAAAACCAGAGTTCATCTTCCAAACGGCGCAGCGCATCGCCGACGACGGCGGGGGGAATGCCTTCGCGCAGTAGCGCAAGCCGCAGACGTTGAACGCCCATCCCTTTCTTTTCACTGCCGCTGAACGAGCCGAAAAATGTAGCAGTTGCCAGTCCGCTTGCGATACCAAAGCGCGCGTACTCCGATCCCATCTCGCGATCAATCTTGGGTGCTTTGGCATTCGTGCCTGCAATATCGGCGGCGATCACACCTTCAAACTCGTTGCCAATGTGTTTGAGAAATTCACGGCGAATCGAGGGTTCGCCGAGATTGATGTGCGAGGGTTGAATCAGCGGCGCGGGATGCTCCCGCTTGTACAGATCGCCGATGATCTCTGCCAACAGGCGCAGAACACCGCGCGTGCGCTGAAAGGTGGGAAAGGTGCTCCAACGCTCGAACAAAATGTCAATCAGTTCGGGATGAAACGGATATGCCTTGCGCATCTTGTCGCGATACGCGGGTTCGCGAATTTCGCGCGGCACATCATCGCCAAGCCGCTGATACATTTCCCAGTAATTGTCTGCCGTGCTCCGCGCTTCCGCAGCGTCGGGAGGACTCTCGAACAAGCGACGACGGATGACTTCGTAGATCTCTTCGCCTTCGACAGGGGTATAGACGGCTTCGACGCGACCAAAGATTTGCTGCAATTGGTGCAGCGCGCGCTCTCCTTCTTCCCCATAGGGCGCGCTGGAAGGCAACGTGACAACGAGCGCACAACGTGGCAGAACCTTGACCGTCTCGGTCAATTCCTGGAAGAACGTCATCAATTGGTCGCTGAAATCTTTCCCCTTCACCGCGTACGCCGCGATTTCGTCCATCAGAATCAACGTCGGTTTGTCGCCAATCAATTCATGCAGGAGGTCTTTACCAGGCGCGCGGCGCTTCTTGTCGTTGTCGCGCATGAGAGCGTAGTTTTCAAGTTGCTCAGCGAGTTCACCCCACGGTGTTTTCCCTTTGATGGGTTCTGCCGCAGTGCCCACGAATGTTACAATGCGTGGCTTGGGCAGTTTTTCGACCTTGGCTTGTTTGAGAATGGCATTGACGATCTCCGACGAGTTCGATCCCTTGCCGCCGCTGAACAAGTGACACAACGCGATCAAACTGTGTGTCTTGCCGCCGCCGAATGGTGTTTGAATCTGGATGACTGCTTCGCCTTTGCCTTGCCCCGCAAGCCGCGAAGTGATCGCCCCAAGCAAATTGACCAGCCCTTGTGTGGGATAGGTCTTGCGGAAAAAGATCGATGCATCGCGATATTCAAGCGGTCCACGATCCGCGACCACATCCGACAGGTCAGCGGCAAAGACTGATTCGTCGAATTTGCCTTGCGTAATGTCTTTGTGAGGCGTGATAACTTGGTGCCAGGGTTTCATTTCGATCCTCGCTTCTTTGGCATGCTTTCGAGTTCAGGTTGACTCACTTCAGAGGCAGCAAATCCTTTTCGCCCGTATAACAATCCTTGGAGCACTTGCTTCTCTTTGTCGCCCTCGGGCAGAACTTCGGCGATACCTTGCGCGACCTGCCAGAACGATTCATTGCCGCCGTACGTTGCGGCGAGGTGTTCTTTGAGTTTCTTTTGGTCGTTGCGACTCCACAGCCATGCGGCAAGTTGTAACGCATCAATCATCGTCGTGAATTGACCCTTGCCGTCCAACTCTTTGCCGCGTTCGAGTGGCGACGGCAATGCCACATACTCTTTTTGCTTCTCCACGACACCGCCCGCACTCCACAAGGCAGAGAGTTCCACGCCAACGCTATTAGCGAGTTTGTTCGCCTCGTCGAATTGGACGCGGGTGTGATTGTATGTCCAACGGAAGAGCAGATAGTAGCGCGTGACCGCGTCCACGCCACCCAACTGCGCGGTTTTCATAATGCGTTCTAGCGCAAACTCGCTAACAACCTTGCGGACGTATTCCAACAAGTCCACGACTGTTACTGGATCACCAGAAACTTTTTCCACGCGTACATACTTCCCGAACATTTCCACTGCAGGACCGATTGCGCTCATAAAAAAGTCCGCGCCACGGATGCCTTCATTCCAGAATTGCCCAAGTTTTTCCTTAACACGCGAATCGATTTCTTTCCGAACCTTTGGAAATTCACCGACTTCCTTTGTGCTTCGCTTGCGACACACCATATAAATTGAGGATGCAAGGGCAGCAGAGTCATGTGCGCGCAATCGTCCCTGCATCTCGGTGTGTATGGGCCAAGATGCGGACATATAGAGACCTGCTTTTAATATGGCGTTGATAACGGCTTCCCAAGCCTCGGTCTTTGGATAGGCGAACACAATTATGGCTATACCATCAGGTTTGAGGACACGGTGTATTTCCTGAAAAGCTTTGGTCAGCATATCCTCAAACCACTGTTTGTCTTTTTCCGCATAACGAATTGGGTCCCAGTGCTGCATTTGGCAGATCTCGAGAGACTTGGGTGCGAGTGGTGTAGCGAAAAGATCAGGGTGCAGATCACCGATCATTCGTTTGAGCCAGACATAGAAAAAGTCCGACAAGTCTGCATAAGGAACATTGATATAGTAGGGAGGATCAGTAAATACTGCGTCGAAGAATTCGTCTTGCCACACCATTTCAGTGGCGGAACCTTGGACAGCGTGAGCCTGGACTTTATCAGGAATTTGAGAACAATGAGCAATGAACAATTTGACCCACTCTATTGCTCCTTCCCAGTCACCTGTTGCACCGCTGAAGGGATTAACGTCCACATAGTCCCACACCATTTGCAGTGCCTGGCGACCGAAAGTGTGAGCAACCTTGGTGTAACCCGTGTCCCACATACACTGAACAGAGTTGCGATCCGCCAGTCTGTCTACCGTGAAAGCAAGATAGGTGCCAACAGCCTTTGCAAATTCTCGATCCCCAGGTATCTCCTTATAGACCAACCGAATTTTCTCAGAGAAAGTAATCAAGGAGAGTTTCTGGCGAGAGTTAAAAAGATCACCCCAGCGTGTCATCCCATAAATTGGTACGTTGAATACGCCGCTCATCAAAGGCAGCAACTCATCTGGCACGGGATCCATGCCTAGCTCAGTCAACAAATCCTTCTGCTTGTGTTGTAAGGCAGATTCGGCATCTTTATAAGCGATGAGATCGCGCTCAGTCGGTAATCGGTAAGTTTTTCCCTTGCGTTTAGGATGAGTCAATATCACCGCCGTCATTCGTTGGCTGGCCTTTCCAGCACGGAACAACTGACGCGTCAAGTCATCATTTATCACTGCGCCACAAACTGGACAACGTACAAATGCTCGTGAGATTGTGCCTTCCTCTGGATCAAAATCAATCTCATCATCCTGCAAAATCTTGATGTCCAATCGCTTTGCTCTCTTGTTTGGGATGAGTTTAGTGGCGACCCTTCTCTTGTCCTTCTTTTCCAGCCAATTTGAACGCATCAACGGAATCTCAATACCGCACATTGGATTCTGGCATGGCAGGGTCCTTGACCAAATGTAGCCCACAGGAATCGAACCATCAGCATCATGAGGATAGAACTGTTCTAGTTCCTTGCGTGCTTCCTCTAGTACCCAGCTGCCCCATTGCTCTACTGCCTCAAGCAGTGGATTTATCATACGCTCTGTTTGCAACCCCAAAGTTCCGTGTGTTGCGTCAGATCGAACAACAGACTTACCAAATTTTTGAGGATATTCCAATGCAGCTCTATTGATTAGGACTGAAATGGGGTTGTAGTCGAGGGCATAAGTCTCACACCCGAGACGCAATGCCTCCAATGGGATTGAACCCCCGCCCGCAAAACAATCAAGCACCCGTGGCGCACTTCCGTCATATGCTAGACGAATCAAGTCACGGGCTTTAAGAATCAACGGATCGGGTAGAGTTCCGCTGCTATTGGAAACTACTTCCCAGGGTGCGATATCGCCAACGATTCCCAGCAATTCCTCACGACGTTTTGCACTATCAGGCAAAAGTGCGGCAAGCGCAGTGGCGCGCGAAGCCGCGAGTGGGCGTCGCGCCCACCAAATATGTAGGGTCGAGATGTATCCGTGACGGACATTCTTTTCGCGAACGGACTCCTCGGAAACCTTCCGCAGTGGAAAATCAACTTCGATAAGTCGCGGGCGATTCTGTTGTGTCATAAACTCCTAATCTTTTTCCCAGTCGCCATAGTGATGTTTATAGCCATCTGGATCACATATGGCACAATACTCTCTAGTTTTGCCATGCGGACACTTGGCCGACACGGATTTGGTAGTGTAAAAGCCGCGATTGAATGTAGATCTTGGTTCTGCATTAGCAGCAACAATAGGTTTGGGGTTCTCGAAACGAGAACTCGCTGCTCTCGGCGAAGGTCTTTCCTCCGAGCGGCTGATTACAGGTTTTTCGGAAACCGCCTGAATCTTTACTTTGGGTCTTTGCCACAGCAAGCCCACAATTGCCGCAAATACTATGATGCCAAAGGCAAGCGCGATGAGCAGCAACACGAACAGCGACAAGTCCAACAACAAAAAGGCGGCAACCAAGACGAGTATGTTGAGAACCAATAGGCACAAGCACAGCGCGATTAATATTGGTAGTGGTACGGCAGAAGCTCTGTTCACCGAAGGCCATCCCCCGTTGAGCGAAGAAAGAACCATCTCTGAATTGTCGTCTTGAACGATGTCTACAAATCCAGCACCGCGATTAACGATTTTGCCTTGGTCGGAAAGAACCCTTTTGCATCAGGCGCGAGATGCCATACATCCTCCCCGCGCACCAACAAAACATGAACTCCCAGGCGTCCAATGCCTGCGAGAATCTTCCGCACCAAGGTCTCGTATCCTTCGTTGTAGGGTAACGCAATCGCACAGACGACATCGTGGTCGTAAACCGTGAGCACTTGGAGCAACGCTTCGCCCAAGCGCATCCGTCGGCCTATAGATTTTTCTTTACTCCCAGGTTCGCCTTTCGCTTCAACAAACAGCCATCGCCGCGACTGAGGCAGTCTTCCCTCGATGTCGGGACCGTGTTCATTGCCGATGCGGAATTTGAGATTCAAAAGACCTTCGCTTTTCAGTTTCTCAACAATCGTCTCGGTCACTTGGCGTTCGCGCATCTTCAGATTGGCTCCCTATTGCCCGTTCTTCCAATTCTTGATCACGTATCGCACGATCTCGACGATTTCTTCCGCCTTGAATTTAGCGGCAGGGTTCTGAATTGTATGCAAGATCGGCTCTGTCTCCGCATTCTCGACAATATAAAGCCAGTATTCATTCCCCAACCGTTGCGCCATCAGCCATTCGTTCGGCGTGATGACGATAGCCCCTGTCGTTGCGCGTGCTTTCACTTCGATATAGCGCAAATCGGTCGCGCGCCCTTCGGCGGCAGAAGCAAGCGCGGAAGACCGAATGTCGTAACCTAGATTTTCTTTCGATACGTCTTCAGGCAAACGTTCGTGATCTCGTTCGTACTGCATCGCCACGCGCATCCCGATGGCTTCTACCTCTGGGTCATAGCGCATGCCGTCTTGCTCGGCCGGCTTGGGGATCACGCGCACCACACCCAACACCGTGGGTGTCGAAGGCAGGAGACTGGTCTCTCGGCGAATCTCTTCCTCCAGCGATTGCTTGCGCGCTCGCAATTCTTCGCGTCGTCGCTCCTCGTTTTGCACTTCGACATCGGGCAGTTTATCGCCTTTGATGCGTCGTGTTTCGTAATCAATTAGGCGCGCATCCGACTCGCCGATCATCTGCTCCAGCGAACGCAAACCGTACTTGCGTTTGATCTCGGCATCGCGCTCCCGCTGTTTGAACAAATCGTTGCGGTACGCTTCGATCACGTTCGTAACTGCAAACGCGATGACCGTATCTTCGCTGGGTGGCGTCTCAATTGCGATCGTATCCTTCAACGGCTTGAGGTCCCACAACACCGACGAATTCACCAAGCGCATTTCGCCATGAATCGTCTGCTCAATCGTAAAGAGACGTTTGCCTGTGACTGAATTCGATCCATCGCGTACTTCGCCCTCGACGAACCAGAGCCAGCCATCCATTTGACCATCGGGATCGGCAAAGACCGCCCCGCGTCGTACGTCTTGCTCGCACATGTCCAAGAGATGATCAATCGTCGTTTCAAGCAGTGGATGTCCTGGCGCGATAAAGACGGCTTCCTGCTGGCGCGCGATCTGCTTGTCGAACGCGACTTTTGCGTACTCGCGGAACACTTCGCCAAAACGAATTTTGAAATCGTGCGACACGTTGCGTAGCTCGTACGGCACACTTGGGACACGCATCAAACCATCGCGCCGTCGCTCCATGCCAACGCCCGCGAAACTGCATGCGCGTTCAAAGAATTGCTCGATGTATTCAGGCACCAGCCGATTCTCTCGGGCGCGGCGATCCTCACCCAGTACCCGCTGCAGATCAATATGCCGCGTGGCAAGTGCTTCGAGCGTTGCTTCTCTTGTTTTGCGAACCGCTTCCTCGTCAGGCACGGCTTTGATCTCAGCCACGATTTCTTCCAACGTCCGCCGTTGGGAAATCGCGTCCACAATCAATTCCTGCAAAGTTCTACCTGCGATCTTCTCGCCAATTACATCGAAAACGCGATCACTGCCCAATGCGGCTTGAATACTTTCGAGTTTCTCAAAGATCGCCTGTAACACTGCGCCCTCGCGCGTGTCCGACGCGACGAGGTTGTAGATATGCACTTCTTTTTGCTGACCGTAGCGATGGATGCGCCCCATGCGCTGTTCGAGGCGATTCGGATTCCAGGGGATGTCATAGTTGACCATCAGCGCGCATGCCCAGTGCAGGTTGATCCCTTCACCGCCCGCTTCGGTTGACACCATCACTTGGGCAGTGCCCCGAAATTCGTGTTCAGCCCGAATGCGCGCATCCAGGTTCATTCCACCGTGTAGAGTAACAACCGTGTAACCCCACCCCTTGAGTTTTTCTTCCAAGTAATCGAGCGTATCGCGCGATTCGGTGAAGATGAGCAGTTTTTCCTTATTCTGCTGAATGCGCTCATCCGACATCACTCGGCGGAGTTCGCCCAGTTTTGTCTCGACCTCGTGTTTCTCCGTCTCACGCGCCAGCCGAACGAGTCGATCCAATGTCTGGATCTCGGCTTGTAATTCTTCGCGCGTGTCTGCCGCCGTCAATCGTTCCGCGAGGTCTTGTTCCTGGCGCAGGCGTTCGGCTTCAGGCGCATCTTCAAGCGCATCTTCGTCAATCGTTCCACGTTCAGACAACCACTTGCCCAACTCCAACAATTCTTCAAGGCGCACCTTGCGACGCTCAAGCGAACGCCGCGCCGCGCGCACGCTCGATGCCAGGCGTCTCTGCAAGATCAACAGTGCGAACGCGACATTGCGTTTTTCGGTTGCGAGTGCTTTGTTGTACGATTTTTCGACGTACTCCGTCACCGCGTTGTACAGCCGTTTTTCATCCTCGCCGAGGCGGTACTTCTTGGTGTAGACGTGGCGCGGAGGAAAAAGAGGACGCCCATCAAAATCGCGCAGGTCTTCTTTCAAGCGTCGGAGGAAAAGCGGATTGTCCTGATTCTTCACCGACTCCGCAAGCATATCCGTGTTAGCGAACAGTCCTGGTTCGAGCAAGTCGAGAAAGAGTCGAAAGTTTTCGGGATCGCCACGATGCGGAGTTGCCGTGAGAAAAAGCAAAAAATTGCTGATGCGCGAGAGCGTTTCGCCAAAGCGATAGCGTTCGGTCTTGTCGGTTTTGTTGCCGTAGCGGTACGCCGCCATCTTGTGCGCTTCGTCAACGACGATGAGATCCCAGTGCGCATCGCCTAGCGCAACCATCACGTCATCTTGCTTTGCAAAGTCCATTGAGGTGACGATTTGCGATTGATCGCGCCAGACATTGCGCCCCCAGGTCGCATTCATCACACCCCGATCCACCATGGTGAACGTCTCGCCAAAGCGATCCTTCATCTCACGGAGCCATTGGTCTTTGAGATGTCCAGGCACGACGACGAGCGTACGGCGCACCAAACCGCGATATTTCAACTCTTTGAGAAGCAAACCCGTCATAATCGTCTTGCCCGCGCCAGGATCATCGGCGAGCAAGAAACGGACGCGTGGATTCTGCAGGATATAGTGGTAGATGGCTTCGATCTGGTGAGGAAGTGGGTCAACTTGGGATACGTTCACCGCGAAGAGCGGATCAAACTGATAGGCATAGCGAATCCGATGTGCTTCCATTGAAAGGAAGAACGCTTCGCCATTGCCTTTCAGGTCGCGCCCTGCTTCTGCCTCAACGCGTACGCGCGCAAGGTCTTCCGCGCTGAGGATGCGCGAATAGAATTGCTGCGGTTGCGACCGAGTCCCAACCGCTTCAATCTTCGTCAAATTGCCGAGCGCCTGTACGGTCAGCACACGCACAGGCTCGGGCCAGAAATCACCGAGGAGGATGTTGCCGAGTTGGACTTGGGGCATTCTTGAGGTGTCCTATCTTTGAGTCCAGTATCATATTGGCGACGAAATCAACTTGGGATTACTGCAGACAGAATACCGCTTGTCACTTTGACTGCCTCAGTGTGAAATGGAAGGTCGTTAACTGGTTGTCTCCGCTCTCAACCCAAATTCGCCCTCCCATATCTTCAACAAATCTCCGTGCGATGAAGAGGCCTATGCCAATCCCGGGAACGCGTTTTTCTGCTGCGTTACGTCCTCGATAACCTTGTTCAAAGATTTTTTCCTGCTCATCTACAGGTATCGGCAACCCCTGGTTTTGCACTGCGATTTCTACCATCCCGGTCCCTTCTTTGGCAAGTCTAATTGTAATAATGATCGAACTTCCTGCGCGAGAATACTTGACAGCATTGTCCAGTAGATTTCGCAATACAATCGTAACACGATCCAAATCTGCAAACGCAAACGGCTCGGGCTTGGGTGCTTCGAGTAGAATCCGAGGGCTGCTTTTCCTGACGCCATAATCGTGTCCTAGCGCACGCGCTAGTTTCCCTATTGAAATCGATTCGAATCGTAGAGAACCTTGGAGCACGTTTGCAGCCTCAGGTCCAAGCTGCTTTGAAACCAGTTTCACTAATTGACTGTCAGTGATGGTACTCGCTGGCACGCTCTCTTTGTCTTCTCTAATCACCAACCTGTAACCACGACCACGGACCGTGAGGAGGAATCGTGGTGGATGACTCGGATGAGGTTCGACTCTCCTTCTAATGCGCGCGATAAGAGCATCTACAGCTTGATCTGATATTTCTTTGCTTGCCTCTGGCCATATATGTGTCACAAGCTCGTCTCTGCTAACAATCTCTCCTCCATGGGTGTAGAGATACCGCAATGCCTTGCTTTCGAGGGGTGTCAATGGTGGTTCAACACGTTTGCCTAGTATGAAGAGCTCGCCGGTCGGATCAAAATAAAAGAGACGCTCTTCTGCCTTGGTCTCTACACTCATCGGGTGCAATGATTCTCCGTGAGCGGCGATAGAAACATCAAGGAACGACAATGGCCGTGGTTTCCAAACAGTCTCGCGGACCGTTTTGATCACAGTCGGGATAAAGGTTCGTAAATGCCCTCTCCGTTCTTTGTTGCTCTTTGCAACCACAACTTCATATCC
>Ga0194113_10007360_pt1 | contig 13739 bp, 7 predicted proteins | sample TA2MahC200mmetaG_FD_146193 | JGI IMG/M metagenome (GOLD analysis project Ga0194113, IMG submission 146193) | Freshwater microbial communities from Lake Tanganyika, Tanzania - TA2015017 Mahale Deep Cast 200m | ecosystem: Environmental > Aquatic > Freshwater > Lake | place: Tanzania: Lake...
CGCTTCCACTTGAAACACACCGCCGCCATCGGACTGACCGGCCACGATAATCGCCGACCGTACCGGCTCCGGCACAGCCTTCTCCGGCTCTTGTCCGGTCGCCACTAGCGCCATGACGGCAAGAAGAACGATCGCTGACGGAAACCGCACGGAACTGCTGGACCGAACCATCTTTCTCCTCCCGCACAACGAGCGTCTGCAAAACGTCGCCTCACATTTTTCCAATGACGGGGCCTCACTGCTTCCGAATGAGAAGCCCTTCCACACCCGACGACTATAGACGATGGTACACGATTGGAATAGACTCAAGCCAGGTTCCACCTCATCCACCGGCCGCGTCACGGCAAAGGCGAGCCGCCAGCGTGAGCTGGCCGGGTGGGGGCGGGTATCAGATTCAACCGGGCGGGCTTACGCCCGCCGCTCACAACCGGGCGGGCTTACGCACGCCGCTCGCAACCGGGCGGGCTTACGCACGCCGCTCGCCCGCGTCAGGAAGGAAGGCAACTCGTGGAAATGCAGTTCGACCACATCGGGATTCCAACGGACTCGCCGCAACCAACCGAGTTCTGGGTGCCGCAGAGCGAATGTTGGGTCACCAACCCTCGCACCAACCCGCAGCGGATCGAGTTCCTGAGATTCAAGAACAAACCCGAGACCGATCCGCGGTCGCCGGCATGGAAACTGTGGAATATGCCCCACATCGCCTACCGGGTCGAGAACATCGACGCGGCCATCCAAGGCGAGGAAGTGATCTACGGGCCGTTCCAACCGGCGGATTTCGCCACCGTCGTCTTCATCCACAAACATGGTGTCGTGATCGAATACCTGCAGTATCACGACACCAGTTCCTGGTTCGGACAACCCACGGCGTGGTCGCCGCCATAAGGCGAGCGGCAGCTGAGAAGCTACCGGTAGGTCGGGCACTCTTGCCCGTCCTGTGCGTGTTCGACGGGCAAGAGTGCCCGTCCTACTGGTAAACAAATTCCTGCCGCTCGCCTAAACCGAGTCACCCGTCGGGCCGGCTGCGTCAGCGCCGGACCTTCTTCTTCGGCTTCGCACCGCTCAGGACCTGTTCGCCCTTTTTCGGATCGTCCACTCGGATGAAGATCAAGGCATTCGGCCCGTCTGATGTGCCGTACGCGTAGGAGATGTTCACCTTGCCCCGCGCGAATTCCTGGGCGATCTGTCCGAGCGCGCCCGGTTTGTCCGACAACTCGACCGCCAGCACGTCGTCCTCCACAACAAACGTGTTATGTTCACCCAGGATGTGAAGTGCCTTGTCCGGATCGCTGACGATCATCCGGACCATTGAGTGATCGACGGTGTCCGAGACGGACAGGCCACGAATGTTGATTCCCTGCTCCGCCAACGTCTTGCAGACTTCGGCCAATACGCCTGGCTTGTTATCCAGGAACAGCGACAACTGTTTCTCGATCATCGAGTGTTCTCCCCGTGAAAATGGAGTTATTGGGGCGCGTGGGCGGCCCGGCAACCGCTGTGCCCGGCCGCCGTGGTGACGTCTACCAGACGATGGTTGATTCTAGTGTGTCATGACGCGATGGGGTACTGACGGAGGGAAAAAATGCCCGCCTCTGATTGAAGTCGGCAGTCCGGGCCGGCGGCGAGCCGTGCGTGCAAGGTGATGGGGCATCGGTTGAATGGTGAATTACCCGCCAGCTTACGCTGGCGGCTCGCTCACGCTGGCGGCTCGCCTTGTTGGCGCGAGGCCGCCTCAACGAACGCGCGAAGCGCGACCTCCTGGATGTTCGGATCGCGAGTGGCCAGCGGGTGGCCGTCGCGCGCCACCGCGAAACGGGCACGATTCTCTTCCTTTCGCTGCTGCAAACTGGCTCGCGCCCCCTCCCGCTCCGCTTCCGTCTGCCGAATCGCCTCCCACGCTCCCCGCGACAGAACGCCAGGAAACGGCTGTCCGGCATCGGTGCGGATACCGTGCCCGGACCACGGCGCGGTGAGCACTCGGCGAGCGGCCAGCTTCTTTCCAAGCCTCTGGGTCCGTCGCACTTCGCCGAGTTGCTGGAAGTAGAGCCGCACGGATTGGTCGATCGAATTTCGCTGCGAAGGGTTGGCTTGACGCAGCAGATTGTTCGACAGCTGGTCCCTGTAACGGAGCATCGCCTTGCGCAGCGCCGGGCCGCGCCGAAAGAAGCCCCATGGAAACAGGCGGCATTCGTACCACCGGCTCGACGTGCGAGCCAGGAACTCGATGCCGGCAAGCAACTGCGCGGCAAGCCGCACATCCGGTTGACTCGCATCGCCCGTCACGAGCGGAAACGGGTGGTCAGCCAGCGCGCGCAGCTGCGACAGGCTTTCTCGGATGGTCCTTCCGAACCCCAGGGGCTTCCACGCGGTCTTGAGGATCGCCGCCTGTTCGGTGGTCAGATCGGCGAGAATCGTATCGACCAGCACGCGTCCCAATCCGACCGCTTCCTCGGAAATCGATTGCGGGGTAATCCTGGCCGCCTCTCCAAGCTCGCGCAGTTTCGCGCTCAGCAGATGCACTCGCTCCTTGAAGCTCGTCGCTTGAAGCAGCGCCGTGGTGATCCGTGGTCCGCGGATGAATGCCGGATCATGGATCTGCTCGGCCGCCGCGTCCAGGACAACCAGATTCGGATGGTTGTCGCCCAGGGTGGGCATGACCATCAGCGTGCCTTGAAAATCGTGAGTGAACAGCAGGCCGCCCAGCGACTTGAAGTCCTCTTCCCGCCGCCCCGACTCCGCGGGCAGACTGTACATCACGACGACGCGGCGCCCCGGCTCCTTTGCCTCGAGCTGTCGCTTCAGTCGTTCCGCTTGCCGCTTGAGTCGAGCGCTCTTAGGCGAGCGAATTCCGTGGACGATGATCTCCGACGTCTGACGCATCGGGTCCGGTTTCGCCGCCTTCGTGCCATGTTGGACCAGTTCTTCAACCTGGTGGAACAGCAGGTCGACGTCGCTCAGCGGCTTGGCTTTCTTGAAATCGCCCATCGATGAGTAGTGATACTCGGGGTCCCCGTCGGTGGGAACCAGCCGTTCCTTGAAGAGATGAGTCACGTCGTGTTGGTCGTCATTCACGACGAGCACGCGAATGTCGTGGCTTTCGGCGGCCTTGATCAGATCCATCTGTGTCACGAACTGGTCACCGTACCGCGTGCCGAGCGGCGTGGCGAACGGCGCGTTGCAGAGCACGATAGTCCTTCCGTGGAAATCGCGCAGCAGGTTCTGTCCGTGGGCCAGACTGTCGCTGAGCGTCAGCGAATCGTTCAGCGAGATGTCCCAGACGTTCATCCGCTGGCCCAGATGGTCGGCCGTGGTCTTCCACGCCGCCAGTTCCTCTTTCGTCGTGCCGTGGTTGGTGATGAGCAACACGTCCGCCGCGGCGTCAAACACGTAGGCGTCGGCGACTCGCAACGGGAAGTTTCTGCGGTGCCGGTCCCGCCGCTGCGCCGGCGACTCCCGCTCGCCCAGTTGCAGCGTCACCGCCAGTTCCGCTTTCCGATAGCTGGGCGCGCCGGGCAACACGCCGACGATCGTCGTGATCACCGCGGTTTCACCGGACTTGAGAACCGGGAGTTCCTGTTCGTATCCGAGGTCCCACGGCACGTGACGCCCCGCCAGGTCCAACAGCATGACGTGACCTGCCATGTCCCGATCCCTCAGTTCCACCCGGACGCCCAGGAATCGGCCCGATGAGCAGCCGCTGCCCAAATCCGCCGCGGATCGGTTGCTCACCTGGATCTCCAGCAGAGCGGCACTGCCGGGCGTGGCGGATTCGAGCGAAGTGACGGCCTGGATGTCCGCGGGAAAGGCCACCGTGAACGGTTTGCGCACGTGAAGATTGGCGAAGCGTCGCTTGACGCCGGATTGACTGACCAACACGTTGACGCGGTCCGTCTCGCCCAGCGGTTCGCCCTCCGGGACGGTATCGATGTCGGGAACCGTCGCCGTCAGCACCTCGTCCTGAAACAGAAACTCCTCGCCCGGTTCGAGCGATCGTGGCACGCGGAGCAGGCACGATTCCGGCTTGAGCCACGGGCCGCCCACCAATTCCACTTCCACGGGATGGGTTGAAGGCGTGGGCATGCCGCCTCGATTCCGGACGCGCACGTTCGGCACCCTGATACCGCTGGTCGGTTCGGCGAATTGATCCTGGATCACCAGTTCGTAGTCCACGATCTCCACTTCGTATCGTTCCACGTACTGGGCCACGCGCTGGCCCGTGTGCACGTGGATCCGGTACGTGCCTGGATTTCCGTCGGCGCCGGGGTGAAGCGCGGCATTCGCGTCTCGACCTCGGCGGCCCGGCGGCCCGTCCGATCCGCCCGGGTTCCGGTGATGGTTGGTGACGGTGCGCGTCTGCCGGCGTCCTTGCGGATCCGTGTAGGACTCGGTGGAGGTGGTCGTCCACGAATGCGATCGTCCACCGTCGCCGCCGCGGCCGCCGTCACCGCCGCGGCCATTCTCACCCAGCTTCCCTCCTGAACCGCCGGCCGTTTCGTGCCTCATCAGCATCAGCAGGTGCGTGTCCGCGTGGTCGACCTGAACAACAACATGCCCACCATTGCCGCCCGGCTCACCGCTGGACCCGTCGCCTCCGTCGCCTCCGTCGCCACCCGGCCCACCGTCGCCGCCCGACGACCAGCGAGTGGCATCCGTGCCGTGGTACCCCCGCCCGCCAGCTTCACCGTCGCCGCCGCGACCGCCGTCACCGCCGCGGCCACCCCGCGCGATCACGTTGATCGAACCCGCGTCGCCTATCGCCAACGTCTCACGAATCGGCGTCTCTTTGCTCGAACCGCGCGCGGCTCGGCCCTTCAACGCCACGTGCCCCGCTTGCCCCGCGGCGGAGCGCAGCAGCAACTCGACGTCACCACCGTCCGCGCCCCGCTGAGCGCGCGTCGCATTCCCGCCATTTCGCCCGCGACTGCCCTCCGACGCCGACCGGCCCGCATGGCTGACCCCGTCCCGCCCGCTCCGTCCCTCGGCACCACTGACGTCAATCGCGCAGAGATCCCGCTCCACCAAGACCTCCCCTTCGTCGCCGCCCAACTGCCGGGCGTCACCGGAATCGTCCATCGGACATCACTCCTGTTCAGGCCTGAGACAAGGGACGTGCAGCACGGCCGACGGCAATTGGAATCGCCATCGCTTCCAATCGTTCCGGCAATATTCTAACGCGGTCTTGCCTAAAGCAAACGGCCGCGTGAAGACGCTCGAATGACGGATGGGCCAAATGGGACCGATAGGACGGATGGGTTTGGGGCATTCCGTATTCCGTCCGCGCGGCGTGCGGCAGCTGGCGACGGCAACGGTTTTCACCCGCCGGTTGAAAAAAAAGAGCCCACCTGCCGGTGGGCTCCCTGCATGCGGTTCGTCACGTACGTGACGATCGGTTCACGTTTCAGGCCGGCGCAAGCTGCCCGGCCCGGCACACCTCCGCGCTTCGCGCAACGCGCGGATGGTTTGGCCCACGCCGAAGCGCAAACACTTCCTGATTGGTGTCAAAAAAACGCACTCGCGAGCGGGCTGCGGCGCCGACCTGGGAGAACCCCGTTATTGGACACCGGCTCCCGCCGCTGCAACGCCCAAGCACAGGAAGAGAATCCCAATAACAAAACCAACTATCGCCAGCACGACCGAGACAATGCCCAGGATCATGCCCGTCTGAGTCATTCCGCGCTCGGACTCCGGAATCTGTCCGGCCGCGATCTTCTTCATGTCGCCTGATCCCATGATCCAGGCGGCAATCCCGCACGGCAGGCAACCAGAAACGAGCCCGAGGATGCCGAGAACCAGAATCAGCGTACCACGCCCTTGACCATTACCCATTGCTATCTCCCATACTCCTTGAGGAACCAAGTCGACACGCCCGGCTCGTTCGCCTATTGCGGTCGAAGCGAGCGGCGTGCGTTGACGTATCCTACCAGAATTCAATGGGGCGGCAATCTTCCCTGGCCCCGTTTTCTTGTGCCTTGGCTCGCGGAACGCGCGCACGGATCGTGCATCTCGCAGGACGGGCACGCCTTCCCGTCGGGGCATTGGCGACGGGCAAGAGTGCCCGTCCTACATTGATTGCGGCCGCGAGCCACGTCAGGACCGTCCCGCATCTTCTTCGCGCGCTCTTCCGTGATCGAACGGGTAGTTCTGATTCCCGAGCCGAATCGTGGTTTCTGGAACCGGCGGGTTTCCCATGGTAAAGTGTAACTCGACAACTTCCTCGCGACGTGTGCCATGTTGTGCCCTGATTTCCTCCGGCAACCGCGGTTCGGTGTGGCGATTCGGACGGCCAAGGTACGCTGGCCGGGACCGATGTTCACCCTTGATCCGTCGGCGACGCGCCGATGCCGTCTTCGTCTTCTCCCTTGAGGTCACTCCGATGAGATTGCTTCCACATCTTGGATTCTTCTGTCTCGTACTCGCCGGACCTATCGCCGCGGCCACGGCCGTCGACACGCTCGACACCTTGATGCTCGCCAGTCCGGCGATCAGCCAGACGCATGTGGCCTTCTCCTATGACGGAGACCTTTGGATTGCCGAGCGAGACGGGCCGAGCGTCCGCCGATTGACGACGCACGTTGGATCCGAGCTGAGCCCGGTCTTCTCGCCGGACGGAAAGCTGCTTGCGTTCAGCGCTCAGTACGACGGCAACGTGGATGTCTATGTCATTCCGGTGGAGGGTGGCGTGCCGCGGCGGTTGACCTGGCATCCCGGGCCCGACGCGGTGCTCTCATTCACGCCCGACGGATCGAGCATCTTGTTCCGTTCGTCGCGCGCGTCGTTTGTCCGCGCCTATTCGCAGTTGTACACGGTACCCGTCTCCGGCGGGTTTGAGGCGGCATTGCCGATTCCTTGCGCGCACAAAGCATCCTATTCACCCGACGGCACGCGGCTCGCCTACACGCCGCTGGCCGATCGGTTCGACCAGTGGAAGAACTACCGTGGCGGCACCGTGTCGCGGATCTGGCTGTTCACGTTCGCCGACAAGTCCGTCGTGGAGATCCCGCAACCGAAGGGGCGCTGCAACGACACCGACCCGATGTGGATGTCGCAGGACACGGTGTTCTTCCGTTCTGATCGGAATGGCGAGTTCAATCTCTACTCGTACGACGTGAAGCGAAAATCCGTGAAGCAGCTGACCCATCATGACGACTTCCCGGTCGTCACCGCCGCGGCGGGTGGCGGAGCAATCGTCTACGAACAAGGGGCTCGGCTGCACGTCTTCGACCCCGCATCGTCGACCACACAACCCATGAAACTGGGCGTGGCGTCGGAACTCCTGGAGGCGCGTCCGCGCTATGTCAAGGGCTCCGACTACATCCGCAACGTGCACGTATCGCCGAGCGGCTCGCGCGCCGTGGTCGAATACCGCGGGGAGATCGTGACCGTTCCCGCCGCCAAGGGCGATCCCTGCAACGTGACGCTCAGTCCCGGAACCCACGAACGTTCGCCCGCCTGGGCACCGAACGGCAAGAGCATCGCATATTTCTCGGACGAGTCGGGCGAGTATGAGCTGCACGTTCGCCGCGTGGACACCGATCACGCCGTGAAGAAGTACAAGCTGCCCGGTTCCGGGTTCTACTCCGACCCCCGCTGGTCCCCCGACAGCAAGGCCATCACCTACGGCGACAATTCGCTCAGCTACTACTGGATCGATCTCGAATCCGGTGTCTCCAAGAAATTCGCTCAGCAGCCGCTCTATGGCCCGGACCCCGTCCGCACGAACGAGTGCCAATGGTCGCCCGACTCGCGATGGATCGTCTACACGCTCAATTCCAACACCTATATTCGAAAACTCTACCTGTACTCGCTCGACAAGCAGAAGTCGTACGGCATTACGGACGGATTGAGTGACGTGGCCGAGCCGTTGTTTGACGCGGGCGGCAAGTACCTCTATTTCCTGGCTTCAACGGACGCCGGACCCGTCCGCCAGTGGTTCGCCATGTCCAACGCGGACATGCGGATGTCGCGGAACATCTACCTGGCCGTGCTGAGGAAGGAACTCCCGTCTCCTTTGGCGAAGGAGAGCGACGAAGAGGAACTGGCCAAGGAACCCGTGCCCGCCGAGCAGCCGAAGGCGGACGGCAGCGAGGATGCCGCGGCCAAGCCGCCTCAACTGCCCGAACGGAAGGAGGACAAACTGTCGGACGACTCCGCCATCGACATCGAAGGACTCGACCAGCGAATCGTGGCCTTCGACTTGCCCGCCCGGAATTACTCGAACCTCCAGCCTGGCGGTGCCGGCGAGTTTTTCTTCATCGAACCCGCGTCGGACGAGACTCGGGGCGCCGGCGGAACCCTCAAACGATTCAGTCTCCAGAAACGGTCGGCCGAGTCCGTGCTGGACAACGTCGCGGCTTACTGGCTCACCGCCGACCGCAAGAAGTTGCTCTACCGCTCCGGCTCGACCTTCGGCATCGTCGCGGCATCTGCGCCCGCCGCACCCGGGCAAGGCAGACTGAACACGGATGCCATCGAGGTCCTGATCGATCCGCGCGCCGAGTGGACGCAGATCTTCCACGAAGCATGGCGCATCAACCGCGACTTCTTCTACGCGACCAATTACCACGGCGTGGACTGGCGCGCGATGCGCGAGAAGTACGCCCGGTTCCTGCCACACCTGGCGACCCGGTCCGATCTGAACCGCGTCATTCAATGGATGTGCAGCGAGCTGTCCGTCGGGCATCACTACGTCGGCGGAGGCGACCGCCTGCACAGTCCGAAGAGCGTCGAGGTGGGCCTGCTGGGAGCCGACTACGAAATCGCCGGCAACCGTTACCGGTTCAAGAAGGTCTTTGGCGGGTTGAACTGGACCCCGACGTTGCGGGCGCCGCTCACGGAGCCGGGAGTGAACGTGGTCGCCGACGAGTACTTGCTGGAGGTGAACGGCCGGCCGCTCGAGCCTCCGACAAACCTGTACAGCGCCTTCGAGAACACGGCGGGCAAACTGGTGCAGCTGCGCGTCGGCCCGCATCCCGACGGCAAGGACAGCCGGCTCGTCACCGTCGTGCCGCTCGCGAACGAGGACGCCCTGCGCAACCGCGACTGGGTGGAGGGCAACATCCGCAAGGTCCACAAGGCCACCAACGGCCGCGTGGCCTACGTGTACGTGCCCAACACGACGACTCTCGGGCACACGTACTTCAAACGCTACTTCTACCCGCAAGCGAACCTCGACGCGATCATCGTCGACGAGCGATTCAACGGCGGCGGGCAGATCGCGGACTACTACATCGACCTGCTTCGCCGTCCCTTCATCGCCTATTGGGCCACGCGACACGGTGAAGACCAGAAATCGCCACTGGCCTCGATCCAGGGACCGAAGGTCATGCTCATCGACGAAACGGCCGGTTCCGGCGGCGACCTGCTCCCGTGGATGTTCAAGAAATTCAAGCTCGGACCGCTCGTCGGCAAACGCACCTGGGGCGGACTGGTCGGCGTCCTGGGATTCCCCGTGCTGATGGACGGCGGCATGGTATCCGCGCCCGACCTGGCCATCTGGACCGAGGACGGCTGGGTCGTGGAAAACGTCGGCGTGCCGCCCGACGTGGAGGTCGAACAGTGGCCCGCCGAGGTCCTGGCCGGCCGCGATCCGCAACTGGAGAAAGCGATTGAAATCGTGCTGCAACAGTTGAAGAAGAACCCGCCCGCGAAACCGCAAAGGCCGCCCTTCCCCGTCCGCGCGCGCCCGGGCCAGTCTTGATCCAGTCGTCAGCGCTCCCACGGCGCCTTGAGGTCGCGCGCCTGTTGTCCGGTGAGCGCGGAAACCTGCAGGCCGCTGGCCTGCGAGATGTAGAAAAGACGACCGTTCGATACGCTCGATCCAAGACACTCGCGCGAGTCGACGGCCGGGCCGGTGGCGACCAGCTCGTGCCCCTTGCTCAGGTCCAGCATGTCCATGTTCGCGCCCATCAGATAGGAACCCGAAAGCGTGAACCGGCAACAAGCGTAGTCCAAGTTGAAATGGTGGACGATCTTGCCCGTCTCCTTGTCCAGAATGTGGCACTCGGCGCGAATCGCGTTTGAAAAGACGAACGCGTCGCCCACGGTCACGACGTTCACCGCGGACTTGACGGGATCCGATCTCCAAATGAGTGACCCATCCTTGGCATCCAGGCACAAAATGTGCCGGTCGGTGGTCCCGGCGTGAGCCTGGTTGTAGCCGCCGAGATAGAGCCGGCCGTCCTTGGCGGTCAGCGTGCAGCCGGCCGTCACGTAGGAATCGGTCGTCAGCCACAGGACGTCGCCCGTTGCCGGGTCGAGGGCGGCAGTCAACCCGTTGATTCCCGGCGGCACGCCCCTTCTCCTCCGCGCGTCGGCCTGGTATCCGAAGAAGGTCGAGTAGTACAGGCGACCGTCCATCACCGCGATGCCGCAGTCGTTTCCTCCTGAGCCGTACGCCGAGAAATCCTTCTTCCAAACGAGCTGGCCGGTTTCCAGGTCCCACGCCCACAGATACGGCAGATTGTCCTGGGGATAGTACGGGTTGTCGTGCGTGTAGTGGAAGCTCATCACCTCCGAGCCGTCCGGTGTCGGCTGCGGTTTTCCCCGAAACGTAAACGGCTTCTCGGACCCTTGTGCCGCGTAACGGCCGGACCCTGAAGCGTAGATCGCCACCGCGCCGTGGACGACCGGCGGGAACTGCCGACTCCAACTCGGCGAGCCCGTGAACGGTTGTTCCCACAGCAACTCGCCCGTTGCGGCATCCAGGCAGCGCATCCGCGATCGGTCGATCCCGGCCTGCGGCACAAGCAGCCGCTCGCGGCAGTAGAGCGGCGACGTGAACGAGAGGTACACGCCGGGCCAGTACCTTCGCCAGAGCACTCGACCGGTTTCCTGCTCCGCGGCAATGATCTGCCCTTCGGCCGTATGGGTATAGGTCCGACCGCCGCCGCAAACCGGGATGTGCTTGACCGTTCCTTCCACGCGGCGGACCCACTTGATCTTCACCGGCGGCTCAATCCCCTGATCGTTGGCGTTCGTGCAGCCCATGTCGCCGTAGTTCGTGTACCAGTCGTATTTCGGATCGGCATACGGCCCCGTGAGCGGGCTGCGGATCTTCCACACTTCCAGATCGCGGGTCGGTGCCGGCGCCGTTCCACCCGGCCCCAGCACATAGAGATATCCGTCCTCGCAGCCAAAATAGATGCGTCCCTTCGCGACGGCGACCGGCGCCGTGATCGGGCTCCCAAACGCAGTGGGGAACGCCCGGATCTCGTCCGACCCGTCGAGAGGAACGACGTAGACCTTGCCGTCCAATCCGCCATAGACGCCATGTTTTTCGAGCAGAATCGGCGGGCAAATCGATGGGAACCCGCCCAGCGACTGCACGCCGCGCTCGTCCCGCGCGTGCCGCACGAACTCGTGCCCCTCCTCCGGCCGCGTTCGATACACGTCGTTGCCTCGCACGCTGACCGACGAGAAACTCAACAGCCCGTGCAGGTCGATGGCGGTCTCCGTGCCGGCGATCGCCGACGACTCGACGGTTCCGTCCTCCAGCAACTTCAACACCTCGACGCGGCCGGCGTTGTCGCGGCGGTGCCATTGCACGTAGACCCGGTTCTCCCCGTCTATGCTCTGGCCGAATGCCGCCGGATACTCCTTCCCCATGTGGTCGGGGATCGTCGCCACCGCCCGCAACTTCGGCTCCTCGCCCGCGTCTTCCAGAAATACCGTCCGCCCCCCGCAGGGCACGACCACGATGTTGTCATAGGCGGCCAAATCCCGCGAACAACAGAAGTGGTCGCGCCAGTTCACGCGCCCCTTCTTGAATCGATACCACTGCTCACCACTCCAGCGATCGCCGTCAAACCCGATCACTTCCTTGACAAAATCCCACCGCCACGCCACCGTCCCGTCAGGCTGCACGCAATAGACCTGCGACCCCAACGTGGCAAAATAGGTCCGCTCCCCCACCACCACCGGCGCACTGAATATCGGATCGCCGCAATCCAGCTCCCGAACCACGGTGCCGCGGGCGCGATCCAGGACGTAGTAGTAACCCGCCATCGTGCCGAAGTGGAGATAGGGCCCCGAGATCGCCGGCGAACTCACGTTGTTGCTGTTCCCGTCGCCGCCCCGCGTCGGACATGTCCAGATGACCTCCAGCGTCTTGTCACTGATGCAGAACGCCACGCCGGATCCGTCCACCACGTAGATGTTGCCGTCGGCAAGGACCGGTGACGTGAAAACCGCGTCCGTCAGCGGCACGGCGCCGACAAGTCCCAACGACGGCCCCACGTCGCGGTCCGGCACGTTGCCCGAGTGCCGGGAGTCGAATTTGAATTGAAGCCAGTCATCCCCGGCCGACGCCGACCGAATCGCCGCGAACAGCATGACCACCAGGATTGGACCCACGATCGCGCCGTGTGCTCGTCTCATGACTGTCCCTTTGCACCAGTGCCGATGAGAGATTGAAAACTCGAAGGTCGACTCGCGGAGGCGACTTCCCGCATTACGCAATCATCCACCGCCGTGGAGCTGTGTCGATCCCCGCAATCCGAGGCGGGCGCATTCCGGGGCGGCGGGATTCGGGCGAATTCCGCTACGGATTGCGCACTCGGATGTCCTTGAACTCCGCCCACATCGGCGCGCCGGCATGCAGCTGCAGGGCGAGCACGCCCTCGTGCAGAGCATTCGCGGGATCCTTGTCGGTGCAATCAAGAATCAAGCGGTTGTTGAGATAGTGCTGAATGTGTGGACCCCGGGCAATGATGACGACGTCGTTCCAGTCGTCCAGTTTGAACAACTGCTCGAATTCCTGCTGATCGATGAGGGTTTCCACAACGGTCTTCTTTCCGTCCTCGCCCCAGACGGCTCTCTCGCCGACCAGGCACAGGCGACCTCGCCTGCCGCCCTCGTCGTAGATGAACCCGGCCACGCTCGGCAGCTTCTTCTCGTTGCGGATCTCGTGCTGGTATCCGCGAACGACCCATTGGTTGCGCGGGTTGCCTTCCGTGATGTGTTTGGATCGATACTGGATGCCCGAGTTGTTTGCCGCACTGCAGCGGAAGGAGAGCCGCAGTTCGAAGTCCTTGAGCACGCCGTCCTGCCAGATGAGAAACGTGTTGCCTTTCGCCGGGTTCTCCTCGGTGGTTTCGCCGCGAACGACACCGTCCTTGACGGACCACAAGCGAGGATCGCCGTCCCAGCCCTGCAAATCTTGACCGTTGAAGAGGCACTCCATGTCCGCCGGCTCAGGGGGCGCCGTTTGAAGCTCGCCACCGGCAAGCGGGCTCAAGGCGCAGGAAAGACAGGCGAGCAGCAGGAAGAAGCGGATCGTCATGGTGGTTTCTCCAACACGAGCAGCAAACGGGGTGGGTCAATCCTTGGGATACCTCCCGATTATGGCCGATCGGCGCGCGTTTTCCTACCGACCGCTCCAGGGCGACGCCGGGGCGGAATTCGCCGGAATGCCAACCGTTTCAGGAAACGGAGTCCGCCTCCTTTTTGACGAAATGCATAGCCTAAGTGATTTGCGCAACTTTCTTTGCGATACCTGAACGCGTTCATTTAGCCCGTCCTTCCAAAACGGAGGCGGACTCCTTTTTCATCAGCACGCCGGAGGGGGAGCTAGGCCAGTTCGGGATTCTCGACGAGCGGAGCGAGTGACCGGTGTTGCGGCCAGACTTGCCAATGCGACCGCGAGCGTGGGATAATAATATCCCGCGACTCGATGCAGGAGGAAGAGTATGAATCCTCTCCAGGGTACGATCAAGCACGGCCACATCATTCTCGACGTTCCG